>Ga0209415_10009567_pt1 | contig 16641 bp, 11 predicted proteins | sample PeaSoiSIISIP2007_FD_187696 | JGI IMG/M metagenome (GOLD analysis project Ga0209415, IMG submission 187696) | Peat soil microbial communities from Weissenstadt, Germany - SII-SIP-2007 (SPAdes) (version 2) | ecosystem: Environmental > Terrestrial > Soil > Wetlands > Peat | place: Germany... | reverse complement strand
CCCTTTCCCTCGTACTCCTTGCCGCCTTTTTCCTCGCCTACTTCTTTAACGCCCTCGCCCCCGAGGTCAGCCCCGATGGCTCCGGCTACCACCTCGGCAACGTCGCCCGCCTCTGGCGTCACCATGGCTTCGTCTGGGATTACCACAGCATGTACTCCTACCTTTCCCAAGGCGCCGAGATGCTCTTCCTGGTCGCCTTCACCTTCGGAGGCCATTCCGCCGCCGCCCTGGTCCACTTCGCCTTTCTGACCACCCTGCCGCTTCTCATGATCTCCTACGGCCGCCGTTTCGGCCTCCCGCGCGCCGCCCTCTTCGCCGCCATCCTCGCCTACACCTGCCCCATCGCCGGACTCGCCGGAGTCTCCGCCTACAACGACCTGGCAGTTGCAACTGTCCTTTTTGCAGTTTTCTACCTGCTTCAAGTATGGGATGAGTCAAAAGATACCAATCTGCTCATTCTAATTGGCTTGCTATCCGGGTTCTCCTATGCCCTGAAATACACCGCCTGCCTCGCGCTGCCCTTCGCGTTGACCTTTGTCTATGCCCGAACCCGCGACCGCCGCGCCCTGATCGTCCCTCTCGCCGCCGCCGTCATGATCGCTCCCTGGGTCCTCCGCAACTGGATCTGGCTGGGCAATCCCTTCGCCCCGTTCCTCAACCGCTGGTTCCCCAACCCCTGGTTCCACCCCGGACCCGAGCACTCCTACCTGGCCGACCTCGGCCGCTACGAAGGCATCAACCATTTCTGGGAGATTCCCCTGCAACTCACACTGCACGGAAGGCTTATCCAGGGCATGGTGGGCCCGGTCTTCCTCCTCGCCCCGTTCGCGCTCCTGGCCCTCCGCCACCCTCACGGCCGCCGGCTCCTGCTGGCCGCACTGGTCTTCGCCGTCCCCGGATACTTCAACACCGGCGCGCGATTCCTGATCCCCGCCATCCCGTTCCTCTCCCTTGCGATGGGGATCGCGCTCGCCAATTCCTGGGGCGTCCTGCCCGCGCTGGCCATCTTCGAAGCCCTGGTCTGCTGGCCCACGGTACTGGCCCTGTATAGCGACCCAATCGCGTGGCAGATTCGAGCCATCCCGGTGCGCGCCGCGTTCCGTCAGGAGCCCGAATCCGAATTCCTCGACCGTCACCTCCATGACTACGCCCTCAAGGAACCCATCGAGCGCGCCGTAGCCCCCAACGAAAAAATCTTCTCCTTCTCCACCCGTGCCGAAGCCTACATCGATCGCGATATCGTCGTCTCCTACGAATCGGCCCTCGGCAACCTCGCCGAGGACATTCTTTATACTCCGCTCTACCACCCGCCCATCGTCCGCCGGCGAATTGGCTTCGAATCGCAAAACGCACGCGGCGTCCGCATCTTCCAAACCGCCTCGGCCGACGCTTACTGGACCGTCTCCGAGGTGCGACTCCTGTCCCGTGGCACAGGCATTTCTCGACCCGTCACCGGGCCTGCCTGTGTTTCCTGCGAAGGCTGGCGCTTCACCGCGCAGCCCAACCGATGGGAAGCCGGTCTCGCGTTCGATGGCAGCCCCGTCACCCGCTGGTCCACCTGGCAGCCCATGTCGCCCGACTCCCGCCTGCAAGTCGAATTCGGCCGCGCGGAACCGCTGGATGAAGTAATTCTCGAAGGCCCCGTCGACGCCGCTCACGTATCGGTTGAAGTTTGGTCGAACGGCCTCTGGAAGCCCGTCGACGGCCCGATGCAAGAGACCCGCATCGAGCCGCCACCCGATCTCCGCCGCGCCGCCACCCGGCAACTGACAGGGCGGGGAATTCGCTACCTTCTGATCGACAACTCCGATTTCATCGCGGCGGACCTGCACCAGCGGGCCGCCCAGTGGGGAATCACCAAGCTCGCGGAGGCCCATGGAATCTCGTTCTATCGAATCGATTAATAAGGTAGCCCTCGCGCTTCTCGCGGCCGTCTTCGCGCTGAACGTGTATCGTGCCGCCACCCAATCCATCACCGTGCCCGAAGCCGTCGCCTTCGACCGCTGGATCCGTCCGCCCCTGCGCGACATCCTCCCGCAGCCCTACGATCCCGCCAACCACATACTGATCACCCTGCTCATCAAGCGAACCGTGGCCCTGTTCCGTCTTTCCGAATTCTCCTTCCGCTTGCCGAGCCTGCTGGGCGATGCGCTGTACCTGTGGGTCGCATACCGCCTCTCTCGCCGCCTGCTCGGTACCGGACGGCTCTTCCTGGCCGCGCTCGCCCTGATGAGCCTCGCTCCGCCCAGTCTGGCGCTGGCGCTCTTCACCTGGGCCATCGAGCTGATGCTCACCCCAAACCTCAACCTAGCCGGAATCTGCCTGGGCCTCTCCGCCGCATCCGACCTCGCGTTCCTGCTTCCCGCAATCGCTCTAGCCACAGCGTTCCTGATCGTCACCCTCGTCCGAGAACCCGCCCGCTGGCTCGCAGTCGCAGAGCGCTTCGTCATCCCCACGGTCGTGACCGGGTTCGTCTTTCTGGCCATCCCGCTGAGTCACGCACAGGCCACCAGCCTGCACCTGTGGCAACTCCCAATCCCTCATTGGCCCCAAGACTCCGGTGCTCGTTCACTGGTCCAGGCCCTGCGGCGCGATGCCGTCGGCCGCCACGTCGAAATCGGCGCGAGTCCCGGCCTCGAGCCCATCCTCACCTTCTATCGTGCACGCTATCGCCTGTCCAACTGGGAGCCCATGCGCCACAAGCCCTTAACCGGCAATTTCGACTATTATGTACTTGACCGGCACGACGCCACGCTCGTCTCGGAACGGCACTTGCAGGTGATCTACCGCGGCCCTGCACTGCTGCTAGCCCGTTCGAGCCCCTGATCCATACCAGCCAGGGTGGTGGTTTTCGGCCACCCTCAACCCCGTCGCAATGGCATCAACTCACTGATTACAAACCAGATGTATTTTGGCCTATGCATTGCAGAAACATACACGCAGTTCGGGAGTCAGTCATGCAACGCTCGTCCCACCTCCGGTTCGCAGCCCTAGCGGGTGCAATGCTCTTGACGGCCGGCCTGTATACACCGGCCCGCGCACAGGATCCCGATGACATGCAGCGTGGAGTGGCCCGCATCAGCCTTATGAACGGCGAGGTTTCCGTCCGCCGCGGTGACTCCGGCGACTGGGTCGCCGGCATCATCAACGCCCCACTGCTCTCCGACGATCGTATCTCGACCGCCCCCAATTCGCGTGCCGAAATCCAGTTCGACGCCGCCAATATCCTGCGCATCGGCGGCAATGCCGAAGTGCGGCTCACCCAACTCACCCAACTGGCAGGCGGGCGCTACCAGATGGAAATCGCCCGCGGAACCGTAACCTTCCGCGTCCTGCGGTCTTCCGATGCCAATGTTGAAGTGGATACTCCAAGCGTTTCCGTAAGACCATCAAAACAGGGAGTTTATAGGATCATGGTCAATGACGCCGGCGAGACCCAGATGATCGCCCGCGCCGGTGAAGTCGAAGTCTTTACGCCGCGCGGATCGCAATGGGTCACCCAGGGCCAGATGATGGTCGCCCGCGGCACGACCGCCGATCCCGAGTTTCAAATCGTCAACGCCAACCCCCCCGATGAGTGGGACCGCTGGAACGATAACCGCGACCGTGCCCTGATGCAGTCCACGAGTTCTCAATATGTCGGACCGGGCGTCTACGGCGCCGAGGATCTGGACCAGTACGGCACTTGGCAGGATGTCGCCCCCTACGGCCCGGTCTGGCGGCCCACCGCTGTCGGTCCCGATTGGGCTCCCTATCAGTCGGGTCAGTGGGCTTGGGAAGACTGGTATGGATGGACCTGGGTCAGCTATGACCCCTGGGGTTGGGCGCCCTATCACTATGGCCGCTGGTTCAATCAGCCGGGGTTCGGCTGGTGCTGGTACCCGGGCCTGCGCGGCTTCCGTTCCTACTGGTCTCCCGCGCTGGTTGGCTTCTTCGGATTTGGCGGCGGCGGATTCGGTGTCGGCTTCGGATTCGGCAACATCGGTTGGGTTCCGCTTGCCCCCTTCGAGGTCTTCCACCCCTGGTGGGGACGGGGTTTCTACGGGCGGGGATTCGGCAATTTCAACGTCACCAACGTGAACGTGAGCAACATTTACCGCAACGCCAGGGTCGCCAACGGTATCTCCGGTGTCAGCGCGGCGGATTTCCGCGCCGGCCGCTTTAACAATATCTCTCGCGTGCCGGGCAGCCAGGTGGCATCGGCGGGCTTGATTCGCGGCCAGGTTCCCGTCGCTCCGACCAACGCCAACCTGCGCTACTCCAGCCGCTCGGTTACCAATGTCCCGCGAACCAACGAGAACACCCGGTTCTTCACGCACCAGCAGCCCAGCGCGGCGCAACGGGTTCCATTCGCGCAGCAGCAGCGGTCGTTTGAATCCGGGAATCGCGGCACGGCAACGCCCGCGACGCGCAGCGTTGGGCAGCAGCCCGGCGGTTCCTCGGGCGGCTGGCGCCGTTTCGGCGAACCCGCGGGCCAGAGTTCCGCCCAGCAGAATTCCGCGCAGCGGACCACGCCCAACACCAACAACCGATTCGAAAACACCCGGCCGCCATCGGCCAACGGCAGCGGCTGGCAGCGCTTCGGCGAGCCCGGCAGCGCGACGCGCCAGGGCTACTCCGGGTCCGGCAACAACAGCACCCCGCGATACAACGCTCCGGCCCCGCGGCAGAGCACTCCGAGTTACAGCGCGCCCGCGCCGCGACAGAGCGCGCCCACTTACAGCGCGCCCCGAGGCGGAGGCGGTGGCGGCGGCGGTCACTCCTCGGGTGGTGGCGGAGGCCATTCCGGCGGCGGCGGCAGCCGGGGCCACCGGTAATCGAGTTTCCTTCGTGGAAAGCATCAGTTTCTTCCCATGGGCCCGGTCCCGTTCAGCGGGGGCTGGGCCCTCTTTTTGAGGTCTTCATAAAAGTTTACATAATATTCGTTATGCGTAGTCAGATCGATACAAAGTCGCGAGGAAGACCGCCAGCTTTGGCGCGACACCCGCAATCGACCGGCTCGCCGAAGAATCCCGCGCCACGGCCCAAGAATCCCGCGCCGCCCAGGGTCCGCCAACTCACCGCACGCATGGGCATACCGCCCCAGCCCCCGCCGCAAGGATAGCGCCGACGCCCGACGCCAGGCAGCAGGAGCGCACCATGGAAGCCATGGCCGCCATCCAGGAGCGCACCGTCGAGGCCATGGCCGCCAACCTCTCCGACCTCCGCGCCGAAATCCTCATCCGCGCCCAAGCCACCGAACGCAACATGGACCGCATGGCGGAATCCCTCCGCGGCATCCAGACACAACTCATGGGCCTCAACCGCTGGGCCGACACCCTCGACCGCGACACCACCGCCCGCGTCGCCGCTCTGGAACACCAGCGCCAGTAATCCCGGACCCCATGGACCCCATAAATCCTCTAGGCCCCAGCCGCCCGCTGACTTACAATAGAGATGCATGACCGCCGAAGCGCCCATCGACCGAATCGAACACATCATGGCCGGCTGGGCCGAAGAACGCCGCAAGGACCGCGAGGAATACCGCCAGCTCTGGCGCGACACCCAACACCAGATCAACGAGCTCACCTTCAAGATCGCAGCCACCAACGACGCCGTCGCAGCTACCAACGACACCGTCACCCTTCTGGCCACCGAACTGCGTAACGAACTGCGCGTCTCTGATAAGCGCGCCCGCGCGGCCGAACAGGAACTCCGCGACCGCATCCAGGCCCTTATCTCCGCCATCGGCCAAATGCTCCCAAAATAGGAGGACCCAAGTCCCTGAAGCCCTCGCTCATTCCCGTCGTCGCTCTTCTCGCTTCCTCCGGATTGCACGCCCAATCCGCCTGCAACTCCCAGTCGGGCGCCGGAAACTCCACCACCTTCGCCTTCTACACTCCAGGACTGGGCCCCGTCTCGAAGGCCCCGGTCGTCCCCTTCCCGTCTCCCAGCCTGTCGCCGCTGCCGGTCATGTCTTTGCAGAATCTTCTATCCATCAAGACAGCTCTGGCGCCGTTCGTGCACTCCACTTTCCCGGGTCCGCCTCAGGTTCAGTTTTTCCCGGTGCCGGTTCGCGCACCCGGCACCACCAACGTCCCCATCGCGCTGGCTCCCACCGCCAGCTTCCAAGGGATTGTGCAGCCGGGGCCCGTCCAGATCGATCCCCCTTCGCCCGATATCGCCGTCGGACCCAGCGACGTGCTGATGGTGGTCAATTCGAGCATCGCCCAATTCACCAAGGCCGGCGTGCTGGAACAGAACACCCAGTTCCAGGACTTCTTCAGCGCGCTGCTGCCAACCATCTGCCCCGATGGCGCGTCGAGCTGCCAGATCTTCGACCCCAGCATCCGCTACGATCAGTTGCACGGCCGCTTCCTGTTTCTGGCCACCTCTAGAGACACCAACACCACCAGCTTTCTCCCCAGTTATCTGCTGCTCTCGGTCAGCAATGGCGCGACCTCTAACAGCGGTTGGAAGACCTGGGTCATGAATGTCTCGCTCGATGGAAGCACATCCACGTCCAACTATGGCGACTTCTGGCGGTTCGGCTTCGACAATACCTCGGTGTATCTCGCGGGAAACATGTACCAGAATGGGCAGTTTCAATACGCCAAGATTCGCGTGGTGAAGAAGTCCGACCTTTACAACCTGTCGGCCGCCACCCTGCCTTACCAGGATCTCTTCGGCCTCACCAACGAAGACGGCTCCCTGGCGGACTCCATTACACCCGCGCACCAGCGCGGCAAACCCTCGGCGGGAAACTCCCCCGTGCTCGTGAGTACCAACAACGTTACTCCCAGTCCGCCGCCAAATTACCTCACGGTCTGGAAGATCGACCCCACCACCACGCCGCTGGGCTGCACCCACAGTACCGTAACAGTCATGCCCTACGACGTTCCTGCTCCGGTTCCCCAACTCGGCACCACGACGGTGCTGGATGGCGGCGACCGGCGGATTCTGAAAGCGGTCTACCGCAACGGCTTCCTGTATACGGCCCGGGACTCCGGCTACCAGGATGCCGCCATCACCGTCACGTACGACGTGATCGACACCTCTAACATGTCGCTGGTTTCCCAAGCCCGGATCCTGAACAGCAACTCGTTCTACCCGGTCTTCGATGTCCCGGCGACTACCGCGTCCGGAGCCCCGTTCGCCAGCCCGATTACCGGCACCACCAGCGCGCCCGACGGTACCCAGGCTTACCCCTCAATCTCCTTCCTCAAGGCGGGCAAAGCCTTCTACGATTACACGGGCGGAGAATCTTCCGCCACGAACAAGCTCTTTAACCGCTGGGGAGACTATTTCGGCGGAGCCGTAGACCCCATAACCGGCGGTCTGTGGGCGTCGGGTCAATACGCGGAAACACAGGTCGCCGGCTATGGCGAATGGGGGACGTGGGCCGGCTACTTCCCCTGGCTGACTACTCCGGCCTTCACCGACGTGCCCTCGTCCAACCCTTTCGCCGACTACATCAACGTCATGAGCCTGTGGCAGATCACCTCGGGATGTACGGCCACCACCTTCTGTCCCACCACCACGGTCAACCGGTCGCAATTCGCGGCTTTCCTCATCCGGTCGATGGAGGGCAACTCCTTCACCTATACGACCACACCCTACTTCACGGACGTCCTGGCTTCCGATCCCAGCTTTCCGTATGTCCAGAAGCTGCGCGACCTCGGGATCACCTCGGGATGCACGGCCACCACCTTCTGTCCTGACGATCTGGTGCCCCGATGGGCCGCCGCGACACTGCTCGTCCGCGCCAAGCTCAAGGCCCTCTTCGGGGACAACTTCGCGTACCCGGCCACGCCCTCTTTCGAGGATGTGGCGCCCACCTCCTCGGCGTTCCCATACATCCAGAAGCTGTTCGAGTTGGGTGTCACCACCGGCTGCACCGCCACCGAGTTCTGCCCCGACGACCCGATCACCCGGCAGCAGGCGGCGGCGTTCATCGTGCGCGCTTTCCTGAACTGAGTCTGAAGGTGTTGCCGCTGCCGTTCCACCAGGTACAGGCCGCAGCTCGGCCACCCCGAGCCGCGGGACGGATCCACCCCGCCCACCAGCCGGAATTGCCTCCCTCCAGGTCCCGCGCCGCGAGGTAAACCACTTTGTTTCAGCGAATGCAGCGGTAAATCTCAAGTTCAGAATCACGGTCAGGGAGGTGCCGCTTTCGTTGACCGAGGAGCCCGCAGCGGTGAAGCCACCGGAAACCGCGTAACCGGTACTAGATCGGGTTAGTGTTAAATAAAATACAGAAGCGGGTTATACTGAGGCAGTCACAGCCGGGTAAGAGAGCATGTTCGAAGATCTCCGCTACGCCCTGCGGGCGCTGGTAAAGCATCGCGGTGTCGCCTTGGTCGCAGTCCTGTCGCTGGGATTGGGAATCGGCGCCAATACCACCATCTTCACCCTGGTGAATGCGGTGCTGCTGCGGCCGCTGCCGGTGGAAGATCCGGCCCGGCTGGTGGCCGTGAACACGTTGGATTCCCACAATCCGGGGTTCGTGATGTGTTCTTATCCGAATTTTAAGGATTACCGCGACCGCAACCAGGTCTTCTCTTCCCTGCTCCTGCACACCACCATCACCATCAACCTGACCGGCCGCGGCGATCCCCAGTTGCTCATGGGACAGCTCGTGTCCGGGAATTACTTTTCGGCCCTGGGCGTGAATCCGGTGGTGGGCCGTGGATTCCTGCCCGAAGAAGACGCCGCGCCCGGAGCTTATCCGGTAGCCGTGCTCAGCCACGGTCTGTGGACTCGCCAGTTCGGCCGCGACCCCCAGATCACGTCCCGCACCATCAGCCTGAACGGCCGGCCATTCCAGATTGTGGGCGTGGCCCCGCCGGGCTTCCAGGGCCTCAACGAGCTGTTCGCCGCGGATGTCTGGGTGCCCATGATGATGTACCAGCAGATCTATCCCAACGCGGTGGTGGTGACGCAGCGGCGCTTCCTGGGCTTTGCGGTGGTGGGCAGGCTGAAGCCCGGAGTCAGCGTCCCGCAAGCGGAGTCCGCCATGCAAAGCATCGCCGCGGAGCTGGAGCGCGAATATCCCAAAGATAACGCGGGACGGCGCATCCGGCTCTCGCCGGTTGCCGAGGCCGGCCTCGCGCCCAAGACGCGCGACATGGTCACCAGCGCCGGCACGGTCCTCATGATTATTTCGGCCCTGGTGATGATGATCGCTTGCGCCAACGTCGCCAATCTCCTGCTGGCGCGGGCGCTGGCGCGCAATAAGGAGATTACGGTGCGCCTGGCCCTGGGCGCGGGCCGCTGGCGCCTCATCCGCCAACTCCTCATCGAGAGCATCGTGCTCTCCGTATTGGGCGGCGGCGCCGGGCTGGCCATGGCCGCGTGGGCGCGGGACCTGGTGTGGTCACTGCGGCCCCCTATGTTCAGGCACTCCGGGGTGCATCCGGACCTGGACGGGCGGGTACTGGGCTATAGCCTCGCGGTCTCGATCCTGACCGGAATTCTGTTCGGCCTGATCCCCGCTCTGCGGGCCACGCGCAGCGACCTCGCCACCGATTTGAAAGAGCGCGCCTCCCAACCCGGCTCTTCCATCCGAGGCTGGAGCCCGCGGTCCGTTCTGGTGAGCGGCCAGGTAGCGTTTTCGCTGATCGCTCTGGTAGGAGCGGGACTGTTCGTGCGCAGCCTCCGCAATGCGGGGCACATCGACGCCGGTTTCGACGCCAATCACCTGGGCATCGTGGCGTTCAACGTAGGCGACCAGGGATACAACGAGGCGCGCGGGCGCGACTACCAGGGCCGCGTGTTGGAATTGGCCGCGGCCACTCCGGGTGTAGCGTCGGCCGCGCTTTCGAAGGACTCGGCGTTTCGCGTGTCGAGCGCCCGCACGGTGCTGCTCGAAGGTCAGGAGAACACGGTGTCGGGCACGGGACGCATCACCCTGACCAGCGTCGTGGGACCGGGATATTTTCAGACGGTGGGGATTCCGCTGCTGCGCGGACGCGATTTCCGCCCGCTCGATACGCAAAGCACGCCGCGCGTGGCGATCATCAACGAGGCTGCGGCGGCGCATTTCTGGCCGGGCCAGGAGGCGGTCGGCAAGCGGCTCCATTTCTTCGGCGACATCAATCCGGCCGAGGTGGTGGGGGTGGCGCGCAACGCCAACTATCAGAACATCGGCGAAGAGCCGCAGTCGCTCATCTACCTCTCGCTCATCCAGTACTACTTTCCGACCGCTGTGGTATGGTTCCGCACCAGCGGCGACCCGGAGGCCGTGGCGCTGGCGGTGCGGCACGCCATGCAGCCGCTGGACCGCAATCTGCTGCTGCAATCGGAGGCCGTGGAACGCACGATTCGCGAATCGCTGTGGGCGCAGCGGCTCTCGGCGGGGCTGCTGACGGTGTTTGGCGGCCTGGCGCTGCTGCTGGCCACCATCGGGATCTACGGCGTGGTTTCCTATTCGGTGCATCTGCGCTCGCGCGAAATCGGGGTTCGCATGGCGCTGGGCGCCACCGCCGGCGACGTGCAGGCGATGATCGTGCGCGAGGGTTTCCGGCTGGTGGCGATAGGGGTGGTGGTGGGCACCCTGATCGCGCTGGTGGCCGCCCGCCTGGTGCAGAGCATGTTGTTCGTGATCAGCGCCCGCGATGCACTGACGTTCGTCATGGTGCCCTCGGCCATGGGCCTGGTGGCGATTGTGGCGTGCTGGCTGCCGGCCATGCGGGCCACCCGGATCGATCCCTCGACGGCGTTGCGGGAAGAGTAGCGGCGGTGGCCTACCCCTCTACGCGGGTAGAATTCCCGCGGCCCCGCCAGCGCCACCAAGATTGCCAGCCAGGAACGCCAGGATCGGGTGTATAGTAAGGTGACTGCCCAAGCTGAGGCAGCCGTAACAGTCAGTGTGATGGTGACCCTAAATTGGCCGGCCCGGTAGCAACCCGGGCCGGTCGGGTAATCGGGACACCAACCTCGATCCCTTTCTCCAGTACGCCGCGAGAAGAGTAACTGTGGTGGTCTACCCCTCTACGCGGGTAGAATTCTGAAGATCTTGGTGTCAATGGAATCGGTGTATAGTAGAGAAGGAGTAGGCGGGCCGGAAACCCGGCCCGCTTTCGCCGTTACCTGGAACGACGACGAATCCGCTTTACGCGGACCGTAATCGTGACTGTCAATGCAATGACAGCCGTAACGGACAGTGTAATAATGAGCATACACTGTCTCCTTTCCGTCCCTGAATTGGCCGGCCCGGTGGCAAGCCGGGCCGGTCGAGTATTCGGGACGCCAACCTCGGTCCCTTTCCCCGAAACGGAAACTCGATGCTAGCATGAGTTCAAGACCAACTCATGCCCATCGATCTGAAACTTCTCGCGCAATACGACACCCCGACCATCTGCAACACCATCGAACTCTTCGAGGTGCGGCCCCGCAACGAAGGCTATATGGATGCTCGCATCCGCGCGTGCTTCCCGGAGATGCCGCCAGCGGTGGGCTACGCGGCCACGGCCACCATGCGGTGTGCCCTGCCCCGCCGCGAAGGCGACGTGTACGGGTCTCTGGATGAACAGGTGGCGCGGTTTGCCGAGCTGCCGGGTGCGGCGATCGTGGTCTTCCAGGATCTCGACGATCCTCCCGTCGCGGCGACCTTCGGCGAAATCATGTGCACCACTTACAAGAGCTTCGGCGCGGTGGGACTGATCACCAGCGGTGCGGCGCGCGATCTCGACCAGGTGCGCCGCTTAGGCTTCCCGGCCTTCAGCAATGGAGCCATCTGCTCGCACGGCTACAGTCACATCGTGGACCTGCATCGGACGGTTCGGGTGGGCGGCCTGACCATTCATCCCGGCGATCTGATGCATGCCGATTGCAATGGCGTCACTACGATTCCGCTCGAGATCGCTTCGGAGGTGGCGCAGGTGGCGGCGGAGTTCTGCGCGGCAGAGTCTCTGGTTCTGGAGTATCTGAAGGGTGAGAGAGTGGACGTGAAGGGGTTCACGGAGGCTCGGAAGGCCATGATGTCGGCACTTGCGGTTTTGGGGAAGCGGGTGCGACAGAGGCAGGGATGACAGGCCAGGAGGCCTGTCCTGCTTAGCGGAATTCCGCGCGATGCTGTTTCACCGCGCCGGAGCGGTCTAACCGTACCGGCCCCGCCACCTTCTTGCCGTCGACCGTCGCGCCGGTCCAGCCCGACGCCACCTTCACCGTGAGCTTCATGCCAGCCAGCTCGACTCCGTTCAATGCGAAGTCGATCGTCTGGAAAGGCTGCAGGTAGACGTACCGGTCGTCGGCCTGGAATCCCAGGATCCGCACCAGGTATTCCCACGAGCATTTGTAGCGCGGGTAGGGCGGAAATCGCGGCGTGTCCTTGCCTGGCTCTTCGCGTAGTGTGATGGCCTTTCCGTTGTCGTCGATCGAGCGGTTCCATTCGCCGACGGCCAGGTGGTTGTTGTGCAGGCTGGCTTCCACGGAGCGAAACACGTCGAGGCTCGCGGCCTCATCGCCGGCCGCGCCGAGGAGCGAGCCGAGGTCGAGCTGCGCCCCGATCCACGCGGTCTTGGCGTGGGGCCCCGAGTGCGTGTCGGGCTTGCGGCCCGGAAGCATGCCGTTCACCCAGCCGCGAAAGCCGGCCGCGGGGTCCTCGAGCAGATTGTTCTTGTACAAGGTCTCGAGCGCCAGTTTGACTTTGTCCTCGGGCAGGACATCCGTGGCGTGGGGATCGACCAGCACCATCCATTTGCCAAAGAGCTGGTCCGTGAGCGCCGATTCGGGCACGCTGCCCTGGTCCGCGCCGGGAGTTCGCGAGAAGAGATTCCAGTAGTGGCCGCGATCGTTCCACAGCAGGTTGTCCAGGCTGGTGGCCGCGTCGGCGCGCTTGGCCTTCGCCGCGATGCCCTCGATAAGAGCCGGTTCGCCGAGCTTCGCGGACATGCTTTCGAGCGCGTACAGCCCGTACACCCAGGCGATGTTCACGTAGGCGCTCACGCCGGGCATCTTCCACAGGTCGTAGCTCTGGTTGCCGTGTTTGGAAGCGATCAGGTCTTCGTAGCCATCCACTCGATTGGTGCGGTTGGCGGCGCGCAGGGCATGCGGGAAACCGGTCTTCAGCCACTCGGGATCGTTGAACCACAGGTAGTCGCGCCACACGCGGACGAGGAAAGTCGGCTCTTCGGCGTAGTCCGCGGAATCGCTGAAGAGTGAGTGCCACACGAAGCCGGCGTTCTGTTCCTCGGTTGGCATAGACTTAAAGTATTGGTTTAGATCAGCCCGCTCCAGCTCCGGCCAGTTGATGAGGTAGACCCAGTTACTGTACGCCAGCACGTCCATGGTGTTGACCCACTGGTGCGGCGTTTCGATCTCGAAGAACTCGCCGCCGGCGGCCATCAGCGACGAGGTCATCACGGAAGCCAGCGACGAGAACCACAGGCGCTTGAAGGGCGGCGGGAAGTCGATGGAGTCGTGCCACTGGTCGATCTTGCGGGACCAATCGTCGGCCGATTTCACGGCCCGATCGATCACCGCGGCCGCATTGGGGAAAGACTCGGTGTAAGACCGCTTGTAGTCTCCGCGGGCCGCTGGCGAGGGTGTCCGGAATGCGGGGTAGTACCAGGCGAGGAAGAAGCGCGCGGTCCGGGTCTGGTGCGGGCGCAGGAGCAACTGGACATGCACGCCGTGTGCGTCGGGCACGCCATCGACAGCGCCGAAGGCCATGTGGCCGTCGGGATCCTCGAGCACGGCTTTGTTGCCGGACGGCTTCACGGCTTGCGGATTTTGCAGGCCCAGCTCGATGGTGCGTTGGCGATCGGTGGGGTTCTCGATGGTGAAATCGTAGACCTGCACCGGGATGGTGGAGTTGGCGAGATCGTGGGGCACCATCGGTGAGAACGCGGCCAGCGTAATGTTCAACTGGAGCTGCGGCTTCACGAAGGTGAAGAAGCCTTTGGGCAGGTAGGCGTAGCTGTAGATCTTGTCGAAGGGCTGGGCGGAGGGAAGCCAGGGCGCGGCCTTCTCCGAGAAGAGCGTCGTGGAGTCGCCCTCCTTGAGGACGAAGCCGAAATCGGCCTTGCGGGGAGCGGCCGGCTCTTTCGTGTAGTCCTCGCGCGAGGCGGGGTCGCGCGCGTACTCGAAGCGATCGGGAGCGTTGTTGAAGTTGACGCGCACGAAGCCGTACTTGCCGAATACGGAATAGCCGGTGCCGATGCCGCCGAACGGAATGCCCCAGCCGTGGCTGACGTCCACCATGTCGGGGGTGGGGGCTGTGAACGCGGCGGCGTGACCGGGACGGATGGAAAGAAGTGCGACCAGCAGGGTTCGCCACATGCACAATTGATAGCACAAAGGGGGTTGGGGGTTGGGAGTTGGGGGAAGGTGGCTCGCTGCGCTCGCATCGTTCTTCGTCTGGCCTCCAGCGCAGGGTATCATCGGATTTGGTCCTGGTTCAAAACGTTTCCAAGCTGTACCGTTTGTACCGCCGGCCGTCGGACCGGCTGCGCGAGCTGCTGCCCGGCAGCCGGCCGCGCCACACCGATTTCTGGGCGCTGCGCGATATCGGCTTCAGCGTCGAGAAGGGCGAGGCGCTCGGCCTGGTGGGTCCCAACGGATGCGGCAAGAGCACGCTGCTGCAGATCGTGAGCGGGATTCTGCCGCCGACGCACGGCCGCGTGGTCACGCGCGGGCGCATCGCCGCGCTGCTGGAGCTGGGCGCGGGCTTCAACCCGGAATTCAGCGGGCGCGAGAACGTGTACCTCAACGGCGAGATCATGGGGCTGAGCCACGCGGAAATCGACAAGGCGATGCCGTCTATCGAGGCGTTCGCGGAAATCGGCGAGTTCATCGAGCGGCCGGTCAAGGAGTACTCGAGCGGCATGTACGTGCGGCTGGCCTTTTCCACCGCGATCCACGTGGACCCCGAGATCCTGATCGTGGACGAGGCCCTGGCGGTGGGCGATGCGGTCTTCGCCAATCGCTGCGTGCGCAAGTTCCAGGAGCTGCGCGAGCGCAAGATCACGGTGCTGTTCGTCTCGCACGATCTCGGTTTGGTGAAGCAGCTCTCCGACCGCGCGATTCTGCTGCTGCACGGCCGCATCGAGGCGGAGGGCGCGCCCAGGGACGTGATCAACCGCTACATCGGGCTGGTGCTGGCGAAGCAGGAGCCGCTCAATAAGAAGGACGAGCGCGTGCGCGGCAGCTTCCGCCACGGCGATGGGACCAGCGAGATTCTCGCGGTCGGCATTCTCAACGCGCGCGGCGAAGAGGTGACCTCGGTCGAGAGCGGCGAGCCGGTGACGGTGCGGGTGCGGTCGCGGTTCCACCAGGCGAAGTCCGATCCCATGGTGGGAATCCTGATTCGCACGCGCATCGGGATGGACGTGTACGGCACCAATACGCGCATCGAGAATACGCACCTCGGAGATTTTCGGGCGGGCGACGAACTGGAGGTGGATTTCCACGTGGAGTGCTGGCTGACGCCGCAATCGTATACCCTGACGGTGGCGACGCAGAACGCGGACGGTTCGAGCCACGACTGGCTGGACGACGCGATCGCGTTCGACGTGGTGGACACGCGCGTGGCGGCGGGGGTGGCGAACTTGAGGGCCAAGGTGGAATGGCGCGTATCACGGTGAAGGTGCATCCGCGGGCCAGGCGGTCGGCGGTGACGGGACGCTTCGGCGATGCGTGGAAGGTGGATCTGGCGGCGCCGCCGGTGGACGGGAAAGCCAACGAGGAGTGCGTGCGATTCTTCGCGAAGTTGGCGGGCGTGGCACGAGGGCGGGTGCGGATCGTGACGGGCGCGACGGGGCGGATGAAAGTGGTGGAGATCGAGGGCGTGGAGCAGGGGGAGATGGAGCGGCGGATAGGGGAGAGCGGCGGCTGAAGAGTCGCCGCCCTCGCAAGTTACCTGGCGCCCGTAACATTAAGGGAGATGTCCACCGGGAGCGTCCCGGCCGCAATCAGCATAGACGGGCCAATCTGTGTATTGGGCGCGCTGACGACGTTTCCGGCGGTATCGGCAATAGTCGCGTTGTTAGCGGAGACCGTGACGTTGAGATCCCGCCCAATGGGAACGGTTACCTCATAGTCGTGTTCATTCGGGGTGGTGGATGTCATTGCCGCCAAGTGGATACCCAGATCGCCTACAGCCCTCACCTTCACCATGACAGGCCCGCCGAAGAGCCCGGATGGTCCCGCGGGAGCGCTAACCGGTAGAACACGACCTGGATCCGCCATGTGAACCCGAAGCCTGCGGCCCGCTGGCAGACGCAGGGCCACGCCCACGACGCGCTGGCCGGCGCTGACCGGCACCAGAGACTCTGGACTCCACTGACACCCATCGACATACGATGGATGGTCGACAGTAGCGCACAGATAGTACTGGCCTGCCAGCATGTTGATAGAGAAGCGACCGTTGCCGTCTACCTTCACCGTGCCCGAGTTGAGTTGCTCACCAGGGGCCAGTGCTGCACCACCCCTGCCGTTCGATACCAGCGCCGGAACGCGCTGGTACGCGACGCTCGCACCTGAAATCGGGGTGCCATCCGTTCCAGTCACGGCACCGTCGATGCCCGTGGCTGCGCCCTGACCTATCGCTGTAGCAAGCGGGACAGAGACGCCAACAATCATACTCACGATGGATCGTAACATAATAGGGTCTCCTTCCGATTAGTGCGTAGGCGCATAGGGTGGATTTAACAGCAGTGG
>Ga0209415_10009566_pt1 | contig 16645 bp, 12 predicted proteins | sample PeaSoiSIISIP2007_FD_187696 | JGI IMG/M metagenome (GOLD analysis project Ga0209415, IMG submission 187696) | Peat soil microbial communities from Weissenstadt, Germany - SII-SIP-2007 (SPAdes) (version 2) | ecosystem: Environmental > Terrestrial > Soil > Wetlands > Peat | place: Germany... | reverse complement strand
GACCGCGAGGGTCGAGGGAGCCCCCACCGCCGCCACCGCAGCGAGGCCCGCCATCGCGGCCTTCTGTACGAGCTCGAAGCTCGCACGCCCGCTGAGGACCAGAATTCGATCGGCGAGCGGCAGGCGCGAGGCGAGCAGGGCCGCGCCCACGAGCTTGTCGACGGCGTTGTGCCGGCCGACGTCTTCGCGCACCGAGTCGAGGTGCCCGGCGGCGTCGAAGAGCCCCGCGGCGTGGAGCCCCCCGGTCTGGTCGAACGTCGCCTGCGCGGCGCGCAGGGCCTCCGGCATCGCGTGGACCGCCTCGGCCCTCCAGCGTGGACCTCGGGGCGTCGCGAACGACCTGCGAAAGCGCTCGCAACAGCAGGATGTGCAGGAAGTCGGAACCGGAAAATCGCCGTACGACATCCCAACGACGCAGCGAGATGCACGCTACCAGCGTCATCGCTGAGCGCCTTGGGCCACGGTCAGCATACCAACATCGCCGCCGATGGTTTAGTATAGCGGCACGCGGATGTGCATGTGTCACAAGTGCATTACCAAGAATTCTGCAAGCAGAACGACGATCGCGGTCAGTGCAAATAACACGCGCGAGGAAGAGCAAAAGCGCATGTAGCGGGCAGACTTGTCGCTCGGATTAAGCCTTTTCACTGAAGGCCGGTCGCGGCGGCGCGCCTAAGAGGCAGGCAATGGTTGTGACGCCTTCGCGCCAGAGCGCGGCAGTGTTTATACTTTGGTCGGTTGCCTGTGCGATTTGCGTCGTCGTCCTGAGCGCCGTCGTCTTCGGCATTCGGCCGGCTGAAACAATCGTCCGGCCGGAGGCAGTCAAGGCGCTGTTCTTCATTCTGGGACTCGCATTTCCGGCGATCGCGTTTGTCCTCGCCGGTAACCGCGTGCCCGACCGCGTCCGTGCCGTCATCGCTGCCTGCGGCGCAATACTCGTCGGCCTGTATATCGTGCGGGCGAGGCAATATGGCGTCGTTCCCTTTGCTCTGCTCGAGCTCATCGCGGCTTGGCCGCTGCTGCGGGCGATGCTGCGCGAAAGCGATCAGCGGGCATGGACCGTGTGTTCGATCGCCGTCGTGACGCTAGGCGGTTGGAACGTCGCGGCGACGCTCGCCGAACGCATGACCATCGACGACTTGGTGCGCGGCCGCACACCCTACGCGACCTGGCCGAGCATCGCGATTACGTTCGTTGTCGCAACGCTGCTCGGCACGATGACGCTCACCTGGCTGCGAGCGGAGCGCTGGTCACGTCTGGTCTTCGCGGTCGACGCCCTCGCGGTGGTGCTCTTTGCGATCGCGTCGTGGCGGCGTAACCTTCCGCTCGCAGTGGACGACCACCACACCTCCTTCTTCGTGGGGCCCGTCGAAGCGGTACGTCAAGGTCACTGGCTCCTTTGGGATCTGCCCTCGCAATACGGCGTCGCAGTCATGTGGCTCATCGGTCACGTGCCGGCGCGCAACGGGTACGAAGCCTTCGCTTACGCGAACATCGCTTTGATTTTTTGCGCAGCGGTGATCACGTACGCCGTGATGCGAACCTGGGCCAAAGCGCCGTGGGCGGCGCTGTTCTGCGCCGCCGTCGTCGTCGCCGCCCATTTCTTCGTCAGCGGCGACTGGTCCACGCGGATCGGCAGCGAACACTATCCGAGCGTCGGCGCGATGCGCTTCATTTGGTGCTACGTCCTGGTCGGGCTTTTGGCCGCCGGCTATGCTCGCGGGTATCAGATCCATCATCCGACGCGCGTCTTGGCGGCCGGCACCCTCGCCTGGCTCATGGCCTGCTGGTGGTCTGCCGAGGCGGGGATCTTTGCGACGGTCATCTGGCTTCCGTCCGCCCTCACGCTCATGTGGCTGCGCAACGCCCACGCGCGAGAGATGCTTCGGAACGTTGCGGTCGCACTCGGCGCCCTGCTCGTCAGCACGCTGCTCGTCGAGTTCGTGTACCTGGTGGCGCTCCGGCACGGGCCGGATTGGATCGGCTTCTTCGAGTTCGGCCTGCTCTACCAGGGCGGTTACGGCGCCGCGCCGCTCACCACGTTTGGGGGCGTTTGGCTGCTGGTATCCACGTTTGCGGTTACGATTGCGCTACCACTCTACTGCTGGTACGCGAAGAAGCTCGAAGGGCTGCCGCTGCTGATCGGGGCTGCCGCTGCGCAGTGGGCAACGGCGAGCTATTTTGTCGTACGCTCGGCCGACAACAACGTCGACAACCTCATCCCCATCCAGCTCCTGACGCTCTTCGCTGCGATCCTGGTCATCAGCCGGGAAGAGATCCCGGTTGCCGTCGGTGGCATTCTGCGGTTGTTCGTCGTTCCGATCGCCGCCGTAACCTGTGGCTTGGTGTGGTCGACGTGGCCGTTCGTGCCGCAAGCGGGATATTTTGCGCGAGCCCCCGGCAACTGGGGAGCAGTGGCGCGTCCAATCCCTCCAGCCGCACGAGTCCTGCTCACAAGAAACGGCCTGGGTCCGAGTTCGGCCGTGCTCTACATCGGACCGACGATCTTCCAACTCTTGCCGCCGCAGTGGCCCGGAAGCCCTGCGCTCCCGCACCTTTGGACGCCAGGATTACCGTCGCTTCTGATCGCGCAACTTCCGCTCGACCGGCAGATCCTCTACGTGAAGCGCTTCAGCGCCACCGAACCGGCGGGGGGATACACGCTGACCGATGCAACCGCCAAGCCACTTTCGCCGGATTTCTTGCCGGCGTTGCAGGCGGTCTACACCAGCTCCGTCGTCAGCCGCGAAGGCCCGTATGTCCTGACGCGGTACCAACGCCGTAAGTGATACAAACGGGATAGCGGTCGATGAATCGGCTGATCGTGGTAGCTCCGCTCGTTCTCGCGATCGCATTTCTCCAACCGCTGCTGCGCCTGGGCTTCATCGACGACGACGCGTACAACTCCTACATCAACGGTTGGATCGGCTGGCACGGACTTTCGTGGTGGAGCTTCTACGCATCGGTCGTGCAGCTCTGGATCCACGCCGAGGGTCGGTTCATGCCGCTCAACCTAGCCAGCGTGTATGCCCTCTTTCACCTGACCCAGTCGGAGGTCGTCGCCAAAGCCGTGCAGCTCGTGATGATCGGGCTGAACGTCGCCACCTTGGCTGCCCTCGCGCGGCGGCTCGTTGGTTCCTGGACGTTCGGACTGCTGGCTGCCGCCTGCGTTCCGTTGACGCTGCAGATCCGCTTCTCGCTCGACCCGATCGCCGGCTTCGCGCCGCTCTTGCCGGTGACGCTCGAGTTCGTGCTGCTAGCGCTGCTGCTCCAGCTCGAGTGGCACCGCACGGCCAACTCTGGATACCTCGCCGGCGCGGTGGCCGCGTTCAGCGCCGCAGCCCTCACCTACGAGGTGACCTACCTCTACCTGCTCGTGCACGTGTACCTTGCCCGGCGCCGCGTCGGCGCGTGGCGGCGTTCGTTCTGGGAATGCGCGGCCTTCGCTGCACCGATCGTCGCGCTTAGCGCCCTGAGCCTCGGGCTGCGGCATGCCGCGCACGTGGCGGGGTCCGATACGTACGCAATCGACTTCGCGCCTGCGAGCTACCTGCGCACGTACCTCATTCAGCTCATGGCCGCGCTGCCGCTGACGTTTGCCCTCTTCGATCCCGCCCAGATCGAGCGTTCGCTGACGACGCTGGTGGCGCGCCCGCTCGTCGGCTATGGCCTGGGGCTCGCGGTCGCGGCGTTGACGTACCTGTTGCTGCGGCTTCGCACGGATGGTGCGAGCGAAATCGCCCCATCGGACGGCTACGTAGACGCCGCGGTGGTCGGCGCTCTGTTGTGGCTGCTGGCCTCACCGCTGATCGCCGCCTCGCCGCGTTGGCAGCGGGAGCTCGTGTTCGGCCAAGCCTACCTGCCGGTCTACCTCGAGTACTTCGGCGTGGCCCTGATCGTCGCCGTGCTCTGCAGCGTCGCGACCCGCGCCGCTCGGGGGCAAACCGTACGCGTGGTCGCCGCACTTCTTATCGGCCTGGTCACCGCGCTCACCTATCAGTCGAACCGCTCGGCGTTGGCGGCTTATCAGCCGGGGTTCACGCAAGGACGCCTGGCCTTGGAGGAGGCCGCGCGCGACGGCCTTTTCGCCGACGTCCCGGCCGGCGCAACGTTGCTCGTCGACCATTCCTACCTGTGGGACTTCGAGCCGCCGGAACCGATCCCGAACTCGAATAGCCGCTATTTGCTCTACATGCTGACCGGCAAACGCCTCACCGTTGCGTCGATCGACGCCGCCGCCGCGCTCTGCCCTGCGCTTGCCGCCATGCGGCATTGCGATCTGCGCGGGCATAACGTCTTCGCGTACTTCAGCGACACGCCGACGCTTCCGCTGGGCGAACGTTGGACGCGCGTCGCGGCCATCGATGGCGTGGAAATGATCGACGCCGGCACTCCGGTCCTGACCGCGACTCGTGCACGCGTCGAGGGTCGCGGCGGCGTGTCCACCGCTCAGAGTAGCGCTTCCATGCCAGCCGCCGAGCTGCGCTAGCGGGGCTTTCCGGCCACGACGGTATAGCCGATGCAGTCGTCGCCCCCGGGCGAACGGAGTGAGAGATTCCCGATAACGGCAACGATGACGAAGACCGGCGAAAGGACAAACCCTGCAATGCGGTATGCGAGGTCCTTACGTCGTGAATCGGTTTGGGGCAAGAGCAGTGTTGCCAACAATGCGAGAACTTTATACGCTGCGACGGTGACGGCATTGCCGCGCGCGTAAATCTGTGTGTCCTGGAAACCTGCCTCTTCGAAGATCCGGCTGAGGCCGGCTGGCGTAAAGCGCCAATAGTCATAGGGGATGTAGTGCCAGCGCGCGGCAAACGGAACGGTGAGCACCAGCGTGCCGCCCGCCTTCAAAGCGCGAAACGCCTCGCCGAGGAACTGGCGCGGATCGGGAACGTGTTCCAGCGTTTCGGTGGCCAGGACCGCATCGACCGATCCGTTCTCGAGCGGCCACGTTACCCCGTCGTAGTAGCGCGTGTCGGGCATCTCGTAGCCGAACGCGCTCTTGGCATCAACCGTATCGATCCCGATGTACGTGACGTCACGGGGTAGCAGCGCGCGATACGGCTGCGCCCCACAACCGACGTCGACGATCGTCCCGGACACGTTCGCGAGGAGCGCGGCCAGATCGCTCCAGATCGAGCCGGCTTGGAGATCGAAGAAGCGGCGGACGAGCGAAGGCTGGGTGCACGGTACGGGACGCCAGCTCTCACCGCGGCCTCGCGTCGCTTGGTCGCGTCGTTTGAGCTCGAAGGGCGGTCGTTCGACTTCGCGCCCCTGGGGCGCTTCGCTCACGATGACAAAGCTAAAAGTCGACGGGGCGCAGGTACCACTCGTTGATCGCGGTTGCTGACACGAGCGCGGTCGTTGGTAGGTGGCGCTTCCAATGGCTGCCGTCGACGCGCCGGCGTACGACCGCGACCTCGGCGGCGGTGAAGCCCTGCGCGACGATCTGCTCGTCGCGGTAACCGGTCAAGATGCGCACGAGGATGCGGTCGGCGGTGCCGTACGTGATCCCCATGTCGCCCTCGTCGGTTTGGTTCGCCTCGAGGTCGGCGCTCGGCGCCTTGTGGATGAGCTGCTCGGGGACACCGAGGTGCTCGGCCAGCGCCCACACCTGCGTCTTGAAGAGGTCGCCGATCGGGTTGACCGGCGGCGTGTCGTCGGCGTGCCACGTGAAGTAGCCGAGCATCCGCTCCGTTTTGTTTCCGGTCCCCAAGGGGAGCGCGTTGCGCCGCGCGCTTTGATCGAAGAGGACCAGCATCCGCATCCGGGCCATCACGTTGCCCTTGCGCCGCGCGTCGGCATCCGGGGCGTGACGCAGGTAGCCGTCGACGGCGTCCGTGATCTCGATCGTCTCGCCGTTGATCCCGAGCGCATCGATCACGCGCTGCGCGTCGGCGAGCGAGTCCGCGCTCGAGCTCTTGTACGGCATCCGGATGGCGTAGACGTTCTCCGGTCCGAGCGCGCGCGCCGCGAGAAACGCGGTGACCGCCGAGTCGATCCCGCCGCTCAACCCGAGCACCGCAGCGGTGATCCCGCGCCGTTCGATCAGCTCGTCGCGCAGGAAGGCGACCAACCAGCGCTCCGCGAGCTGCGGGTCGATCCCGAGCGCATCATCGGCGTGACTGCGTGCTTCAACGACGGGCAGCATCGAGCACCTCGCCGGAACGCGCCGGGAGCCCGCGCAGCAGCGGCAACTCGTCGTCGAACCAGAGGTCCGGCAAAACGGAGCTCAGGTTGCCGAGGAGCGGGAGGGCGGCACGCGCGAGGTCCACCTCCGACGGCTCGAGTGCGCCGCGCAGGATCGTGACCGCGAGCTCGTCCGCCGATGCCAGCACCTCGCCGCGCGGAGAGATGATGCACGACGAGCCCGACATCCCTTTCCCGCCTTCGAATCCGGTCAAGCCCGCGTACAGCACGTAGACGCCGTGCTCGCTCGCGAATGTCGTCAGCATCGCCCGCCAGTACGCGACGCTCTCGAGCACCCCCTCTCCGCCGATGCCGCGCCCCGGCGACGCGCTCGGAACGATGATGAGGCGGGCGCCCTTGAGCGCGGCGATCGTCGGCATGATCCCGTGCCAGGCGTCCTCGCAGATGAGGATCGCGGCGCGCCCGAACGGCGTCGGGAAGACCCCGAGGTGCCGGCCCCGCGAGAGGAAGCGCTCCTCGTCGAAGACGCCGTAGGTCGGCAGGAACATCTTGCGATGCACGTGCACGACGCGCGGCCCGCCGGGACCGAGCGTTGCGTACAGCGCGCTGTTGTGGTACACGCCCGCGTCGTTCTCGTAGAAGCCGCACACGACGTCGATGTTCGCCGAACCGCCGGCGGCGCGCCACGTCGCATCGAGCCGCTCGGCGAACGCCGCCGCCGAAAACGTGAGTTCGTAGACCGCGCCCTCGAGGAAGTACCCCGTCATCGCGGCTTCGGGGAGCACGAGCAGATCCGGCGCACCGGACGCGATCAGCTGCGCGAACACCTCGCGCAGCCGGCCGAAATTTCCGGCCACGTCACCCTTGCGCGGCTTGGTCTGCACGATCGCGACGCGAAAACTCATCTTGCCGGTATCTTACGGTCGTTCCGCACTTTGCCCTTCGCACTGTTGCCGGCTCTGCATGCGGGCGATCTCGCGCAGCGCGACGGCCAGCGACCGCAGCGCCGTCGATTGTGCGCGCAGGATTCGAAGAAGATCTTCGTCGCCGGTTCTCGCCGGCAGTTCGTTGTCGATCCGATCGAGGGCCGCGTCGACCTGATTCAGGCTGAAGGCGACCCGCTCCGCAAACGCGCCGACGAAGAAGTCCGCCGCGGGCAACGGCGGTGCCTCGCCCGTCAACCGGCTCAGCTGCTCGTCGACGTACGAACGCAGCGCGCTCGCATCCGCGGCGAGCTCATCGATGCGCAACATCAGCCGCTCGTCGAGCGTCGTGTCACGGTCCACGACACGTTTCTCTTCGGTGCGTCCGAACAGATTCCGCAGCCAGCTCATACGGCGAGCGCAACCCGGCCGGCGCGAATCGCCGCCAGCCGATCGGCCACGATGCGAGCCACGCGGACCGTCGAGAATTGCCGGCAGACATCGAATCGGCCCCGCGCCGCGCGCGCCGCGGCTCGAGCCGGATCGGCGTAGATACGCCGGAGCTGCGCCGCTGCGTGGTCGAGATCGGGTTCGGCCCAGTGCGAGCCGCGCTGGTACGGTGCGAAGTCTTCGGTGAGCTCGCGAAGCGGAGCGTCCACCAGAAAGCTGTTCGCCGGCGTCGTAAAGTCGACATTGCCCGACCAGTCGGTGACGACGACGGGGCGGCCGTACGCCATCGCCTCCGCGATCGTCAGACCGAAGCCCTCGGACCGGTGGAGCGAGAGGTAGACGTCGCACGCCCGGATGAGCCCATAGACCTCGTCGCGACGCAGGAAGCGATCCACGAGGCTTACCCGCTCGTCACCGCCGATCGCATCACGCAGGCGGGCCACGGCCTCGGGGTAATCCTCACCGTTGATCGTCTTCAGCACGAGCCTCACCCGCTCGCCGGCGTGAAATGCGCGCCGGAACGCCTCGAGGGCGCCGTCGGGATTCTTGCGCTGCCAGACGCTACGGTAATCGAACATCACCAGCACGGTCATTTCACCGGCCGGCACGCCGAACTCCGCGAGGTCGGCCGGCGGCACCTGCGGCGGCTCGACGACGGGCGGGACGTAGGTTACGGGTACCGGCGAAACGCGGGCGACCGCGTCGTAAATGAAGCGCGAACCGACCCAGAGCTCGTCGAGCACCGCAAACGCCTCCCGCCAGGCATCCGGCAAGTCCGGAAGTTCCCACCACCACGACCCGATCCGATAGCGTCCGCCGCGAAACGCGCGCACCATCCGGCTCTCGCCGAACGCCTGGTATTCCGGGGGGTTTGCACACAGGAGGGTGATCTCGTGCACCGGCTTCGTCGTGAAGTTCGTGAACGTGCGGTCGCCTTTGCGGTGGGTGCTGACAGCGGAGAAGTCGAGCAGCGCAACCGGCTCCCCCGCCCGCACGAGCGCACGCGCCATCGAACGCCCGGACTCGCCGATCCCGAGCTCGGCGCGGAACATCCCGACGACGTTGACGCCCGTGCTCCTACAGGCGGATCGAGAAGTCTTCCGCATCGATCGTGAGATTCGGATTGTAGTAGGGGTCTCGTACCGCAAGGTCCGGCCAACGCTCGTGCATCAACGAAAACTCGCGCATCGCGCGCGCCACCTTCATCGGGTTGTCGTCGCGCCCGCGGCTCTTCGATTCGAAATGGTACACCCGGGCCTGCGGGACGAAGACGTTGCGATACCCGTGCTGCAAGAGACGCAGGCAGAAGTCCACGTCGTTGTACGACACGGTGAACGCTTCGTCGAGACCGCCGACCTGCCGGAATTTTTCGCGCGATACCATCATGCACGCGGCGGTGACCGCTGCGTAGTTCGTGACGCGCTGCAACGCACCGTGATAGCCCGGCGTCGACGCCGGCAGGTAGCGGTGCGCGTGACCGGCCAACCCCAGGACCCCGAGGATGATCCCGGCGTGCTGCACGGTGTCGTCCGGATAGAGCAACAGCGCCCCGACCGCACCGATGCGCGGACGCTGGGCGTAGGCCAGCATCGCCTCGATCCAGTCCGGGGAAACGACCACCGTGTCGTTGTTGAGGAACAGCAGGTACTCCGCGTCCGTCGCCGCCGCCGCAAGATTGTTCAGGCGCGCGAAGTTGAACGGCTCGTCGTCCCGCAGCACGTGGAAGCGCTGCGGCTCGCGGCGCAGCCACGACCCGAGCAGATCGGCCGTCGCCACCGCGCGGCTCCCGTTGTCGACCACCGTGACGTCGATGTTGGCATAGGTCGAGCGCCCGAAGAGCGACTCGAGACAGGGTTCGAGGAGATCGGCGCGGTCGCGCGTCGGAATGACGACGGCAACCCGGGCGTCGCTCGAGACCGCATAGCGCACGCGCAGCCCGGATTCCGTCGGGACGATCGTCCCCGCCTCACCGCGGCGCTGGAGCGCGACCTCGAGAGCCAGCGCGAGGTCGCCCTCGCGCGTGCGCGCGACCGGGCGGCAGTGGTAGAGCACCTGGGCGAGGTGCCCGATCCGATCCGTCGTCTCGGAGAGCCGCAGCAGGGCCTCGTACCAGGTCGCGCTGCCGAAGACCGGGCGCAGCCCGCCCACCGTGTCCAGCGTCGTACGCCGCAGCAGGCACAGCCGTCCGACGTAGTCGCGATCGGCGTGCGTCTCCGGCGACCAATCCGGTTTGAAATACGGCGCGCTCGGCCGGCCGCGCTCGTCGAGGACGTCTTCATCGGTGTAGATCGCGTCGAGGTCGGGACGGCGGTTGAGCGCGAGCGCGACCTCGAAGAGCGCGTGCGGTTCCAGCAAGTCGCCCGGCCGCACCGCGCCCAGGAACTCCTCGTCGTCGGCCGGCGAGAGCGTGACGACAACGCGGTCGTCCGCCGCATATTCCGCGAGATGCTCGACGACGACGTCGCGGTGGTCGGCGTCGACGACGATGCGGGCGCGCCAGCGCACGTAGATCTGCGCGCGCAGCGACTCGAGCGTCGCGTGCAGCCCGTCGGTCCCCGTCTCCGCGGTTTCGAGAACGAGGCCGAAGGACGGCGCGAGCGGGAACACCGACTGCATCGACCGCATGCGCTCGACGTCGATCGGACGCAGCCGGTGCTGCTCGCGAAAGAGAAAGTAGGGTTCGCCGAACGCCGCCAGTTCGGCCGCCGCGCCGTCGCCGATCGCCTCGGGGATCGGGTCCGCCGTTGGTCCGATCCGTAGCCGCCGCTTGAGGGCGAACCACGCGTTCCGAGCGCGCCAGAAGCGGCTCACCTGCATCGCCGCGATCGTCCGGCGCTGTCGCCGCATGAGCGGGAGGAGGTACGAGAGCTGCGCCAGCGCGGCTTCGCGACTGCGCCCGTCGTCGACGCCGCCGAAGGCATCGATCGCTTCGGCCGTCTTGATCGCGGCCCGCTGCCACCCCATCCGCGTCTCGACGTACGTGCGGCCGCTCTCGGCCAGCCGAGCCAGCGTCTCCGGGGTTGCCGCCAGAGCCTCGCGGCGTGCGGCGTCGCGCTCCGCGTCGTCGTTCACGAGCCAGCCGGCGCCCGTCTCGCGCAGGATCGGCGCGGCCCCGGGTGTGTGCGCGTCGGCGATCACCGGCTTCCCGTAAGCCCACGCCGCGAACAGCTCCGGACAGAAACCGTCGCGCGCCGCACCAACGTCGACCGCAGCGGCGTTTGCCAGAACGGTCCCGCGCTCGGCCGGCTCGATCGACTCGAGCACGACGACGTCCGCGTCGGCCGCGCTGCCGTTCGTCGAAACGACGTACGGCCGGCCCCGCCGCTGCTCGACGAACCACGACGGGGCGCGCTCCGACGGCGGGACGACGTCGACGCCCAGTCCGATCACGCGGCTCTGCGGCCGCAGCTCCGCACCGTACCAATCCAATGCCAGCGCCGCCTCGGCCTCGGTCGTGAAAAGCAGCATCCGCGCGTGGTGCGCCGCCGCGCGAACGAGCTCGAGCCGAGCCAGCGGAACGTCTTCGAGCAGCGGGACGATCGCGGCGCGTTCCTCGACGATCGGCACGCCGCGGACGGTCGTCGCCGCGGTGAGTCCGGTGAAGACGAAGGCGTCATAGCGCTCGGCGACGGTTCGCAAGTGCGCGAGAAGGTGCGGCGAGCGCGGCCGCTCGTCGACGAGCACGTCCTCGTCGACCGCCGCGCCGTCCGTCAGCGCCACCAGCGCCGACCGAAACGCCGACCGATCGCCCTCCTCGGCGCGGAAGCGATGGACCGGGAACCCCTCGCTGGTATCCAACCCCGAGCGGTAGAAGTTGGGAATCGCTTCGGGATCGCTCGAACGCGCGCACGTCGCCAGAACCTCGATGCGCACGCCCGCGAGCGCGAGATGCGTCGCGAAGTCGAACGCGAAGCGATCGGTGCGCGTCGTCGCTTCGCGCCCGAACGACGCGGCCACGAGCGCAATTCGGGCCCCCGCAATTGGATGCACTAGGCGTACCAGCTCGCAAGCTTCTCGCGTGTCGTCTTCGTCGCAAGCACTGGGACATCCCGATCGAAGATGACGAGCTCCTCATCAGTAGGAGAAACGGCAGAAAGTGGGACCACCCCATGCTCGCCCACGGCATACGCGTGTTCCGCGATCCCTTGGCACGGTGGATGCGGGATCGAGGTCGGATACGATGGCGGAAGCCCCAGCGCAGAGATGCCCGCAGGCGTCACTGCATCGACGAACTCTGTCTCGACGACCACGTAGTGCTGAAGATCCGGTAGGCGCTCGGCCGCGAGATCTTCGAGCGCGACGCCGAACGATTCTCGTGCATGACGGCGTGCGTTTGCGCGCGCAATCGGGATCGTCGGGTTCAGGTAGAGCGCCCCGAAACCTGGTCGCCCCGGACGGTCCGGCGGGTTCCATCGCCCACCAGCCCACTTCGAGTAGGACGTGTCGGATGGGTCGGTCCACGCTGGATCGCAGACGCGGTAATATGTCCCACCGCGCCGCAGATGTGAGTACGGGATGTCATCCTTCCCGTTATGAGTCCGCGGGCACATAGGAGATGAGGCGATCGAGCGCGTCAAGGACGTGGCGGGGGCCGGCAGGCTTCGCCAGCGTCTCTAGGACCGTAGCGCCGCCGAGCCCCGGGTTCGCCTGGCGGACGACCGCGGGGATGCGCTCCCGTTTGAACGTGCTCCTCAGCCGCCGAGCAACGTCCGCGACGCGACCCACCTCGGCGAGCCGGTTGGCCGGGACACCATCCTCGAACCACAACCCGATCGCCTGACGAGTAACGCCGAAGATCTCGCCAACCTCGCGCGGCGAGGCCTGGAACGTCATCATGATCGAGTCAAGGTCGTGGTCGCCGGACCGCCGATAGACCCGCTCGTGCGCCGCGAAGATGCTTTGGCGGTCAATCCGCCAGGTCCGACGAGGCACCAACACGTGTCGCCTGATCGTAGCCATGGTGCAAGCATACTGAAAGTGCAAGTAAACCGCAAGTGGCGAGTCCCGGGCGCTTCGGATGCATCAGGCCGCTGCGGCGCGCTCGGTCGTACGGCGCTCGAACAGGCGCCGGGCCGCGATCTCGGCGGTCGCAACGCCGATGACGAGCCAGAAGATCGAGCCGACTTTAGTGAAGAACAGCAGGTCGTCGAAGACTTGATGACATGCGAGTGCAACGGCACCCGCGAACGCACCGACGACCAGCGGACGGCGAACGCCCGAACGCCCGAGGACGACCAGCAGCAGCCCGATCTGGGCGAGCGTCGCGGCCGCCAACACGACGCCGCCTTCGGCGAGGCTCTGCAAGTAGACGCTGTTGGCGTGCGTCCGCACCCCGGCGAGGCCGACCTCGCCGAGGTCGAGCTCGTAGTTGCCGGCGCCGACGCCGAATAGCGGCGATCGGTGCCAGAGCGCGAGCGCGGCATGCCAAAGCTCGGCGCGATTCGCGAGGTGATCGGCGGCTTGCGGCTCCTGATCGAGCGAGAAGTACTGTGCCGGCAGCCCGCTGCGAAACGCGAACGCGAGCGAGGTCGCGACGACGATCACGGCCGCCGCCGCCATCCGCAGCGCGTTCCGCGCCGGCGCCTGCATCATCCCCAGCACGACGAACACCGCGATCACGAGGGCGACGATCCCGGCGCGCGAGAACGTGAGCACGTCGACCGCCACCGCAAACACGATCACCGCGACCAGGACGGCGTCGCGGTGCAGCAGCGCTCGCGCCAGCAACACCGGGATCACGATCTCGAGCCAGCCGGCGAGCTGATTGGGGCCTTCGAGGACGCCGGCGATCCGCGGGACCGCACGGCCGGCGATGAAGATCCCCGAGTGGGCGCCGAGCAGGTACTCGGCGACGGCGGTGAGACAGACGACGAGCGTCCCCACCTCGAGCGCCCACCAGAATGGCCGATCGTCCGGATCGTTGGCGAACGCGAGCACCGCGACACCGAACAGCGCCGCGTACTCGACGACCTTGAACGTCTCGCGGATGACGGGCCCCATGTGCTCGGCGTTCACCGCGCTCAGCAGCGTCGCGAGGATCACGCCGGCGAACCCCAGGCCGACGAGCCGAACCGGACGGGTCCCGAACGGCGCGAAGCTCGGCCGCCCGAGCGCGAGCCCGACCAGCATCCCGACGACGCCGGCCTTGATCAGGGTGACCGTGGTCGGACCCACGTAACGCGCCAGCGCAAAAGGCGCCAGCAGGACCAGCGCCGCGATCCCGAGCGCCGGCCGGCGTCGCGTCAGCGCCCCGACGACGACCGCGGTAACGAGGTACACCAGCGCGGTCCCGACATCGATCGGAATGTCGACGTCGTGCCGCAGCGAGACGGCGAAGGGGTGCAGCTCGATCAGAGCGCTACCATATCGGCGGGCGGGTGCCGGCGCAACAACAGGTCGATGGCGAGCGTGAGCTCGGTCGCGTCGAAGATCCGCGCGGCCGCGAAGAAGATCGCCAGCCCGAAGAACAAATGCTCGGCCAGGTTGGCGATGCGCGAGACGATGTTCGGTTCCGGCGGCTGACGGTAGATCTGGACGACGGCCAGCGCAAACGCCATCAGGACGCAGCACATCGCGATCTTTCCGAACGACGCGACGATGCCGCGCGCATCGAAGCCGCCCAACAGCTTCCAAGCGATCGCGCCGAGAGCGATCATCTCGAGCGTCTGGCTGACTGCATTCGCGAGCAGCAGACCGCGCGCCGCGAGGTGAGGCAGAAACGCGATCGATAGGACGACGTTGAGGATAACGGTCGCAACCGAGACCGCGATCGGGGCGCGGACCTCGCCGCAAGCAAAGAGACAGCGGGTCATGATCACGTTCGCGGCGAGCGCGACCAGCCCGATCGCGGCGAACGGTAGCAGCGACGCGCACAGCACGGTGTCGTCCGGCGTGAAGGCGCCGCGCTCGAACAGCGTCTGCACGATGGGGCCGGCGAGCATGCACAGACCGACCGCGGAAGGAAGCGTCAGGAAGAACACCATCTTGATCCCGGTGGCGATGCTGCGCCGCATCGCCGCCCGGTGTTTGGCTGCGAACTGGCTCGCGAAGACCGGGAAGATGACGGTCGCGATCGCGGTTACGAAGATCTGCTGCGGGAAGCCGACCAGCTTGACCGCGTAGTTCATCCCCGCGATCGAACCCTCGTTCAAGCTCGACGCGAAGTAGCGATCGAAGAACAACGCGATCTGTCCCGCTGCCGAGCCGATCGCGATCGGCCCGAGCACGGTGAGCAGGCGGTGGACCCCGGCGTGCTTCCAGTCGACGACGAAGCGGAAGCGCTGCAGCGCGAAGAACGGCGGCAGTTGGATCGCGAGCTGGGCAAAGACGCCGGCGAGCGTTCCGAAGACGAGCGCACCGATCCCGAAGCGGTGGAACGTCAGCATGACGAGCGCCACCGTGAAGACGTTGGCGATAGCGCCCTGCAGCGCGGCGGCCGTGAACCGGTGGTAGGCGTTGAGCAGCGAGGCGACGATCCCGGCGAGGCTGGTCGCGACGATCGTCGGCATGAGCCAGCGGGCCATCACGATCGCCTCGTCGAGACGGCGATCGTGGAAACGCGCGATCGACGGCATGTACCAGGGCGCCAGGACCGCACCGATCGCCGCCGCGATCGTGAGCCCAAAGGCGAGCGTGATGATCAGCGTGCTGACGAGGCGCCAGGCATCGTCCTCGCGGTCGGTCGCGAGGTACTCCGAGAAGATCGGGACCAGCGCGCTCACCAGCGCGCCGTTGAAGACGCCGAAGAGAATCGTCGGGATGACGGCGGCGGCGAGGAATGCGTCCATATCGCCGGACGCGCCGAAATACTTCGCGTTGACGACCTCGCGCACGAAGCCGAGCACGGTCGAGGCGAGGGTCACGCCCATGACGATGACGGTCGAGCGGGCGACGCGCTGCGGCGTCTGGCGCGCCGCGACCAACGTCAGCCGCGGCGCCATAGCGTAGGGGCTAGTGCGCGCCCGTGCCGCGCACTACGGCTGGAATAGTGCGCAGGATGATCTTGATGTCGCCGAGCGGGGACCACGAGTCGATGTACGCGTTGTCGAGCGCCATCCACTGCTCGAACGAGAGGTGTGACCGGCCCGAAATCTGCCACAGGCAGGTCACGCCTGGCTTGACCACTAGGCGCCGCAGCGCGCTCGGGTCGTAGTGCTCGACCTCGCTCGGCAGGGGGGGACGCGGCCCGACGATCGCCATCTCGCCCAGCAGGACGTTCAACAGGTTGGGCAGTTCGTCGATGCTGCTCCGCCGCAGGCAGGCCCCCAGGGGATGCAGCCGCGGGTCGCGCCGGATCTTGAAGACCGGGCCGTCGACCTCGTTGAGGTGCCGGACCTCGTCGAGGCGCTGGTCGGCGTCGCCGACCATCGTCCGCAGCTTGAACATGCGGAAGCGGCGGCCGCCGAGACCCACTCGCTCTTGCCGGTAAATCGGCTGCTCGCGGGCGACGAGCACGATCCCGGCCATCGCGGCCAGCAGGATCGGCGCCGTCAGGACGAGTCCGACCCCGGCGATCGCCACGTCGAGGGCCCGTTTTGCCGGCCCGTACCAGATGGGGACGGGGGGCGCCGGCCCAACCGCGATGGGCTGCGCCTCGGCCGTGTCGGGCCGGACGAACGTCTCGAGCGCGGAGTTCATGCCGGGGCGCCCTCGAGCACGGCAGCGATCCGATCGCCGATGCGGCCCAAACCGTCGATGATCCCGACGGCACCGCCCGGCGCCGAGCCGTATTCCAGGTACGGGACGAACTCACGCGTATGATCCGTCCCCGGCGCCGTCGGGTCGCAACCGTGATCGGCGGTGAAGAGCAGGCCGTCGCCGGGGCGGATGCGGGTCAGGATCTCGGGGAGCATGGCATCGAGCCGCTCCAACGCGTCGCCGTACCCGCGGACGTCGCGCCGGTGACCGAACTTCGAATCGAAGTCGTTGAGGTTCACGAACACCAATCCGTGCTCCAAGGCGTCCGCCATCTCCAGGCCGCGCAGAACACTCTCCGTATTGTCGGCGACGCGGACCGATTTCTCGATCCCGTGGCCGCAGTAGATATCACAAATTTTCCCGACCGCGTGAACGGGGATCCCTTCACCGGCCAACCGGTCGAGCATCGTCGGCGGCGGCGG
>Ga0209415_10009564_pt1 | contig 16646 bp, 13 predicted proteins | sample PeaSoiSIISIP2007_FD_187696 | JGI IMG/M metagenome (GOLD analysis project Ga0209415, IMG submission 187696) | Peat soil microbial communities from Weissenstadt, Germany - SII-SIP-2007 (SPAdes) (version 2) | ecosystem: Environmental > Terrestrial > Soil > Wetlands > Peat | place: Germany... | reverse complement strand
TCGGGGGTCGTCGCCGTACGTGAGTACGGCTCCTCGCCCCGCCGACGGCCTCGCTCGGTCTCGACCGAAATACGCCGCCCTCCTGCCGTTGAGGGCCACCACCGTCACCGTCGTTTGCTGTCATCCTGAGCGAAGCGAAGGACCCCATGGTCCTCCTGGCAAACCTTCTCGAGGGGCAGCTCCTGCCAGGCGGGGTTTGCGGACTCGATCAACGCGATCTTGCGATCGCGTCGCCATCCCTTGAGCTGCTTCTCGCGCGCGATGGCGTCGCGCACGTAGGGGAACGCCTCCGCGTAGACCAACCGCCATAGGTGGTAGCGAGCGGTGAAACCATCCGCCTTTTTGCGCCGATGGGCGTCGATTCGCGCTCGGAGGTCGGACGTCACCCCAACGTACAGGACGCGGCTCAGCGAGAGGCCCGTGACGATGTACACATGATACGTCGGCCGTTGGAACATCCTCGACCCATCGGCCAGCAGGCGGGCGGTGTTGCTTGGGTGGGGTCCTTCGCTTCGCTCAGGATGACAGCAAAAGCCATCGCGCCCGCTTGATGCCATCTCGACGGCGCTGCACTAGTTGTCACAAGCCCAGCCCAGAAATCGAGAGACGTCCTGAACGATCCACTCGCACCTGCACGACTGCGGGCACAGCGAGCGTCGTCGATCGCATCGCCTGTTCATCGTACATTGCGAACGGCATCGCGAAGGGATCGGCGAAAAGCACCACGCTTCTAGGGCGCCTCGAACGCGCGCGTCGCGGCGATCGTCAGCAGCGAGCAGCGCACGTCCCTCGCCTGGGTGCGCTCCTCCGGATCCTTGTTCGCGTCGTAGCAATCCCATCGCGACGCCGGCGATCGGACGACCAGAAGGTCGCCCGACATCATGCCGTACCGCGTGATGTCCGGCTCCCACACCCCGCTTCCGGTCGACATCGGTACGGGAGGATCGTCCGCCGGCGGCGCGCGCAGGAGCGAGCGCCCGAGGAGACGGTCGGCGAACGGAAAGCGGGGGCGGGCCTCGAGGACGCCGAAGAGGTCGAGGATCGTCGCGTGGACGTCCCGCGTGAACGTTCGCCGCTCCGACCATCCGCCAAGCGCAGCACGCTCCGTCCCGTCGATCGCGCGCGCGCCCGCGATGAGCCAGCCCGGCACGCGCACCTGTTCGTCGAAGAGCGTCGTCAGGTGGTAGTTGCCGCCGTGCTCGCGGAACTCCTCCCCGTGGTCGGACAGGAAGAGGACGACCGTGTCCTCCCAGCCGGGAAGGGCACGGAGCGATCCGATCAGCGCCGAGACGGTGCGCTCCTGCAACAGGACGCTATTCCGGTAGTGGTTGTGGAGCTTGATGCTTGGACCGAAGACCGCGACATCGTGCGGCTCGAAGGGCTGCAGCGCGGGGTCGACGCGGTACGGCCAGTGTGTGTTCGATAGGTGCAGGGTCGCGAAGTACGGCGCGTGCGCGTCGCCACCCTCCCCGTGCTGGACGAAATCGAGCAGACGGGCGGTCGCGTTCTCGTCGGGCGCGCCGAGGTGCGGGTCACCGGCGCCCCCCAAGTCGGCCGCGCTCACGAGCACGTCGATCCCCGCGCGCCGGAGGAACGCGGCGAAGTCTTCGTAACGGAGGTTCTGCGACCCGATGTACGCCGTGCGGTAGCCGAGCGCCCGCGCGACCTCCCAGAGGACCGGGGCGCGCAGCATCGTCTTCAGGTCGGCGTCCGGCCCGAGCCCGGTCCAGAGCATGACGCTCGCCGAGATCGTCCCCGGGGACTGGGTCGTGAGGCGACCGAGGGGGATCCTGTCGGAGGCCACGGCGTCGAGGAACTGGGCGTTGCATGCGGGCGGCGGCACCGAGCAGAGCGCGTCGGCGCGCACGCTCTCGGTCAAGATGAGCAAGACATTGGGACGGTGCGGCGGCGGCGCGAACGGCGGGAGCGGCGCGGGGTCGCGCAAAGAGACACCGCGCCGTACCCATCCCTTGTGCGTCACGGCCTCGCGCAGCGCGTGGACAGCGCCGTGGATGAAGCACGTGTCGGGCGGGGCGGCCTGTAGCGATCGCGACTCGACGAAGTCGATCCAGAAGCAGTACGCCGCCGCGCCGAAGCCCACGATGGGCACGATCGGCCACGCGCGCCTGACCGGTATAGCCGCGAAGCGCGCGAGACGTGCCACGCCAACCGCCACCGCCAGGCCGACCGCGCCCATCCCGACGACCGACCCGCCCCACGCGGCGAGCCACGCCCCGAGCGTCCCGCGAAGCGCGATGCCGAGCCGCACCGTGTCGCGCGCCATGTACGCGTGGAAGACGTGGAAATAGAGCGCCTGCCCGCCGAAGCAGCATGTGGCCAGCGGAAAGACGAAGAGCGCGAAGAAGACGACGAGGCCGGCCCGTGCCAGCCGCCGGTCGCGCCCAAAGAGGTACGACGCCAGCCACACCGGTCCGCCCCAGAAGCCGGCGCTCGCGAGCGTCGATCCCGTGTAGTTCAGCCACTGGAACGGCTCGAACGCGAGGAGCGATCGTGGACGAAGGACGAAGTCGACCCCGACCGCGAGCAGAGTCGGCGAGACGAAACAGACGAGAACGCCCGGCCGGTCACCGACCAGCTTCGAGACGACGAGACGCGACACCGAGGTACCCGAGGAGAAGGTCGGTGTATTTCGGCCTAGACCGAGCGAGGCCGCCGGCGGGGCGAGGAGACGTACTCCTGTACGTTGACGACCCCCGACGGCGGCATCGCGAAGGGATAGGCCGAAAGACGCCGGCCTTCTACATCCCGACGATCGGCAGCCTTCGCCGGTCCGCGGCCTCCGGCATCACGGGGGGCGGCGGCGCGGGCGCGTGCTTGCGCTCCGACTTCACGGGGATGAGCGTCGGCTGCGGGGGCGAGACGATGTTGCGGACGCGCTGGCGGACGCGCTCGCGGACGTAGTGCCCGGCGAGCAGGACGCTCTGGGTCGGATACTTCCAGTACAGCGAGCTTCGCATGTAGCAGTACACGGTGCAGCCCTGGCAGAACGAGTAGCGGCCCTCGTTCTCCCGCGCGCTCTTCACAATGGGCGAGTGCTTGTAGAGGTCGTAGAGCTTGCCGTCGATCGGGAGCGCGTCGTCCTTGAAGTGGTAGCAGGGGAGGAGCAGCTTGTTCTCTGGCGAGATGACGACCGTCGACGACACGGCGCGGCACACCGGGTCCTTCGTGTCGTTTCCGCCCCCGGCGATGAGCTCGAGCTGCGCGCGGTCGACGATGACGCTCGGCTTGCCGAAATACTTGGTGAGGCCCCTGGCCTTCTCGGGGTCGAGCCCCTCGTTGCCGAAGAACGAAAAGCACGGATTGAGGTAGAGGATCGCGCCCTGGTCCTTCGCGAAGCGGATCATCTCGTCCACGCTGTCGTACGACTCGTTCGTCACGACGTGCGAGATGTAGAGCGGCTGGCGGAGCTTGCGGGCGACCGCGAGCGCCTCGAGCGAGAGGTGGAACGACTTCGTGGCGCGGATGCGGTCGTGCTCGTGGCGGTCGGTCGAGTCGATCGAGAAGAGGAGCGCGTCGACCTTCCCCGCGAGCTCGTCGGCGAACTTGGGGTACAGCATGCCGTTCGTCGTCACCGTCGTCATGAAGCGCATCGACTTCGCGAGGGTGAGCATCTCGATGAGGTGGCGATAGAGAAGCGGCTCGCCGCCCGTGACGTCGAGGACCATGACGCCGAGACGTTTGAGGTCACGGAGGTTCGAGCGGACCTGATCCATCGTCGGCTCCCGGGAGGGAGAGCCGTCGTTGGTGTGGGGGATGTTGCAGAACGTGCAGCGCTGGTTGCAGCGAAGGGTCACGTAGTAATTGCAAGTCGTGGGCATGGGTCGGGTCCGTTCGGCAAGCGGCGACAACCTAGTCGATTCCCCCGGCGGCTTGTAACAATTGACGAGGAGCGAACGGCGTTACCCACTCGGCCCCCAGATTGCCGGAATTGCTTTCGCGCGGCGCTGTCCTGCAAAGACTGATCCTCAATGAGCGAACTTCGTGACGCCCCTGTTTCGGGGCCGCGGGCCGGGGCGGGCCTCCCGCTACGACGCGACGAGCGCCGCTGGATTCTCGGCCTCGCCCTGGTCACGGCGTGCTCGTGGGGACGATGGCTCTCGACGGGGTCGCTCAAGGTCGACGAGAACTATCCCTCCGCTGCCGCGGGAAGTCTCCTTTTCGTCGCATTGCTGGTGGGTTACGGGCTGCTCGTCCTCGGGTGGGGCGGGCTCCTCGAGCGCCCGCCGGACCGGCCCCGGAGGCTCGCATTCCTCGGGCTCGGCGTGGCCGGGCTCATGCTGCCCATGCTGAGCAACGACGTCTTCAGCGTCTTCGCGTACGGCGCCCTGGCGGGAACGGGGCACGACGTCTACGCGACGGCGGGCGGGCTCGGTCAGAGCCCCTTTTTCACATGGGTGGGCGACCGCTGGAGCGAGAAGGTGTGCGTCTACGGCCCTACGAGCCTCATCGCCGCGATGCCGGCGGCGCTCGCTCGCGGGAACCCGTGGACCGCCCTCGTGCTCCTGCGCGCGGTGTGGTTCGTCCCCGTCGTGCTGGTCATGGAGCTGTCCTTCCGGAGCCTGCGCGGCCGGCCCCTCTTCCACGCGATGCTCTGGCTGAACCCCCTCTGGCTCGTGGAGGGGCCGGGGCAGATGCACGCCGACATGCTCGGCCTCGTCGCGATCGTGACAGGTGTCGTCCTTCAGCGGCGCGGCGCCGTGAAGGCCGCGTGGGCGTCGTTTTCGGTGGCGGTCCTCGGGAAGTACAGCTTCGTCTTCTGCGGTCCCTGGTTCTGGCTGTTCGGGGCGGTGACGGCCCGCCAGCGGCTGCTCCGCGTCCCGGCGATTGCCGCCGTGCTCGTGGGGATGGGGGTGCTCTTCTACCTTCCGTTCTGGCGGGGGCCGGCGACGCTCGTCGAGCCGGTCCGCGCCCTCGCCGGCATGAATCCCGGCGGCACTCTGACCGAGGTGCTGGGGGAGGTGGTCCACGTCCTCCGGGGCGGCGCGGTCCCGCGGCCCGACGCGCCGGTCCGCGAGGCCGTCGAGCTTCAGCGGTCCACGCACGCGGCCACGTGGCTCGTCGTCTCGCTCGTCCTGCGCGTCATCACCCTCGTCCTCGGCGCGCGCGTGGTCCGCGCGATGCTGCGAAGACCGGACGACGAGGACACGATCGCCCTCGGAACGGGGGTGATCGTCGTCGCCGTTCTCACGCTTGCGAGCCACCGCTTCCAGGCCTGGTACCTGCTCGCGGCGCTCCCATTCTTCGGGCAATGCTGCCCCCCGGTCTGGCGGCGCTGGTGGATCGCGGTCGTCGCGGTGTCGGTCAGCATGGACTTCATTCACGTCCTCGCGAGGACGACCTTCCTCCTGCCGGCGTGGGGCGTCCTGACGACGACGGCGCTCATGGTGGTCTTCTTGATGTCGTTCAGGGCGCGCTACCTGGACTTCGGCGCCGGCACTCGATGAGAAGCCAGAGGGACGGGAGCACCGTCATCGCCGCGAGCAGGCAGCTCACTTCGCCCATCACGGCGATGAGGCCGAGGCTCCGGATGGCCCGGTTGTGCGATCCCAGCAGCGCCAGGTAACCGAGCGTCGTCGTGAGGCTGCAGAGGACGACCGCTCCGCCGGTCGTGCGAAGGACGGAGAGGATGTCGCGGCTCCCGTCGGCCCGGTAGCGCTGCACGACGTTGATGGCGTAGTCGACGCCGATGCCGAACGTGATGGGAAGCGCCGGGAAATTCATGAAGTTGATCTTCACGTCGGCCGCATCGAGGAAGACGACCTGCCCCGCGACGCCGACCAGGAGCGCGAACAGCACCGTCAGCGCGTGGCGCCCCCCGTGGCGGAACGTGACGACGACCGCCAGGACCGCGAGCGCCAGGGAGAGCCCCACGGCCCTCCGGATGTCTTTGACCACCGCCTTGAGAATGTCCGCGAAGATGACCGCGCGCCCGGACCCGTGAACGACCTTGCCCGACGGCAAACGCGTCGCGCGGAACGAGTCGGAGTACCGCAAGAGGTAGCGCAGGTCGCTCGAGTGGCCGGGGTCCGGCTCGATGACGACGAGCCTGCCGCGCAGGCCGTCCTTCTCCGAGAACGGGCGGGCGAGCGCCTCGGGGAGGTCGGCGATCCCGAACGGGCGCAGGTCGTGCGGCGGGATGGCGTCCTTGATCTTGCGCCATTCGTCGTCGCCGAGGTACCCGCGCTCCCGCGCCCGCTCGAGGCGCTCGCCGGTCTCGAGCAGGGTCGGGATCTTGGCTTCCTGGTCCTCGGGCACCATGTCCCAGAGGGAGTGGACGGCGGCAAATGGCTTGGCGTCCGGCGGGGCGGCGTCCCAGTCGGCCTGGAGCTTCTTCTCGAGCTGCCGGGCATCTTCCGGGGTGTCCGTGAGGACGATCATGCCCTCGTGGCCGGCGCCGAGGATCTCGATCACCCGGTCCCACACCCGGTGTAGCTCCGTGCTCCGGTTGGGGTCGTTCTCGATCGAGTTGAGGTCGTAGTCCATCGGGTCGTGCTGCACGTACCGCACGCAGGCCACGGCCCCCGCCAGGACGAGCGCCACGCCCGCGCCCAGCAATGCGCGGGGTGCCCTCGGGACCAGCCAGGCGAAGACCCGCCCGTAGCCCATGCCGAACCGCCGCACGGTGGCCATGATCCCCCGGTCGCGGGTGCCGTCCATCAGGCCGTGGCGCTCGAGGAGGACGAGCAGCGGCGGCACCAGGAGCGTCTTGACCACCCAGCACAGGAGCATCCCTGTCGCCGCGATGAAGCCGAAGTCCCGGAAGGCGCGGAAGCCGGTCACGAGCAGCGACAGGTACGACGCGGCCGACGCGACCGCCGCGATCACAGTGGCCTGCCAGGTCTGGCGCACCGTCGTTCGCAGGGCCTCGGCCACCGGGACGCCGCTCCGGCGCTCTTCGAAGTAACGCGACTGGTACAGGATGCCGACGTTGATCCCGTTGCCGGCGATGATGCTGATGAGAAACCCCGTCGCAACATTGAGGTGGCCGATGACGAGGTCGGTGACCCCCAGCGTCCAGATGAGCCCGACGGCGATCGTGATGCCCATCACGAACAGCGCGCGGAGGCGCATGAAATAAAGCCACACGGCCGCAAGGATCATCGCGATGCCCACGGCGCCCACCCCGAGGAGATCGTTGCGGACGCTGTCGTACTCGATGAACCCCGTCGGCATGTCCCCCGCGTACCCGACGCGCACGGCCGCGAATTCCGGGCGTGACGACTGCACCCGGGCGACCGCGTCCCGGACGCGCGCGAGCGCCGGCCCCGTCCGGGCGAGATCGCCGCCGGGGATGGGCGAGCGCGCCACGACCACGAGCCCCGTCCCGTCCTTCCGCTCGTTGTATCCGTCGGGGTGGTCCTCGCCGCCGGACTCGTACTCCTTGCGGCGGAACCGCTTCTCGATGTCCTCGATCGTCACGGGGGGGCCGTTGTCGTCGAGGAGCTCGTCGGCGCGCTTGGCCACTTCGTAGTCCCACCGGGCGATGACGTCGTCGTGGAGCCGCTGCAGCTCCGTGCGGTCGAGGAAGAGGCCGGCCCGCGGCGACAGGAACGCGCGCGCCGCCTGGGTCCCGTCGTCGGCGCTTGACACGGTGTCCGGTCCGAGGGCCAGTAGCTCGGGCACGAGCGCGTCGCCCATCGCGCGAAGGGTGTGGCGATCCGGGCCCTCGAGCAGAATGAGGACGGTCTGCGCGCTCGCCGTCCTGGCCTCGACCCGGTGCAGCTCCTGGACGCTCGGCTGGTCCTGCGGGAGGAGGGCGTCGTACCGGGTCTTCAGCTCGAGGCGCGAAGCGAAGACGGCGAAGACGGCCGTGACGGCAGCCACGAGCAGGATCGGTGTCCAGGGGCGCCGGGTCTGCAGGTCGCTCAGGCGCTCGATGAGGCTATTCATCACGAGGCCCGGCACTCTCTAGCCGGGGAACGCACCTTCCGGAAGGTTCCGGCCCCCCCGATCCGTGTGCCGCGAAGGCACGTGTGAAGTGGAAGCACAGTGGGGTGTCGCACCGACGATCGGCGCGTCCCGGCCTCGCCAGCAGGCCCGGCTCGGGGCACATCGCGTGCTAGGGGTCAGGGCCATGACCGCCTGGATGCGCTCGCTCGCGACCGTCCTCGCTCTCGGCGCCCTCGCGGCGACGTCGCGAGCTCATGCTGGCCCTGCCGATCCCGCGGACGTGGCTCGCCTCGCGGCGGCTGGGCATTCGGTGAAGTGGAACTGGACGCCCCCCGGACGCGCGGAGCGCTTCGGTCATGCCGAGACGCTGGTGCACGCGCCCCTCGAGGCCGTGAGGCGGCTCGTGGTCGACTTCGCGGACTACCGGGCGCTCGCGCCGAGCATCACGACGTCGCGCGTGGTCGGTCACGGGCCCGACGGTTCGACGGACGTGTACCTTCGCATGGGAGTGTTGAACAACACGCTGACGTTCTGGAACGTGACGCGCTTCGCGCCTCTGCGTCGCGCTCCGGAGGGCGCGGAGATCGTCGAGGGCCGGATGGTGCCGGGGAAGGGGAACATCGACGACTCGGCCGCCGTGTGGACGATGGCCGCGGCGGGACCAGACTTGACGGTGCTGAAGTTCGACGTCCTCCTGCGTCCGGGGATGCCGGCCCCCCAGTCCCTGATCGACGAGCAGCTCCGCGACTCGGCGATGGACGTCGTCGACTCGATCCACGATCGCCTCGAGAGGCATTGAACGACAAGAGACTCAGGTCACTTGATCGCGACCTGCGTGTCGGCGTTGGACGCCATCGTGCACGACCGGATGTAGTAGTGCGCGACCGGGCGGCCGCCGCGTTCGATCGTGACCTCGTCGGCGGGAGCACACGAGGCGGGCACCAGGCCCTCGGGGAGGCCCTCGTGGATGTCGCTCGTGAGAGCGATGACCGTGGCCCCGGCCGGGACGTCCCGCCGCCCGAAGAAGTCGAACGCCGAGCGCCGGGGCGAGAGGCAGTGGACCGGGGGGGTGTCCTCCATCTCGAAGAAGAGGCGACCGCAGAGTGAGTAGTGATTGCTCGCGAGCACGACCTCCCCCGGTGCGGTGCTCGCGGCGTGGGCCACGCTCGCGCGTACCTGATCCCAGCCGACGAGCTCATTGATCATGTCGGCGCGGGGATCGTACCGGGATTCGGGGATCAGGCGGAGGAGCGCCGCCGTGCGCGCGTGGACGTTCGCGAGGAGAAACAGCGCGCCGCTCAGGGCGACGCCGGCGACCGCGCCGATGCGCAGCGCCCTCGATCTCGACCATGCATCGTCCGCGAAGCGGCCGGCCCCGATGGCGGCTGGGATGAATGCCACCATCGTCCAGTGCTGCTCCGCGTCCTTGAGCGTCATCATCGCCACGAGGAGAGGGAGCAGCACGGGCCAGCTGAACGACGCGAGGAAGCGGTCCCCGTCGTCCCGGCGGGCGCGACGCAGGCACTGGACCAGCCCCACGACAAGGAACGGGAATAGCAGCGGCGAGTACGCCATCAGCTGCCCGACGAGCACCCGCGCGAGACCCTCCGCCCATCCCCCCCCGCTCGCCGACGAGATCTCGACGAGGTGATTGACCGTGTTCTCGCCCACCGCAGGCGCCGCCGCGGTCGCCCGCTCCGCCAGGTGGAGGTGCACCGAGGGCCAGCCGCGCGCGGCGTTCCACACAATCACCGGGAGCGCGATGAACAGCGCGACGCCGCCGCCCGCGTAGAACGACGGCCGCCGGAGCCAGCGGTGCGCCCGGGGGGATGCGACGACGTAGATCAGCGCGGCAGGGACGAGCAGGAGCGCCGTGTACTTCGCCAGGAACGCGAGGCCGAGCAACGCGCCCGCCAGGACAGGCCGGTACGCGTCGTCCTCCTCCCGCATTCCCTCGAGGACGAGCAGGAACCCCACCCAGAGCGGCGCGAGCGGCGCCTCGGGGTTCACGATGAAGCTCGAGGCGAGGAAGGTCGGGAGGGCAGTTACCAGGACGAGCGCGAAGAACGCGGCCCGGGGGCGGACGAGCCGCTCGGCGAGCCGGTAGAAGAGCAGGCCGAAGATGCCCGCCGCGAGCACCGGACCGAGGCGAACTGTCGCGGGCGAGGTGCCGAGCAGCGTGGTCGCGCGGACCATCCACGCGACGAGCGGCGGATGGTCGTAGTAGCTCCAGTCGAGGAAGCGAGACCACGTGGCGTAGTAGGCTTCGCCGTTCCCGAGGGGCAGGGGAGCGACCGTGATTAGGCGGACCAGGGTCGCGACCGCGATCCAGGTCGTCGCGAGGGACCGGTAGCTGCGCTCCGATACGCGCTCCGATACGAGCGATCCGGCATCGGACGCCCGCGCATCCGCGTCGAGCAGCGGCAACGAGTCGTCGGACAGGTTGTTCATCCTCGGCTCGGCGTTTATCAGATCAACGGGATCACACGACAGTGAGCGGACGGCACACTGTGACCGTGAGGCACAGAGGAATGCACCGTTTCACGGGTGTTATCGCCACTACCCGCTCGCGGCCGCTTACTTGCAGGACTCGAGCCGCAACGCGAAACTCGGCCGCAATGTCGTCGCCATAGTAACGTCGCGCAGAGAAAGACATGAGCAGGCTCGGAATCCTGATCGTCGGGCTCAATGGGGCCGTCGCCTCGACCCTCATCGCCGGCGTCGAGCTCATGACCCGGGGTCTCGTTCCCCGCATCGGGATGGTGACCGAGCATGGCGACGCGAAGATCGCCGAGTCGTTGACCGCCCTGCTCGACTTCACCCCGCTCGACCGGCTCGTGTTCGGGGGGTGGGACGTGCGATTCGCCAACGTGTACGAGGGGGCGCTCGAGCACAAGGTTCTGCCGCGCGACGTCCTCGCGAGCGTGAAGGACAAGCTGGAGGCGGTCACCCCGTGGCCGGGCGTCTTCACGCGCGCGTACGCCCAGAACGTCGAGGGCAGCAACGTCGTGAACGTCTCCTCGTACCGCCAGGAGATCGCGCTTCTTCGTGCGAACATCGAAGAATTCAAGCGAACGCGCGGCGTCGACCGCGTCGTGATGGCGAACCTCGCGTCGACGGAGGCGTACCTCGAGGCGGCTCCCGTGCACGCCACCCGCGCCGCGTTCGAGGCAGGGCTTGACCGCAGCGATCCCGCGATCTCGCCCGCCATGCGCTACTTCTACGCGGCCTGCGAGCTGGGCATTCCCTACTGCAACTTCACTCCGAGCTACACGAACATCCCCGCGCTGGCCGAGTTCGCCGCGCGGACGCAGACGCCCTACGCCGGCATGGACGGCAAGACCGGGCAGACGCTCGTCAAGACCGTGCTCGCGGCCGCGATGCGCGTGAGGCGCCTGAAGATCGAAGGGTGGTACTCGACGAACGTCCTCGGCAACAACGACGGCCTGGTGCTCGACGCTCCGGGGTCGAACAAGACGAAGGTGCTGTCGAAGTCCGCGGTGCTCGACTCGATCGTCGGCTACCACGTCGAGAACCACCAGGTGCACATCCACTACTACAGGCCGCGTGGAGATTCGAAGGAGGCCTGGGACAACATCGACATCGCGGGTTTTGCCGGGATTCCCATGCAGATCAAGGTCAACTTCCTCTGCCAGGACTCGGCCCTCGCGGCGCCCCTCGTGCTCGATCTCGTGCGCCTGCTCGATGTCGCGAAGCAGACAGGGGAGTCCGGAATCCAGCGACAGCTCTCGATGTTCTTCAAGTCCCCGTTTCACGTCGCCGGAGAGACGCCGGTCCACGATCTGTTCAAGCAGGAGCAGCTCCTCCTCGACTGGGCGCGCGATCGCAGCCGGCGCGTCGCCAGCGGTCCCAAGGCGTACGCCAACGGCAACCACGCCCTTCCCGTCGAGCCCGTTCAGCGCGAGCGATCCTGATGTAAGCTAGCCGCCGATGCGGCCCATCGTCATCGGCGCGGGCAGAGGCAGCCGCCTCGGGGCGGAGACGGACGAGATCCCCAAGGCCCTCGTGCCGGTCATGGGGCGGCCGATGCTCGAGTGGATCCTCGATGCCCTCGGCGCGGCCGGGTTCGCCCGGCGGGACGTCGTCTACATCTGCGGTTATCGCGCGGACGTCATGAGGGCGCGCTACCCGGAGTTCACGTTCGTCGAGAACCGCGACTGGGAGCGGAACAACATCCTCGCGTCGCTCCTCTGCGCGCGCCATCTCTTCGGCGACGGGTTCGTGTCGACGTACGCGGACATCGTCTATCGCGGGTCGACCGTGAAGAAGCTCGTGGCGTCCGGGCACGGCAAGGTGCTCGCGTGCGACACGGACTGGCGGCGCCGGTACGTGGATCGCTCGCTCCACCCGGAGAGCGACGGGGAGAAGATGCGCGCGGAGGGGACGCGCGTCGTCGAGCTCTCGCGCCGCATCGCGTCCGAGCAGGCCAGCGGCGAGTTCATCGGCGTCGCGAAGGCGTCCGCGGACGGCGCGAGAGAGATCGCGTCGGCATTCGACGAGGCCCGCGCCCTGCACGAGGGCAAGACCTGGCGCGAGGGGCGCACGTTCGAGCGCGCGTACCTCATCGATCTCTTCCAGGAGATGATCGAGCACGGCTCCGAGTTTCACCGCGTCGACACCCACGGCGGCTACATGGAGATCGACACGCGAGAGGACCTCGCGTGCGCCGGGAAGTGGTGGCGCGAGTCCGCGCCGGAATAGGTCGATGACCGAGGCCGAGGTCGTCCTCGACGGCGTCATCAAGCGCTTTGCCCCCGATCGGCGCGGCAAGCCTCCTCACGCGGCGCTCGACGGCGTCTCGATCTCGGTCGAGCGCGGCGAGCTGGTGGTCGTCGTCGGTCCGAGCGGGTGCGGCAAGTCCACCGCGCTGCGCATCGTCGCGGGCCTCGAGCAGCCGGACGCCGGCAGCGTCTCGATCGCGGCCACGCCGATGAAGGGCGTGCCCCCGCAGGACCGCGACGTCGCGATGGTCTTCCAGGGGTTCGCGCTCTACCCCCAGATGACCGCGCGCGAGATCCTCGAGTTCCCCCTCAGGATGCGCGGCGTCCCTCGCGAGCAGCGCGCCCGCGCGGTGGGCGACGCGGCCGCGATGCTCCGGATCGAGCACCTGCTCGACCGGCGCCCGGGCGAGCTCTCCGGGGGCGAGCGGCAGCGTGTCGCCATGGGGCGGGCGATCGTCCGGAAGCCGCGCGTGTTCCTATTCGACGAGCCGCTCTCCAGCCTCGACGCGGGGCTGCGCGCGGAGCTCCGCGTCGAGATCGGCCAGCTGGTCCGCCGCCTGGGCGCGACCGCCCTCTACGTCACGCATGATCACGTCGAGGCGATGACGCTCGCCGATCGTATCGCCGTCATGCGCGCGGGGCGTCTTCTCCAGGTGGGGACGCCGCGGGACGTCTACGATCGGCCGGCGACGTCGTTCGTGGGCGCGTTCCTCGGATCGCCACGCCTGAACCTCTTGCCCGGTCGGGTCGACGGCGACGCCATCGTCGCGGGGCCCTTCCGGGTGCCGCGCCCCGCGGGGAAGCTCCCGGTGCGCATCGCGGTCGGCGTGCGCCCGGAGCACGTGACGCTCGGGGTGGGGACCACGTTGGCGGAGGTCGTCGCCGTCGAGCCTCTTGGTGCCGAGACGCACCTGATCGTCCGCGTGGACGACATCGACGTCCGCGCGCAGACCCGCGGCTTCGACGCACCCCGGCGGGGAGACAAGGTGCCCGTGTCGATCGACGCGTCGCGGGCGATGGTGTTCGACGCCGACGGGGACGGCGACAGGATCCCGTGATCGCACGCCGCGCTCTCCTTCGCGCCTCGGCCGCGCTCGCGCTCGCCGGATGCGCCCCGCGCTCGCGCGCCGTCCGCGAGGACGGACGCGTCGTCGTCACGTTCTGGTACGCGTACGGTGATCTCGTCCGCAAGGTCATGCTCGACCTCGTGAGCCGGTTCAACGCGAGCCAGTCGCGCGTCCTCGTCCGGGCCGTCCACCAGGGGGACTACTTCGAGGCGCTCGCGAAGCTGCGCACGGCGCTCGCCGCGGGAGCCGCGCCGACGCTCTCGCACGTCGTCCTCGAGGTCGTGCCGTACCTCGCGCGCGCGGGCGTGCTCGAGGCGCTCGACGGCTACGACGATGCGCGGGCGATCCCGTTCGTCCCCGCCCTGGGGCAACGGGGGTCGTTCTCGGGAGCGGACAACGAGCCGCTCGTCGCCATTCCATTCAACCGCTCGACGCCCATCGTCTTCGCGAACGCGCGCGTCCTCGAGGAAGAGGGTGTCGATGTCCCGCGCACCTGGGAGGAGCTCGCCGACGCCGCTCGCCGGCTGACCCGGCGCACCGCCGGCGGCGACGTTCGCTGGGGGTTCGAGGTGCCGATCTCGTGGTGGTACTGGGTGGCGATGGTAGGGCAGGCGGGCGGCCGCATCGTCGAGCCCGACGGGAGGATCACGCTCGGCGCGGACGCCGGAGTGGAGGCGATCCGCTTCTGGCAGCGCCTCGCGATGGACCGCGTGATGCGACCGCCGCCAGGGCGCGACTACCAGGCGTGGCAGTCGTCCAACGAGAGCTTCCTGCAAGGCCGGATCGCGATGATGTGGAGCAGCACGGCGTACGTGCGTTACCTCGAGGACAACGCCACGTTCCCCGTCGTCGCCGCTCCCCTGCCGCGTCACGTGAGGGCGAGCGTGCCGACCGGGGGCACGATGTTCGTCGTCCTGCGCGCCGCGCCGGACGAGGAGAAGCTCGCGGCGTGGGAGTTCGTCCGATGGATGTGCGACGCCGGGCAGACGATCGCGTGGTCGACGCGCACGGGCTACATGCCGGTGACCCTCCCGGCGGTCGAGCGGCTGGGCCCGTGGTACGCCCGCCACCCGAACGACCGCGTCGCGTACGACCAGCTCGCGCACGCCACGCCGTGGCCGTGGTCTCCGGAGCTCTTCCGGATCGACCGGGACATCGTCGAGCCGCGCCTCGAGGACGCGGTCCTCGGAGGGCGCGACGCGCGCGAGCTGCTGCGAGAAGCCCTTGCGGAGGCGCGGCGGCCCGCATGACGCCGCGCGCGCCGTGGCACCCGTGGGCGATGCTGGGTCCCACGCTCGGCCTGCTGGCCGTGTTCTTCCTCGTGCCGATCGGCGTGGCCGCGTACGAGAGCCTCTTCTCGTGGGACATGCTCACGCCGCCGCGCTTCGTCGGCGCCGCGAACTATGTGGCGATCGCCGCTCACGGGGAGCTCTTCCACATCGCGCTCCGCACGACCGGGTTCAGCGCGATCGTCGTCGCCGGGACGATGACGCTCGGGCTCGGGCTCGCGCTCATCGTCGACAGGCCCGGGCGGTTCTTCGCGTGGGTCCGCGCGAGCGTGTTCAGCGCGTATGTCGTGAGCTGGGTCGCGGTCGCGCTGCTCTGGATGTGGATGCTCGACGGCAACGGGGGGATCGTCGGGCGCGCTCTGCACGGGTCGCCGCTCGGCGATCTCCGCTGGGCGTTGCCGGCGCTCGCCGTGGTGGCCGTGTGGAAGCTCACGGGCTACGCGATGATCGTCTTCCTCGCCGGGCTCCAGAGCATCCCTCCGTCGCTGTACGAGGCGGCGGCGCTCGACGGCGTGGGGATGTGGGGCCGGCTGCGTCACGTCACGCTGCCGCTCCTCGCGCCGACGGCGGCGTTCGTGGCGACGACGAGCCTCGTGACGAGCTTCCAGGCTTTCGACGTCGTGCGCATCATGACTCAGGGGGGTCCGGCGCGCGCGACGGAGCTCTTCGTCTACGCGATCTACGAGCAGGTGTTCCTCGACCTGAGCGTCGGTCGGGCCAGCGCGCTGACGGTGGTTTTCTTCGTGCTGCTGCTCGCGCTTGCCACGGTCCAGCTCCGAGCATGGCGGGCGCGCGAGGGGGAAGGGCGATGACGTCGCGCCGGTGGGTCCGGGCGCTCCGCGCGGCGCTCGCCAGCGTGGCGCTCGGCGCATGGATTTTCCCGTACGCGTGGATGGTGGTGACGTCGTTCAAGACGCTGCCCGAGATCATGTCGCGTCCGACGGCGCCTTTCGCGAGGCACCTCGATTTCGGGGCCTACCGAGAGGTGTTCGCGGCGATGCCGGTGGGGAGGTACACGGCCGTCACCGCGGTGATGGCGCTGGCGATCGCGTTCGCGCAGATCGCGCTGGCGCTGCCCGCGGGGTATGCGCTGGCGAAGCTGCGGTTCGTGGGGCGGCGGACGGCGTTCGGCGTGGTTCTCGCCTGTCTCCTGGTGCCGGCGCAGGCGACGTTCGTGCCCGTGTTTCTGATGTTCGCGAAGGTGCGGCTCGTGAACACGATGGCGGCGCTGGTGCTGCCGTTCGCGGCGAGCGCTCTCGGTACGTTTCTCGTACGACAGGCGCTGCTTGCGGTGCCGGACGAGATCGTCGAAGCGGCGCGGATGGACGGGGCGAGCGAGTGGACGATCGTGTACCGGATCGTGGCACCGATGGTGAGGCCTACGCTCGTTTCGCTTTTCCTCGTGAGCTTCGTCTTCCACTACAGCGATTACTTCTGGCCGCTCGTGATGACGACGGACGATTCGGTGCGGACGCTGCCGCTCGGGGTGGCGCTGCTGCGGGAGCAGGGGACGGGGGTTCGGTGGAACATCGTGATGGCGGGGAACGTGGTGCTGTCGGCGCCGGTGCTGGCGCTGTTTGCGGCGGTGCAGAGGCATTTGCTGCGCGGGACCCGGTGAGGGGGGCGATCGCCCGCCG
>Ga0209415_10009563_pt1 | contig 16648 bp, 17 predicted proteins | sample PeaSoiSIISIP2007_FD_187696 | JGI IMG/M metagenome (GOLD analysis project Ga0209415, IMG submission 187696) | Peat soil microbial communities from Weissenstadt, Germany - SII-SIP-2007 (SPAdes) (version 2) | ecosystem: Environmental > Terrestrial > Soil > Wetlands > Peat | place: Germany... | reverse complement strand
TGGCCTTCTCCCTGGTCGCCGCGTGAACGATGATCTTGGCGAGGAGCGAGTCGTAGTTTGCCGGCACGCGCCAGCCGCCGTACACGCCCGAGTCGATCCGGACTCCGGCGCCGCCCGGCGGGTGCCACTCCGTGATGACGCCCGGCCAGGGGGCGAACGTCTTGGGATCTTCGGCGTTGATGCGGCACTCGATCGCGTGGCCGCGGAAGCTCCACGGTCGCGTGTCCGGTAGATCGATCTTCTCGCCCGCCGCGGCGCGTATCTGGATGGCCACGAGGTCGAGGCCCGTGACCATCTCGGTGACCGGGTGCTCGACCTGAACGCGCGTGTTCATCTCAAGGAAATACAGCTTCTTCTGCTCGTCCATCAGAAACTCGAGCGTGCCGAGGGACGTGTAACCGGTCTCGCGGATGGCCTTGCGGATGACCTCCCCCATCTCCTGCCGGAGCTCGGACGTCATCGCGGGGCTCGGCGCTTCCTCGATGACCTTCTGGTGCCTGCGCTGGAGCGAGCACTCGCGCTCGCCGAGCGTCCACACACCGCCGTGCTGGTCGGCCACGACCTGGAACTCGATGTGACGCGGGCGCTCGACGAACTTCTCGCAGAACACGTCGGGGTTCTTGAACCCCGACTCGGCCTCGCGCGACGCGCTGCCGAATGCCTCGGCCATCTCGTCGTCGGCGCGAACGACGCGCATGCCCCGGCCGCCTCCGCCTCCGCTCGCCTTCAGGATCACGGGGTACCCGATGCGCCGGGCCTCGAGCATCGCGTGCTCGGAGCTCTCGAGGACGCCGCTGCCGGGAAGCAGGGGGAGCCCGAATCGCTCGGCGTTCTTCCGCGCGGTGACCTTGTCGCCCCAGGCGCGCATCGCCTCGGGCGTCGGCCCGATGAACGTGATCCCGCACTTGGCGCAGATCCTCGCGAAATCCGCGTTCTCGGAGAGAAACCCGTAGCCGGGGTGGATCGCGTCGGCCGCGGTGATCTCCGCCGCGCTGATGATCGCAGGAACGTTGAGGTAGCTCTTGCTCGCTGCTGCGGGCCCGATACAGACGGCTTCGTCGGCGAAGCGCACGTGCAGCGCCCGTGCGTCCACGTCCGAATGGACGGCCACCGTCTTGAGGCCGAGCTCGCGGCAGGCCCGGAGGATCCGGAGCGCGATCTCGCCACGATTTGCGATGAGAATCTTCTTGAACATCGCTCCGGGCGCGCGCGGGGGCGTCTCTCCTACGCCTTCTTGATCCGGAAGAGCTTCTGGCCGTACTCCACGCTCTTGCCGTTCTGAGCGAAGATCTCGGTCACCGTGCCGGCGCATTCGGACTCGATCTCGTTCATCAGCTTCATTGCCTCGATGATGCACAAGGCCTGGCCCGATCGAACCACCGAGCCGACCTCCACGAAGGGAGGTACGTCGGGCGAAGGCGCGCGGTAGAAGCTGCCGACGAAGGGGCTCGTGACGTCGACATGGTCGCCGCCCGCGTCGGAGTCGTCGGCGAGAGCAGGCGCCCGGGGAGTCCCGTCGATCGCGGGCGCCGCGATCCCGAGGCTCGGCAGGGCCTCCCGGGCGGTCGCTCGAGCGCCACGAGTGACACGCACGCGGGCCCCGTCCTCCTCGTGCTCGAACTCCGCAATTTCCTTTTCGGCAAGCAGATCGAAGAGGGCGCTCAGCTTGGTGAGGTCGAGGCTCATGGTCGGAGGGACGAGGCGCTCGAGTCTATGGCGTTCGGCGGCGTTCGAGCAAGCGTGCGAGACCGTCCAGGGCAAGCTCGTAACTGTCGCCGCCGAAGCCCGCGACGCGACCGACGCAGGCGCGCGCGACGCGCGATCGCCTGCGGAACGGCTCGCGCGCGTCTGGATTCGACAGATGCACCTCGACGCAGGGGAGCGCCGCTGCGCCGAGAGCGTCGAGGATTGCGATCGACGTGTGCGTATACGCCCCCGGGTTCAGGAGCAAGCCCGCGAAACCGTCGGCCGCCGCGGCGCCGATCCAGTCGACGATCGTCCCTTCGTGGTTCGTCTGCCGCGCGTCGAGCTCCACGCCGATGGATCGAGCCCGAGCCTGCAGGCGCGCGTGGATCTCGGCGAGTGTCTCGCGTCCGTAGATGTCCGGCTCGCGGGTGCCCAAGAGCTGGAGATTCGGGCCCGAGATGCAGAGGATGCGGGTGTGCTGGGAGGCCGTGCGCGTCATCCGAGCTCGGCGAGGAGCTTCGGCGCCGCGGCGCGCATCAGGAAGCGGCCCTTGCCGAAGTTGCCGTCCGGGCGAATCGCGAGCGCGAGGAAGTAGGTCTCGCCGAGGGTCCGGATGAGAGTGATCATTTTCTCCGTCCCTATCGCCACTTCGCGCGCCTGCCCCGCGTCGAGCGAGTCCGCGGCCCTCTTGATCGACCCAAGGACGACGCCGTATTCGATGCCGACGGTCGTGATGTCGAACTGCGCGTCGTCCCGGGCGTAGCTCTCCACCGCGATGCCTTCGGAGTCCATGATCAGGCTGGCAACGCCGCCCTCGGTCCGATCCACGATCTCGCGAAGGGCGCTCTGGAACATGGTCGGCTAAGGCTAAGCGGCGGGCGCGTCCTAGGTCAACTTCCACCGTCCTGTCTTGACCCTCTCCGAACCGGCGCTTACCCTCGCGCGCCGCCCTTTGTGCGGCCGAGGACCGAGCGACCATGCGCGTACGAGCAGGGGATCCGCCCCGCACGATGGCCCAGAAGATCCTCGCCGCGCGGACGAGGGGCGACGGATCATCGGCGCGCGAGATCGAAGTCCAGGTCGACCAGGTGGTGCTCGTGAGGTCGCCCGGGCAGGCGTACGCCGGGGCCGTCGCCGCAGGCTTGAAGAGGTCGTCCGCCGAGGTGACGATCGCGTACGACGGGCGCTGCGTGACGGACGGCAGCCGCGACGAGCCCGGCCGGGCCCTTCCCGCGGAGATGCTCTCGCGGGGAATCCTCGTCGCTCGCGCCGGGGCCGGCTTTCCAGCTCCGGTGCACCTCGAGCGTTTCGCGAGCCCCGCCCGGCTCTGCGTCACCGACGAGCCGCGCCTCGCCGGCGTCGGCGGCATCGGGATGTTGACGCTCGTGGTCCCCGCCACGTCGCTCGGAAGGGCCATGGCGCAGGGAAAAGTCATCGTTCGCCGCCCGGTCAGCGTGCAGATATCGCTGGGGGGCAGGCTGAGGCCCTTCGTCTGTGCGCGCGACGTGGCGCTCGAGATGATCCGGCGCGGAGTGGCCGACGTCGTTCGCCGCATCGAAGAGGCCCGCGGCGCGCCGGTCGTCCTGGAGTTCACCGGCCCGAGCGCGCGCTCTCTCTCGGTCGGCGAACGAGCCGTCCTCGCGGGGCTGGCGCCCCAGGTCGGGGCGGCGGCCGCCCTGTTCGTCAGCGACGAGCGCACCGAGGTCTTCCTGCGCGACCAGCGACGGTCCAAGGCGCATCGTGCCCTTCTTCCCGACGCCGGCGCTCCTTGCGAAGAGGTCGTGAGCCTCGACCTGGGTGCCGTCGATCCGCTGCTCCAGGATGAAGAGGGCCGCGTTCGTGCCGTGCGCGACTTCCTCGGCCGACCCATCACGCAGGCGCTCTTGGGCGGCGACAGCGGCACGACGCTGCGCGATCTGTTCGCCGTCGCGGTCCTCCTCAAGAGCAAACGTGTGACGTCGCGGCTCGACTTCCTCGTCGCCATGCCTTCGCGGCAGATGCTCGAGGTTCTCTCGCGGTCCGGCGCACTCTCCGACCTGCTCGCCACGGGGGCTCGCCTCGTCGAGCCCGACGCACGCGTCGTCTCCGGGGAGCTTTACGCTCCCGCGCGGGCGGGCGAGGCGTTGCGTACGAGCGACAGGGAGCTCGGTGTCTCGGCACGGCCCCGCGGCATCGTCGCGTCCGCCGAGACGCTCGCGTACGCCGTCGCCACCGGCGAGATCGGCGACCCGCGCACCTTCAAGCGCCCCGTCCGGGTGACCGTCCCGCGCATACTTCCAACCGATGACGTGCTCGTCGCGCGCAAGGCCGCCCGAGGCGAAATGGCATCCGGCGGGATGATCGCGCGCGTGGCCCCGGGCGGACCGGCCCGAGCCGCCGCGCCCCGCGCGCCCGTCGTGCCCGATCGTTCCGATCGCGCTCAAAATACGAGGGAGAGCACGACTCGCTCGGCAAATCGCTGAACACCGTGACCGGCACGTCCGCTTCTGGCATCCTTCACGTCCGGTGTCGAAGGGGAAGCTCACTCGGCAAGAGCTCGGCTGGTTGCTGACGCAGGAAGCACAGGGAGCCGCCGAGCGCCTCCGCAAGGGCGTCACGGCGCTCACGCAGGCGCCGCCGCCGCCGGGGGTCGACCCCAGCGGCGTGGACGCGACGCTCTCGGCGCTGGACGACGCGATGAAGATGCTCGCGAATCTTCACCAGCGCCCCGTCAGCGTGCGTGGCCGCCGCGGGCGGATCGATCTGGCGTCGATGCTGTGGGAGGTCGCCCCCGAGGCTCGCGTGTCGATCGAGCCGGGCAGCGGCACCGAGGTGTTCGGCGACGAGGCGGAGCTGCGCCGGATGCTCCACGTGATGCTCGGGCACGGCAGCGGCAGCGGCAGCGCCGTCACGATCCGGCGAGAGGCGGACGAGGTCGTCATCGGCGTCGTCCTCGGGCCGGAGAGCTCGGCGAACGCCGAGGCCGAGCGCGCGTGGCTCTCGCGCATGGCCATTCGCTACGGAGGCCGGCACGAGCTCGAGGGAAGCATGGAGCTTCTCGTCCTTCCGGCGGAGGGCGTCGAGGCGCGCGACGACGTCGCGAAGCTCCGCAAGGAGCTCGAAGAGGCGCGCGCGCAGGGAGAGGCCTACGCCCGCGAGCTCGCCGCCGTCTGGTCGGCGGGTGAGGAGGCGATCGCGCAATCGACCGGGCCGCCTCAAGCGCCGACGTCCGCGGACGGGCACCGCGCGCTCGCGTGCTTCGCGGGGGGAGTGGCGGCGATGCTGCGTTCGACGCTCTCTCCGGTGGGGCGGGAGCTCGGCGAGATCCGCACCGGGGCCCCGTCGCGACGGAGCTCTCCCGACCTCGAAGTCGCGTCGCGCGTGGACCTCGACGAGCGCGTCGAGGGTATCCGCCGCAGGCTGCTCGCCGTTCAGGACTTCGTCGCGGACCTCGCCGCGATCGGCGAGAGCGATCCGCACGAGACCGCACGCGAGCTGGACATGGCGGAGACGGCACGGACAGAGGCCCGTGCCCTCGAAGCGCGGGCGGCGCGCGGGGGCGTCACGCTCGCGGTCCGCGCCGTTCCTCGAGACCAGCCCGCGTTCACCCGCGTCGCCCCCCGGGCCGTCGCGGTGATGGTCCGTCTGCTGGTCGGGCACGCCATCAGCGCTGCGCCGCGCGGCTCGTCGGTCGCGGTGACGGTGCACGCAGCCACGGCTGACCTCGGCGTCCGCGTCGTGGTCGACGACCCGGGCACGATTGTCCCCGATGTGGCTCGCAAGGCGCTGCTGGCCCTCGAGGTGGAGCCCGGAACGTTCGGGCGGCCGAGCAGCGTCGCGCTCTTCGCGGCCGCCGAGATTGCCTCATCGCTCGGCGCGCGCCTGGAGATGGCCGATGCCCCGGTCGATGGAGCGAGCGGCGGCGGCCTTCGCGTCAGCGTGATCTTCCCTCGCTGAGCGCGCTGTGTCACGCTAGGGATCGCATCGGCGAAACGCCCCGGTGCGCCGCGAACGATGCGCATCGTAATCGTCGAAGACTCGGACTCGATCCGCCGGCTGATCGAGACGCTCGTGTCGGCGCGTGGCCACGAGGTGGAGGCCGTATCGACGGGTGCAAAGGGCATCCAGGCGGCCATCGCGCGAACGCCGGACGCCATCCTGCTCGACCTGCACATGGCGGGCGGCGTCGACGGCTTCGAAGTGTGCAGGCGTCTTCGCGAGACCGAGGCTACCCGGGCCGTGCCGATCATCGTGATCACGGCGCTCACAGATCCGGAATCCAAGCAGCGCGCCACGGAGGCCGGGGCGACGGCCTACTACACCAAACCGTTCAGCCCGACAGCCCTCCTCAAGGAGCTCGAGTCCCTCTCCACCCGGGAGAGCGCGAAGATGCGCGTCAAATGAGGTGGAGGTACTTCCTGGCGCGCTCGCCGGCCGCGCTCACGAGCGTCCTGGCCTCGTCGTCCGGGATGCGGAGGCGCTTCGAGAGCGCGCCGAGGAGCTCGCTCTCCTCGGCGGACTGATCTCCGTCCGCGAACGTCAGGAGGACGGCGTGCTGGAGCAGGACCCGGCGATCGTCGGCCGAGAGCTCTTGCAGGTCGATGTCGTCGATCGTTCGACGCTTCTCGGCGTACTCGTGGATGATTTCTTTCTCTTTGTCCGTCGCGGCGTACGCGTCGAGGAGAGCATCGATCATCTCCTTCTCGCGATCCGCGAACACCCCGTCGGCCCAGGCGACCGGAACGAGCGCTTTGACGATGGCGATGTCCTGCTGGTGCATGACGCTGATGGCAGACTACATCACTTGAAGGTCACGCGGGCGGTCCTGACTGCCGGACCGGGCGGGGCGCCGGGCTTATCGTCGAGGACGAAGTCCGATGTCGCGACGTGAATTCGCTTCCTCAGCGTCGTCGGGCCGGCGACCAGCAGATCGATGTCCTGATCGCAGCGGAGCTGTTCGATGCGCACCTCTGGCCCGATGCCGGCAAGCATCCAGACCTCGGCTCCCCGAGGCGTCGCGACGACGTGGACCGTGCCCGGAGGTCCCTGGCCACCCACCTCGCTCCCGGGTTCGCCCGGCGGCCAGGGATCGTTCGTCCCTTTCGCCTTCGACTTCTCGAGCTGGACGGCCGCTTCGAACCGCGGCTTCGCGTCCGCGCCCGGGTCCCAGCTCGCGCCGGCGGGCACGACGACACGTCTCGGCGTGTAGCCCTCGGCGGTCGCGACGAACTCCAGGCGCGCCCCCACGGGCATCTTCTCGACATCCACCGGGGCCTGGCCCTTCCGGACGAGGACCTCCGCGTGTGCGGGAACGTCCGTCACGACGAGAGTCCCTCGGCAAAGGACGGGTGGCTCGGGCGAGCGCGGGACCGCGGGAGCCGCCGACTTGCCAAGCGCGCGCTCCCCGACGGACCCCGGGCGTAGCTGCGAGACGCCATAGGCGCCGCCCGCGACCGCCAGGACCGCGAGGATGACGATCGTGCCGGCGCGGCCGGTGGAGGCGCGAGGCAAGCTCGGGAGGGGCGAGCGCGACTTGCGGAGCTGCGATGGCTGCGTCGGGAGCTGGCGCGCTCGCCGCTCGGGCGCGTCGGATCCCGACAGGATGGACTCGACGCCGTCGCCATTGCTGGCGGCCCCCGCCGCCGGATCCTCGGGGGGCCCGGGATCGTCCGCTCCGGCCGGCGGGGGCGTCGGCTCGAGGCCAGCGACCGCCTTCAGCTCGCGCGCGTGATGGAGCTCGGCGCCGCCCGAGACGCCGAAGTCCTCGATGAGCGAGTCGACGTCGGCCTGGGACGGAGACGGCATGCGAGACGTGGGCTCGAACTGCGTCGTCGGCATCTCGCTCCAGTCAGCCGGCGTGGCTTTCCGGAGCACCTCTTCCGGCACGAGCCCGCGTGCGGTCGTCGGCTCCTCCTCGCGGGTGAAGGTGGCGCTCGCCGGAGGGCTGGTCGCTCTGCGGGCGGCAGCGGGCTGGACGTCCCCATGCGACGGCGATGAACGGCGGGTCGGAGGAGGGGCGTCGGCGCTCGACGAGAGCGCATTCCTCCCGACGCCCAGGGTCACCCTCTTCACTTCCCGCGCGAGCCTCGCCAGAGCACGCCGGCCCGCCGCGCGGTTCACGGGGATGAGCGCGGCCTCGATCTCCTCCGAAAGAGCCTGCAATCCGGCGTGGCTCGCGCGCCTGGCCGTCGCCGCGAGCGCCGGCGTCTGCGACCCGCTGGTCTCGAGCAGTCGCGCCAGCGTCGCGCGGATCGACCCCTCGGCGTCCCCGCTCGCAGCCTCGCGCCTCGGTCGCACCAGCGCAACCGTCCCTTCTTCGCCGACGAAGACGCTGCGAGGGTCCACGTCACCGCCGCTTGGGTCGGCGTGCTCGGCGATCTCGAGCACGAGGTAGCCGGCGAGCTCCGGCGCGAGGGGCACACGCTTCGCGCCGACGACGGCGAAGATCTCCTCCAGCGTGACCGAGGACCCCAGGGCCCCGCCCCCGGTCATGCGGGCACCGCGTCCAGTTGCACGACCCGGACTGGCACGCCCCGGCTCGCCAGGAACCGCTTGGCGTCCCCTATCGAGCACGTTCCGTCGTGGAAGATCGTCGCCGCGAGGACGGCGCTCGCGTGCCCATCCACGAGGCCTGCGCGGAGGTGCTCCAGCGTCCCGACGCCCCCGCTGGCGATGACGGGCACGGGGACCGCGTCGGACACGGCCCGGGTGAGCTCGAGGTCGTAGCCGGCCAGGGTGCCGTCGCGATCCATGCTCGTGAGCAAGACTTCCCCCGCCCCGAGGCGCGTCGCTTCCGCCGCCCAGCGCACGACGTCGAGCCCAGTTCCGGTCCGTCCACCGTGGACGAACACCTCCCAGCCTCGCATGCCTTCACGCTTCTTGGCGTCGATCGCGACGACGATCGCCTGCGAGCCCCACGCGTCGCTGCAACGCTTCAGGAGCTCGGGTGTCTTCACGGCGGCGGTATTGATGCTGACCTTGTCGGCGCCGGCCGCCAGCAGCGCGCGCACGTCGTCCTCCGCGCGCACGCCGCCGCCGACCGTCAACGGAACGAACGTGGCGTCGGCCGTGCGGGCCACCACGTCGAGCAGCGTCCCTCGGCCCTCGTGCGACGCCGTGATGTCGAGCAGCGTGATCTCGTCCGCGCCCTGCTCGTCGTAGCGCCGGGCGCACTCGACCGGATCGCCCGCGTCCCGGATCCCGACGAAGCGCACGCCCTTGACCACGCGTCCATCCCGCACGTCCAGGCACGGGATGACGCGTTTTGCGAGCATTTGTGAGAGGCTTACCCGCGCTGCAGGGGTTCGTAAAGTTTCGGCGCCGGCTATCTGCGCAAGCTGGACTAGCCTGGCCTACCTGCTCGGCTTCGACTTCACGTCGTAGAAGTCGAGGAGGCGCTCGATCGAGGCGAGGCTGTTGTCGATCGAGTCCTGGACGATGGTGTGCATCGTCGTGCTCGAGCCCTTCAGCGCCTCGTAGTAGCGCTGCCGCTCGGTGGAATGGATGATCGCCGGCGGGTACCCGCTCCGCAGGAGCATGAGGTTCATCACGAGGCGCGCCACCTTGCCGCTGTCGCTCGTGAACGGGAAGATCCGCAGGATGTCGTAGTGGGCCCGAGCCGCGAGCCGGACAGGTGTGCGCGTCCGCCGGGTCTCCGGGTCGTTCAGCCAGTCGACGACCTGTCGTAGGCGGTACGCGATCTTGTCCGGCGGCGTGTACTCGTGGAAGTAGAGGCGGTGCTGCGGGATGTCCTTCCTGTACTTGACCGTCTTGACGTCCCCCTCTTCGGGGTGCAGCACGCAGTAGATGCGCTTGATGACGTCGACCGTGATCGGCACGCGGCGCTTGGTCGCGTGCTCCCGGATGAAGTTGAGCGCTTCGCGGTGCCGCCGGATCTCCTCGACGGACGGCTGCGTGCTCGAGTCGAAGGCGACGCCCGCGTCGCGCGGCCCGATCGCCGTGTGGAGCTCGGCCACGGTGTACACGACGCCCTCGAGGGCGCTGTCGTGCGCGATCCAGCTCATGTCCAGGTCGTCTCGGTACTTCTCCTGAGCTTCGGCGGGCGCGCTCTTTAGGCGCTCCTCGAGCAGCGCCGTACGTTCCTCCACCGAAAGAGGCTTGGCGGGCTCAGGCGGGGCCGGAGGCGCCTTCTTTTTGGCTGTGGTTCGGGACGGCATCGCGCCTTGGACGGTCATCGGGGGCGGGGGACAGGAAGCTAGTTGCGCGGAAACCCTCGTGTTTTCTAGGCGCAAACGAGACGGCCGGGCGAGCCCAGGCTAGTGAAGTCGCAGCGATCGCGTCAAGCCTGCACGCGAGTCTTGCGACGCGCATCTGCCGGGCGTACGCGTGAGGACGCGTCCTCCCGTGCTGCTCCAGCTGGCCGTTCATAATGTCGTGCTCATCGAGCGGCTCGTGCTCGAGCTTTCGGGCGGCTTCAACGTCCTGACCGGGGAGACCGGGGCGGGCAAATCGATGCTCGTGGACGCCCTTTCCTTGGTCCTTGGCGGCAGGGCTCGCCCGGAGCTGGTGCGCGCCGGGGCCACGGAGGCCGAGGTCGAGGCGCTGTTCGAGCTCCCCGCCGGCTCGCGCGCCCTGGCCAAGCTCGAGGCTGCGGGGATTCCCGCGGACCGGGAGATCATCGTCAGGCGGCTCGTCCCGGGGAAGCCGGATGCACGCAGCCGCGCGACGATCAACGGGCGCCTCTGCACGGCAGCGCAACTGACCGATATTGCAGCGGATCTATGCGACATTGCCTCCCAGCACGAGAGCGTATCGCTGACCGACCCATCGACCCACGTGGAGTACCTCGACGCGTTCGGCCACCTCGTCGCGGAGCGCGCGCGCGTTGCCGACGAGGTCGATGGCCTGGCCGGGGTCGTCCGGGAGCTCGAGGAGGTGCGGCTCCGCGAGCAAGGCCGGGCCGACCGCGAGGACTTCCTCCGATGGCAGATCGCCGAGATCGACGAGCTCGATCCGCGCGAAGGGGAGGACGTGGAGCTCGATCAAGAGCGCGCGCGGCTCCGCCACGCGGACAAGCTGCACGGGGCGACGCGCCGGGCGAGCGAGCGCCTCTACGAGGGCGAAGGGGCCCTCTGCGACGACCTGGCGCGGATCGCCGCCGATCTCGATCAGGCCGCCGCGATCGACGGATCTCTCGCGTCCTATGCCCGCACGGTCCAGTCGGCGCGGGCCGAGCTCGCGGATGCAGCGCGGGCCCTCGAACGGTATGCGCAGGCGGTCCAGGCGAACCCGGAAAGGCTCGCGGAGGTCGAGGAGCGGTCGTTCCACTTGCAGAAGCTGCTCCGCAAGCACGGGCCGACGACCGCGGACCTTCTCGCCCGCCGGGTGGCGCTGTCGGGCGAGCTCGACGCGCTGGCCGGCGCTTCGGACCGAATGGCAGCGCTCGAGGCCGAGAGGGTGCGCCGATCCGTGGCTGCCGGGACGGCGGCACGGGAGCTCTCCCGGAAGCGTCGAGATGCCGCCGAGAGACTGGCCGACGCGATCGGAGCGCAGCTCACGCAGCTGGGCATGGGGCGCGCGCGGGTCATCGTGGACGTCACGCCGACTCCCCCCGGAGGCGACGCGATGCTCGTCGACGGCGCGAGGCTGACGCGAACCGGCATCGATCGCGTCGAGTTCCTGATCGCGCCGAACCGTGGAGAGGAGCCGCGACCGCTCCGCAAGATCGCCAGCGGAGGGGAGCTCTCGCGCGCCCTCCTCGCGCTGAAGCGCGTCCTTGCGGACGAAGGCCCCGCGGGGACCTACGTGTTCGACGAGGTCGACGCCGGGGTCGGCGGCGCGGTCGCCGAGGTCATCGGTCGTGCCATTGCGGACGTCGCCCGTCACCGTCAGGTCGTGTGCATCACGCACCTGCCGCAGATCGCAGCGCTCGCCGAGGCGCACTACGTGGTCGACAAGACCGAGGCGAAGGGCAGGACGCACGTCAGCGTCCGCCGGCTTCCCCGCGCCGAGAGGGTGGACGAGCTCGCGCGGATGATCGGCGGGATCAAGGTCGGCGATGCTGCGCGGCGCGCGGCGGCGGAGATGCTCTCACGCGACGAATAGGGCGGCGACGTTCTCGCTATTTTTCAGCGCGCGGGATCGCGCCGTGAGGACCTCGCAGCCGTTCCGGGTCACGAGGACCGTGTGCTCGAACTGGGCGCTGAGGCTCCCGTCCGCCGTGCGCACCGTCCACTTGTCCTGGGGGTCGACCTCCACCTCCCAGCCGCCGTAGTTGACCATAGGCTCGATCGTGAACGTCATCCCGGAGCGGAGTCGCTCGTCCGTACCGCGCTTTCCGTAGTGCTTGACCTGGGGCGCATCGTGGAACTTGCGGCCGATGCCGTGACCGACGAAGTCCCGTACGACGCTGCATCCCTCCCCCTCGACGTACTCCTGGATGGCTCCGCCGATGTCCCCGAGGCGCGCTCCGTCTTTCACCTGCGCGATCCCGATGTCGAGCGACCGGCGGGCGACCTCGACGACGTGCCGCGCCTGGGGGGCCGGCGTGCCGACGTAGAACGTGGCGCTCGTGTCGCCGTGAAAGCCTTGATAGACGTGCGTCACGTCGACGTTGACGATGTCTCCGTTCTTCAGGACGGTACCGTCGGGGATGCCGTGGCAGACGATGTCGTTGACGCTCGTGCAGACGCTCTTGGGAAAGCCCTTGTAGTTGAGCGGCGCGGGACGCGCGCCCTGACGCAGCGTGTCTTCGTGGACGATCCTGTCGATCTCGTCCGTCGTCATCCCCGCCCGGATGGTGTCGCCCACGCGCAGCAACGTCTCGGCTGCGAGCTTGCAGACCGCACGCATGAGCTCAATTTCTTTCGGGCTCTTTATTTCTACAGCCACGGCGACTTCCCAGGTTGTCTAGCACGTCCGCGGCAACGTTCGGAAAGAGCCGGGAGCGTGTGCTAGCGTCCGGCCCCGGGGAGAACGACCCATGAAACGTGCCGCAATCACCGTAGCCATCCTCGTCGCGGGCGCCTTGCTCGCCTTCGCCGGCATCGCGGCGCCGCCGAAGGCGGGGGACCCGCCCACGGTCTCGTCCCTCCGGACATTGCTCGAGAAGGAGCTTCACTGGGGCATGTCGCACCAGGAAGTGATCGACGTCTACAACAACGTCGGCGGGTACTTCGATCGCGAGTACGTGCCGCAGCTCGGCAAGCTCCAGCCTGGCGCCGCGATGTCGGCGCTCGAGGCCGACCGGGAAGGCAGGAAGGCGAGCTTCGCCCGGGGCTACGCGATCTTCGCCGACACTCCCACGGGATACGACCTCACTCCGCTGCACAACGAGTACACGTATCGCAACGAGGAGGGCGTCGCGCCCATCTTCAAGGACGGCAAGAAGCGCTTCTACTTCTTCATCAAGGACCGCCTCTGGAAGGTCTACGACGAGATCCCGCTGAAGGCCGAAGGTAGCCTCGGCGCATCGTTTCAGGACGCCGTGAACAAGCTCAATGGTCTGCTGGGTCAGCCTGCTCGGGTTCGACCGGGGAAGGGAGCCGGGGATCCCGAGATGACGACCGCGGACTGGCAGGACCAGACGTCGCACCTGCGCCTCGTCGATCGCTCGGGCGAGCACGTCGTCGGGGTCGTGCTCGAGGACAAGGCGACGCTCAACAGCCTCGCCACGCTGCGCGCGAACAAGGCCGTCGATCCCTTCTCGATCGATCCCTCGATCGCCGCCTTGACCAAGACGGGAGTGACCGACCCGAACGCCGCCAAGGTCGCCGCCAAGCCCGACGCGGGCGCCGGCAAGGCCGCGAAGGGCCACTGACTCGCGGCCGAGAGCGCCTTCCCCAGTACGCCTATTCACCTACCCGTCGCGCGCCCTCCGGGGCTCGTACGCCGGTCGTGAGAACGACCTGGACCTTCGGGACCGCGGCGCGAAGGGCAGGCAGGATCACCTTTTCGCTCGTGAGGGAAGCACCCGGGCAGCCCGCGCACATCCCCCCAAGGTGAATGTGCACGTCGTCGCCGTCGAATCGTACGACGTACATCGATCCGCCGTCGTTGGCGACGAGCGGCGCGAGGACCTCGCGGCAGATGCGCTCGATAAGGTCCTTGGAGGTTTCGTCCACTGGTTGAGGGAGGCTCCCGTCAGCGCCCGTACCCGAACTCGTAGCCGAGACGTTGCGGGGCAATCGGCCCGAGCTCGTGTTATAGTTCAGATTGGCCGATAAGTATCGCCCGCGTGTTACGGGGTCTTCCCGAAGAGGCTGGTAAGTGGCGCGCTACCGTCTCAGGTTTCTGCTCCAGGAGTTCGACCTGCCGCGAGGCTCGACGATCATCGGGCGGAGCCTCGACTGCCATCTGACGATCGAGGACCCCCTGGTCTCTCGGCAGCACGCGCGGATCGTGATCGACGACTCCGGCGCGACGGTGGAGGACATGGGAAGCCGCAACGGGGTCAAGGTCGACGGCCTGAGCATCCGGGGGCCGACTCGCCTCGTCGACGGCGTGCGCCTGCGCATCGGGACGCACGATTTTCTCTTCTGCACGGTCGACGTCTCGGCCCGGGCTCACGCGAAGACGACCGGAGTGCTGCGCCTCTGTGCGAAGTGCCGGATGCCGTATGCGCGCGAGGCCCCCTCCTGTCCGAACTGCGAGGCGACCGAGCAGACCGACGACGACACGCTGACGGGCGCGGGGACCTCCGAGACACAGCACGCCTGGAGCGCCCAGCTCCTGGTCGAGGCGCTCGAGCGCGCCCTGGACCTCGGCCGCCTCTCGGACGCCGACCGCATCCTCAGGCGGGCGACGGCGCAGATCGAGGACGTGATCGCCGGGGGCGGAGAGATCGATCGGGCCGCGCTCGCGGCGCTGGCCCTGAGAGCCACCGCGACCACGCTGGCCTCGAACGATCCGACCTGGGCCCTCTGGGTCCTCGACATCTACCGGCGAACGACGAAGATACCGCCCTCGGAGGTCGTCGAGCGGCTCGCCGAGGTTGCGGCGAAGCACAAGGCGCTCGTGCTCGGCGGGCTCACGGCGTTGCTCGAGCACCTCGGGGCGAGGGCTCGGCGGACTTCGCAGCAGAGCATCGAGGCCCTCTCCCGACTCGAGCAGGTCCGTCGCTTGCTCGCCGGGGTGGACGGCGACGCCCCTCGCGACGCGGATCCGCCGCACGCCCCTCACGGCGTGGCGAAGCGCCGCGGCTAAGAATTGCCCTCGGCCAAGCCCCAGCCCGCGCTCCCGGCGAGAGCAGAGCTTGCCTGGTCGCGCGCGACGAAGGTAAAGCTGGGTAGCGACGCTCATGCGGTACCGGCTGCGCTACCTCCACCACGACCTCGAGCTTCTTGAAGGGCAGTTCGTGGTGGGCCGCAGCGCGACGTGCCAGCTCTCGCTCGACGACGCGCTCGTTTCGCGCCGTCATGCGATGTTCCTCGTCTCGAGTGAGGGAGTGACCGTCGAGGATCTGCAGAGCAGGAACGGGGTCATCGTCAACGGCCAGCGCATCGCCAGCAGGGTCTCCGTTCAGCCGGGAGACAGGGTCATCATCGGCTCTCAGGAGCTCACGCTGCTGAAGGGCCGCGAGGGGGTCGGACGAGTCACCGCGAACATCCGGCAAACGGTGGCTCGCGGCGAGGCCATTCCTGCGCCGTCGCCATCGTCCCCCTCGTCCCCCGATCAGGAAGGCGAGGCGAGCATGGTGAGGCGGGTCGACGCCTTCAACTTGCTGGCGGGCGTCGCGGAGAAGGCGCTCGCGATGGGGCGAGCCGATGAGGCCGAGCGGCTCCTCGCCGCGCCGCTGTCGGACGTGGTCGACGCCAGCCGCGCCGGCAAGCGCCTCGCGCCGGCCCTCGTCGATGTGGCCGCGCGATTCGCGGCCAAGCTGGCGACAGCGACGGCCAAGGGGCCGTGGGCCGACTGCGTCATCGAGCTCTATCAGGCCCAGGGGCGTCCCTGCTCGGCGCAGGTCGTCGACGAGCTTTACAACGCGTTCCGGAAGGTCAACGCCGTGGACCTCGTTCGCCTTCGCGCTTACCTGGCGGTGCTGCACGAGAAGCAGGCGACCTTCGGTCCGGCGGAGAGGTTTCTCCTGCAGCGGATTGAGGGGCTCGAGCGCCTCGCCGTGCTTCGCTGACGGCCTTTCGCGGCGTCACGTTCGAGAGCGACTGCCACGCCAGGTTCGACGCGATCGCGCGTTCGATGGCGAGGCGGAGCTCGGGGTCCTCGACCTTCGCGAGCGGCGCGGTGAGCTCGCGCGGGACCTCGCGCACCCTGGGGACGGCGCGCGCCGTACGGCGCTCCGGCGGGCGTTCGACCGCAGCCATCGGTCCGACGCGGAACCTGAGCTCGCGGACCTCGACGCCGCGCTCGCGGAGGCGCGAGCACACGTCTTCGGAGAGGAGCGACAACTCGTGTGCCCACACGCTGCTGGCGACGCGCAGGACGAGGCAGCCGCCGTAGAGGGAGACGGGCACGGCGCGCTCGGCGACGCGGGCGCCGACGGCCTCGCGCCAGAGCTTGGCGGCAATCGGGGGGCGGACGCGCGAGAAGCGGCTCTCTCCAGCTCGACCGAGGATGTCTTCGACGGTCTCGGGCGTGGCGAGGCCGGCGCGACGAGGACCGCGGCTGGGGCGAGTCATGGGGGCACTGGAACGATGGTACCCGCCGCGCGGCGAAGCCTGAAGGACGATTCCGTGCTAGAGCGCGCGAACCGGGATGTGGGAGATCAGCACGGAGACGGTCGTTGCGGCAGCTCATCGGCTCCGGCAAACGACCGGGGAGGGGGAGAGGCTCCACGGGCACAACTGGCGGATCCGGGCGGTCGTGCGCGCGAAGGAGCTGGAGGCGACGGGGTGGGTGCTGGATTTCAATCACGTGGCGGCCGTGCTGCGCGCGCTGGTGGAACCGTACGAGCACGCGTACCTGAACGAGATCCCACCGTTCGACGATCTGAATCCCACGGCGGAGAACCTGGCGCTCATCGTGGCGCAGGGGCTCGCAGCGAAGCTCGATGACGGACGGGTGAGGG
>Ga0209415_10009562_pt1 | contig 16648 bp, 11 predicted proteins | sample PeaSoiSIISIP2007_FD_187696 | JGI IMG/M metagenome (GOLD analysis project Ga0209415, IMG submission 187696) | Peat soil microbial communities from Weissenstadt, Germany - SII-SIP-2007 (SPAdes) (version 2) | ecosystem: Environmental > Terrestrial > Soil > Wetlands > Peat | place: Germany... | reverse complement strand
CTCGTTGAACTGCAGCATGGCATCGCTCACATCCCCGTTGATAAGATAGAGTCGGCCCTTGACCAGATGGGCGCGGGCATCTTTGGGATTTTTCTTCAAAAGAGCTTCGTTCAACGCCTCAGCCGCTTTTCGGTCGTTCAGATTCAGGCGCACTTCAATGTCCTTGTGAAGCAGTGCTGGATCATCCTTATGTCGTTGAAGTAGTCGATTAAGTTCGGTAGAGGCCTGGGGCCACGCGTTGACTTGGACGTAATAATCGGCCAGCGCCGCCCAATACTGGGGATCATCGGCGTGAGAAGACTGAATCTTCCCCGCCACTTGCTCCGCTTCGGCAAACTTCCGACGACCCAGGCAATAGCCGAGCTGAGCATCCAGGATTTCGACGTTGTTATTGCTGGCAGATAGAGCTTGGCTGAAGAGAGATTCCGCCTCGGCCTCCCGGCCTGCCAGGATATAGAACTTGAGCAACGCCAAGGAAACCGGAACAGACTGGGGATTCTTCTCGAGGGCCAGTTTCAGGTAGCGCTCCGCGGCGGGAAGATCGTTTTCGTCTTTTTTGACCGAAGCCAAAGCCAACGATGCGGCCACATGGCCTGGCTGGAGCTTGAGAACTCGCTGGAAGGTGCCCTCGGCATCCGAGAGCTTTTTCTGCCGCTTCTGGATGGCTCCCAGATTCAGGAGCGCGTCGATGTCGTCGGGCGAATGCTCCAGGATGACGTCTATCTCTTGTTTCGCCTCTGCGAGCTTACCACCAAGTTCGTAGATCTGGACCAGCCCTTTGTGCGCGGGTAGATAATCGGGCTTGGCCTTCACGGCCTGCAAAAGGAGAGAATATGCGTGCCGATAGTCCCCCTGGCGAAATTGGATTTCTGCCAGAACATTGGCCGCTTCGGCAAAATTGGCGTCAATCTGGAGCGCATTGCGAAACTCGATCGCCGCCTCTTTCACCTTCCCTTTTTGGAGGAGAGCGAGACCATGGCTATAGAATTTCTGTTTGCGAACTTGCGGGTCCCTGTTGCACGCTGCCAACACGATCCCCGCGGAGAGGACCAGCAGCAGACGGAGCATCTGTCGAGTGCGCAGGTTCAAACTATTCAGCTCCAGCCGGCGTTCGTTCGAGGCCAGTCTGATGCGGCGAGCGGAGTCCGGAGCCTTAGCCGGAAAAGACCGCAACCTAAGCTTTCCGAGTCTTCCTTTTCAGGTTCAATGCAAGTCCGGCGAGAACGGTGCCCAGAAGCAGCATGCTGGCAGGTTCCGGCACGGGCGCTATTGAATTCCAGGAGAGCATAAGATTGTCGACGCCGATTGTGGCCGGCCAGTCGATAAAAGCAAGCTGCGTGTCCCCATTCAGGACAGATGTTGTCGACCAAGTTCCTATATATTGCGGCGCCAACTCGCTGCTGGAAGCTGGCGAATTGGTCGCGGTGCCGTTCGTCGTCCCGGGCGTTACACCGTACTGAGTACCACTCGTCCCAAATGAACTCACGGAGGCAACAGAACTGGTGCCTGCCTCGAAAATAAGATCTGGCTGGTTGTTGTAGATCACACCCGTCCCAGTGCGCAGCGGAGCCAACCCAATGCCGCCGCAGTCGTTCACGTTTAGCGCCGTGCAACTTGCGTCCGGGAAAACCTCGTAGTCGAAGCCCGCGGCACCTTGAATCGTAAATCCGCTGAACTGCATGGTGATCTGACTAGAGATTTGATTACCGCTGTCGTCAGTATTGGCAATGAATGTGTCGTTGGTCGAATTGACCGTCGAGTTCGAATTGCTTGCAGTGGCGCCATCCGACGTGCCTAGTGTAAGCGATTTGCTGCCGTTGCCTGGTCCGGTTACATGGCCGTCGCCATTATAGGTTTGATCAGCCACTGCTCCAGATACTAAGACAGTGCAACCGGAACAACCCGCTCCTGCCAGGACACCGTCCATGTAATTCTGAATCGCGGTAGAGTTGGCCCCGCTGCCGAGCGAATTGAAATCGAATGTGACGCTTCCAGCTTGGGCCGATACGACTCCGGCGACAAACACCAGGAGAATCGAAAACGAAGCCCGGTTCAAGCACTTACCGATCCAACCCCCTAAGGTTGAGGCAGTCACAATGTTTCGGCGTAAAATACCTATCTGAGCCACAGTGCCTCCCGGCGTATCAAGTTCCCGTTAATGTCCACAGGAAATCCATGCGGGGGGAGCAAGTGAAGCGCCATCCCGGGCAATCAATGAAACCATTGAAACTATTAGTACCTCTTCAGTCAGGAACTGAGATTATGGGTCACTATCCTAATGTTTCGCTCGACTTGTTATCGAATTGGACAAACGGTCCTATCAACGGTTGGCCCGCCGACAATTCAACGTCCAAATCCAAACAGCACAACCCGAACAGTCCGAAAGACGATGGCAAGATCAAACAGAATGGACAGATTTTTCAGGTAGAACAGATCGAATTCGAGCTTTCGAAAAGCGTCCTCCAGACTTGCTGTGTAGGTGTACTCGACCTGCGCCCAGCCTGTTATGCCCGGCCGTACCGAATGGCGCTCGTCGTAAAACGGAATCTGTTCTCGCAGCTGCTCGACGAAATACGGGCGTTCGGGCCTGGGGCCTACGAAACTCATTTCCCCTCGAATCACATTCAGAAACTGGGGGAGTTCGTCGAGCCGGTACTTTCGGAGGAATCGTCCAACGCGAGTTATACGCGGGTCGTCATATTGAGCCCACTGAGCGCCTTTATCACTCTCGGCGTCCATCCGCATGGAACGAAACTTCAGCAGTTTGAATACTTTGCCTGCGTGGCCCACGCGTTCTTGCCGGTAAAGCACCGGCCCCTTCGAATCCAGGCGGATGGCGATCGCGGTCAAAGCTATTATCGGTGAAGACAACACAATGCCGATGAGGCCAAATGCCAGATCGATGATTCTTTTGAGCAGCAGGGTAGTTTTCGACCGCTGAAATCCCGTAGAGAACACAAACCAGCTAGGCCGGACCGTGCGAAGCCACACTCGCCCGGTCAGTGCTGCCAATGCGGAGTGAGCGTCTTCAATCTCGATGCCTTGAACCCGCAGCCGCACCAGATCGCGTGTAGGGAGGGCGCCTCTCAAGTCTTCCAGAGCGACGATGATCTTCGAAATGCCGTGGTCGCGTGCTATCGCGCGAAGATCGTGTTGACTCCCGAGAACCGGATGTCGGAGCAGTTCACTGCAGCCAGTGGGCTCGTGTGTGACAAATCCGGCGACCTGGAAGCTAAGATCCACCCTGCGTTCCAATTCGCGGGCGGTGGTCATTGCAATTTCTCCATCGCCCAGGATCAATACCTTTTTCCTAGGCGTGGTCAACTTCCACACCCAGTCGAGGCTGATTCTTATCGAGCTGATGGTCGCCGTGGTCAATGCGAGCGCAATGAAAAGCACTCCACGCCCGACGAGTAGCCCTGGAACCACGTAATAGAGGACGCCCAGTAGAAGGCAGCCGGCGCCAAGCGCCTGCGCTAAGCACAGAAACTGCTCACCGCGTGGCCGAACGACACTTAAGTCATAGAGGTTGTTGTAGTAACAACAAGTCTCCAAAACAATAAGGACGGTCAAAACCTGTAGTACGAAGCTTCCCGAGTCTGCGTAATACAGGAACTCAGCAGGTTCGTACCAAAAGCGGAGTTTCGCTCCCATTATGAGTGAGATGACGATAGTCAGGCTCTCGACCGCGATGAGCAAAAGGCTCTTGAGAGAAACGTACTGGCTAAAGACACGAATCATCGTGAACTGCGTCCTATAACGGAAGATGCCGAGGCTGCAAGGTGCAATTCACCGGCCAAGGAATAACAGTCACATGCCAATTTGCGACAGCATCGCCGTGGTACGGAATCCCAAAAAGTCTCCCGAGGCTTCGACGCGACCGGGGGCTATCGCGATCATGCTGGCCGCCACACGATTCATTTTCGCTCTAGGGTTGTTCGGCGGTAGCTTTTGTTTGGGACAGAGTGTCCTGAGCGTGTCCTCTGCTTCGGGCATACCGGGCGGGCCGGTTACGTTGAACCTTTCCCTGAACACGGCCTATCCCGGAAGTTCAGCAGGGCTACAGTGGACCTTGAACTGGCCGGCCTCGGAGGTGGCGTCCTTCAACATGGCGGCGAGTCCGGCAGCCGTGTCGGCAAACAAGGCGTTATATTGCGCGAACCAAACATGCTTATTGGCAGGGGTGAACTCGGCAGGCATTACTTCCACTCCTCTCAGCAGCGGCGTTGTAGCCACTTTGACCCTGCAACTCTCACCGACAGCGAGTGGCAATCCCGTTGTCGCATTGTCAAATCCCGTGGAAGTACTTCTGAATGGCGCGGATGGATCGATCACCGGCGCGAATGGAATTGTGAGTATCAATGCGATTTCCGTTGCTGTTAAGCCGACAACCGCCAATCTTTCCCACTCCCAAAGTTTGCGGCTCTCCGCAACGGTTTCGGGCTCTTCGAACTCCAATGTAAGCTGGACGATGATTCCTATAGTGGGGACGTTATCAAGCAGCGGCCTCTACACCGCTCCTGCAATCATTTCCGCGAACCAGACCGTAGTCGTCAAAGCCACCAGCGTTGCGTATCCGACTAAGTCGGCTAGTGCGACGATCACGCTTGTACCCTCCGTATCTGTCACCGTGGTCCCTTCGTTGGTGTCTCTCAGCGCGAAACAGACCGAGCGATTTAGCGCACAGGTAAGTAACGCAGCCAACACAGCCGTCGCCTGGAGCCTGAGCCCGGCGGTTGGAACCATTTCGAAAGGACTGTATACGGCTCCGGCGATCATCGCGGGCCCCAAAACCGTGAAGGTCATTGCTACTAGCGTTGCGGACTCGACCAAGTCAGCGACAGCGACAGTCGCGTTGCGTTGACTGTGCCAAGGGTGCCGGTGTCTGTTTCGGGATGACAGCGGTAGGAGTCCGAAGCAAGCGATTCAGACGCGGGCTATGGGTACTGGTGGGATGCTCAACTCGGCCTTTTGATTAGCCGCCCCTGATACCTTCCGCTCCTCGGCAAAATTTTCAAAGGCGGACGATCTTCTGCGACGCAATGCCTCGGAGCGCGTTACGGGTGTCCACGATCAGTTTGGCGTCGTTCACCACTGCCGCATAATCAACATTGCTGTGGTCCGTGATGATGACCACGCAATCGGCATCCTGGAGAGAACCGGGCAAGTCCGAGGAGAAATAGATATCGCCTTCCACCCGAATAGAAGGCACATAGGGATCGCTGAAGGTGACGTGCGCTCCGCGGCGTCTCAGGAGATGCATGATGTCCAATGCAGGCGACTCGCGAACGTCTTCAATATCTCTTTTGTAGGCCACGCCCAAAATGTGGATCTTAGAACCCTTCACCGCTTTACCGTGATCGTTGAGCGCGTTCTGGACCTTGTCCACAACAAAGTGCGGCATTTGCCCGTTAATGTAACCTGCCAGCTCAATAAAGCGGGCCTCCATGCCGGCTTGTTTGCTCTTCCAGGAAAGATAAAACGGGTCGATCGGAATACAATGTCCGCCAAGCCCGGGGCCAGGATAGAAGGGCATGAAGCCAAACGGCTTGGTGGCAGCAGCGTCGATGACCTCCCAAATGTCAATTCCCATTCGGGTGCACATCATTGCCATCTCGTTCACGAGGCCGATATTGATCATGCGGAACGTGTTCTCAAGCAGTTTCACCATCTCGGCCACCTGCGTAGAACTCACGGGAATCACAGTTTCGAGAGCCTGCGAATAGAACAGCGCACCCATTCGCGTGCAAGCGGGCGTCACGCCACCGACCACCTTGGGTATATTGCGGGTTTGGTATTTCGGATTTCCTGGGTCCACGCGTTCTGGAGAGAAACAAAGGAAGAAATCACGGCCCGCTTGCGAACCTGAGCCACATAGAACTGGCAGTACTACTTCCTCGGTGGTTCCAGGGTACGTGGTTGACTCCAAAATCACCAGCGAACCCGGGTGAAAGTACTTCGCGATCTCCTGGCAAGCCGCGACAATGAAACTCATATCCGGATCTTTGGTCTTACGGAGCGGAGTGGGAACGCAGATGTTGAGCGTATCGAGTTCGGCAACGGCCGCGAAGTCTGTTGTCGCGCGAAGTTTTCCCGCTTCGACCAAGCGAGATACGTCTTCACGGTTTACATCCTGTACGTAGGAATCGCCAGCATTAATTCTCGCTACCTTCGATTCCAGGGCGTCGATTCCAGTCACCGAAAAGCCGGCCTTTGCAAACTCGACTGCCAAGGGGAGTCCGACGTATCCCAGTCCAACTATGCCTACACGAGCGGTTCGGTTCGAAATCTTCTCAGTGAGCGTATCGAAGCAGGAGGCAGTTTGTACCGCAACAGTCTGGGACATGATCGTGAAATGCGATCAAGCAATTCAGCTGCCGTTGGCGTTCGCAACCTTGGCGATGAGCGACGAGGACGATTCGGACTTGATCGGCATCGCCGAGGGTTGATCGTCGATTCCCAGCTTTTTCATTTTGTATAACAGCGCTTTGTAATCGATTTTGAGTAAACCGGCGGCCTGTTTTCGATTCCAGCGGGTCGAGCTCAAGGCCGCGAGGATCGCAGTTGTTTCGGCTTGCTGCTTGGCCTTGCTAACCTGTTCCAAAACAGTGGCCTCTTCCGGTATCGGCGTTTCGGTAGCCTCCTCCGCAATCGGTGTCGGCGCAGGGGATGTGCGTGTAACTGGCTTGGGCCTCGATTTCGCTTGTAGCTCGCGACCGATGGCGTCGCCGTCCCGCATAATCGTAAGCTTGCGAACCCAGTTCTCGAGTTCCCGCACGTTACCTGGCCAATGGTAATCCATCAACGCATGCCTTAGATCCGCGCCCAGGCTAGGCGTTGGCACGCCCTTGGCGGCATATTTCTTGAGGAGAAATTCGGCCAGCGGGATGATATCCTCGCGGCGATCGCGAAGGGATGGAACGTACAAGTTGACCACGCTAAGGCGATAGTAAAGGTCTTCCCGGAAGGCCTGCTCGACAATCGCCCTCTCCAGATCGCGGTGAGTCGCGGCCAGGATACGGACATCCACTTTAACAATTTCCTTGCCTCCGATTCTTCGGAACTCATGGTCCTGCAGCACCTGCAGGAGCTTCGCCTGCAGACGCAGATCCATGTCTCCAATTTCATCCAGCAAGATCGTTCCTCCGTCAGCCATTTCAAACATGCCGACTTTTTTTTGAACCGCTCCGGTGAATGCACCTCGCTCGTATCCAAACAGTTCGCTTTCCACCAGCTCGGAGGGGAGTGCCGCGCAATTCAGCTTTAGAAACAATTTATCGGCACGGGGCGAGCGCGCATGTAACTCCCGAGCAAGAATCTCTTTGCCGGTTCCGGTTTCCCCCTGGATCAGAACGGGCGCTTCCGACCAGCCGATTTGCGCTATAACCCCTTGAATGTCCTTCATTCTCGGACTTACCCCGATGAATGTATTCGCTACCGTGCTGGGAAGCCGCACAGAAGGGCCAGATGACACTTTTCGGTTTTCGAGCGCCGCACTCAGCGCACGGCCTAGATCTTCGTGCGGCACAGGCTTGCACAAGAAGTCACTCGCGCCGCCGCGGATCGCAGTAACGATACTCTGAGGTGAGGCAGCCCCGGAAACGATGATGACCGGCATCATGGGATCAAAGTTTCGGATCTCTCGGAGAGTGTCCAGGCCATCCCGATTGGGCATGATGACGTCCAGAACGACAGCATCGATTTCCGACCGTGCGGATCTCAGGCAGGAAAGCACTTCGTCACCGTCTTGAGCGGTTTCCACTGCGTAGCCCAAGCACTTCAACGCCATTTCAAAATACCCGAGTACCTCGAGTTCGTCTTCTCCTACCAGAATTGTTCTTTCGCTCTCAAGTGCTTTCATGCTTTGTGACCTCCGGGTTTCAGGCTGATAGAAGTTGAGCCAGTTGAGGGGAACCCAACCGGCGCAACGGAAGAACGAATGAGAACATGGGGCCTTTATCCGTGTTCTCAGCCCACACCCGCCCGCTATGTTGATCGATGATCATTCTGCAAATCGCGAGGCCGAGCCCTCCACCGGAGCGATCCCTCCCCCCTGCGTAGGAGGTGTACTCTTCGAAGATACTTTCCAAATGTTCCGGGGCTATGGGTGAGCCCGAATCACGTAGATCGAGGCGATAGCTGTTTGGCTCCCCTGTATCGCTTATTCGCCGCTCCCTCGGCAGCGAGTTGAAAGCATTGTTCCCGCGCCGGCGCTCCCAGAAAAACGGGTACCCGTGAATGTCGATCGACCCACCTCGCGGGGTAAACTTGCAGGCATTGTCCAATATATTCAGCAGGACCTGATCGATCTGCGCCGGATCAAAATAGAGGCCATCGCAAGACTCCAGTTCGGACGTGATAGTGATTCTCCTCTCTCGGGCAAGGGGCGCCATCTCGTGCAAGGTATCGGCCAGATTCTTCTGAAGATCCGCTCGCTGCAAGTCCGGGCATCTCTTCGTATGACGCTCCATGCTCAACTGGAGCATGGAGGAAGCCATCCTCGACAGGCGCTTGGAGCTAGACTGCATGCGACGAATAACTTCCCGCTGGTTCTCATTCAGTGACCCAAGAGGATCCCCGAGGAGTAGGCCACAATAGCCACTCAACGCCGTTAACGGGGCGCGAAAATCATGTACCACCCGGACCAAGAAGTTCGTGCGGTTTTGATCGTATTCCTGGAGCTTCAGATTCGCTTCGATCAAGGATTGAAAAATCTGGTCTCGGTCGTTGCGCAGCGAAGCGGCAGCTTGATTCGATACCGCGAAGCCGACCAGGGCCGAAAGCGTGGCCCGAGTTACCGGTTTCAAAACTATGTTGGGTTCGAAGCCAAAGAGCTTTGGAACGTCTGCCATGTCCCGGCGATGAGCCAGTACAATAAGGTTCGAATAAGTCCACCCTAAGTGCTCTGGCAATGGGACGTTCGGTTGAAAGTCCCAAATGTACAAATCCGCGGAGTCGCACAAAGCTTCCACCGAGACAGTGGAGAGCGACCACGGTTGGTCTTGGCTAATCTCTTCAAGAATTCCCGCACAGAGGTGCGAGAGGTCGCGGTCTTTTGACACCACCTGTATTTCCATGGTTGGATCCTCGACGGAGCTGTTCGAGCCACTGATTTCAACAATGAGGGAGCAAACATCGACAGTGCATCCAAGCTGACACTTTACTGCCTTTTGTGCAGATTGCCTTTATTAAAAAAAGTGGGAACATCAAGAAGCATAAACCCAATTTGGCCAAAGTCAAGCAGTCGATACAAAACTTCATCATTATCCACCAACTTGGTTCCATTGGTACCATTCGCATGGAGCGAATCTGACCCATTTAGAAAGGCTAGTATATCCTTCCATGATTTCTTCTCAAGAGAATCAATCCACGACGGTTGTTCGAGCGTCAAAGCGCACAGCGCCCGTGCCCCAGAAACTAACTTAAAGCGGTTGGGCATTGCCCTGCTGGGCGATCATCCGACGAGGATGACGAACGTAATGGGCGTAATGGATAACGCGAACGAACGACGGAAGCGAGAGCGGTTCGCGCTACGGTGCCGCGTGCTGTTTTTCGGAGAGTCTTCGAATGCTATCATAGAAGCAACTACCCAAAACGTAAGCAGTGCAGGATTCTACTGCCGCTCGTCACATCCATTAAGCGTCGGTGAATCTTTGACATGCCTTCTAAAGATGCCGTCATGCAGCGCCGCAAAGGACGGATCCTTCAGGCTGGAGTGCGTAGTTCGAATAGTTCGAATCGAACAGGCCAACGAAGAAGGATCATTTGGCATCGGATGTCACATCGAAGACTACCATGTCCCCGTGAGCGAAGGACTTCCTGGAGTTCAATTGATGAAACCAGCCTGGGCCAACCTTATTCGCTCCCGCAAATTCCTGACTAATTCGATTTCCTGTTTTCCGGAACACCATAGCGCCGCAGAAAACGGTCGAACCCTTGCCGATTAGGCGCCTTGTCCCATTCAGTTTCAAATTAACTAAAAATTTAGGATATCGGCCAGTTCCCCCGCGACGCCTCCCGGTCGGGCACCACGGAGGGTTCGGCTGCTGGGTTTCACGGAAAGTCTTGCGGAATTGCACCCAGATCGGGTGATCAAGTGTGCGGTGGAAGACCAGCACTTTTGGGTCTTCCGCGGTGATGCGGCATTCCAGAAATGTGCCTAGGGGACTTCAACGGTGACGTCATTCTGGATGAGTGCGCCGTTCGTGATACGCGGATGCGCTCGATCAGGGCTTCCTCGGAGTGCGGCTCCATTCCGAGAAACAGCCAGGACTTGTCGTTCACGCGGATGGTGTCGACGACCAACGTATCGCCTTCCTAATGCCCGATCGAATCGCCGTTCCAGGTGGCTACAGGTGCCGGAACGGCTCCTCGACGCCGTTGCCGGCATTCTTCGCTGCTTCCCGCTCGAGCGAACGGCTGACGAGTTCCTTCGATCCGAGACCGACAGCGAGAGCCAATGCAAACACGATTCCTCCGAACAGAATCCCGAAGGCGAGATTGACGATGCCGCCACCGATTCTGAGCTGTTCGAGCGCCATCGCTACCGCCAGCACATTCACCAGCCATTTCACCCCGACCGCTAAAAGCCGGGCATATTGCAGGTTCATGTTTACGGAACCTATGAGTACGCTACGAGCGATGAACCGGGCGATGATGTTACCCGCCAGGAGCACCACCACGGCGCCTAAGACATTCGGCAGATAGGCAAACATGCTGCGAGCCAATTGCGATGTCAGGGTCGCATCGAACGATGCTATTCCCATCAAGAATCCGAAGAGGATTATCAGCCAAGAGACGACTCGCGTCACCAGCAACGTCGGGCTTTTGGAGGGGGACCACTCCGCGAGCGAAGAAAATCCCCAACGACTTGCGTGCTCATCGAAGCGGATCCCGATGAGCGAGCGTCTCAACACGACGGCCAGTATCCAGGCCACTAGCGCCGAAATCAGCAACGCCACAATCAGCGCCACGATTCCAGGCAGGAGGCTGGCGACCTGGCTGAGCAATCTGCTCATGGATTCCATCAACGCCTGCTGGGCTCGGTCCCACATATTCATAGGTAGGCTCCTTTTTCGCGCGACCATCACGGATTGAAGCGGTCAGGCCATCGCCAGCGCGAAACCAGATACGGCTTGGCGGTCTCGAAGGCCAGGCACAGCCGCTCGAATCGCTGCTCGGCGGTCCTCACGGTTGCATTCTGCATTTCGAGCGCATAGGAAGCCACCCACCCCAAGTACAGCGGCGTCAACGCGCGCAGCAAATGATCGCGGTTGATCGTTCGGAGGCGGTGTCCCAGCGCAAAATCGTATACGGTGTGCGCCCACAATTCATCGGGTAGGCGGAATTGCTCTTGGGGCAAGGAGGAAATCTTTTTCAATTCAAACAGGGTTGTGGGCGGCAGTACCAGGCCCCAGACCTCCAAGAGGTCCCGAGCTCCCAGCCGGAACAATTCCAACATCCTCCCCACGTCGACTAAGCCCTTGTCTTCGGATAGAGCCATTCGCTCGCCAAATGACGGTATGGGAACTGACTCGCGCGGCTTCTGCCAGCAGGCGGCGCTGCGTTCGAGGTCCCCAAAAACGGGTCCCAAAACTTGCACCAAGAGAGAACTCAGATTGGTCCAATCAATGGGCGGGTAGAGGCGCACCCCGACGTGCGCCTGACAGATCTTGAAGCCGCTGCAGACCGCGGTAGGAGCCATCGAAGCTAGCGCGTGCGTTCGATTCGCGGCGAGCTTGGCTCCCTGCTCCGGCGCTATGATTCGCTGGAACAAGCGGCGTGAGATACCTAAGTCCGGACCCATAGGGTTTTGGATTCGGGCCCCGTACAAGGCTCGCGCGAGAGGCGAGATCAGACAGTTGTTCAGCAGCCCCTCGAACCTGCCATGAGCGTAACAGGGCGTGACCAAGTCGAAGCCCAATTGCAGCACGGGTTGGACGAGCCGCGCGATCCATTGCGGAGTGACAGTCTGAAGATCGGATCCTATGACGCAGGCGGCCTGGACTCCCAGCTTATCCCCGGCGGCGAGAACGGTTTGATAAGCATTCGCCATATTTTCGACCGGTGCAATCGATTTGTCCGGCTCCAGGAGTGTCCAAGGCACGACAAATACCGCCTGATCCTCGGAGGCCTCTGCTGCATCCGCGGCTTTGCCGCCGTCTTTGCCGTCCGCGCCGCCAATTCCGTTGGCTTGAATGATGACAGTGCGGGGAACTGGAGGCAGCTTTTCCAGGGCCTGGCGCACCATCGCGGACGCAGCGCCTCCGTGATCGGCGAGAACTCCAACCATGAGGTCGGCCGTGGCGATGCGGTCGATGCGTTCGCGCGCCGCCTGCGGGATCGATTCCGTTTCCACGCCTTCGCCTTTCCTTACCTTTCAAATAACACGCATCATGAACACGCAACCAGCGCGGGCAGCAGTTAAGACGAAAGAGATAACATGCCCATCAACGGGATTCGAAGCCACGCGGGCCGATTTTTCAACTCGTAGCGCAGCTCGGAGAGAGCCTTGTCCAACAAATAAATATCGAGCAATCGTCGAAAGGCAGTTTTATCGGCAGGCAAGAATGTCACATTCTGTGTCGTCTCGCGATAGGCGCGCAGAAATTCCGCCGCGCTGGATCGCTCCCATAGCTGGGCCCATGGTTCGAGCCGTGTCAGATCCTCCGGCCGCCTGCTCGTATAAGTCATCAGAGTACTGTAGGCGGCATAGCCGAAAGAACGCAGCATGCCCGCCACGTCTTTGAGAGGAGATTGCTTGGACCGCCGTAGGGATAAGGGCCGCGCAGGGTCGCCTTCAAAATCGATGATGACGTAATCGGTTTTTACCCGCAGCACGTGACCCAAGTGATAGTCGCCGTGGATGCGGGTCCGCTCAAGACGCAAGTCTTCTCCGCCAAGCGATCGTAAACGATCCAGGATATTGCGGCGCCGGCTCAATACCAGAGCCGCGAGGTCCACAATGTCATCCGAAAATTGGGGTATGTTCTCTTTCAAAAGATCGAAGGTGGCGGCGGCTTGTTGCCGCAGGTCAACGAGCGCGTTCTGAAGGTCGGCGGCGGTCAAGGGTTCCGGAGCGAACGCCGGATCGGTAGTGGGCGAGGCCAGCGCGAGGTGCAGTTCGCCCGTACGGCGTCCCAGCGTTGCTGCGGAATCCAGATATATGCCGACATGGTCCCGTGCTACCTGGGAAGGCGGCTGTTCGGCCAGTTCAACGGCGTGCGTGGTGCGCGCGACTTCACCCTCTGCTGGAAACGTCAGCGGCGCGCAGCTCTCGTAATATCGTTGCAATTCTTCGACCGTCGAGCTCCAGCCGTCTCCTTCATTGCTGACCAGAGCTTGTAACATCGCCATCGTTGACGATTCGCCGTTCCGCGGCACGTACTCGATGGAACCAAGAAGCGGTGGAATATGGTTAAAATGCGCAACCTCCGTCAAGTACCGGCCGATCTCACAGTCCGGGTTCGGCCCGGCTTGTTGACGACGGAATAGCTTCAGGATCAAACGGTCGCCGAAGCGAATGGAAGAGTTGCTCTGCTCGCCTGAGCCGCGACGGACCGTCAGCGCAGATCCGTTCGCGCTGCCCGCGGTCTGAAATGGCGTGGGGCGGACGCCACGAATCGTGCCTTGTTGCGCCGTGCTCTCACGCTGGTTTGCGATCAAGGCGAGTAGTTCCTCGCACGCTGCGTCATTGAAAAAAGCATCGTGCAGAACACCAGGGCCATCGTCGGAAACAACCCTGGCGATGACAGCTTTGGGAGCGGACTGGCGAAGTTCCTCGGCGCGGTCGCCGAAAGTCATCGACAGTAAAGTCAAATATGTTTCAGTCTCGCCGCGGTCGTATTGCGCTTCCAGCATGGCGACTGCTGAACCGGAGGCTTCGAAAACCGTCCACTCGACAATGCTCGCTGACCGAATGTGACGGGATTTTCCGCCAAACCAGCTCTGTTTAGCAAGATATTCCGGAAAAAGTCTAGTTTCCAGGCGCTCGCGCTCCGATTCCAACAAAGATTCCCAGCCACCGTAGGCAATCAGCGGCGATTCTTCCAACGCGGTGCCGGCAACTTCGGCCGTCTCTGGCTGGCCGTGAATCTCAAGCCACAAGACGCCGTAGGGCGCAAGAGTCAGACGATAGGGCTGCCGCTCGATGGTTGGAAACTGCACATACCCGATCATTTCGACAGGCGTCATGCCGGCCAGTTCGGCCAGTTCAAGGTCCACGGGCTGCGCAAACCGGGACAGATTGGCTACGCACAGGATTTGTTGGTCTTCGTAGCGCCTCAGGTAAGCCAGCACTTTGCGATTGGGCGGATTCAGAAATTCCATTGTTCCGCGCCCGAAAACGCGGAATAATTTCCGCAAGGCGATCATGTTTCGCATCCAGTTCAAAAGCGAGGAGGGATCGCCCTGTTGCGCCTCAACGTTGATGGCCTCATAGCCCCAGACCGGATCCATGATGACCGGACTATATAAGCGGGCGGGCGAGGCGGTGGAAAAGCCGGCATTGCGATCGCCGCTCCATTGCATCGGCGTTCGGACGCCATTGCGGTCGCCTAAGTAAATGTTGTCGCCCATTCCGATTTCGTCGCCATAGTAAATAATCGGCGTACCTGGGAATGAAAACAGCAAGCTGTTCAGCAGTTCGATGCGGCGGAGGTTGTGGTCCACCAGCGGCGCCAGGCGGCGGCGGATTCCGAGGTTGAGGCGCATGCGTGGATCGGCGCTATACGCCAAGTACATGTAATCGCGCTCGTCGTTCGTTACCATTTCAAGCGTAAGTTCGTCGTGATTCCGCAGAAAAAGAGCCCATTGGCAGGTCTCTGGAATCTCGGGAGTCTGCTTGATGATGTCGGTGATCGGCAGCCGGTCCTCCTGGCGCAGGGCCATGTAAATGCGCGGCATCAGTGGAAAATGGAAGGCCATGTGGCACTCGTCTCCGTCGCCGAAGTAGGGCCGCACATCGGTGGGCCACTGATTCGCTTCCGCCAGAATCAAGCGATTGGCGTAATGAGTGTCCATCTCCCGGCGCAGCGCCTTGACAATCGCATGGGTCTGGGGAAGGTTCTCGCAGTTGGTGCCCTCTCGCTCCACCAGGTACGGGATCGCATCCAGGCGGAGTGCGTCGACGCCGACATCCAGCCAGTGGCGCATCACCTGGATCATTTCTTCCAAAACACGCGGATTGTCATAGTTCAAGTCTGGCTGGTGAGAAAAGAAGCGGTGCCAGTAGTAGGCATTGGCTACGGGATCCCAGGTCCAGTTCGACTTCTCCGTATCGGTGAAGATGATGCGGGCCTCCGCATATTTCTTGTCCGTATCGCTCCACACGTAATAGTCGCGCTCGGGCGAGCCTGGAGCAGACCGGCGCGCCCTTTGAAACCACGGATGCTGGTCGGAGGTGTGGTTGATTACCAACTCGATCATCACCCGCAAGTCGCGCTCATGGGCAGCCGTAAGGAACGCCGTGAAATCGTCCATGCTTCCGTACATGGGATGGACGTTCAGATAGTCGGAAATGTCGTAGCCGTCGTCCTTGAGGGGCGAGGGGAAGAAAGGCAGCAGCCACAGGCAGGTGACGCCGAGGTCCTGAAGATAGTCCAGTTTTTGCAGTAGGCCGCCGAAGTCTCCGATTCCATCGCCATTGCTATCCTGGAAGGCGCGTACGTGAAGCTCGTAGATGAGTGCGTCCTTGTACCACAGCGGCTCGGACGCGCTCCCTGGTTGCGGTACCGTTAGCATTTCCTTATCGAGGTGAGGCAGCATCGGCATTCTCGCGTTTGAAGATCACCACGCCCAGCGGAAGTGATCCATGAGCTCGGCGATTCGGCACGCCAGCGGCCGTTTGCAACGGCGCGCATGGTTTGGGCTGCCAGTCCCGGTCCATGCAGGAACAGTAAAGTACCTGACACGAATTCGAATCGTGGCCGCCGGCGAAGATGTCCGCCCCGACAATAACATGTCCCGCAACAACCCGGCGAGCTGACGTCCATCTACCTGTCGGAGAAGTGTTTCGCCTAAAGCCGGACTTTCCACGATGGTACACATCACAAGATCTAACGAAAGGACCCTGCCAGGTGAGAAAACGTTTCCTTTCGCGACCAGGAAAGCCTGCAGCGATGTAAGTTAGTCAACTTCGGCCCAACTGCCAAAAGGGAAGCACACCAGTCGAACTTGCTCGGACCTCACGCACTCGAAGGCGAACAGGTACATTCGGAAGGTAACCAAGCGGCTGGCCCGAAGCCTTATGGCCGCCGGGCGGCAGCACTGTCTCGGCGATTCGATCGCGCTGCAATAGACCTTCTATTGCAGATCCAACCGACATTCTACCCCGTGAAACTGACTGAAAGATGATTTCCATTCTGGCGGAGAGAGAGGGATTCGGACAGTTGAGGCCTTTGTGGATTCCATAAACTACAGACTCTTCGTTGCCAGAGTTGCCGCGAGTGCCAGGAATCCCGTGCTTCATTGCCCACCATTGCACACGGCCTGCGTTCCCCCATAGATGCATAAGTCCGTCGAAACGGAGCGCTTGCGACCAGAGCAGGATGATGGACGTTTTCCCATCGGCGCAAGTTGACGATGATTCGCATGCAGAGTTCTGGTCGATTCCCTTTCGGGCTGGGATCAAGGAGAGGCGAGTGCATCT
>Ga0209415_10009561_pt1 | contig 16649 bp, 14 predicted proteins | sample PeaSoiSIISIP2007_FD_187696 | JGI IMG/M metagenome (GOLD analysis project Ga0209415, IMG submission 187696) | Peat soil microbial communities from Weissenstadt, Germany - SII-SIP-2007 (SPAdes) (version 2) | ecosystem: Environmental > Terrestrial > Soil > Wetlands > Peat | place: Germany... | reverse complement strand
CGACGGCGAGGCCTCCCAGGAAGGAACGGGTCGGGTTGGGACCGCAACAGGGAGTGATTCCGGCACTGGCAACGAGGGATTTCGTCGCTTGGGCGGTCGCCAAGCCCTGTTCAAGGATATGGTTATTGGCCAAGGAAAGATGGGTGAAGCCCAGGCCTCGGAGCCCTGGCAAGTGCGCCGGGTCACCGATATAAATCTGGCTAAGGAGATTCGCCGGACGGAGAGGGCCGAGCATGCACTCGAGATTCCCAAAGCAGAGGTCGCTGGCCTTAAAAAGGGGCGACAAGTGACCCAAAAGCTGTTCCACCTTTTTGCCGGTCCAAGCGGTTCGCACGCCGCGGCGGAGGCGCTGGATACCCTCGCCGAGCATAATGTCCCCAACGGACAGGACGGTGATTGGGTCTTGGCAGTGCATTTGGGCCCGAGCCTAGCGGTTTTGGGGTGGCTTGCGGAACAGGAAGAGGCACTCGTTTCCGAGCCAGGCCCGGCGATTGCGAGTTGCCGGGCCGTGGAGGGCCATCGTGGCTCGATAGTGAAACCGATCGCTGAAGCATTTGCGGATGAGAGGCAGAGGGGTGGAGTAACGATACGCGCTTTCGAGCCGCAGGCCCAGCCCTTGAAGGCCAGTGACGATTTGCGCGCTGGAGTGGACGGCCAGGCGCACTGCAGGCTTCGACACCAAGGCGGTGAGCCGGCAGTAGGCGCGGACCAAGCGCGTGAGGGGATGCGAGCAGTCGGTGCATTCGAGGATCAGGCGGCCGTCCGGCGAGAGAAGGGATGCCAGTTTTTCGAGGAACGGCTTCGCAGAATCGATGTAAGCAAGCACGCCAAGACAAATGACCAGATCAAAGGTTTCCGGCTCGAGCGGAGCCTGCATGACATCGCCGGCCAATGTCCGGACGCTAGGCCGCCATTGAGGTGCGACCCGGGCGCGCGCCAGGGCCAGCATCGCTTCAGAGATGTCGAGGAGCACGAGTTGGCTTCCATCGGCCAATAGGGGGAGCGAAATCGAGCCGTCGCCGCAGCCGATATCGAGCATGGAACGGTAGGGTTTACCGTTCACGAATCCGCGCACCAGGTCTCGGCGAACCAGGACGCGGTAATTAAGTCTCCGGAAATACCACTGCGGAGTCTCGAAGGCTTGCTTTACCTCGACTTGCCGTTCCTTGATTAACGTTTGGGCTTCTCTCACCGTTCCGAGGTTTTTCGGGGTTGCGTCCATGAGCTCTCAGATTGGCGGGTTGGCGTCGCTGATGCCGGCCGACTCCGCCCAGCGCTCGAGCCGCAGGGACCAGCGCAGGATCCAAATCCACTTGCGGATAGAGCCATTCTGAGCCAAGGGGCGCTCGCGTCTTATCAGGCCATTCACCACGAGCAAGGGCAGCCGGACGCAGGCGGAGGCGCCGATGGCGACTCGGAAGAGGAAGGCGTAGGCACGCCCACGGTGTAGCTGCATGAAGCGATAGATGGATTGCCTCATCATGACCACGGCGAAGGTGCTAGGGGCCTTCTTGGAGCTGCCACCGCCGTGGTGGATGACGGTGGCGCCCGGGACGTAATAGCATTTCCACCCGGCTTGACGGATTTTAAAGCTCAAGTCCACGTCTTCTCCGTACATGAAATACCGGGTTTCAAAGCCTCGGACGCACTCGAAAACCTCTCTTTTGACCATAACCGAGGCGCCGGAAAGGCCCTCGACGACGGTCGGTGCCTGGTCTTTCTCTGGCAGTGCGGCAATGCCCCACATGCGGGAGTGCGGGAGGCGATGGCGGAGGAACTCCGAGTCAATGACTTGGTTGGCGACGGTTGGAAAGGCCAGGACGCAACTGGTCTGAAGGGTAAGGTCGGAATTCAGGAGCTTGGGTCCGACGGCACCAGCGTTTGGCAGTTTGCGCAGGGCGCCTAAGAGAACCGGCAAGGCTCCTTGCACGACGCGCGTATCGGCATTAAGGAAGAGCAGGGCATCGCCCGTCGCCTGCTGCGCGGCACGGTTATTTGCGCGCGCAAAGCCGAGGTTCTGCTGGCTCTGGATAAAGGAGACGTCTGGAAAGTTCTCGGAGAGTGTTTCCTGGCAGCCGTCAAACGAGGCATTGTCAATGACGATGATCTCATAGGTCAGTCCGCTGGTGTTGGCCCGAAGCGTGGACAGGCATTCCTGGAGGTAATCCCGGCTGTACCAGTTGATGATGATAATAGAAAGGTCCATGCTCACGATGGCTGAGGGCCGACCGTTGAGGACCGGCGGCGGGAGAAGGTCTTGAATTGCTTGACCATGGCCTGTGGGCGAGCCAGCCAATCGTAACTGCCCTCGAGTTTGGCGGCGAAGAACGGCAGTTCATCGAGTGAATTCGTCGGCAGGCGTTTAAGGCGGTACGGGTCGTCCCCGCGCTGGACGCGGCCCAACTCGGTCGTGGTGCAACAGGTGTAGCCGGTCTCGCCCAGCAGTTCGCTCAACTCGCGCGCGAAGGCGCGGTCGGCTTGCGGGAAAGCGTAGGGATAACAAAAGGCGGTGATCGGTGCGCCGAGGTGTTGTTCGATCTCCGATTTCGAATCGGAGATTTCAGATTTGATCTCCGGCCAGCCGAGTTCCACGAGCCTCGGGTGGTTGACGGTGTGAGAGCCAAATTCAATGCCGGCCTGGCGCAACTCGCGCACCTCGTTCCAAGTCAGGCACTCTGCGGACGTGGAGCGTGGAGCGTGGAGCGTGGAGCGTGGAGCAAAATGGCGCCGGCTGCGGCCGATGAAGCCGGTAGGGAGGAACATGGTCGCGGTGAACCCGTGTGCTTGCAGAGCGGGAAAGGCCGCGGTGAAAAAGTTGCGGAAGCCGTCGTCGAACGTTATCACCACCGAGGGCCGGCGAGCCACCAAGGGACCAAGGGACAACGAGGATTCTGCCCCTTCTGTTTCCCGGTTGCCGGGGGGGTCACCCCCGCTGGCGCGCAGCAGCTTCAAGAGGTCGTCCAGGCCGATCGTACGGTAGCTGTGGTCGGCGAGGAATTGTATATGCTGTCGGAAGACCGACGGGCTGGTGTTCACCCGGTAGTAAGGGGCGACGCCAGGTTCGGGGTCGTCGGAGATGCTGTGGTACATCAAAATGGGCACCGCCCATGGGGGATCGAGGGGTCGAGAAGTTGAGGAGGGGAGAGGCCGCAGAGCGCGCCGGAGGGGCTGGACGACATTCAGGGTGATGAAGCGATCGAGACGCACGGCCTTAATGCATCGGGATGAGGGAATTGACCAGGGCCAGGTAGTCGTGCTTGCACGAGTCCCAACTGTTTTGGGCAGCGTAGGCGGAGGCGTTGGCAACCAGGCGGCGGCGCAGGTCCGCATCGCGCAGGACCTCGAGCATGGCCTGGGCCAAGGCATCCTGGTTGCCGGATTCGAAGAACCGAACGACGGAGTCGTTGAAATAGTAGCGATCGATCTTCGTGCCGGACACGACCGCCGGGACGCCAAGAGACATGAATTCCATGATCTTGGTGCTGTAGGCCTCGTTGCCGAAGGAGTCGGCGCGCTTGGGGACGATGCCGAGGTCGGCGTTGGCCATGATTCCGGCGACTTCGCGGGCGGAGACCGGGTCGAAGAATCGGACGCTGCCGTTGAGGCGCAATTCCTGCGCGAGGGCAACGAGCTCCTTCTTCATGTTGCCGTCCCCGTAGATGTGCAGTTCGAGGTCGGGCAGCTCAGCCTTCACCTTCGGCAGGGCGCGGATGGCAATGTCCAGGCCCTGGTGCCATTGCAGACTGCCAGGGAAGATGACGATCGGCCTGCCACCGGCGCGAGTGCGCATGTGGGGGCGGAAGACTTTGGCATCGACGTTGTTGATACGGACCGAGCATTTCCCGTTCGACCCGGTCCGGGCGGCGTATTTCTCGAACCAAAGGTGGTTGGCAATGATGACATGGTCAGCAAACCTGGCCGAGGCGCGTTCAATGGTCTTCAGCAGCTTGATAGAGAGGGCATCCTCGCGCACGGAGAATTTGCAGGCATAGAACTCGGGGACGATGTCGTGGATGTCGAGGATGATTTTCGCCCCCGTGAGCTTGGGGTACCAGGCGCCGAAAACGAGGAAATCCGGGACGTTGTGGACGTGCAGAAGGTCGTAGCGTTTGCGGGCGTGCTGGCGAGTGATCCACCAGGAGGAGACCGCGAGGAACCGCAAAACCGGCATGAGGAAGGAAACCAGAGAATGCTCTCTTCTTCCAAAGCGCGTCTGGAGGTTGACCACGTTGATGTTACCGAGGGTTTCGCGCGCCGGAGAGTCGGGAGAGGGCCTGAGGCCCACGACATCGACGTGGTCTCCGCGCTCAGCGAGGGCCTCGGCGTAGTGCATGACCCGGGTATCAGACAGGAACTCGGAGTAGGTGACCATGCATACGCGGCGGGGTTTCGCCCGCGGCTGGCACGGATGCTCGGCAACCAGGGCGGCCGTCTCCCGGGGCAGCGCCTGCCAAAGCACGCCGCCGTAGCGCTTGCGGGCGTACTCGAGGAAGAGGGCGTAGAATTCAGCCGGAAAGGTGCGAGGAGAAGCGGGCTCACCCTCAAAGCGGATATAGTCCGGGTGGACATTGACCAAGGCCATGCCGCCGTGACGGGCGATCCAGTCGAGCTTTTGGAGCCAGATGTCGGGGTGACGCTCCGCCAGGATCAGGAACAGGGTGGAGTCCTGGGGGAGGGTGTAGGGCAATTCCACGTAGCCGCCAGAAGGAACGGACGAAGCCGGAACGATAAGCGAGGAAGGCGGTTTCGCATTCTGCACCCTGCACTCTGCATTTCTTTGGACCCAGAAGGGGAAGATGGTGTCTTGGCCATGGGGCTGCGGTTCGAAGGGGTCGGTGTCGAAGGTGGAGGCGTCGTATTGGATGTTGAGGTCGTGAATCCAATCGAGGTTGTGGAGCATGAACCCAGAGCGAAAGCCGGCGGCCCCCCAGTCTTTCAGATAGCGGTTGATCTTGACTGCGTTGCGGTCGAACTCGCGCTTGGTCAAGAAGAGCTTCCCGTCATGGTGGAGGTCGTGGACGCCGACCTCGAAGCCGTTGGCGGCCAATTCGTCGCGCAATCCTTTGGAGACGCTGTATTGTCCGCCTTCGGGGATGAAGTTGAAGGCGGAACGGAAGCCGAGTTTCTGTTCGAGCGCCATCAATTTGCGAACTTTCGCCAGGCCGGCAGCGCCTTCGACATCATGCGTAAGGACGAAGGCGAATTGCTTGCCGTCGCGCCAGCCGGGCCAGCCTTCCGGAGGCCGCTCGGAGCCGGGCAGGACCGGCCATGCCTCCCTGACGTGTTCGCGCTTTCTGAGCGCGAACCATCGGCGGATGGCCAGGCGGGCCGAGAGGGGGACCAGCGGCTTGATGCGGTAATACAACCTGTTGCGTAACATGGGTCGAAGGGTGCAGGCTCAAAGCTCCTGCTGCGCTGCCGCCCCGCGCGCGGGGCGGCGTTCCGGTCGCGCTCGGACTTGAACGCAGAGCGCCGCCTCAGAGCTCCTGCTGGAGGCGCTTGGGCCCGTAGGCGCGAGTTTTGTTCAGGACCACGCCGAGATTGGCGCCGGACTGGGCCAGGAAGGAGCTGGCCCGTTTGACGACCTCGCGGTCGGTCTGCTCGGCCTCGACGACCACCAGGGAAATGTCCATATACCGGGCCAGCTTCGAGGTGACGCTGACCTGGCTGATCGGCGGCAGGTCGAAGATAATGTAGTCGAAGTCGCTGGCCTTGAGCTTAGGCACCAGGTGCTGAAATCGCTTGGGCATGGAGCGGGGGAGCCTGTCGCCGTTGTGGTTTTCCCTGACCACGTAGAGTTTGTCCTGCACCAACGCGGTGTCGCGCGTTTGCAGCTCCAGGGCATCCTCGAGCCCGCAAGCCGGCTTGCCGCGGTAAAACTGGTGCGCCGAGCCCTGCTCATTCATATCCACGAGCAACACGTTGCCCTCGCCGGTCTCGGAGAGTGAAGCCGCCAGGCCGGCCGCAATGGTGGTGACCCCGGAGCCCTCGCCGCAGCTTGTGAGCGCCACCAACTTGGGCTTGTGGGTGAGGTTCTTGAGGTCGAAATAGGTGGTCAGGCGGTCGCGCAGGGCGTCGTGGAAGGGGCGGAGTTGGTGACGGGGGTCCCAAGGGGCCGTCGAGGACGGAGCGTGGAGCCCGGGGCGCGGGGCGTCCAGCGCGGGATCTGGACTCGCGGCTTCCGGGTTCCGGCTTCCCTCTGCGGCCTCGTTCGTTTCAGCCAGGAGCGGAACGCGGGGGGCCTCGAGCGCCAGCCCGCTCGCCTTGCCATTGAGCTGAAGACACGGGATGGAAATGAACATAGGCAGACCAAGCCGCCGTTCGACTTCGGTTGTGCGCTTGAAGGTTGGGTCGAGGTAAAACTCCAGGACGAAGGCCAAGCCGAAAGCCACGGCGAGGCTGCCGAAGAGAACCATCATGGCCACTTTGAGCAACTTGAAAGGGTCGCGGAACGGCGGCGAAGGACTCTGGATGGTCATGATGTTAGAGTAGTTCCGGCCGGCGTTGGCGCCCAACTCCTCGTCGGCGCGAAGCTGTTCCAGGTTCCTCTGAAAGTAACTGTAGTCCCCTTCCTCGAGCAGCCGTTGCCGCTCCAGTTGCGTGATCGGGCCCTCGGCCTCAGCGACGGATGCAGCCTCTCTTCTGATGAAGGCGAGTTGATTGGTAAGGACTACGAGCCTGGCCTGGAGGGAGATGAGCTTGATCGTTTCGGCGACCAGGGTCGCCCGGGCGTTCGATTCGGAAGTCGAAGCGGGTTTTTGGTCGGAGCCAAGCCCCGCACCTTTCTCGGCCAGCAGCCCGGGGTTTTCATTCTCGAGCTTCCTCTTGGCCGTTTCGTTGGCCGCAATCTGAGCCCGGACGTTTTTCACTTTGTAGCTCTCGGGGGTAAACTCCAGCGAGAGTGCCTGGTCCTTCTTCCTTAGAGTCTCGAGCAGGTCTGAAATCCGCTTGTATTCGTCCAGCTTTTCGGGCGGGACGGGGGCGAGTTGGGTGATCGCGGCCAGATTGGTCTCGGGCAGAGCGCTCGGCACGGAGGCAAGGTTCGTCACCGCCGGGAGGTTGGAGGCCAGCGGGAGGCCGGCGGCGGGCGACGGGTTGCCGGGCAAGAGCCGCGCGATCGCGCCGGCTTCGGCCTGGCGTTCAGCCAACTGCGCATCGACATCCCTAATATCTTGCTCCAGCTTGGCTATCTGCTCGCTATCGTATCTCTTGCTGTCTTCGAGCGAGATGATGCCAGCTTTCTTTTTCGCCGTTCTCAGGTCGCTTTCGATGTTAGACAGCCGCAATTTGAGCTCCTCCGTCCGTTTGTTGAGGAAATCACCAAAAATGCCAAGCGAATGGTGAATCTCGGCGTGCCGTTCGAGGTAGGTGGCGATGAGTTGGCTGAGCACCGGCTGAACCACATCAGGGTTGGAATGGTTGAAGAGGACGTGGATGACGTCGGATCTCCTGCCGACTTCGGGTACCAGGCCGTGCCGGATGAGATCCGCGGCCTTGGCAACATTGGTCCCGCCCCCCAGCTTGAGCAGGATATCCGGCGAAAGACGGCTGGCAGTTAGCTGGGCGACATCCAGGCTGGTAATGATCTCGACCTCCGTACTGATCACCGTTTCCCCGGGGCGATCGTCGGGCATTCGGATCTTCGCATCGTTCGCGGTCCCGGCGGGGGCCCTGGTGTCGACCACGTATTTGATAAGGACCTTGGCCTGGGACGTATACGGGTTGGGTCCGAAAAAATAGAGGGCAACGGCACTGAGGAGGCCAAGCGTGGAAATGGCGATAATCTTCCGTTTGTGGCGGAAGAGGGCAAAGAAGATGTCGCGGAGAGTCAATCCGGGCGACTGGGGGGGGGTATTATTGGTTTGGATCATGGTAGGAGCCACGGATACAGGTTACAAGTGAATCTTGATTTACGGGTCAAACACCGCCGGCGCGCAAGGCGTCCGCGGTTCACGAAAGGTGCGGGTAAAGCGCTCGGCCGGCCAGGCGGAGCAACGGCAAGGGCAGGCGCCGAAACAGATGGTTGAACCAACCCCCGGCGCGATCCGTGTCCCCGACAAAGTCGCGCCGTGAAAAGTCGTACCGGGTGTATTCGATGCGGTGCTCAGCGGCGCCGAAGCCCAGTTTGAAGCGGCGGAGACCCTCGTTGGCGAGCGACGTACGGCCCAAGTGCAGGCGAGTGAAGCCCTCGCCGGCGTACCGCTTCATCGCCTCCCACATCAACAGATTGTTGGGACGCAACCGCTGAGACGCGTAATCTGAGGCCCCAAACTTATACAGCGCCTGGCGGCCGTGGTGAAAAAACACCGCCGCCGCCACCGGGGTCGGCCCGGTGCGCGCAATCAAAACGCTGCCCTCGCCGTGGTGGAGCATAAAGCGGGCGATGTTCTCGAAAAACCGGAATGGCTGCGGCGGCAGCCCGTGGCGTTTCCGTGTTTGGCAGTGCAAAGCGTAGAACGTCCTGACGGACTCGAGATCAACGCCGAATTCGATTTGCAGCCCGGCTGCTTCCGCCTTGCGGATCCCGCGCCGCACCGCCGCATCCAGACCCTTGAACAGGGCGTCGGGTCCGGTTTGGAGATCGATGACATGGCCATGGAAGGCCAAAGACGGCGAGGCGCCCGGGCACCCGGGCACCGTGCCACGGCATTCAAGATACCGCCAGCCGCGCTGGGCGCCGTAGGCCAGCGCCGCGTCATAGAGGGCGTGACCGTCAGCTTCACTGGCCGCGAGCGGCGCGCAGAAATCGGTAAACGGCAGGGAGACGCCGCGCCGGCCGGTCCAGGGGCTCGAGACCTCCATAACCGGGAGAAGGTCAGCCAGTTCTCCTGCTGCGAGCCGGCCGAAATAGGCGGGTTGGTGACCGTAGGTCTCATGGAGCACTTGCGCCCAGGCGCACCCGTGAAAGAACGAACTCTCCGGATGCCCGGCGAGCAACGCATCCCAGGCGGGGTGTCGAAGCGGGTCAATCGCAACGGGCAGGCGCGGCCGGCCTGCGACTTTCTCTCGTTCGGTATCAGTTGCCACGCCGGGGAGACCTTCAAACCGTGCATTGCTGCAGCTTGCCCGGGCTCACGCAGGCCATCAGCTCGGTCGCCACCGTTTGGACCTGCTCGCGGCTCAGCTCGGGGAACATGGGCAAGGACAGGAACTCCGCCGCGCAGCGTTCCGCCACGGGGAACGAGCCTCCGGTGTAACCGAGCGAACGGTAAGCCTCCTGGAGGTGCAGCGGAACCGGGTAGTGGATGGCGCACGAGATGCCCTTGCCCGCCAGCGATTCCAGCAGGCGGTCACGCGCCCTCACCCTCACGGCATACACATGATAGACGTGGCGGTTGTCAGGCGCGGCATAAGGGGTGACCACCTCGTCGCTGGGGCCCAGCAGTTCGTCATAAAGCCCAGCATTGGCGCGCCGCCGCGAGTTGGCCGCCTCCAACCGCTTGAGCTTTACCCGGAGCGCCGCCGCCTGGATGCCGTCCATCCGGGCATTCCAACCGATACGCGAATGGAAGTACTTCCGCGCCTGGCCATGATCCCGCAGGACCTTGATCCTCGCTTCCAGTTCCGGATCGTTGGTGACGACGGCGCCGGCTTCACCGAGGGCGCCCAGGTTCTTGCCGGGATAAAAGCTGAAACAGCCGGCTACGCCCAAGGAGCCTGCCTTCCTGCCCTTGTAAAGTGCGCCATGCGCCTGACAAGCGTCTTCCACGACCGGCAGGCCGTGCCGCCGAGCTAGCTCGAGAATCGGGTCCATGTCGGCCATCTGGCCGAACAGATGAACCGGGATAATGGCTCGGGTTCGAGACGTGATGGCACTCTCGAGCAAGGCGGGGTCCATGGTGTAGGTCCGGTCATCGACGTCGACAAACACCGGGCGCGCGCCGCAGAAACTGATGGCCTCGGCGGTCGCCATAAAGGTGCTCGGGACGGTGATCACTTCGTCGCCCGGTCCGACGCCGAGGGCGAGCAGGCTGAGCCAAAGGGCATCGGTGCCGTTGCCGAGACCGGCGGCAAAGCGGGTGTCGCAGTAGGCGGCGAAGTCGCGCTCGAAGGCCGCGACAAAGGGTCCGCCGGCGAAGGCGCCGGCGTCAATGACCTCGGCAATGGCCTGGTTCAACTCCTTGCGAATGGGATCATGGTGGGCTTTAAGGTCAAGAAAGGGCACGTTCATAAGATTAGACTGAAGGGAGCATCTTCATGACCCGGGCCGGATTGCCGGCTACGACCGCCCCGGGGGGCACATCCCTGGTAACTACGCTGCCGGCGCCAACCACCGCCCGCTCACCGACCGTGATACCGCACAGCAGGGTCGCGCCCGATCCGATAGAGGCCCCGCGCTTGACACGGGTCGGGATGCACTGCCAGTCGGCCTCGGTTTGGGGTTGGCCGCGGTCGTTGGTGGCGCGGGGATAGCGATCATTGATAAACGTCACGTTATGGCCCACGAACACCTCATCCTCTAAAACCACGCCTTCGCACACGAAGGAATGGCTCGAGATCTTGCACCGGTTGCCGATGCGGGCGCCCTTTTGAATCTCGACGAAGGTCCCGATCTTCACCTCGTCGCCGATCTCGCACCCATAGAGGTTCGTGAAGCCGTAGATGCGCACGCCCCGGCCCAGCTTCACGTCGGGGGCGATTTGTTGGAAGGGTTGAGAGCTCGCGGGCATGTGATCCAAGCGTTCAGCAACGTTGCCAGGCAAAAGCAATGCCGGTCCACTCAGCGCCTGCGGCAAGCGACTGAAAGACGAAGGCCCGGGCTGGGCAAGGCGGGACACCCGAGCGGACGCGCGCTCGGCGGGTGGCGCCCGAATGGTCGTTAGACGACAAGCTCGCCGTCGCGCCGCCGGTTGAGCACCGGCCTCTTGCCCACTTTCAACCCGCCGTTGCGGCCGTTCGCGCCATGCGCGCCGTTGGCCCCGTTGCCCCCATTCCTATTGGAGCCATTTCCCTGCCCATTGCTCCTGATAGAGGAGGATGCGGGGACGAACCTGCCCTGTTGGAAGCAGATCGGCTTGCCGTCCAGCTTCAAGGACGCCGAAGAGGCCTCAAGCACGCGGACCACCTCCAGACCTCGCGCCCCGCTGGTCAGAGGCGTCTGCCCGGTCTTGATGCACTCGATGAAATGCTGGCACTCCGCCTTCAGCGGTTCCTCGAGCTTGATGTGCGGGGCGTACATGTCCCCGTAGTGATAGGCGTACTGGAATTCGGCGAAGGTGTCGTAGTGCGGCGGACGTTCCACGCGCGCATCAAAAATCCGGAGTTTCTCCACCTGGGAAACGTCATCATAAACAATCATCCGCTTGCTTCCGACGATCGTCATTTCGCGGGTCTTCTTGGGGTCCAGCCAACTGCTGTGTACCAGCGCCGAGCGGCTCCTGGGAAACTGGAGGTGCATCATGGTCACGTCCTCCACGCCCGGAGTGACGTGAGCGCTGCCCTGGCAGTTCACGCTCACCGGCGGCTCGCCCATGATATGCAGAATAATGGAGAGGTCATGTGGGGCCAAATCCCAGGCCACGTTGATGTCCTTCTGATACAAGCCCAGGTTGAGGCGGCGGGCGGCGATGTACCGGATCTCGCCGATGTCCCCCCAATCCACGATGTTCTTGATCTTTTGAACCGCCTGCGAGTATAGGAAAGTGTGCCCGACCATGAGCACGACTCCCTGCTTTCGGGCGAGGTCGATGAGCTCTTCGCATTGGGCCGCGGAAGCGGCCATGGGCTTCTCGATTAGCGTGTGTTTACCGGCGCTCAGGCTCGCCTTGGCCATGGGGTAGTGGTGCCTAACGGCGGTGGCGATAGCTACGGCGTCCAGGTCCTCGGTCTCCAGCATGCGCTGAAAATCCAACTCGCCCTTGACCCCAGGATACAACGAGGTAACATGCTTCAGCCGCTCTTGGCTCACGTCACACACCGTCTTCAACGCGCAATCGGGCAAGGACCTGAAGTTCCGAGCCAGGTTCGGTCCCCAATAGCCGCAACCCACCACTCCGACTTTGATGTTCTTTGTCATGTTTGTTTGCTTCAATTGATGAAGCTGGTTCTATGTTCTGGATTTGAAACTCTTGGCCCGCGATAGAATAGGCCGGCGGCAACCAGCCTTGTTCTCTTGTCTCCTGAGCAGAATTTGTGGCTAAACCCTGGCTGCAGAGGTCGGGAAAAGCCCGGTTTTCGGCAAAGAAGCGCCTGGAAACTCAGGCCGACATCCGGTGACCACTGGATCCCGCTCTCGGGGATACCCCTGCAATCCATGGTCCAAAGCGAAAAACTCATCATCCACCCGCCGCGGACCCGTGCCCAAGGCCATCCCAGGGCCGCATCTCATTAACACCGGCGCTTCAGCGCGGTGTATGCGCGCGGCGAGTCGGCCCAGCCGTTTTAACGGCTTCCCGCCTCCGAGGCAAACCGTTGAACCGCGTGGAGCGCCCCGTTCACGCCTCGCTGCGCTGGGCATTGCGTTGATTTATTACCGCGGGGCCCGGAGCCGCCGCTCCCTGGGCGGAGGAAACGGGTTTAAGCTCCCGCCGCTGGTCCATGACCTGTTGGACGATCGCCGGAATGGTCCGGGCGATGATGCGGAGATCCAGCAAGAGGGATCTGTGTTTCAGGTAGTAGAGGTCCATCTGAATCATCTCCTCGAAAGTGGTCCGGTTCTTGCCCATAACCTGCCAGAAGCCGGTCAACCCCGGGGGGGTTTCAAACCTCTGCCAGTGGTATGGCTGGTAGCTCGCGCACTCGTAAGCCAGGCACGGTCGCGGACCGACCAGGCTCATCTCGCCCCGAAGCACGTTGATGAGCTGCGGCAATTCGTCCAGACCGCATGAGCGCAACAACCACCCCCCGGGGATGAGACGCGTGTCGCCCACCGCATCGAGTTTAGCCATCGGCCGGCCGGACTTCATCAAATGCACGACATGGCCGGCGTGAACGCCGGTGTCGGCGTTAACGGCCATGGTCCGGAACTTCAGACAGAGGAAGCGCCGCCCGCGGTAGCCAACGCGTTCCTGCTTGAACAAGACCGGGCCGGGGGAGACCAGCTTGACCATCAGCGCCACCAGCAGGCCCAAGGGAACCACCAGCGGCGCCGCCGCCAGCATTAACGCGAGATCGAGCTTTCGCTTCCAGCGCGGCGTGTCCCTGCGCGCCTCCGCTTCGTCCGCTGCCTGGCTATCCAGGCGCTGCCGAACATCTCTGCCGCCGGCGATCACACTCGAAGCTCCACGGGCACGTTCCATATTCTCAAAAAAGGCAGGCTTTAGGAGCTTCCGCAAAATAAATTGGACAATATGACGCCGGGATTTGGGCGGCTGGCAAGGCGCGAGCAAGGAGCATATCCCGGATCTGTGACGAGCGAGCAACGACCTGTCCGCCGTAGCCTTGGCGAAGGCGGACGCCAGCCGCCAAAAGAACCAGTCAGATTGTCCAAGTTATTTTGCGGAGGCTCCCTATGCCCCCAACTTCAAGGCAGAGCTCCGCACTTGCTGGTTTTCCCAACTTTCCGCCAAGTTCATTCTGGCCCTCCCGCCGCCGCCCCGCGTCGGGTCCCTATGATCTACACCCCATCTACGCCGCTACTCCAACACAGTCGGGCTGTATAAGAGCCAAAGTCGGCACCAGGTCGGCCATGCGCCGCTCATCCAAAGTCAATGAGTTCCGGTCCACTTCCGCCAGAGTCGGCCTTCCAAGAAAATCGAGCAAAATCTGAACGCGCTGTTTGGCGGAGAGGACCCGCACCACGATCCCGCGCGAGCCAAGGAACGAGCCTTCGGCCACCGTGACCTCCGCCCCGGGACACAAGCGGTCTTCCACCGACATCGGGTCGCCGCTTTCAAAACATCGCTTCAACTCCTCGATCACGGGGTCGGGCACGGTGGCGGCTCGCTGCCCAAAGCGCACCAGCCCGCTGACGCCGGAAATGTAACGAGCTTCATCGAGGGCGTCGGGGGCCGCGCAGCGCACAAACACATAGCCAGGGAAGAGCGGCTCAACGACCCGTACGACGCCCCGCCGGGTTGCGCGCTCCAATCTTATGCGCGGATGGAACACCTCCAAACGAAGCCGCCTGGCCAGCCCAGCCGCCGCGATGTGCTCGTGCTTCGGCTTCGTCCGTGCGCAGTACCACGCTGCTTGAAAGCAATCAGTCATCTAAGTCTCGCTTACTCTTACACACCTTGTCACGCCTGTCTATCATGTCGCCGTATGGATTCTTTTGCCACCGCAGGACGTGACTTCGTGTAGTGGCCAGCCACTACATAGTGTCATGGCCCTTGGGCCAACCTGGCGCGGCCGCTTCCGCGGCCGGCAGCGCCCCGGCCGCTTCACCCAAGTAGATCTCCCCGCCCAACACCCGCCGGACCGCCCCCATCAGCTTCGTCGTCGCCTCTCGCTTCGAGATGTAGCCGCAGGCCCCGGCGCGGACCACCTGCTCGGCGTACACCGACTCGTCATACATCGACAGGACCAACGTCAGGGTCTCAGGATGGTGGCAGTGAATGTCCTTAATCAGGTCGAGCCCGTCCGAATCCCGCAAGCTCAAATCCACGATAGCCAGGTCCGGCTTCGAGTCGGCGACCGCCGCCATCGCCCCCTGCCGGTCTTCCGCCTCGCCGCACACGACGAGGTCCGGCTCGCGCGCAAAGAGATCCTTGAGCGCTTGGCGCACTAAAGGATGATCGTCAACCAGCAGCACGCGGGTCTGCCTTTCTCGGCCTTCTTCTGACATACGTTTGTAACCAAACCACGAACCGAGCCCCCGTGTCTATCGTGGCTCGTAATGATTCTCTTGTCATGGGCGATTGCGACACCCGTGTAATGTCACGCCACTACAGCGACCGTTCGGCCAGCAGGGGATTGAAGCCGGCCTGCCGGAAGTGGTGGTCTGTCGTGAAGGCATCCCGGATCCTCAGCTCTTGGGCGTTCTTTCGAAACCCCAACATCGCCCAGGAAGAGTGCTGGGTTGCTGCCGTCCCGGAAGCTGGCCTCCGCATGGTCACCGCGCTTCATCGCGTGGTAAATCGCCCCGGGATACTGCACACCAGACTGAAACCCAAAAAGTGCGTTATGCGGGACCCCTTTCTCTTTCCATGTCAGTCTGGTAACGCTCCCATGGTTTGCAGGTCGGACAGCGTGGTGACGCCTTCCCGTACCCTTGCCAAGCCAACTTCCAGCACGGTTTGCAGGCCACGCTTTCTCAAATGGCGCCGCAAGGACTGCTCGTCCGTGTGCGACAGGATGAGTTCGTAATCCGAATCATCTTTCTGCCAGGCCTCGAAAACGCCGATCCGGCCGTAGTAACCTGTGTGCTGGCATGCCGCGCAGCCCGTAGCCCGGTAAACTTCCTCGATTATAGGCAACTGCAAGGCCTTCAGCCACAGGATTTCGGTTTTCGACGGCGCGCCCCGCTGGCGACACTGCCGACAAAGCCGGCCCACCAGCCGTTGATTGAGCGCAATCTGCAGGACGTTGGCAATCTGGTGGTCGCGGATGCCCCAGTTGCGCAAGAGAATAACGACGCCAGCCGTATCGGGACTGTGCAAGGTGCTCATGACGCAGTGCCCGGTGGCAGCAGCCTGGACGGCAATCTGGGCCGATTCAGCGTCGCGAATTTCGCCCACCAGCAGATAATCCGGATCCAGACGCAGCATGGCCTTCAGACCAACCGCAAAGGTCAGTCCATGAGGAATATTCACCTGGATCTGACTGATGCCGTCGACCGGATACTCCACGGGATCCTCGATGGTCACGACCGCCTCGCTCGACAGCTCCAGTTCGTGGATAAGCGCGTAGAGCGTCGTGGTCTTGCCACTGCCGGTAGGGCCGGTGACCAGGAACATTCCGTTCACCTCTCCCAGCCACCCTCGAAGCAGTCCCAAGTCCAAAGGCCTGAGGCCGAGTTCCTCAATCGGACGCTGGATCCGCTGCGGGTCCAGGAGACGCAGAGCGAGCTTTTCGCCGCCGACGCATGGCGCTGTCGCCAGCCGTAAATCGAGCGTGCGATCCAGCAGCGCAAATCGACAACGGGCATCCTGCGGTGTGAAACTGACCACCGGGTCCAGGCCCGCAGCAATACGAAGGGACCGAACCATGCGTTGGCCCAGCTCGGCGGACACTTGCGCCGCGTCGTGCAATACCCCGTCAATGCGAAGACGCACTCGCCAACCGCCGCTGCACGGTTCAAAATGCACGTCCGTGGCCCGTCCTTGGCAGGCATCCTGCAGAACCGCGCGGACATGAAATTCGGTTGAGTCCGCGGCTTGGGCGACTGAACCCGGCTGCAATAGTGCGTGAAGCCTTGGAGCCAACGCAGGATTCAGTTTCGGAAGCCAGGGGCGTGTCGTGGTCGATGTTGCCGTAGGCTTTTCAGTCGCGTTCACAGGCGTTGCATCACGTGGCATAAAGGAACAATGCCACGGATTAAGTCTAATACCAGTTAGATTTCATCGCGCCCACATTAGGCGCAGGATCGGCGCCCCAGGCTCCGCCGCCAACCGCATCAGGCTCAGTAGCCCCGAGCCGTGAACCTTCGGTGATGCGGGACCGGCCCCCTCACGGCCTCAACCGCAACGCGGCTGTGGAACAAAGCCGGTACCTTTCCAAACGTCCAGTTGTGAAGCTGGAACCAGCCCGGTAGGCTTGAGCTGGTTCCA
>Ga0209415_10009560_pt1 | contig 16650 bp, 8 predicted proteins | sample PeaSoiSIISIP2007_FD_187696 | JGI IMG/M metagenome (GOLD analysis project Ga0209415, IMG submission 187696) | Peat soil microbial communities from Weissenstadt, Germany - SII-SIP-2007 (SPAdes) (version 2) | ecosystem: Environmental > Terrestrial > Soil > Wetlands > Peat | place: Germany... | reverse complement strand
AGCAGGACCGCGCCCAATTCGACGCCCAGTTGGCGTCCCGGAAAAAGCGCGGCCATGGCCAGCATCACGCCCGGAAGAAAGCTCAATACCGGAATGGATTGCAAGACGTCAAGCAGCGGAATCATGAAACGTTCGGCGCGCGGACGGTAAGCGGCGATGTATCCGTAGGTAACGGCGAATAGCAGGCTCAGCACATAGGCTAGCGCGATGCGCAGCAGAGAATATCCTGCGTAGATCGGGAGCGCGCCAAGGCTGCGGCTGATCTCAACCTGAGGATGGAACGGCCCGAGCCAGTTGCGTCCGACTTCCACGACGCCATAGAAAAGCGCCAGCCCTCCGGAGAACATGATGAGGTCGGGCAAACTCGCCGCGCTGGGACGGGGCAACACCGACCAGATACGAACCAGTGGCCTGAAAGCGATTCGTTCCGGACGGTTCACAACTGCACCGGATTGGTGGTTGGCGGATGCGGCTCTCCGACGGGCTCGGCAAGGATTAGACGATGCGATTCGCGATCGAAGTCGAAAATCTCAGCGTAGCGGCCCCAGTTCATGGCGGTTTCAAGTTGCCGCTCCACTTCATCCTGACTGAAGTGCTCGTCGAGGATGTCGTAGAAAAACTCCTCCGAGATGGAGTGATCCGTCTTGGCATGCAGGACGCTGTCGATCTGCTGCAAAATCATGACGTGCTTAAGCGCGGCTTGACGAAAAAGAATCTTGCGAGTGAGGATGTCGGCTTCTGCAAGGCCAGTGCCCTCGGGGGTGATTTGGACATCCCCTTCTTTCAATGTGGCGAATCCGAGCAGCACCGAAGCCTCAACGATGGGGAGCAGGTCTTCCGTGTCCATGATCAGGACCTCGGCGAGACGATGAAGATATTCCTGACCGCCGCGGTCCTGTAGCAGTTCCAGCAGGCCAGCGATGCCGCCGACGCGTGCGTGGGGAAGCATCTGGTATTTCTGGCGAGCCGGCTTTTGTGCGGCTGCCGTAGCGTCGGGCACAGCCAGCGCGAGTTCGGGCTGCGTCATGATCTTGTAGATGTAATCCACCAGGTCGATAAAGCGCGGTGATTTGCGATCGCGGGGATGCGCGAGTTCAACGGGGAAATCGGCGCGCACCCACGCCGGATTTCTTGCCAGCACGATCACGCGATCGGCTAGCAGCACAGCTTCTTCAATATTGTGGGTGACGATAAAAATGGCGCTGGTCGGCATCTTCTTGCTGATCCAGAGCTCAAGCAATTCATTGCGCAGGTTTTCCGCGGTGAGCACGTCGAGCGCCGAAAAAGGTTCGTCCATGAACAGGACTTCCGGTTCGACCACCAGGGCGCGCGCGAAGCCGACACGCTGTTTCATACCGCCGGAAAGCTCTTTCGGGTAAGCGCTTTCGAAGCCGTCGAGACCAACGGTGTCAAGAATGCGCAACGCCCGTTTATGACGCTCGACGGCGGGCACTCCGCGAGCTTCGAGCGGGGCTTCGACGTTATCGAGCACTGTCAGCCAGGGGAACAAAGCAAAACTCTGAAAGACGATGGCCACGCCCGCGTTCTGCGACGTAAGAGGCTGTCCGTGCCAGAGGACTTGCCCTGACGAAGGCTTGCTGAGTCCGGTCAGAATTCGCAGCAGCGTGGACTTACCGCAGCCGGAGGGACCGAGGAGGGCGATAATTTTTCCAGGCTCCACATCGAGGTTGACGGGCGCAATAACTTCAATGCGGTTCCCATCCGGTTGCACGTAAAACTTTTCGACAGCCTGGGCGCGAATAATGGGATCGGTGGGCTCGGTCACGAAGTCGTACTCCAGAAAGTTTGATCAATTTGCTTCGCAGCGAGAATACACTACTCAGGCCGCCCACTCTTCACCGTCGTTCGCACTGGAAGCCGCCGGCAACGGCTGTGGAAGCCGGTCGGAAACCTCAGTAAGTGTGGCAAGCTTTTCCGCCAACTCCGGGCGCAGCGACTCGGCCCCAAAACGCCAGCGCCAGTTCCCTTCCGGGCGGCTGGGCGTATTCATGCGCGCCTCACTTCCCAGCCCCAGCACATCCTGCATCGGCACCACGCAGAGGCTGGCGACGGAATTGGAGGCGGCGCGAATCATCGCCCAGTGGACGCCGTCTTCACAGCGGCCCAGGTACGCTTGCACTTGCTGGCGTTCATGCTCGGTTGCGGCAGATGCCCACCAGCCAAGCAACGTGTCGTTGTCGTGCGTGCCGGTATATACCACCTTCTCGGTGGTGAAAGTGTGCGGCAAGTGGGTGTGCGCACCGACATCGCCAAATCCAAATTGCAGCACGGCCATGCCCGGAATCTTGAGGCGTTCGCGCAGGGCATGCACGTCGGGCGTGATGTATCCAAGATCCTCGGCGAAAAACGGGAGCCCACCCAGAGCCTCGCGCAGCTTCACAAACAAATCGTCCTTGGGACCGTCAACCCAGCGGCCGTGAACCGCGGTTGGTTCGCCGGCAGGAATCTCCCAGTACTGCGCGAACCCGCGGAAATGATCGAGGCGGATGTAGTCAAAATTGTGCGTGACCCAGCGCATCCGGTCGATCCACCACGAATATCCGTGCTCTTTCATCACGTCCCAGCGATAAAGAGGACTGCCCCAGCGCTGCCCGTCTTTGCTGAAAAAATCCGGGGGCACGCCCGCGACAACATCGGGATCGAGGTCGGAGTTGAGGAAAAACAGATCCGGGTGGGTCCACACATCGGCGCTGTCGAAATTTACGAAGATTGCGATGTCGCCGACGACGCGAATGGAACGCTGCGCGCAATAGGCACGAAGCGCCTGCCACTGTTCGAAGAAAAAGAACTGCACGACGCGACGCGCTTCGAGCTCGTCGAGCATTTCGGCGTGCGCCTTCTCGATGGCCAGCGGATCGCGATGAGTCAGTTCGCGGGGCCAGCGGTTCCAGCTTTCCAGCTTGAAACGCTCGCGCAAACCGTCGAAGAGTACGAAGTCGTCGAGCCACCACTGGTTTTGCCGGCAGAAGCTCTGGTAACGTGAGCGTGCGTTCGGTGAAGCGGAGCGCGCGAAATTGTGCGCGGCTTCAAACAGCAGGGGCAGTTTGTGGTGGAAGACCGACGGGTAATCTACCGGCCCGGTACCGATGGGAAGCGAGTCGACCCGAGCGGGATCAATCCAACCGCGATCGGCGAGCCGCTCCAGGCTGATCAGCAGCGGATTTCCCGCAAAGGCCGACGTGGAGGAATAGGGTGAGTCTCCGAAGCCGATTGGGCCGAGAGGCAGCACCTGCCACAGACCCTGCCGGGCGGAGGCAAGAAAATCCGCGAAGGCGTATGCCGGCGGACCAAAGTCTCCAATCCCGCCGCGCGAAGGCAGCGAGGTGGGATGAAGCAGAATTCCGCTGGCGCGCGGGAATGACATTCAAAATCAGTTCTCAGTTCCCAGTTCTCAGTTCTCAGTGGCGGTTATCAGCTCGCAGCGCCGACTAAGAAATGGGAACCGAGAACTTCTCCGCTACGAACCTTCTTGCCCACTTTGGCGGGACAGATTCTTCATCTCTTCCTGGTTGACCTTCAGCCGTTTGGACTTTTCCATGTCCTTGCGCAGGTTGGTGACGAACAACCCGAACAAATCGTTTTGCTTGGCTTCGAGAAGTGACTGCCGGACCTGATCCTTCTTCTCGGCGTATTCCTGATCGGTCGGTCCCTGCTTATCGAGAAGTTGAGCGACCACGCCATTACCGCCGGTGGTAATCGGGCCACTGATGTCGCCCGGCTTCAGCGAGAAGACCGCACTCGCGTTCGTCATTGACCCGATGTCGGGAACCTGGCCATCGGGCGCAACCAGATCGCTCGTCTTCACCGTCGCACCCAAATCCTTGGCGGCTTTTTTCAGATCGTGTCCAGCCTTAGCGCGATCGGAGAGTTCCTGCGTCTTCTGCTGCAGCAGGAGGCCGGCACGCTCATTCTTGAACTGAGCTTCGACCTTGGAACGAATCTCTTCGAACGTGGGCGTGGCCGGTGGCTTTATGGCGAGCAACTGGAAGACCACGTAGCCTTGCGGGATCTGCACCATATCGGGCGGAGCCTTCTCGGATTCGTTGAAGACAGCATCCATAAACTGCGGATTCGCAGCCAGTCCCGGCAGGTTGTCGGTTCGTCCGAAGAATTCGGTGGTGATTGCGGACTGACCTTTGGCGGCGGCTGCCTTGTCGAATCCGTCAGTACGCGCCTGGCCGAGCAAGGCGTTCGCTGCCGCTTCGGTGGCGCGCGCCGTTTTCTGCTGCTTTACTTTCTCTTCGATCTCGCCCTTCACTTCGTCGAGTGTCTTGAGATGAGCCACTTGCTTGTCTTCGACGTGGATGATATGGAAGCCGTAACTGCTCTTGACCAGGTCGCTGGTCTGTCCCTTGCCGAGTGAAAAGGCCGCCTTCTCGAATTCAGGGACGGTGCGGCCACGGCCGATCCAGCCGAGTTCGCCTCCGCTCTTGGCGCTGCCGGGATCGTCCGAATATTTCTCCGCGAGCTTGGCAAAATCTCCGCCCGCCTTGACCTGTTTCAAGACGTCTTCCGCTTTCGCGCGCGCTTCGGCCACAGCTTTCTCATCCTCCTTGGCGCCGGACGCAGGCAGAGGAGTTTTGATCAGAATGTGGCTGACCTTCACCTGTTCGGCTACGCGGAACTCGTCGCGGTGCTGATCGTAATACGCCTGCAGGTCCTGATCGGTAACTTTCGTCGCCGCGGCCATTTTCGCGCTATCCACTACGACGTAGCTAATTTGCCGCTTCTCGGGGATGGAGTTGTTGTAGGTGGCCTTGTTGCGTTCGTAGAAGGCCTTGAGTTCCTCGTCGGTTGGGTGCAACCCTTTCAGGATGTCGGCCTGCGTGACCACGGCGTATTCGAACTTCACCTTCGTGTTGCGCTGGTTGAATTCGTCGCGAACTTCTGCGTCCCCGACGAAAGCGCTGCTTGAAACCAAGGCGCGCAATTTGCGGACAAGAATCTCTTCCTTGACCCGCGCTTCCAGTTGCGGGACCGTCATGTCGAAGCGCTGCGCGAAATTTTCGTACTCTTCCTGGCCGACGAACTTGCCGTCGGGAAAAAGCTGGGTGCCAAGCTGCCCGTGCTGGAGCTCATCGCGAAGTTCATCGTCGCTCGCACGCAGACCGAGGTGGTGCGCCTCGGCAACCAACGTTGCCTCATTGATGAGTTGCTCGGCAGCCTGATTGGCAAAATAGGGCAGCAGCATGCTGGCCTGCGCGCCGCCCCGAGGAAACTGTTGCCGGATCATTGCCCTGGCTTCACGCTGCACCTCGGGCACGGTCACAGTTTGGTCGCCAATAGTGGCAAGAACACCGGCTGGAGGCGCTCCAATGCCGAGGCTGGAGCCAATCCCGCCAGGAATAAGCGTGATCGCCATCGAGGCACAGATAAGGACAAGCAGTGCGCCGAGAATGATCTTCACGGTTGGCCCTGCATTCTGAAGCTGTCGAATCATATTTTAGATAACTCCGTTTCAGATAATTCCGTCAGACTACTCCACGCTTGAAGCTGGAATTCATGATTATAAACTAGCCATTGAACCGGCAGCCCCTGGGCGGAAGTTGGGTCGGTTACGGTTACACGAGCAACACCTCTCATGTATTGTCATCCCGAGCAAAGCGAGGATCTGTAGCTCGCCGCAAAATGCAGATCCTTCGCTTCGCTCGGGATGACAAAATCTGGCGGGCACCAAAGAACTCCGCTATTGAATCGAATTAATAAAGGTGTTATGAACTTGGGGGCGGCTCTTGCAGATTGCGGCCCATCTTTCCATTTTCATTTTTGGCGTATAGAGGAAATTTTCATGAAAATGTTCCGCCTCCTGATCCCGTTTTTTTCGCTCGCCGTCGCAGCCGCCCAGCCCAGTTTCCAGCCGGCCGCAGCGCTGACGTTCCCACTACGCGAAGGGTGGACCCTGCAATCTTCCGCGAAGCTGACAGCAACCGGCGCAGCGATCTCCGGCGCCTCGTTTAAGGCCACATTCGATACCAACGATTGGATTCAGGCTGATGTCCCGACCACGGTGGTAGCAGCGCAAGTAAAGAGCGGCCTGCTGCCGGATCCTTTCTACGGCATGAATCTGCGCCAGTACCCTGGGCTCAGCTATCCCGTCGGCGTCAATTTTTCCAATATCGCGATGCCGCCCGACAGTCCCTACGCGGTTTCATGGTGGTACCGCAAGGAATTCACGCTGCCCAACGTCAACGAGTACACCGGAAAAACCGTATGGCTGAATTTCCGCGGCATCAACTACCGCGCCAACATTTTTCTCAACGGAAAGCAGATCGCCAACTCGAACGAGGTCGCCGGCGCTTGGCGAACCTACGAGTTCAACGTCACCTCCGCCATCAAGCAAGGAACGAATGTGCTTGCTGTGCAGGTCTGGGCGCCGACCGAGAACAACCTGGCGATCACTTTCGTGGACTGGAATCCCGCTCCGCCGGACAAGAACATGGGCCTGTGGCGTGAAGTGTATTTGACGACCAGTGGGCCAGTGGCGCTGCGGCATCCGGCTGTGTTTTCGAAGGTTGATTCGCCTGCGAACAACGTAGCCCACTTGACGGTGACCGCGCTGGTGAAAAATGCCAGCGATCACCCGGTAAAAGGCACGCTGAAAGGGACTCTGAAAGGCGATATCGAAAACATCGAAATCGCCCAACCGGTGGAACTGGCGGCCGGAGAGTCAAAGGACGTGGTCTTCTCGCCCGCTCAGTATCCGCAGCTCAACCTGAGCAACCCGCGGCTGTGGTGGCCGACGCAGATGGGGACGCCGAACCTGTACGAACTGACTCTTTTGTTTGAGGTGAGCGGCGAGGTTTCTGATGTGTCCCACACGAAGTTCGGCATTCGCGAGATTACATCCGCAGTCGCCGAGCAGGCCCCGGGTCGCTTCAAACGCGTGTTCAAGATCAATGGCAAGAACATACTGATTCGCGGCGGCGGTTGGACGCCCGATATGATGCTGCGCGAAACCCCGGGGCGGCTTGCCGATGAGTTCCGTTATGTGCGCGACATGGGGTTGAACACGGTCCGGCTTGAAGGCAAACTCGAAACCGAAGAATTCTTTGAGATGGCCGACCAGCGGGGCATCCTGGTAATGGCCGGATGGTGCTGCTGCGATTTCTGGGAGCATTGGGGAAGCTGGAACGATGAGGACTTCGAAATCGCCCGGGCCTCTCTGCGCGACCAGATGTACCGGCTGAGGAACCATCCGAGCATGGTGATGTGGCTGAACGGCAGCGACTATCCACCGCCACCGGACGTGGAAGAGATGTATCTGAAGATTGAAGGTGATCTGCTGTGGCCGAATCCGGTGGTGTCTTCGGCGACCGCGAAGCCGACCAGCTTAACCGGCGGAAGCGGCGTGAAGATGAGCGGGCCGTATGAATATGTGGCGCCTTCGTACTGGACGGCGGATCCGCATCTTCATGCGGACAAAAAGTCTTGCAACGAGGGCGGGTGCGGCGGCGCATACGGATTCAACAGCGAGACCAGCATGGGACCGGCAGTTCCGCCCATCGAGAGCCTCGAGCGCATGGTTCCGAAAGACCATCTCTGGACGGTGGACGGGCCGCTGGATAAATACTGGAATTTCCACGCGGGCGGCGGCTCTTTCAAAACCATCAAGGTGTTCACCGATGCGTTGAATGCGCGGTACGGAAAGGCCGGCAGCGCGGAAGACTTCAGCTACAAGTCTCAGCTCATGACCTACGAGGGCGTGCGCGCCATGTACGAGGCCTACAGCCGTAACAAGTACACTTCGACGGGCGTAATCCAGTGGATGCTGAATAACGCGTGGCCTTCGATGATCTGGCATCTCTACGACTACTATTTGCGGCCGGGCGGCGGATATTTCGGCGCGAAGAAGGGGATGCAGGCGCTCGACCCAGTCTATGGATACGACGATCACTCGGTGTGGCTGGTAAGCAGCCAGTATACGGATGCGAAGGGACTGGAGCTGACGGCGCGGGTGTTCAATCTGGATGGAACACAGAAGTTCACCAAAGAGACTGCGCTGGATGCGGCCGCCGACAGCACTGCGAAAGTGTTCGAGCTTCCACGGATCGAGGGATTGTCGGCGGCGTACTTTCTCGACCTTCGCGTCACCGACGGCGGCGGCAAACTCGTCGGGTCGAACTTTTATTGGCTCTCGACGAAACCGGAGACGCTCGACTGGACAAAATCGAATTGGTATACAACTCCTACCGCCTCGTATGCGGACTACACTTCGCTCGCGCAGTTGCCCAAAGCAAAGCTGAATATATCGAGCCGCAGCGAAACCCAGGGCGACGATGAGGTAACCCACGTGACCGTGGAAAACCCCGGTAAGACCGTGGCATTTTTCGTGCGCTTGAAACTCGACAAGGGCAAAGCCGGCGAGGAAATACTGCCGGTGGTCTGGCAGGACAACTACATTTCACTGCTGCCCGGTGAAAAACGGGAGATCACAGCAACGTATCGGGCCAGCAGCGCGGGAGCAGCAACGCCGGAAGTCGAAGTGAGCGGTTGGAACGTAGAATAAATTTCTTGAGAATTGTCATCCCGAGCGAAGCGAGGGATCTGCATCCTTCCGCGAACTGCAGATCCCTCGCTTCGCTCGGGATGACAAACTTAAGGGGCTTTTCTACTCTTCCGGAGGCAGATCAAAGTTCACCAGGTCTCCGCGGAAGCCACGCGTCTTCCATGCGCCGAAAGCGATTCCCGCTGCCATCCAGATAGAGCCAGCGATCTTGGCGGGAGTGCTAAGGCTCACCCAGAGAAAAAAGCAGATCACAAAACCAAGAACGGGTGGCGCGACAAACGAGATTGTCCATTTTCGGTCGCGCACCACATAGCGCATGAATGCGGCTAGGTTCACGCCCATGAAGGCGATGAGCGCGCCGAAGTTGAGCATCTCGGCGCCGAGACCGTAACTCATCACGAATGCGCCGATCAGCGCGATTGCACCCACAAACAACACGTTGTTCCGCGGCACACGATGCTTCGCGTCGACCACGCCGAAGAATGATTTCGGAAGCGCGTTGCTTCGTCCCATGCCGTAGAGCAGGCGAGCGGCGCCGATCTGCGCACCCATGCCCGATCCAAAGTTAGCGACCAGCAAGGTGAATCCGATAATGCCGAACATCGGCTTCCAGGCGCGCCCGGCAACGTGAACGAAGGCCGTATCAACGTCGGGAAAAGGCTGCGATGCAGGCCAGATCAACTGCGCGGCGTAGACCTCAAACGCCGAGAGAATGCCGATCACCAGGCACGTCAGCACCGTTGCCAGCAAAATGTTGCGGCGCGGGTTTTCCGCTTCTTCCGATAGCGTGGAGATGCCATCGAAACCGATGTAGGTCAGCACCGCGATCGACGTTCCCCCAAGCACGGCCTTCGTGTTCCACAACTTCGGATCGTAGAAGGGCTGCGTATAGAAGCCCGCGGAGTCGTGCGGATGCCCGAAGATGTAGCGCGCCGCCACCACAAAGAAAATTGCAATCACCACGCCCATTCCCGCCGCCAATCCCGAGTTCACGCGGGCCGAGGTTTTTACTCCCTGAATGTTCAAAAGCGTAAACACCAGCGCAAAGAAGACAGCCCACACCGCGTACGGCACGCCAGGAGCAAACACGTGCGCCTGCTGGCTGCACCAGATCGTGCAGATGATCGGATTAAGCATGTAATCCATCACCATGCTCCAGCCGGTGACGTAACCCAGCGCGGGATTAATTTCCTGGCCGACGTAGGTGAAGGCGGAGCCGGCGCTGGGATAGGCCCGCGCCATACGACCATAGCTGATGGCGGTAAACAGCATCGCCACCATGGCGATCAGGATGGTCGTAACTACGTGCCCACGCCCGCGATCGCTAAGCACCCCGAACACCGACATGGGCGCGACCGGCTGAATCACGATGACGCCGTAGAGAATCAGGTCCCACAGCGTGAGCGAGCGCCTCAAGCGCGGGGCGCTAGCGGGCGGGTTGGCAGGGGAACTCATTCACCATCTCAAAACAAAACCCCATTATCCTGCGGAGATAACGGGGCTCGGGGGAAGGGTATCTTCGTGGCTCGCGGGGTCGCAAATAGAAACCCCTGCCGCAGTTCCACAAAATCCTCTTGAATTCTATACGGAAGGGCTATTCTGTCAATGAAAAAGCATTTCTATTAAAACGATTCTTGCCTTGCTTCGGTGATCTCGATAGTTCCGATGAATGTATTGGAGAGTGAGTAACGGTCATGAACCACAAAATGCGTTTTCTACTCCTTTTCCTCCTTGTCAGCCTGGCGCAGAGCCTCGCCCAGAGCGTCGAGAGGCCGACTGTGCAAGAGCGACTGGGCTATCCGGCCTCGGCACGCCTGCTGGTGATTCACGCGGACGACCTCGGCATGAACCATTCCGTCAACCGGGCGACCTTTGAGGCTCTCGAGAAGGGATGGATTACTTCGGCCAGCATCCTTGTTCCCTGCCCGTGGTTTCCCGAGGTGACGCGCTGGGCCAAGGAGCATCCCGACGCCGATGTTGGAATTCACCAGGCCCTCAACAGCGAATGGACAAGTTTTCGTTGGGGACCGGTGAGCCCAAAAGACAAGGTGCCGAGCCTGCTGGACGCAGACGGGTATCTACCACTCGACACCCCTGCCGTTGCACAGAATGCCAAACTCTCCGAGGTTGAGGCCGAACTACGGGCGCAAGTTGATCGCGCCCAATCCGCGGGCATTCATCTCACGCACCTGGATACTCACATGGGCGCGCTGTTCGAGTCGACCGATCTGTACCAGGTCTACCAGAAGATGGGCCACAGTTACGGTCTGCCCATCCTGGAGGCGCGAACGGGAACTCATGCGCCCAAGGGAGTAGCGCCGCGTGCGGAGGAAGTTCTGGTTGAGAAGGTAATCGAAATCGAACTGGGCGTCGAGGCCAAGGATTGGGCCTCGTGGTATCGGAAGCAGCTTGAGCCTCTCGGTCCGGGCGTTTACCAGGTCATCGTACATCTTGCCTATGACGACGAAGAGATGCGGGGCGCAACGTACGATCATCCGGATTGGGGCGCGGCCTGGCGGCAACACGATCTGGACATGGTCAAGAGCCCGGAGTTCCGCCAGTTTCTGAAAGAGCAGGGCTTCGTGCTGGTGGGATGGAGGGAGTTGGCAAAGGCGCTGCCGAAGGGCTATGGTCCGAATTCCGGCAAGTGAGCGGGAGATCGTTAAGGGAGATCCTTAGGGGAGATCATTGAAAGGCACGGAGCCTTGAATGCCCTGCCCTTCCACAATCGTGTAGATCCTGTCCGCGGCCACGTCTTTGAAGCTTTCCATCTTGCCGGTTGGCCAGCGCACTTCAACCAGATCGATTTTCGTCGCCGATCCCAGGCCGAAATGAAGACGCAGATCGTTCTGCGAAAGATAACTGCCTCCGCCGCGCACTTCGTCGAACTGCGTCATCCCGCCGGCATGAATGGTGACACGCGCGCCGATGGCGGCGCGGTTGCTTTTTGTTCCCTCCAGACGGAAGAGCACACGGTGATTCGGAATTTTGTTTGTGTTGAGCAGCAGCAACGGTGGCTCACCGACGTTGAGCACAACAATGTCAATGTTGCCGTTGTTGGCAATGTCGCCGAAAGCGGCGCCCCGCCGGGACTTCAGCAGCATGTCAGCCAATCCCGCCGGCTTCGAAACTTCTTCGAACGTTCCGTTGCGCAAATTACGATGCAAAAGCATCGGCTGGGCGTAGGCGGCGCTTCCCTTCACGTTGTCCATCTGCGGGTAAACGTGTCCGCAGGCCACGAACAGATCGAGCCAGCCGTCGTTGTCCATGTCGAAAAACGTGGTGCCCCAGCCGACCAGCGGCAAGCTCGGTTGACCGAGATGCGACGACATGGCCACATCTTCGAATCCTCGCGACCCAGATTTATCAGACCCAAGGTTGCGATAAAGCGTGTTGGGCTGGTCGGCAAATTCGGTGACGAACATCGAAAGGCGTCCGCTGTGGTCGTAGTCGCCCCAAGTCACCCCCATGGAGCCGAGCGCCTGACCTTCGCCGTTCAGTGCGATGCCTCCGACCATGGCCTCGTCCGTGAACGTGCCATCATGATTATTGCGATAGAGATGATTGGGAGTGGCATCATCGGCGACGAACAGATCTGGCCAACCGTCGTTGTCATAGTCGCCCCAGGTCACGCCCAATCCGTAGTATTTGTCGGGATCGTCGACCCCGGCCTTTTTCGATACCTCGTCAAAGGTGCCGTCGCCGCGGTTGTGGTAGAGCAGATCGGTCTCGCCCTCCATGCCCCATGGTCCGCATTGCACGGAAACACCCTTGAAGTGGCAAAATTTGGTCGAGCCGAACTGAGGCAGATTGTTCATGTCCACATGAACGTATCGCGAGACGAATAAATCGACGTTGCCGTCGCGGTCGTAATCAGCCCAAGCCGCGCCGGTGGAGAAACCGCCGCCACGCAATCCAGCCTTGTCGGTCACATCTTCGAAAGTGCAATTGCCTTTGTTCCGATAAAGTGTGTTGCCGCCATAGCCGGTGACGAAGAGATCGAGATTCCCGTCGTTGTCGAAGTCGGCTACGGCGACGCCCATACTCCAACCTTTGCGGGTGAGTCCAGCCTTCTCGGTGATGTCGGTGAACTTGAGATCGGCGTCCTGATGCCAGAGCGTGACCAAGAGATCACCGCCTTGCTTATAGCGCTCGACAGTGGAACCGTTCACCATCACGATATCGAGTTTGCCATCATTGTCGCAGTCGAACAGGCCAATGCCGCCGCTCATCGATTCGATGACGTAGTTTTTTTCGGGCGAGGAGATGTGGGAGGCAGTCAGGCCGGCCTGAGCCGCGATGTCGCGAAAGATTGGGACGGGGGCAGTGAGTTTGGGCGCTGATTTGTTTTCAACGCGCGCGGGAGGAATTTTCGCCGGAGGCCCCATCGGGCCCTGCGTGGCGCTCTGAGCTGAAAGCAAACCAGTGCAGGCTATCCACAGAATGGCTGTCTGTCCGGTCCGCATGCAGAGCGATTGTAGCGCGGCCCAAGACTTGCACGACGGAATCATCACTTGGGATATTGAAACGAATATCCGCTCGCCTCGTTTCCAGACATGAACCTGGTGTTGTATTCGAGCAGGTAGTTCAGGTGCTCGGCATCGAACGGAAAAGATTGGTCGGGATACGGATAGGCGCGCATGTCGCGAAACGGCAGAGGGTCAACCGTATCGCCGTGGTAGGCGTAGAAATCCATATCCTTTTCGTATCCGTTGGCGACGAAGAAATAGTCGCGCACCCATCCACGGGGCAGGGCGGGCAGTTTCGCTGGATCGAAATCGAGCGCTACTTCATCGCCGGATCCGAAGACGACAAATTTATCGTCGATCGATTCGAGCAGCGGCCGCACGTCTCCATAGCGCGTGTAGGCGCCGGCGGGCCGCGTGTAAGGGCCGGTGGCGCTGGACTTTTCGTAAATATATTTCACGTTGCCCGGCGGCTGATCTTCGATCTTCAGAGGGAATCCGTGGAAATTCAGGTTGGCGCGAGCAAGCGGAACCGGGGTCAGACGCGCGCTTTGATCTTTGCCTCGGTCTTGGCTCGTGTGGCTGATGAGAATGTTGTCCCAGTAGATCTGCAGATTCGTGGTGATGCGAATGCGGCGCGTGCCCGGCGGAAGTTTGCCGGTGAGATCGGCGGTCATCGTGCGCGCGCCGCCCGCGGGGAATCCCATGTCATCCACTACGCGAATCCATTTTGCTTTTTCGTTCTTTCCATTTGACCTCCCGCCGGAGACTTGGGCTTCCACATACGGCGCAAACGGCCGCAGGTGCGCTTGGTCGGCAGCATACATGCTGGTCGCGGAAAAATATTCGATCTCGCCATGCAGCAACAGCCACAGCGGACCGCCGCGGTACGGCTCGCCAAGATCAAGTTCCAGACTGTGGGGCTCGGTGAATCCCATGAACGGAAGCACTTTGAAATCGCCAAAATAGCGATGCGCTAGCAGATCGGGGAGCACGTTGTGGCCGTGCTCATCCCACGCGCCGGCGGGCGGACGCGCATCATCCTTATTGCTATACACCACCTTGAACGGCGGGTACGGCGGATTGCTAGCGAAATATTCGTTGGGATAGACGTCGACCTCGGCCGGATGATCGACGGCGAGCAATTGCACTTGATCGAGGTAAACGGACTCTTCCAGTGGCTCCATGAAACGGAAGCTCAGCTTGCCATCTTTTTCGCGGAGCGAGGCGCGATCGAGCTTGATGGATTCGGTTGGGCGAGCAATGTTCCTAACGACGTTGCGCTCGACTTTGCCATCACCGGCCGCGGTCCAGTGTCCGACGACGCCTGCACCGAGCATGTCGCCGACGAGTTCGTAGTGCGTCCCGTCCCACGCAAAGAGCGTTGGACAGGAACTGCCGCGGCGATCCATCTCGGTAAAGTTCTGCACCTTGTTGGCGGCGACTCCGATTTCGTCCTGCAGAACGCCGGTCGGCCACAGCATGCGGACAACATCGGCCTCTTTCGCTTGCCCAAGACCGATGGTCAGGTAGGGCGAGTTCTGTCCAAGGTAGCCGGACGACCCATACACCTCAAACTTCTGCCGCAGGCCGACGGAGAAGACTTCCACCTTCGTGCCGATCGCGCTCTTGTTATCGTTCAGTCCCTTGAGCGCGAGGCGCAGCGAGTTGTTCTTGTTGCCGCCTTCATTGTGGAGCAGCACGGCGGGGCCGTGATTTTGCGTGATCAGAAGATCGACGGCGCCGTCGTTGTCGTAATCGCCAACGATGATGGCGCGCGGCTCTTTGAGCTGAATCTTGTCGAGTCCAACGTCGACGGTGACGTCTTTCCATCCGTCGGGACCAAGATTGCGGAAGAGGCGGACCTCGAATCTCTCTTCCTCGCCCTTGAGTATCGCCCTCTCGCCAACGAAAGCCAGATCGACCCAGCCGTCGTTGTCGTAGTCGAAGGCGACCACACCCCAGCCGCGGTGCCAATCAAATTTTGGTAGCGGAACCTCTTCGAAAGTCTTGCCATGGTCGTTACGCCACAGGCTGATCCCGGGCATGCCAAAATGCGTGAAGGCGTAGTCCATCCAGCCATCATGGTCGAAGTCGAGCGCCGCAACCCCCTCGGTCCTCCCAGATTCGGGCAGAAACAGCCGACGGAATTTCCCTTCCCTTGGGTTCTCGAACATAACTGGGGAATAGATGGTTGCTGTACCCAAATCCCCACTTCTCGTCGTTAGGATGTCAACCGCTCGGTCATTATTGAAGTCGGTGCCAATCGCTGCCTCAGTGGAGTTCTGGCTGTTGAGATCTGTGGCCTCAGTAACGTCGGTGAACGTGCCATTCCCATTGTTGCGCCACATCATGTTATTGCCCGGCACTTCCTTTTCCGACAAAGTCTCCGGCGCTTCTGGAGTTGATCGAGTGACGTATAGGTCAAGATCGCCGTCATGGTCGTAATCGACAAACGTAAGACCGATGACCTCCTGTTTCCCAGCGCGGGGATCAGCGGGCGGCGAATTCTTCTTGATGTTGAGTCCGGCTTGCTCCGTCACATCCTTGAACGTTCCGTTCTTTTCGTTGTGAAAGAGGAGAATACGATCGCCGAGACTGACGGCGAGGTCGGCGAAACCATCGTTGTCATAATCTCCCGCCGTGCAGGAAATCGCTGGTCCATACCGATCCAAACCGGCCTTCTTGGTCACATCTTCGAATTTGCCGTTTCCCAGGTTGTGGTACAGCGACATCGAGCCTTGAGTTCCGTTATCCGGTAGAAATAGATCGATGTTCCCGTCATTGTCGTAGTCCAGAAAACACGCACCTGGGCCAGCGAACGACGCGCCGTCTTTGGTTGGCCGAACTGAAGGCCTTGATGTTAGCCCAGCTTCTTTTGTCACATCTACAAACTTCACCGGAATCTGCGGTGTGACTTTCTGTAGCGCCATCGGCGAATCTTCCGCGCGCGAATATTTTCCCTGCTCCCCATAGGCCAGGCTGATGGGCGCTCCCAGCTTGTTCTGCGTGATGTACTGGAATTTCTTCATCGCTTCGTGGGCAGGATCCGCTTGTCCGGATTGCTGGTAGGCCCGCGCCAGTCCGAATTGGGCGGAGGCGTGGTGCGGATCGAGCTTTAATGCGTGCTCGAAGGCAGCAATCGCCTCCGGAAATTGCTTGAGTTGCGCGTAGGTCGATCCGAGGAAGTACCAGGTGTCGGCATCGTTCGCATCAATTTCGGTGACGCGACGGAACGCGTCGACGGCGGCTCCTGCGTCGGCAGAGTTTTTGTAATAGAGGCCGAGGTTGTACCAGGCGTGGGCGTCTTTGGGATTGTTCTTTACTTCTTTCTCCAGCAGTGCCTTCGCTTCATCGACGCGCTGCAGGTTGAGCAGCGCCACGCCTCGATTGACCGTCGCCACTTCTAACGCCGGGTCATCTGCGGCCGCTTCTCCGAACGCCTTCAACGCTTTTTCAAAGAGCTGTTGATTCATGTACGCAACGCCGATGTTGTTGAGGCGGGCCGCTTCCTGGGGAGTGGCAGCGGGACCGGTCGCGGCGAGGAGCGCGACGAGCAGCGCGAGCAGAAAAACGGAGGTGAGGGCGATGCTTAGCGTCTTGGTCATCGGGGCTTGGCAATGATTCTATCTGAGTGCCGGTTTGCCGGAAGCAGTG
>Ga0209415_10009558_pt1 | contig 16653 bp, 15 predicted proteins | sample PeaSoiSIISIP2007_FD_187696 | JGI IMG/M metagenome (GOLD analysis project Ga0209415, IMG submission 187696) | Peat soil microbial communities from Weissenstadt, Germany - SII-SIP-2007 (SPAdes) (version 2) | ecosystem: Environmental > Terrestrial > Soil > Wetlands > Peat | place: Germany... | reverse complement strand
CGCTGTTCACGGTGATCGCGTTCGTGATCATCAGCGCCTGGATCGGCCGGGTGCTCGAGCGCCGGGTGGCGACGCTGCATGGGCTCGCGCCCAGTACGCGCATCGCGGTCGCGAAGTTCGCGTATGCCTTCCTGATCGGCTTTGGCGTGCTCTTAGGCCTGTCGGCGTCGGGCCTCAACCTCGGCGCGCTCAGCATCTTCGGCGGCGCGCTCGGTCTCGGGCTGGGCTTCGGCCTGCAGGCCATTGCGGCCAATTTCGTCAGCGGCTTCGTGCTGCTGATGGACAAGTCGATCAAGCCCGGCGATGTGATCAGCTTCACCGGCACGATCGGCACCAGTACCGAGGGCTTCGGCTGGGTCCAGGAGCTGCGCGGCCGCTACGTCGTCGTACGCGACCGGGATGGCGTCGAGACGCTGGTGCCGAACCAGAACCTGATCACCAACCAGGTCATCAACTGGAGCTACAGCGACAAGAAGGTGCGGCTCAAGCTCCCGGTCCGGATCAGCTACGACGACGATCCGGAAGTCGCCATGCAGGTGCTGCTCGAGGCCGCAAGATGTTCGCCTCGCATCCTCAAGGACACGCCGCCGGTCGCGCGGCTGATGGGCTTTCACGACTACGGCCTCGATCTCGAGCTCAGGTTCTGGATCGCCGACCCCGAGGCGGGGGTCAACAACGTCAGGTCCGACGTCAACCGCGCGATCTGGCGGCTGTTCAAGGCACGCGGCATCACGATCCCGCGGGCGCAGCTCGACGTGCGCATGTATGACGCCGACGGCCGGATCATCGGCCAGGGCGCGCTGCCGGCGCAGCGCCGCGAGCCGCCCGCCAGCGCGAGCGGACCCCTGGCGAGCGCGAAGTCGCACCCGGGACGCAATCCGTTCGAGGCCTGAACGCGGTGATCGAGATCGCCGCTGGGCTCGAGGTCCCCGACTCAGAACTCGAGTTCGTCTACGTCCGCTCCCCGGGCCCCGGCGGCCAGAACGTCAACAAGGTCGCCACGGCCGTGCAACTCAGGTTCAACGCGGGCGCATCGGTGATCCTCGATCAGTGGACCCGCGCGAGGCTTGCGACGCTCGCGGGGCGCCGGCTGACCCGCGACGGCTGGCTCGTGCTGGCCGCACACCGCCACCGCAGCCAGGAGGGCAATCGGCGCGATGCGCTCGAGCGCCTGGCCGAGCTGATCGCCGCGGCCCGTGAGCGACCGAAGCCCCGGCGTGCCACGAATCCGACCCGCGCCTCGCGCGAGCGGCGTCTGGCGGGCAAGAAGCAGCGGACCGCGGTCAAGCGCCTGAGGGAGCGTCCGGGCATCGACTGAGATGCAGCGCATGTGCGTCCGCGCCGTCTAGAGCCGCTGCGCCGGCGCGGCCGGCGGTACCGGCGGCGCGGGCGGCGCGGGCGGCGCGGGCAGCACCGGCGGCACACGGGTGTGATTCTTGAGGTAAAGGTCCCAGGCCTTGGCGGCAGCGACCATCTCCTCGGCGCAGCGCGGCGCGCGGGCCGTGGACAGTATGCCGCGGGCGAGCGCGCCGGCATGGTTCAGCGGCGCATTGCCATAGAGGATGCAGGCGACAGTCTCGAGACGGGCGCGGTCGAAGCCGTGCGTGTCGAGATACTCGAAGCCCGACCCGGGCTTGGTGAGCGCATCGTCGAAGAACTCGACGGCGGCGGCCGCGCTGCCGTCGCCGTCCTGCTCCGCCGCGGCGAGCGTGATCGCCGCGAACTCATCGCCCGCCTGCAGTGGACCCTTCTCGACCGGCAGTCGATACACACTCACGAGCGCCTGGCCCACCTCGGCAAACAGCCCGAAGGTGACGGCGCCGGAGAACAGCTGTTCCGCTCGCTCAGGCGACGGGGCGGCCTCGCTCGCGATCGCGAGCACGGCGTCCAGGAACTCGTAGCACACGGTCACGGTCTGCGTGTCGGCTACCCAGCTGGTCGTGCTGTGCCCGCATTCGGCGATCCGCAGCGTCACGGTCGCCGGCAGCGTGAGCACGTGGTTGAGCTCCTGGGCGACCGACTCGAGGAAATGGGCGCGGCGTAGCTCCGTGTAGTAGACCTGGTAGTCGGCGGTCTCGGGCTCGAGGTACGCCGGGACGAACTCGCGATCCTCGGGAGCTCGCGCGCCCGCCCGCTCCTCGGCCGCGGCCGACGCCGCGAGCGAGGCCGTGACGAGCGCTGCACCGATCAGTCTGCCGGCCGACGGACGCCGTCCGGGACCGCCGGGCGTTCCGCCGCGTCCGCCGAACGGTGCGCGCGGTGCGCGCGGGGGGGCCGCCCCGTCGTGCGGACCGCACGTGTGCTGCGTCTTGGAATGCACGACAGACTGCACGATCGCGGCCTACGCGTGAGTGACCTGGAGGATGCTGTGCCGGATCTGCTCGGAGAGCACCAGCTGCGCGTCGTTCGCCACGGCGGGCAACGCTTCATCGTAGGTCAGGCAGCCGTCCGGCGCGAGGGCTATGACGCTGCGCGCCCTGAGCAGGTCGAGAAATTGGCGGAACAGCGCCTTGTCGAAGAACTCCGGCGAGCGCAATTCATAGAGATGGGACATCCGGCTCGCCATCAGGTGGCAGCGGTTCTCGAGTGCATCCTGGGTGATCGACCCCGGGCCCGCCTGGACGAGCAGCGCAATCGCGAGGTAGTAGCGCTCGATCACCTGCAGCGTCGCCTGGGCGAGCACCGAGAGCTGCACGGCCTCCGCCGTGCCGGTACTCGGCCGGCGCCACACGGCGCCGTCCGCCGACCGTTCCAGAAGACCTAGACCGGCGAGCGCCTCGAGCAGCCCGTCGACGACTTTAGGCACCTGCGGCTCTGACCAGCGCAGGAACAGTTCCTGCCCGATGTAGGGGTAGATGCGCCAGGCGAGCCGCTGCACGTCCTCGGTGCGCATCGCCGCGTTGTGCAGGAATGCGCAGGCAATCAGCGACGGCAGCGCATAGGCGTGCAGGATGTTGTTGCGGTAGTAGGCGCACAGGATCGCGCTTTCCTCGTTCATGCGCACGACGGCTCCGAGCGGGTGCGGGACGGTCTCGATGATCCGCATGTGCCGCCCGTAGTCGATGATCGCCGGGCCGTCGAGCTCGGTGCACCACAGGTCGCGGGAATACGGCGCCAGCCGCGCGAGTCGCCGGTACAGCTCGAGCTGCCGCACGAGGTCGGCTTCGGCCATCGCTTGGCGCGGCATGGACAGCAGTGCGAGTCCGAGCAGCGCGACCGGCGAGATTGCGGCCGCCGAGTTCACGCCGCACTGGATGGTCCAGGCCAGCGAATCGACGGCGGCGCCGAGCCAGGCCGGGCGCGGGCCGCGGTCCGCGCGCCAGCCGGGCGCCGCCACATCGAGGTGCGCGTCGAGCGCAATCGGCTCGCCGAAGCTGACGAACACGCGGCCGAAGCGCCTGCGCAGCTTCGGCACCGCGCGCAGCAGCCCCAGCACGGTCTCCTGTTCCTTGGCCTGCCCCGAAAGCTCGCCGATATACGTCTTCGCCTCGAACAGCCTCTCGTAGCCGAAATAGACCGGTACGAACACGACCCGGCGGGCCGGGTCGGACAGATAGCCGCGCAGCGTCATCGCCAGCATGCCGGTCCTGGGCCACAGCAGTCGCCCGGTGCGGCTTCGGCCGCCCTCGATGAAGTACTCGATTGAGTGCCCGCGGGCCATCATGACCTCGAGGTAGGTCGTGAACACCACCGCATACAACCCGTTGCCCTTGAAGCTGCGCCGCAGGAAGAATCCGCCGCCCTTGCGGATCACCCGGCCGATGACCGGCAGGTTGAGGTTGACGCCGGCGGCGACGTGCGGAACCGCCAGGCCGCGCGTGTAGATCACGTAGGACAGCAACAGGTAATCCATGTGGCTGCGGTGGCACGGCACGTAGACCACCTGCGCGCCCTGCCCGGCGAGCTCCAGGCGCTCGGCGTGCAGCACCTCGACGCCGTCGTACAGCCGGTTCCAGATCCGGCTGAGCACCGCGGCCGCGAAGGCCACGAAGCGCGGCGAGATGTCCGCGGCGATCTCGTAGGCGTAGCGGCGCGCGATCATCAGTGCCTCGCGCCGGCTCAGGTTCCGCTCACGGACCTCGAGCGCCACCGCCGCCCGCACGGCCCGCTTGCTGAGGAGCTCGGCGATCAGCGTGCGACGGTGCGAGAGATCCGGACCGATGACGGCGGCGCGGGCGTTGCGAAACTCCGTATGCATCGCGCGCGTCAGGCGCCGCGCCATGCGCCGCGGCTCGACGCCCGCGCCGAGGAAGTCGCCGAGCGCGGTCGGGTCGCCGAACCGGACCAGCGTGCGGCGGCCGTTGACGACGGTCGACAGGAACCGGCGGAACGGACCCACCAGGGTCCAGTCCTCGCGGAACATCATGCTGAACCACGATCCTTCCTTGCCGGGCGCTCGGCCCCAGAACACCGACACCGGAACGAGGTCGGTGTCATGGTCGGCAACGGCCACTGCCGCATCGAGCAGGCGCATCAGCCGCGGCGGCACGCGCCGGTCGACGCGCCGCCTGAGCCAGCCCCTGCGCCGCTCGAGCGCGATCAGCGCGCGCGACTCGTGCGCCGCCCCGAGCGTGAAGCGGCGGATCGGCGAGGGCAGGCCGATGCTCCGGCAGACGATCGCGAGCGCCAGTAGGTCGGCCACGGAGCGGCGCTCGAGCACGTACAGGACCTTGCGTCCGCGGCCACGCAGGCGCTCGGCCTGATCGACCGGCAGCGCCGTCGGCCGCACCCACGCCGCGAGCACGCGTGCCGTGAGCCACAGGCCCGTCCGGTCGAGTCCGAGGAGCCGGGTCACGGGATCGCCGCGGGCTCGTTGGCGATCAGCGCGAGTTTCGCGCGCCTGCTGAGGCGCTTGATCTCGGCTTCGCGCGCCTGCGCCCGGGCGCGGTCCGCCGCGGCCTCGACGTAGCGCAGGCGCGCCGGCGCGCCGAGCCTGAAGAAGCGCGCGCCACGACCGGTCCCGCGCGCGTGTTCGGCGAGGCGCCGCTCGAGCGAGGTTGTGATCCCAGTGTAGAGCGCGCCGCGCTCGGTCTCGACGATGTAGACCTGCCAGGCTGCCTCGTTCACCGGGTCGACTCAGCGCCGGGGTGCCTGCCGTGCGCGAACGTCACGGCCGGCCGTCCCTGGTGGGTGTCGATGAGGTCGTCGACGGCGGTCGGCTGCCGCCTGGTCCCAGTCGGCGCAGCCGTGCCGAATGAGGCCGCGAGCGCGGGCCACCGCCGCACGGCGTAGCGGGTCATGCCAGGCACTGAACCTCTCCCGAACGCGGCACGCGTTACTCGCCAAACTTGTCGAGCGTCGCCAGGAAATACTCGAAGTAGTAGCCGAGCTCCGCGATCCGGTCCTGCATGCGATGGTCGGTGTCGAGCACGTGCAGCGTCGCGGCGTACTCGCGCGAGAACCGTACGCTGTGCTCTACCGGCACGACGTCATCGCGCCAGCCGTGCACGATCGTGATCGGACAGGCCGCCGGCTGCGGCGTCTGGTGCTCGTAGCCGGGCATGTAGAACGCCGGTGCGATCAGGAACATGCCTGCGGCCCGCAGCAAACGCGACCCCGCCACCGACACGTGCCCGCCCATGCTCGATCCGACGAGCACCAGGCGCCCCTGGAAGTCGCGGCAGTAGGCGAGCAGGCGCGTCACGCGTTCGCGCGGATCGTCCAGGCCGCGGTAGTCGACCGACTCGACCTCATAGCCCTCGACCCGGGCGATGTCGGCGAGCGCCGAGATCTTCGTGCCCCACGGCCCGCTCTCCTTGCCGTGCGAGAAGACGACGTATCGATCCATCGCGTGCTGCCTTAAGGCCCCCGAACGCGGATCTTATCAGCCGTCGCTTCCCCACAGCAGCGCATCCAGATCCTCGACGCGTGCCACGGCGACGCGCCCGCGCCGCACCGTGATGCCCTCGGACTCGAGGCGCCGTCGCTGCTCGCGGTGCAGTCGGCTGCCCTGCGCAAAGACGATGCGCCCGCCCGCTGCGACCACGCGGTGCCACGGGAGCTTCAGCGCGTCCGGCGCCGTTTTCAGTGCGTAGCCGACGAGGCGCGCGGCGCGCGGGTAGCCGGCACTCGCAGCGATGCCGCCGTAGGTCGCGACCGAGCCGCGCGGAATCGCGGCGACCGCGCGCCAGATCGCCTCACACCGCGCCTGCCGGCGGGTCGGCTGCCCCGCCTGGCGTTGCCTGCTGCGATCGACCACCATTCAAAGTCCCCCGGCCGCGAGCCACGGTGCGCCAGCCCCAAACCGCGCTAATGTAGTCGCATGGAGCCGCGAGTGGGAATGGCAGGCGGGCGCAGCGCGACCCAGGCGCCCGGCGATCACCCCGGGCAGCGATGACGGCCGGCTGGCAGTTCTGGGTCGACCGCGGCGGCACCTTCACCGACGTCGTGGGGCGCACGCCCGACGGGCGTGTCGTAGCCGCGAAACTGCTGTCGGTCGCCCCCGGCCGGTACCAGGATGCGACCGTCACCGGCATCCGCGCGCTGCTCGCCGCGCATGGCGCAGACGGGGCGCGCATCGACTGCGTGCGGGTCGGCACGACGGTCGCGACGAATGCGCTGCTCGAGCGCAGCGGCGCGGTTACCGCGCTCGTGATCACTCGCGGCCTCGGCGATGCGCTGGCCATCGGCACGCAGGAGCGCCCGCAGCTCTTCGCGCGCGAGATCCGCCTGCCCCCACCACTCTATTCGTATGTGATCGAGGCGCACGAGCGGGTCACGGCGACCGGCGAGGTGCTCGAGCCGCTGGATGGCAAAGCCTTAGGTGCCGCGCTCGCCGCCGCGCGCGCTGCGGGGGCGACCAGCGTCGCGATCGTGCTGCTGCACGGCTGGCAGCATCCGGCCCATGAGCGCGAGGCCGCACGCCTCGCGCGCGCCGCGGGCTTCGCAGCGGTCGCCGTGTCGCACCAGGTCGCCCCGCTCGAGGGCCTCGTGCCGCGGGGCCAGACGACCGCGGCCGACGCCTACCTCGCGGTGCTGATCGGCCACTACGTGTCGACGCTGGCCGCCGAGCTCGCCGCGCTCGGCCCTGGAACGCGGCTCGAGCTGATGCAGAGCCACGGCGGTCTCGCCGCCGCCGCGGCGTTCCGCGGCCCGAACGCCGTGCTGTCCGGACCCGCCGGCGGGCTCGTCGGCATGGTCAAGACCGGTACCGCCGCGGGCTTCCGGCGCCTGATCGGATTCGACATGGGAGGCACCTCGACCGACGTGTCGCTCTACGACGGGCGCTACGCGCGCCGCAGCGAACTCGCGGTCGCGGGCGTAAGGCTGCAGGTACCGGCGCTCGACATCCAGTCGGTCGCTGCGGGTGGCGGGTCGATCCTTCGCTTCGCCGACGGGCGCTGCGCCGTCGGGCCCGACTCGGCCGGCGCGGTCCCGGGTCCGGCTGCCTACGGCCGGGGCGGGCCGCTCGCGGTCACCGACATCCACGTGCTGCTCGGCCGGCTGCAACCCGAGCGACTGCCGAGCGTGTTCGGGCCGCGAGGCGATGCGCCGCTCGCTCTTGGCGTCGTGCGCGAGCGCTTCACGGCGCTGGCGCAGCAGATGGCCGCCGCGACCGGTATCGCACGCGGCGCAGAGCAGGTCGCCGAGGGCTTTCTCAAGGTCGCGGTCGACACGATGGCGAACGCCATCAAGCACGTCAGCCTCGGCGCCGGCCACGATCCGTCCCAGTTCACGCTCGCCTGTTTCGGCGGTGCCGGCGGACAACACGCCTGCCGCGTCGCCGCCGCGCTCGGCATGGACACGATATTCATCGACCCGCTGGCCGGCGTGCTGTCGGCAGTCGGCATTGGCCTTGCCGAGCCGCGGGCACTGCGCCGCGGCACTCTTGGGGCTGCGCTCGACGCCGCAGGCGTCGCGGCCGCGACGCGTCTCGCCTCGGAACTCGCGGGCGATGCGAGCGAGGCGCTGAAGGGCGCGCCCGAGACCGGCCGCGACTGCCGCGCCGAGATCCGGGTCGCCGACTCGGACGTGGCGCTCCCGGTCGCCTTCGACACGCCCGCGGTGATGGCGGAAGCGTTCCGCGAGGAGCATGCGCGCCGCTTCGGCTACCGGCCGGCCGACGCCTCACCGCTGCTGATCGCCGCGGTCAGCGTCGAGGTGGTCGGTGCGGCCGATGCCGAGCTGCCGCCGCCGCCGTCGACGCCGCTCGGTCTGCCGGCCCCGCCGGCCGACGTCGACGCCTGGTTCGACGGCGGCTACCGGCGCGTCCCGCTGCTCGTCCGCGAGCAACTCAGCGTTCACGACCGGATCCAGGGGCCCGCGATCATTGCCGAGGCAACCGCCACGACGATCGTCGAACCGCTGTGGTCGGCCGAGGTCGTCTCAGGCGGGGGACTCGTGCTGCGGCGCGAGCGCCAGGGCGAGAAGCGCCGCATCGAGCTCGCGCGCGCCGACCCGGTGCTGGTCGAGGTATTCGGGGGCCTTTACATGCACGTCGCCGAACAGATGGGCACCGTGCTCCGCCAGACCGCGAGTTCGGTCAACATCCGCGAGCGCCTCGACTACTCCTGCGCGGTATTCGACGCCTCCGGGCGTCTGGTCGCCAATGCCCCGCACATGCCGGTGCACCTCGGGTCGATGGGCGCGAGCGTGCGCGCGGTGCGCGACCGGCACGGTGCGGCGATCCGTCCGGGCGATGCCTTCCTCGTCAACTCACCCTACGCCGGAGGCACGCACCTGCCCGACCTCACCGTCGTCAGTCCCGTGCACCTCGAGGACTCGCCAACCGCGACGTTCTGGGTGGCCTCGCGCGCCCATCACGCCGACATCGGCGGCATCACACCCGGTTCGATGCCACCGTTCAGCCGCCGCATCGACGAGGAGGGCGCGCTGTTCGAGGGCGAGCGGATCGTCAGCAACGGACGCTTCGAGGCGGCGCTGGTCCGCGAACTGCTCGGCCGCGGGCCCTGGCCCGCCCGCAACGTCGCGCGCAACCTCGCCGACCTCGCCGCGCAGCTCGCTGCCAACGCGCGCGGCGCGGCGGAACTCGCGCGGCTGGTGCGCGAACAGGGCCTGCCGGCCGTCACCGCCTACATGGGGCACGTCCAGGCGAACGCCGACGCGCGGGTGCGCGCGGCGTTGCGCGGGCTTGCGATCGCAGGCCAGGGTCCGAAGCGTCACGAGCGCGAGCTCGACGGCGGCGAGCGGCTCGTGGTCACGGTCACCGTCGATGCAACGCACGGCAGCGCACGCGTCGACTTCACCGGCACCTCGTCGCAGTCCGAGCGCAATTTCAACGCGCCGCGTGCGGTGTGTACGGCGGCAGTGCTGTACGTGTTCCGCACCCTCGTCGACAGCGACATCCCGCTCAACGAGGGCTGCCTCGCGCCGCTCGAGCTCGTGATCCCGGTGGGCTCGCTGCTCGATCCGCAGCCGCCGGCGGCGGTGGTCGCGGGCAACGTCGAGACCTCGCAGTGCATCGTCGATCTGCTGTACGGCGCGCTCGGCGTGCTCGCCGACTCGCAGGGCACGATGAACAACTTCACCTTCGGCGATGCCGAGTGCCAGTACTACGAGACGGTCGCCGGCGGTGCGGGAGCAGGCCCGGGCTTTGCCGGCGCGAGCGGCGTGCAAACCCACATGACAAACTCCCGGCTCACGGACCCCGAGGTTCTGGAGTCGCGCCTGCCGGTGCTGCTGCGCGAGTTCCGCTATCGCCGCGGCTCGGGCGGGACTGGCCGCTGGCGCGGCGGGGACGGGCTCGTGCGCCGCATCGAGTTCCGCCGCCCGCTCGCGGCCGCGATACTCGCGAACCACCGGCGTATCGCGCCGCGCGGGCTCGCCGGCGGCGGTGACGGTGCCTGCGGGCGCACGACCGTGCGACGTGCGGGCGGGGCGATCGAGGTGCTCGGCGCGACCGATGCCGTCAGCGTCGCGGCGGGCGATCAGATCGAGATCGAAACGCCGGGTGGTGGCGGTTACGGACCGCCCGCGGCTCGGGACCCTTGAAGCGCTGGGACGTGGCGGCGCGGGGCCGCCGGCGCCGCTGAGTCGGCCTCAGCGCCGCAGGTGCTGCTGCAGCACCGTCGCGACGTCGAAGTCCGGATCGAGCGGCGGCTTGCCGCCGGCCGACTGCAGCCGGTTGAGGCTCACCGGCTGCACGCGGCTCCCGGCCGGCCCGTGCGTCAGCAGCCAGCAGTGCCAATCGCCCTCGCGCAGCGCCGCGAACCCGAACAGCAGGCGCACTTCACCGAGCTGCCGCGGCGGGTTGACGCGCTCATCGCAGATGGCAAACCAAGCCTGCTCGGGAGGACGCCCGGGGAAGGCCTCGTCGCGCTCGAGCGCCGCGAGGAAGTCCGACACCTGCCGCTCGAGCCGCCACCACAGCGCCGGTGCCGGTTGTTCGAACAGCACCCAGCGCGTGCCGCGCTCGATGCTGTCGACCACAAACAGCGCGAGGCGCCTGAGGCCGAGGTGGCGCCAGTCCGGCGCGCTCGCCCGTGCGCCGGCGAGCGTGCGGGCCCCGACGCCTCGCCGGGCGCGCACCGCCAGCAGCGTGTTGATGCCGACAGTCGCGAGCCGCTCGCGCCATTCGTCCGGCACGGCGCAGGCGGGCCTGAGGCCGGGGCGCAGCGGGCCGTCCTCGGCCTCGGCCGGCGCCCAGAACGGTCGCGACACATCGAGGCGGGCCAGCATGCCGGCCGCAGCGGCACTCGGTGCAAACGTCTCGAAGCGACCGCGCAGCCGGTCGTAGGCCTGGATTGACGGGAAGTACATCACGGCGTTGTCGCTCGCGAATGCGAAGCGCCGCATGCCTTCGAGCGCAGTCGCAGGGCTCATCCACGCGGGCGGCGGATCGACGAACAGCAGTGCCCGGCGTTCTCGGCAGAAGCGTGCGGCGACGAGCAGCGTGCTCGGGCCAACGGGATGGTCGCGGGTCAGTGGCGGAATGCACAGGAAGTTGAACGGCTCGGAGTCCGTCAGCGCGAACAGCCCGGTGCGCTCGATCGCCGAGCCGATGATGTCGTAGTCGGTCAGCGGCCCGCCGTCGTCACCGTCGGGGTTCGAGCTGACGTAGGCCGCGACGGTCCGTCCGTCGCCGCGGTGTGTGCGCAGCGGGCGCTCGAGCGGCACGGGGCCCCGCAGGCGTACCAGCGAGGAGTCGGCGAGCAGCTTCCGGACGTGGCGTTGCGAGTGGGGGTCGACCGACAGGCGCGGATAGATCTCCTGGTCCTCGACGTGCTCCGAGCCCGGCGCCCGGACCCGCTGGATCACCAGGTTGAATTTGTCCCCGTCCTGGGAGCCGAGATTGTCGTAGTCGACCGCGGCGCGCAGGAACTCGCGGGTGCCGGCGCACTGAGCCTCCAACGTCAGGAACGTGAGCCGGCTGGCCGGCAGCGTCAGGGTCGCAGGGCGGCCGCCATTGACGACCCGGACGACCCGCGCGGTGCGCCCGCCGTTCTCGAAGTACTGCTCGATTGCGTACGACAGCGTGCTCGGCTGCCACAGGCCGCCAAACACCGACTGGAAGTCCGCGAAACTTGCAATCGCGACCGGACGATTGACCGGCCCGCGCAGCGCCCGTCCGATGAAGGCGACCGTCGCAGTCGGAACACGGGCGATAGGCTGGCCCGCACCAACCTCTTCGGCCACGTGAATGCCGCGTGTAAGCCCTTGTCGCAACCCGAAGATCCCCTGGGTCTTTTCGGGCACATTAGCACAGCGACCGCCGAACCCCGAGCCGGACCCGCACCCGGCCCGCGGATCGCATTATGTACGCTGCGGCTGCGGTGGCGGCGGGCGCGGCATGCCGCCGGCGCCGCGCCTCAGGGCCTCCTCCTCGCGGGCGCGCTCGGTTTCGGCACGCTTGCGCGCGACTTCTTCCAGCATCACTCGCAGCCATTCAGTCGGCATGCCCGGCCAGCTCCCCGTGCGACTCCCCGCCACTATAACTGGCCGCAGGCTCGGCAGCCGCCACCGACCGGTAGAGCGCAACGAGGCGCTCGGCCATCGCGTGGGCGGTCCAGGCTGCGGCATCGCCAGGGGCCGCCGCGGCTAGCCGTGCGCGCAGTGCCGGATCTTTCAGCACGCCGACGATCGCGCCCGCGAACCCCGCCCGGTCGTCCGGTGCGATGACCGCGCCGGCGGCGCCCCGGAGGACATCGGCCGTTCCCATCACCGCCGTCGAGACCACCGGGACCCCGAGCGCGAGGGCCTCGAGCAGCACGAGGCCCTGGGTCTCGGTCCGCGAGGCGAACACGAACGCATCGCCGGCCCGGTAGCAATCGAGCAGCGCGCCCTCGCGCGCGAGGTAGCCGACGAACAGCACGTGGGATGAAAGCCCCAGCTGTGCGGCCCGGCGCCTGACGTGCGCGAGCGCGGGACCTTCGCCTGCGATCGCGAGCAGCACCTCGGGCACGTCGCGGCGCACGAGCGATACGGCCTCGAGCACGAAGTCGATGTTCTTCTCGTGCGCGATCCGCGAGATGTGCACCAGCAGCGGCCGGTCGGGAGCGATGCCGTAGGCCTGCCGGAACCGGCTGCCGTCGCCGCCGCGAAAGCGATCGGGGTCGATTCCGGTCGGCAGCACCTCGGCGCGCGTGGTGATTCCATAGCCGCGCAGCGTCGCGAGCATCTGCGCCGACGGCACCACCAGCGCCGCGACCTCGCGGCACTGGCTGAGGCTGAGCCGCCGCGCGAGCCAGCGCGTCGCGGCGCGCGGCACGACCGGCACGTAATGGTGCAGGTACTCCTCGAAGAACGTGTGGTAGGTCTCGACGACCGGCACATGCAGCCGGCGCGCGAGCGCAATGCCGGCGTAGTGGGCGACGAACGGCGTATGCACGTGCAGCAGATCGAAGCCGCCGGCTGCCAGCACCGGCGCGAGGGCCCGTATCCGGCGCGCGCTCATCAGCCGGTCCTCCGGGTCGCGGGGCACCGGACGGGAGGCGATGCGGATCACGCTTGGATCATCCGCGGCGCCGCACCCCGAGTAGTCCGGCGCGATCAGCACGCTGTCGTGACCGAGCTCGGCGAGGCTGCGCCTGAAGGTCTCGATCGAGGTCGACACGCCGTTGACCCGCGGGAAGCTGACGTCGGACACCATCAGGATGCGCACGCGGACCTCAGCGCCAGGGACGGCGCCGCGCAGCCTAGTCCTCGCGCATGACGGGTTTGTGACAGCCGCGGGCCATCATCTGCCGGTCGCTGCCCCGTCATCTTGGTGTCACGCGGCCTTGGCAGGCTGGTCGACGGGTGGGGCTGCCCCCCTGAGCAGCCGGCACCCGGCCACTGGCCGTGGCGTACTGATACCTCCGACGTCGCGGTAACCCGGACCGGCCGCCGTGCCGGTCCGGCATTTTTTTCAGTGCGGCGCCGCCGCGGCGGTCGTGGTCTGGGGAGCCGCTGGGCTCGTCGTCGCACTCGGCTCGCGCTCGCCGAGCATCTCGGCAAACTGCTTCTCATCGATCAGCAGGCCCGTCTGGCCGTCCCAGGTCGCGCCCATGGGCAGCTCGTTGCGCACCTTGCGGGCGCTCGCCACCGCCGCCTCGAGCGAGTCCGCATCGCGTCTCATCACGGAGACCGGCACGCCGCGCGGCGATTCTGACAGCAGCCGGGCCCGTTCCCAGTCGATGTCCGCGTCGTGCGCCCGGATCTTCTTCCAGAGCGGCGTCTTGCCGGCCTTCTTGAGCAGCGACTTCGGACCGTGTTGCCAGTCGCGCTTGTCGTCCTCGAGCGCGCCGTACGCTTCCACGTAGAGCTCGTCATCCTGCCAGCCGAGCAGGTAGGGCTGGTTCACGACGCGCACGGGCGTGCCGATCGGCACGGTCTCGAACAGGATCGCGATGTCCTCCGGATACAGCCGGATGCAGCCGTGGCTCGAGCGCATGCCGACGCCGTACGGCTTGTTGGTGCCGTGGATCAGGTAGCTCGGCCAGCCGAGCCTGAACATGTAGGCGCCGAGCGGATTGTCGGGCCCGGCCGGCACCTTGGCAGGCAGCAGGTCCCCGTCCTCGGCGTGCTCCTTGCGGACCGATACCGGCGGCACCCAGACCGGATCCCTGACGCGGGCGACGATCTTCGTCGCGCCCTCCGGAGTCTGCCAGCCGACCTTGCCGATGCCGATCGGATGGGTAATCACGACCTGTGGCGTACCCTTGGCATGCGTCGGATAGTAGTAGAGGCGCATCGCCGCGACGTTGATCACCACACCCTCGCGCGGCGCATCCGGCAGCACGAACCGCGTCGGCACGATCACCTCGCGGCCGGCGCCCGGCAGCCACGGATCCACACCCGGGTTGGCGCGGACCATTTCCTCGTAGCCGACGTTGAAGCGCCGCGCGACGTCCGGGAGCGTGTCCTCCTTGCCGATCACGGTCGACTGGACGACCCCGACGATGTCCTCGCGCGCCGCGTCGATTTCGAAGCGGTGCGTGGCCTGCGCGCGCGCGAGTTCCGCCACGGGCGCGACGACCGTGGGCGGCGCGGGCCCTGACGGTGGTGGTGGCGGTGGACGCAGCAGCGAGCAGCCCGCAAGCGCCGCGAGCGCCGCGAGCGCCGTGATGGCGGCGGTCGCGGCTCGCCGCGACAGCGCCCTAGAGCAGTGCCGGTCGGTCGGGGAGTTCATTGCCGCTCCGGCCCGACGCGGGGTAATGCCGGGCCATGAGTGTCCCTGCCGCGGCAATGCCCGCGAGCGCCCCCTCTTGCCAGCGTCCCGCACGGAATTCCGTTTCCATCGCCTGGCACACGCCGCGCCACTCCTCCGCAGTCACGAGCCCGTTGAAGCCGCGATCGCAGACGATCTCGACGTCACGGTCGGCACACAGCACGTAGAGCAGAACGCCGTTGTTGAGTTCCGTGTCCCAGACGTGGAACCCCGCGAACACCTCGATCGCGCGCTGGCGGGGCGTCCTGCCCGCCAGAATCGACCATGCGTCGAGATCGGTTTCGATGACGACTCTGAGTTCGCCTGCGTGGGTTGTCTCCGCCGCCGCGACCGCCGCCTCGATGCGATCGAGCACGGCGGGCGGGAACCGCCGTCGCGTCACGAGGCGGGTCTCGACGAGGTGGCGCAGCAGCCGTCCAAATCGGTTCATCCGCTACCAGCCTCCCGACGCGCCGCCGCCGCTGAAGCCGCCGCCGCCGCCGCTGAAGCCGCCCCCGAATCCGCCACCGCCGAAGCCGCCACCGCCGAAACCGCCACCGCCGAAACCGCCAAGGCCGCCACCAAAGCCGCCGCGCCCCGGAGTCCCCCACCGACCTCCACCGAGCCCTCCGAGCAGCGTGAAGACGGCCGCGGCAATTCCGGCCAGCACCGCGATGCCCATGACACCGATCAGCAGGAAGGCCAGCAGGCCCGCGACGCCGCCGGTCGCGGCCGCGCCCAGCGGCCGGCCGAGCACGCGTCGCAGGATGGGACCCGCGATCAGGCCCAGGACCAGCAGGATCGGGACCAGGTGCTCGATCCCGCCGGGCGATCGCTGCCACTCGCGCGCCTTCGGGGCCGGCAACGGCTCCCCGTCGACGAGCCCGATCAGCCGGTCGACCGCGGCGCTCACCCCGCCGTAGAAGTCGCCGGCGCGAAGGTGCGGACGCAGGTACTCCTCGAGGATCCGGTTGGCCGCGAGGTCGGTGACCGCCCCTTCGAGTCCGCGGCCGACTTCGATGCGCATGCGCCGGTCGCCGACGGCGACGATCAGGATCGCCCCGTCGTCGACGCCCGTGCGCCCGAGCTTCCAGGCGTCGGCAACGCGGATGCCGAACGCAGCGATGTCCTCGGGAGCGGTCGTCGGCAGGATCAGCACCGCGATCTGGCTGCCCTTGCGGGCCTCGAAGTCCGCGAGCCTCTTGTCGAGCGCTGCCTGCTGCGCGGCTGAGAGAGTCCCGGTCAGATCCGTGACGCGCGCGACCGGCGGCACTGCGACGTCGGCGAGGACCTGCGGGACGGCCGCGAGCAGCGCGAGCACCAGGCTCGCGCCGACCGCGATGAACCGCAGGCGCCTCGGCCACATCGGCGGCAATCAGCCGGTTGGTTTCGGTGCGGGCGGCTGCGCGGGTGCGCCGCCGAATTCGACCGTCGGTGGCTTCGAGATCTGGGCCTCGTTCTCGACCGTGAAGTTCGGCTTGACCTTGTAGCCGAACATCATCGCCGTCAGGTTCACCGGAAACTGGCGAACCGTGACGTTGTAGTTCTGCACCGCCTGGATGTAGCGGTTGCGGGCGACCGTGATGCGATTTTCGGTGCCCTCGAGCTGCGCCTGCAGGTCGCGGAAATTCTGGTCGGACTTGAGCTGCGGGTAGTTCTCCGTCACGACGAGCAGGCGCGACAGCGCGCTCGACAGCTCGCCCTGCGCCTGCTGGAACTGCCTCAGCGATTCGGGGTTGCCAGCGTCAACTTTGATCTGCGTCGCCTTGGCGCGCGCTTCGGTGACCCCGATCAGCACCGTCTGCTCCTGGGCCGCATAGCCCTTCACCGTGTTGACCAGATTCGGGATCAGATCGGCGCGACGCTGGTACTGGTTCAGCACTTCGGACCATCCGGACTTGGTCTGCTCGTCGAGCGTCTGGATGGAGTTGTAGCCACAACCGGACAGCAGGGCGCTCACCACCAGCGCCGGCAGCAGCCAGACGGCATGCAGGGTCGATCGCATGGGTTCTCCTCGCGGCCCCGACGGCCGCCGCGGGCACTTTATGGGTCAGATCCGGCCGATA
>Ga0209415_10009557_pt1 | contig 16653 bp, 14 predicted proteins | sample PeaSoiSIISIP2007_FD_187696 | JGI IMG/M metagenome (GOLD analysis project Ga0209415, IMG submission 187696) | Peat soil microbial communities from Weissenstadt, Germany - SII-SIP-2007 (SPAdes) (version 2) | ecosystem: Environmental > Terrestrial > Soil > Wetlands > Peat | place: Germany... | reverse complement strand
CGCCCGAGGGGGCGATCGACGAGGCGGTGTCCAGCGCCAAGACGTTCTGCGGCGCGGACGCCCCGGGCTTCGTGAACGGCATCCTCGACGCGATTCTCCGCGAGGTGCGCGAGAATGACGGCCGTGAGCACGCCTGAGGTGCAGCTGGATGAGGTGATCGCACGGCTCGAGCGCGCCGCCGAGCAACTGCGCTCAGGAGAGCTGTCGGCCGACGCCGCCGCGACGCTGGTCGAAGACTGCGCGGCGCTCGCCGGAGAGGCGAGCATCGAGCTCGAGCGCCGCGCGCGAGTGGAGGACTCAGCCGGCGCCCAGGGCAGTCTGCTGTAGTGGCCTACCCGGATCACCTGCGCGAGCAGGTTGATGCCTATCTCGCCGATGTGCAGTTCACGGACGGCGCCGATCTCGCCGGGCTCGTCGAGGCGATGCGCTACTCCCTGCTCGCCCCGGGAAAGCGGATCCGTCCGGTGCTGGCGCTGGCCACCGCGCTCGCCGTCGGCCGCGACCCGGCGGAGGTGCTGCCGCTGGCCGCGGCGCTCGAGCTGATCCACACCTACTCGCTGATCCACGACGACCTGCCGGCGATGGATGACGACGACCTGCGCCGGGGCCGGCCCACGTGTCACGTGGCGTTCGGCGAGAACGTTGCGATTCTCGCCGGCGACGCCCTCTACGCCGAGGCGCTGCTCCATCTCGTCGTGCACCAGCATGCCGATCCGGCCGATCTGCTGCGGGCGATCGGGCTGCTGGCCGGCGCGACCGGGGTCGACGGGATGGTGGGCGGACAGTATCTGGACGTCACGGAGCTGGCGCCCACCGGCCCCGAGGGGTTGCGCCGCCTGCACGCGCTGAAGACGGGACGCCTGATCGCGGCGTCGGTGCAGTGCGTGCTCGAACTGGTCCCGGCGAGCGAAGATGAGAGAATCCTGTTTGGACAGTTCGCTGCGGAGCTTGGAGTGCTCTTTCAAATCGTCGACGACATCCTCGATGTGACCGGCACCGACGCCGCGCTCGGCAAACCGAGCGGCAGCGACGCACGCCACGGCAAGCGCACCTACGTGTCCGAGCACGGCCTCGAGCGCGCGCGAGAGCTGGCCACCGCGTCGCACCGCGCGGCGCGGACGGCGCTGGCCGGCGCGGCCCCGACGGGAGCCGCGGAGCTCGAGCAGATCGCGGACTTCATCTACACGCGCAGCTCATGAGCGCGCCCGTTCCAGAGCGCCTCCTCGACCGGATCAACGAGCCGCAGGACCTGCACGGCCTGAGCGACGAGGAGCTGGCGCGCGTCGCCCAGGAGGTCCGCGAGCACATCATCGCGACGGTGGGCGAGATCGGCGGGCACTTCGGCGCGAACCTCGGAACCTGCGAGCTTGCGGTTGCGCTTCACTCACTGCTCGACTCCCCGCGCGACAAGATCGTCTGGGACGTCGGCCATCAGGCCTACCCGCACAAGGTCCTCACCGGGCGGCGCGATGAGCTCGCAACGATCCGTCGCTACGGTGGGCTGGCGCCGTTCTGCTCGATCACGGAGTCCGAGCACGACATCATGGGCGCCGGTCACGCTTCGACGTCGATCGGGTATGCAGTCGGCCTCAAGGAGGCGATGCGTGTGCGCGGTGACCGCGACGCGGGGCGCGTGGTCGCGGTCATCGGTGACGGAGCGATGACCGGTGGGGTGGCGTTCGAGGCGATTCACCAGGCGGGCGGCCTGGGCACGCCGATCGTCGTCGTGCTCAACGACAACGGGATGTCGATCGCGCCGAACGTCGGCGCGCTTTCGCGCTACTTCAACCGGGTGCGCCTCAATCCGCGCCTGTGGCATGCCCGCGGTGGCATCGAGGGCGGGCTGACCAAGCTCCCTGGCGGCATCGGGGCGGCGTTCGAGCGTTTCGGGCCGAACCTGAAGGAGTCGATCAAGGCCTTCGCCGCTCCCGGCCTGTTCTGGGAGGAGCTCGACTGGGCCTACATGGGCGTGATCGACGGGCACGACGTGCGAGCGCTGCGGATCGCCGTGCGCGACGCACTCGCCGCCCAGCGCCCCGTGGTCGTGCACATCGCCACCGTCAAGGGCAAGGGGTTCGCGCCGGCCGAGGACGGGGGACTGGAGGGCATGGAGCGCTGGCACGCGGCCAAGCCGCGCTCGATCGCCAACGGCGAGGTCGTCCGCTCCAGCCGGCCCGCCGAGGTCCCTCCGCCACCGCAGTACACGACGGTGTTCGGCGAGGCGCTGCTTGAGGAATGCCGGCGCGACGCCCGCGTGATCGGCATCACCGCGGCGATGAACTCCGGCACCGGGCTCAACATCCTGCAGGCCGCGATGCCGGAGCGCTACTTCGACGTCGGCATAGCCGAGCAACAGGCCGTGCTGTTCGCGGCCGGGCTCGCGCTCGAGGGCGCGCGACCGGTCGTCGCGATCTACTCGACCTTCCTGCAGCGCGCCTACGACCAGATCGTGCACGACGTCTGCCTGCAACGGCTCCCCGTGGTCTTCGCGATGGACCGCGCCGGGCTGGTCGGCGACGACGGGCCGACACACCACGGCGTGTTCGACATCGCCTACCTGCGGTGCCTGCCGAACATCGTCCTGATGGCCCCGCGCGACGAGGCGATGCTGGTCCACATGCTGCACACCGCGCTCTCACACGGCGGTCCCTGCGCACTGCGCTACCCGCGCGGTGAGGGCGTCGGCGTACCGGTACCGGCGCAGCCGGTGCTGGTGCCGATCGGGACAGGCGAGATCCTGCGCGAGGCGCCGGAGGTCGGTGGCGAGCCTGGTCACCGCGTTGCGCTGCTCGGCTACGGCACCGGGGTCGGGAGGGCGCTCGGCGCGGCCGCGCTGCTGGAGGCCGACGGGATCGCCGCGACCGTCGCCGACGCCCGCTTCGCCAAGCCCCTGGACAGCGGCCTCGTCGCGCAGCTCGCTGCCGAGCACGAGCTGCTGGTGACGGTCGAGGAGGGCGTGCTCGGCGGCGGCTTCGGCAGCGCCGTGTGGGAGGCGCTGAACGAGGCCACCGGGGCGCAGACGCGGATCCTCCGCGTCGGTGTGCCAGACCGCTACGTGACACACGGGGCGCCGGCGTCGCTGTACGAGGAGATCGGCTTCACCGCCGAGCGGATCGCGGAGCGCGTTCGCGCGGCAATCGACCGCCCGACGTTCGCCGAGCGGTAGGCGCATGTCCGTCGAGGGGTCCGCGGCGCTTGGGCGGACGCCTCGCGGAGGCCGTGAGGGACGCACACCGGGGAGCGCGCGGCGGTGAGCGTGAAGGTGCGCCTTGACGCGCTGCTCACCCAGCGCGGGATCTTCGAGACGCGCAGCCGCGCGGCGGCCTCCGTGCTCGCCGGCGAGGTCCGCATCGGCGCGCACGGGACGAGGGCGACCAAGCCGGGGACGCTGGTGGCCGAGGATGTCGAGCTCGCCGTGGACGAGGTGCCGCGCTTCGTTTCGAGAGGCGGGGTGAAGCTCGCCAACGCCCTGGCCGCGAGCGGCCTGGAGGTCTCGGGGCGCAGGTGCCTGGACGTAGGCGCCTCGACCGGTGGTTTCACGGACTGCCTGCTCGCCGCCGGCGCGGCCGCCGTGGTCGCGCTCGACGTCGCCTACGGGGAGCTGAGCTGGAAGCTGCGGAGCGATTCACGGGTGACCGTGATCGAGCGCTTCAACGCCCGCGAGCTGCGCCCCGACCTGCTGCCCTACGCTCCCGAGGTGATCGTGGCTGACCTGGCGTTCATCTCCCTGCGCACCGTGCTGCCGGCCGTGCTCCCGTGCGCCGCGCCGCGCTTTGACGCGCTCTGCCTCGTCAAGCCGCAGTTCGAGGTGGGAAAGGGGCTGGTCGGGCGCGGCGGCGTCGTACGCGACGCTTCGCTGCGGCGCGGCGCCCTCCTGGAGGTGGCGGCCGCGGCGATCGAGCTCGGCGCCGCGGTGCGCGGCTTCTACGCGTCCGGGCTGCCCGGGCCGAAGGGCAATATCGAGACCTTCGTCGCGCTCGCCGAGCACGGGCGCGGATCGGTGGGCGATCTCGAAGCGCTGGCCGTGGTGGCCGACCCGGGATGAGCGCGCGCACGATCACCGTGCTGACCCACGGGAGGCCGTCCGAGACGGCCGACGCGCTGCGCGAGCTCGCCGCGATGGCCGACGCCGTGGGCGCCGTGCTGACGCTCGACGCCGATGAGACCGCCAAGCACGCGCCGGCCGCCGGCGCGCCCGGTCTGGCGCTGGAGGTCCCGCTGTCCTTCGATGCGGAGCTGTGCGTCGCGCTTGGCGGCGACGGCACGATCCTGCGGGCGCTGCGCGCCTACGCGCGCACCCGGGTGCCGGTGTTCGCCGTCAACTTCGGCGAGGTAGGGTTCCTCTCGACGGTGGAGCCCGAGCGCATGCGCGAGGGCTTCGAGCGCGCGCTGGCCGGCACGCTCGACGTGCTCAGCCTGCCGGCGATCGAGGTCGAGGGGCCGGCCGGCAGCCACGTTGCGCTCAACGACCTCTCGCTGCATCGCAAGGTTGGCGGGCGCGTGGCGGAGCTCGCCTACGCGGTCGGTGGCGAGGAGATCGGCAGCGTTCGCTGCGACGGCCTCGTCGTTTCCACGCCGGCCGGTTCGACGGGCTACAACCTCGCCAACGGCGGCCCGGTGATGGCGTGGGGCGTCGCCGGCATGGCCGTGTCCTTCATTGCGCCGCACTCGCTCAGCGCGCGGGCGCTGGTGGTCGCCCCAGACGACGCGCTCATGCTTCACAACAGCTCGCGCGAGGCGCTTGCGGTCTCCGTCGACGGACGCCCCGTCGGTGAGATCGCCCCGTCGGAGGTGGTGCGCGCCCGCTTCGCGCACGATGTTGCGACCCTGGCGCAGATGGAGGGGTCGAGCTTCTACCGCCGGCTGCGTGAGAAGTTCGGCCGCCTGTCGCGCTGACTTCGGAGCGGCCGCGGCCGTCGCGTTCCGTCCCCGCTCGCTGGTAGACCCTGTCGCATGCTGCTCGAGCTGTCCGTGCAGAACCTGCTGCTGATCGAGAACGCCCGCCTGGAGCTGGCCGGTGGTCTGAACGTGATCACCGGCGAGACCGGCGCAGGCAAGACCGTGCTCGCGCACGCGCTCGACCTTCTGCTCGGTGGGCGCGCCCGCCCCGGCATCGTCCGGCCCGGCGCGGCGGAGGCCTACGTCGAGGGCATCTTCGAACTGCCGCCCACACTCCGCTGCGAGCATCTGCCGGCGGACGCCTCGGAGCTCGTGCTCGCGCGGCGGGTCGGCGCCGACGGGCGCACGCGTGCGTACCTCGGCGGTCGCTCTGTCGCGGTCGGCGAGCTCCGCGAGCTGGCCGGCGAGCTGCTCTCCTTCTACGGCCAGCACGAGCATCGCCGCCTCATGCTCGGCGCGGCTCAGCTCGAGATTCTCGACGGCTCCTGCGGACCCGGGCAGGCCGCGAAGCGCGCCGCCGCAGCGGCGGCGTGGGCGGCGCTGAGCGACGCGCGCGAGCAGCTCGAGCGCCTTTCGGAGATCGCGGGCGCACGCGAGCGCCAGCTGGATCTGCTGGAGTTCGAGCTCGGCGAGATCGAGCAGGTCGACCCCGGCGAGGACGAGCGCGCGGCCCTCAGCGCTGAGCGCGACCGGCTGCGCAACCTCGATGGGCTGCGTCACGCCGCCTTCGGCGCCCAGCAGGCGCTCGGCGGCGAGGATGGTGGTGGCGTGTCCGCGCTGCTCGCCTGCGAGTCGAGCCTCGAGTCGGGAGCGGCGCTCGATCCGCAGCTGCGGGAGCTCGCACAGCGGGCGCGCACGCTCGCGATCGAGGCGCAGGACCTGTTGAGCGAGACCGGCCGCTACGGCGAGAGGCTCGACGGCGAGCCCGGTCGCCTGGAGGCCGTCGAGGAGCGCCTCGCCGCGATCGCGCGGCTCGAACGAAAGTACGGCGGGACCGTCGCGACGGTGCTCGAGCACGCGGCCCACTGCCGGGAACTGCGCGAGGAGCTGGCCGGCGCCGAGGTCGCGCTCGAGGCGGCGCAGGCCCGCCTCGACGGCGCGCTGGAAGAACAGCGGGCTGCGCACGTCGCGCTCAGCAAGACGCGTGCGGCCGCGGCGCCACAGCTGGCGTGCGAGGTCCGCGCACGGCTCGCCGAGCTCGCGATGGCCGAAGCGAGCTTCGAGGTGGCCCTCCAGCCGTGCGAGCCAGGGCGCACCGGCGCAGAGCAGGTGCAGTTCGAGATCGCGCCGAACCCGGGCGTTCCGGCGGCGCCGTTACGCGAGATCGCATCCGGGGGAGAGCTCTCGCGGGTGATGCTCGCCCTACTTTCGGCGGCGCACGGCGGCGGTTCGACGACGCTCGTGTTCGACGAGATCGACGCCGGCATCGGCGGCCACACGGCGAGAGCGGTCGGCGAGCAGCTGCGGGCGCTCGCCCAGGGGCGACAGATCCTCGCGATCACTCACCTGCCGCAGGTCGCATCGTTCGCGGCCCGCCATTTCACGATCGCCAAGGACCTCGCCGCCGACCCGACGCGCGCAACCGTCACTCGCCTTGCCGACGAGCAGGTGCTCGGCGAGCTGGTGCGGATGCTCGGCGCCGACGAGGGCGATGTCGGCGCTCGCCGTCACGCGAAGGAACTGCTGCGGGCGGCGTGAACGGCACCCCCGGCGCGGACGACGTCGCGGAGCTGCTCTCCGGCGAGGCGCCGCGGGCGGCCCGCCTGCTCGTCGGCGGGCTGGCCCGCGAGACGCCGGTGCTCGCCTCCGGCACGCTCAGCGAACGCTTTGGCGGTCGCGTCCTGCTGAAGGCGGAGAACCTCCAGCGGACGGGTTCATTCAAGCTGCGCGGCGCGATCAACCGGGTGGCGAGCCTGCCGGAGGGCAGCGCCGTGGTCGCAGGGAGCGCCGGCAACCACGCCCAGGCGCTCGCCTACGCCGCGAGCGCCCGCGGGGTGGCCTGCGAGGTGTTCATGCCCGAGCAGGCGCCGGTTGCGAAGGTCGCCGCCGTGCAGGCCTACGGCGGGTCCGTGACGCTCGGCGGCGAGAGCGTCGACGACTGTGTCGTGGCGGCACGCGAGCGGGCACAGCAGACCGGAGCGGTGTTCGTGCACCCCTTCGACGACCCGCAGGTGATCCTCGGCCAGTCGACGCTCGGTCTCGAACTGCTCGAGCAGGTGCCGGATCTCGCCACGGTCGTCGTGCCGCTCGGCGGCGGCGGCCTGATCTCGGGCGTCGCCGGCGTCGTCAAGCTGGCGCGCCCGGAGGTTCGCCTCGTCGGTGTGCAGGTAGCCGCCTGCGCTCCGTTCCCCGCGGCGCTCGCGGCCGGAGCGCCGCTGGCTGTCAACGTCGCCTCCACGATCGCCGACGGAATCGCCGTGAAGCGGCCCGGCGAGCTGACGCTCCCGCTCGTCGCCCGCTGGGTCGACGAGGTGGTCGTGGTCAGCGAGGAGGACACGGCAGAGGCGATGGTCATTCTGATGGAGCGAGCGAAGCTCGTCGTCGAGGGGGCTGGAGCGGTTGGCGTCGCGGCCCTGCTGGCAGGGCTCGTGACACCGTCGGCCGACGGAGCGACCGTCGTCGTGCTGTCGGGTGGGAACGTGGATGCGGGTCTGCTCGCGCTGGTCGCACGCCGCCACGAAACAGCGGTGGGGCGGCGCCTGCGCGTGTTCACCCGCGTCGCCGACCGTCCCGGCGGGCTGGCGGCGCTGCTGCTCTGCGTCGCTGCGGCCGGGGGGAACCTGCTCGCGGTCGAGCACATCCGCGAGGCCGTCGACCTGCAGGTGCGCCAGACCGGGGTGGAGCTGACGCTCGAGACCCGCGGTGCGGAGCACGCGGACTCGATCATCGCCGCGATGATCGAGTCCGGCTACGGCGTCGAGCGGGTCTGATTGGAGACTGTCCGGGGAGCCGTGCACGCGGCGCCGGCGATCAGCCTGCGGCGGCCGCCGTCAGCGCGCCGCGCCGGCGCTCAGCGCGCGGCGGCCGCCGTGCTCCGCCCGCGGTCGGCACGCTGCGCCCGCCGGTTCCCCGCGTCGATCTCGGAGTGCGCGGCGGCGCCGGCGCTCAGTGCAGCGCGAGCAGGTCACGATGGGGGTCGATCTGCCAGCGTGCCGCCGCCGCCAGGTGCTCGTCGCGCAGCGACCAGCGGTCCGGCAGGTCCTCACCGTCGTGGTCGGGCACCGCGCCCTTGAGCGCCATGCAGCCCGCGTTGTCGCCGAGGGCCCGGATCAGCGCCACATCGGACTCACCCAACGGACGGGTGCGCGAGAGGGCGGCGAGCTCCGTCCGCTTCTCCTCGACCGGCCGGGCCGCCGGGCCGGACTCCTGGATCAGCGTTGGCGCCACGCAGCGGACCGGCTCGTGGGCGAGATCCCAGGCGCACGCGAGCTGCAGCATCGTCAGGCCGTTGCGCCGCGCTATCGGGCGCATCGGCTCGATCCGCGCGTGGGCCTGCTCGACCCAGCCGGCCGGACGGAACGAGCGGTGGTCGGTGGCTCCGAAGGCGTGACCGGGAGCGACGTCGTCGTGGAAGACGCCGCCGTGGTCGACGACCCTTGCGATCACGCTCACGCCGGCCGCAGAGGCGGCGCCCAGGGCGAGTTCGCCGGGCCACGGCTCGAGCGGGTTCAGGATCAGCATCGCCCAGTCGATCAGCGGCCCGTGGCGCTCGAAGCAGTCGATCAGGTCGAGCGTGAAGCCGTTCGCGGGACCGGGGGCGACGCCGAGCCGGCGCGTGAGGCCCGCGTCGCGCAGCGCCGCGAGGCCCTGCCACACCTTCTCGCTCGTGTAGCCGATGCGATCGGGGTTGTGCAGCAGGAGCAGGTCGAAGCGGTCGATGCCGCAGCGCTCGAGGCTGCGTTCGGTCGCCATCCGCAGATAGGCCGCATACTCCTGCGGGCCGCGCAGTCCGGCGTCGGTGAAGCGTGGGTAGCCCTTCGCGCCGGCCCGCTCGCCGGTATAGAAATCGTGCCCGACCGCGCCGACCACGCAGACCTCCTCCCGCGCGACGCCCTCCAATGCTCGGCGGAGCAGGCGATCGGCCTCGCCGGCGCCGTACACGTCGGCCGTGATCACGGTGTGGATCTCGGCGTCGGGACGCAGCAGCGCCACGAGACGCTCCTCCTCGAGCGGTTCGCCGAAATGCATGAAGCGCCCGCCGCTCCAGGTGCCCAGAGCGGCGATCCCCGGATCGCGAGAGTCGGCTGGCGCCATCGCCTCAAGTCTAGGTGTGCGCGCGCCGGCGCGGGCCCCCGCTAGGCTCGCGCCTGATGTCGCGCCACCCGGCGAGCGAGGCCGCAGGCCTGTGAGGTCCACCAGCGTGGGGGAACTGCTGCGCTCCTCGTTCGATCTGTACCGGCGCAACGCCAGGATCGTGCTGGCCATGACGGTGCCGATCGTCGCCGTGGTCACCGTCCTGACGGCGCTCGGGCTGGGCGAGTTCAGCGCGCGCCTCACGCCGGCGCCGCCCGTGCGCGACATGTGGATCGACCAGCTCGCCAGCCAGCTCGTCACCGCCCCGCTGGTCACCGCGATCCTCGCCCGCTGGGTGTACCTGAAACGCCGAGGCGAGATCGTGAACGCGACCGAGCTGGTCGCGAACGCGCTGGAGGTCTTCCCGGTGCTGCTGCTCGTCATCGTGACCTGGCTGGCGGCGTCCGTGCTCGGCATGGTCACCCTGATCGTCCCCGGCATCTACGTCTTCGTCAGCTGGTACTTCGTCGTCCAGGCGGTCGTGATCGACGGCGACCGCGGGTTCGCGCCGGTCTCGCGCAGCGCCGCGCTCGTGCGCGGCCACTGGTGGCAGAGCGCGGGCACCGGCGTCGCGTTCCTGCTCGCCTCCTACGTTCCCCAGCTGGTGCTCGAGTACGCGTTCATTCCCGCCGCCCGCTCGGCGAACTCCTACGCGGTCCTCGTCGCGGCGCTCGCGGTCGCCCGGGTCGTGACGCTGCCGTTCGTCGCGATCGGAGCCACGCTCTACTACCTGCGGTTGCGTGACGCGGGCGCGACGCAAGCGCGCGTCTGAGCTCGACCCGAGGCGCTCGCGGCGCCGACGCAACGCCGTCCGTGTTCCGACCGCGGCGCTCGCTACGGTGCGATCTTGCCTGCCCCGCTACCCAGCCCCGTAACCGCTCCTGTGTCGTGGCGGCGCTGCGCACCCGCGGTGCCTGCAACGCCGGATCGCACCAAACTCCGCGCTCGCGCGGCACGCCCGTCGGCCCCGCTGTCTAGACTGCAAGCCGAGCAGCCCTGATGGCACCGACGCCCGAACGTCAGCACCGACCCCGCTTCATCTTCGTCACCGGCGGCGTCGTCTCATCACTCGGCAAGGGCATTGCCGCCGCCTCGATCGGCAAGTTGCTGGTGGCGCGTGGCCTGACGGTGGCGCTGCAGAAGTTCGACCCCTACATCAACGTCGACCCGGGGACGATGTCGCCCTACCAGCATGGCGAGGTCTTCGTCACCGAGGACGGCGCCGAGACCGACCTCGACCTTGGCCACTACGAGCGGTTCACCGACGCCAACACGACGCGTGCGTCGAACGTGACCGCGGGCGGGATCTACAACACCGTGATCCGCCGCGAGCGCCGCGGCGACTACCTCGGAGCGACGGTGCAGGTGGTGCCGCACATCACTGACGAGATCAAGCAGCGGATCTCGCTGATCGCTGAGTCGACCGACGTCGACATCGTGATCACTGAGATCGGCGGCACGGTCGGGGACATCGAGTCGCTGCCGTTCCTGGAGGCGATCCGGCAGTTCCCGGTCGATGTCGGCCGGCGCCGCTGCATGTTCATCCATCTCACCCTCGTCCCGTTCATCAACCACGCGGGCGAGCTGAAGACGAAGCCCACGCAGCACTCCGTCAACGAGCTGCGGCGCATCGGCATCCAGCCGGACATGGTCGTCTGCCGTTCGGAGTCGCCGCTGTCGACCGACATCCGCAAGAAGATCGCGCTGTTCGCGAGCCTGCCGATCGAGGCGATCGTCTCGGCCTACGACGTTGGCAACATCTACGAGTGCCCGTTGAACTTCCAGGGCGAGGGAGTGGACGGGTTCGTGCTCGACCACTTCGGCCTGTCCGCGCCTCCGCCCGATCTCGAATGCTGGCGCGCGCTCACCGAGCGGGCGCGGGAGGCAGTGGAGGTGGTGAGGATCGCGATCGTCGGCAAGTACGTGGAGCTGGAGGACGCCTATCTGTCGGTGGCCGAGGCGCTGCGGCATGCGGGATTCCGCGACGGCTGCGGGATCGAGATCGACTGGGTCGACTCCGAGGCACTGGTCGGCGGCGCGGCGGCCGCGCGGCTCGCCGACGCCGATGGAATCCTGATTCCCGGCGGCTTCGGCAGTCGCGGCTTCGAGGGCAAGATCGAAGCGGCGCGCTACGCGCGCGAGAACGGCGTGCCCTACCTGGGCATCTGTTTCGGCATGCACGTGGTGGTGTGCGAGTTCGCGCGCCACCAGGCCGGCATGGAGGGTGCCAACTCGACTGAATGCGACCCCGAGACGCCGTTCCCCGTGATCGACCTGCTGCCCGAGCAGAAGGAGATCGTCGATCTGGGCGGCACGATGCGGCTCGGCGCGACGCCGATCAAGCTGCACGAGGGGACGCGCGCGCGCGAGCTCTACGACGAGGCCGTCATCTACGAGCGCCACCGTCACCGCTACGAGGTCAACAACATGCTCCGCCGCAGGCTCGAGGCAGCCGGCCTGGTGATGTCCGGGACGACGCCCGACGAGCGGCTCGTCGAGATCGTGGAGCTGCCCGACCACCCGTTCTTCGTGGCCTCCCAGTTCCACCCCGAGTTCAAGTCTCGCCCCGAACGCCCGGCACCGCTGTTTCGCGAGTTCGTCGCCGCGGCACTCGTCCGCTCACGCGGTTCCGCCGTCGGCTCGTGACGCTCGCGAGCGACGCGGAGCGCCGTCGCCTGCACGACACCTTTGCCGCACTCTGTCGCATCGCCAGCCCATCGGGGCACGAACGCGAATGCGCGGATGCCGTGACCGCCGAACTTCGCGACGCCGGGTGCAGCGTGGTCGAAGACGCAGCCGCTGCCGCGCTCGGCGGTGACTGCGGCAACCTGCTCGCGCGGATTCCCGGTAGCGGTGAGCGCTCGCTGCTGCTCTGCGCGCACCTCGACACGGTGCCGGTGGTTGCGCCAATCGAGCCGGTGGTACGGGACGGCGCGTGGCAGAACGCCAACGAGGCGATCCTCGGCGCCGACAACAAGGTCGCCGTCGCAGCGCTGCTCGTGCTCGCCCGGCGCCTGGCCGCCCAGCCGGCGCCGGTCGGAGTCGAGTTGCTCTTCACGGTCGGCGAGGAGCTTGCGCTCGCTGGAGCGAAGGAGTTCGAAACGGGACTGCTGCGCAGCAAGCTCGGCTACGTCTTCGACAGCGCGTCGCCGGTCGGCGGCGTCGTTGTCGCCTCGCCGACGCACTACCGGATCGCCGCCGAACTGCGCGGCGTCGCGGCGCACGCCGGAGTGCAACCGGAGCGCGGACGCAGCGCGATCCTGGCGGCGGCGCGCGCGATTGCGAACATGCGCCTTGGCCGGATCGACTCCCAGAGCACCGCGAACATCGGCACGATCTCCGGCGGCGATGCGGCGAACATCGTTCCCGACCGCTGCCGGCTGGTCGGCGAGGCGCGCAGCCTCGAGGGGGCGCGGGCCGAGCAGATCGCGAGCGAGATCGTGGAGTGCCTGACCGACGCGGCGAACGACCCCGAGTGCGAGTGCGACCTCGACGTCACGATGGAGCGCGAGTTCGAGGGCTACCGCGTGCGCCCGTCGAGCGCGGAGGTCGCGCTGGCGTTCGCGGCCCTGCGCGACTGCGGCCACCAGCCGGAGCCGACCACCAGCGGTGGCGGCAGCGACGCCAACGCGCTGCGCGCCCGCGGCCTCGCCGTGCTGAACCTCGCCAACGGAACCGAGCGTATCCACGAGCCGGGCGAGCGTGTCGCGACGGCCGCGCTGGAGGCGATCCTCGACATCGCCTTCGCCCTCGTCGAACACGCCGCGCAGTAGCGGCACCGGTCGCCCGCCGTCAGCGCCACGATCCGTAGCAACGCCGGTGCGCCGGATGGCGCGCTCGCGCGGCGCCGCTGAGCAGACCGACGGCGGCTGCGGGCGTGTCGTAGGCTCCGTTCACCGTGGTGATTGGCAGGTGATCGAGCCGGATCACGCTGAGCTTCGCGTGCTCGGCGCGCTGATCGAGAAGCAGCGCACGACACCGGATGCCTACCCGCTGTCACTGAACGCGCTGCGCCTGGCCACCAACCAGACGACCGGCCGCGACCCGGTTGTCGCGTTCGACGACGCGATGATCCGCGATGCGATCGCGCGCCTGGTGCGCCGCGGCTGGGCCCGTCTCGCGAGTGGGCCCGGCAGCCGCGCGACGAAGTATCGCCACCTGCTCGATGACTCGCTCACACTGAACGGCGCCGAGCTGTCGGTGCTGGCCCTGCTGATGCTCCGGGGAGCGCAGACGCCGGGGGAGCTGCGCCAGCGAACCGAGCGCCTGCACCATTTCGCGACGCTCGAACAACTCGACGCGCTGCTCGACGCGCTTGCCGCGCGCGAGCTGATCGTCCGTTTCGACCGCCGTCCGGGCCAGAAAGAGGCTCGCTGGCATCTCGGAGCGGTGTTCGGCGCCCCCAACCTCGCCCCCGACACCGAGGCGCCGCAGGTTGTGAACGCTCACGAGGAGGACCTCGCCGGCGCACCGCGCTCGGCCGGCTCGGCGGACCTTGAGCTCCGAATCGCGGCGCTCGAGCGCGACCTCGGCGCCCTGCGCGAGCTGGTCGTGCGGTTGCGCGGCGAGCGCGACTAGAGGGGACCCCGGCGCCGGCGCGAACTTTGCGCCATGGCAGTCGCCGCCATCCCCGTGCAGCCGTTCGAGCAGCTCGTGCTCGACTTCCTCGCCTACCTGGAGTTCGAGCGCGGGCTGTCGCGCAACACGCTCGAGGCCTATCGCGCCGACCTGCTCCAGTTCGGCGCCTATCTGAATCAGCACGGCCACGACGCCCGGACCGTCGGGCACGTCGAGCTCGCGGGCTTCCTGACCTCGCTTGCGCGCGGCTCGCCAGAGCGCCCGCCGGTCGCCGCGGCGACGCTGCAACGCAAGACCGCCTGCCTGCGCTCCTTCTACCGCCACCTGCGCCGCGAGGGCACGATCACCCACGACCCGACCGCCGAGCTGCACGGGCCGCGAAAGACCCAGAAGCTGCCGGAGGTGCTCACCCGGGACGAGGTGAACCGCCTGCTGCGTGCGCCCCAGGGCGCTTCGCCGGCGGCGCTGCGCGACCGCGCGCTGCTCGAGGTGCTTTACGCGTGCGGCCTTCGCGCCTCAGAGGCCGTCGGGCTGGCGCTCGAGGACGTGAGCCTCGAGGACGCCTTTCTGCGCGCTCGCGGCAAGGGCTCCAAGGAGCGCCTCGTGCCGATCGGCCGTGAGGCCGTCAGCGCGCTGCGCGCCTACCTCAGCCGCTCCCGGCCCGTCCTGGTCGGACTTGCGCCGGAGCGCCACGTCTTCGTCAATCTGCGCGGCGGCGGATTGAGCCGTCAGGGCCTGTACAAGATCGTCCAGGGATACGCGCGGGCGGTCGGGCTCGGTGATCGCATGAGCCCGCACACGCTGCGACATACCTTCGCCACCCATCTGCTGGCCGGCGGCTGCGATCTGCGCACGCTGCAGGAGATGCTCGGCCACGCCGACATCGCGACCACGCAGCTCTACACGCACCTCTCGAGCGAGCGGCTACGCGACGTGTACTTCGACGCGCATCCGCGGGCACACGAGTAGCGGATACGCCCTAAGCTCGCGAGCCGAGCGATGGATCGGCGCGCCTTCGTTGTGGTGATCGACGCCTGCGGTGTGGGCGAGCTGCCCGACGCCGCGGACTACGGCGACGGCGGGTCCAACACGCTGCGCCACGTCGCGGACGCCGTCGGGGGGCTCGCGCTGCCGACCCTGGGCGGACTCGGTCTCGGGAATATCATCGAGCTCCCAGGGGTGCCACCGTCGCCCTCGCCCGTGCTCCACGGCCGCCTGGCGCCGGTGGGTCCGGGCAAGGACTCGAGCAACGGGCACTGGGAGCTGATGGGCGTGGTCGTCGCGGCGGCGCCGCCGACCTATCCGGCGGGCCTGCCCGACGACCTGCTCTCCCTGGTGGAGGCGACGGTCGGATCCCCGGTGCTCTGCAACCGTCCGCACGACGGGCTGGCCGCAATCGAGGATTACGGCGCCGAGCACCTCTCTAGCGGGGCGCCGATCCTCTACACCTCGCAGGACTCCGTCGTGCAGCTTGCCGCGCACACGTCGGTCCTCGCCCCGGAGCAGCTGTACGCCATCTGCGCCGCCCTGCGCGGCGCGCTGCGCGGCCCGGACGCGGTTCGCCGGGTGATCGCGCGCCCGTTCGAGGGCGACGTGGGCGCGTTCGTGCGAACCGAGGGCCGCCGCGACTACACGCTGCCGCCGCCCTCGCCCAGTCAGCTCGAGCTGCTCGGAGCGGCTGGCATCGCCGTCCACGGCGTCGGCAAGGCGCCGGCTCTGTTCGACGGGATCGGCTTCAGCGAGGTGCACCCTGGGGCCACGAACGACGAGGCGATCGCGAGCGTCGAGCGGCTGGTCTCCACGCTCGACGGCGGCCTGGTGTTCGCGAACCTGATCGAGACCGACCAGCTCTATGGTCACCGCAAGGACGCGGCCGGCTTTCACCGGGCGCTGGCGAAGATCGACGCCGCGCTCGCTCGCTGGATCGCCGCCACGGGGAAGGACGACCTGCTGATCGTGACAGCCGATCACGGCTGCGACCCGGCGTCTGGGCACACCGACCACACGCGCGAGTACTCGCCGCTGCTCGCGAGCTTCGCCGGTCACGGCGGTCGCCGCCACGACGGGCGGCTCGCCGACGTCGGCGCGTCGGTGCTCGATTGGCTGACCGGCCGCACGGCGACGCTCCCGGGGCGATCATTCATCGGTGATGCCTGAGCTCCCGGAGGTCGAAACCGTTCGCCGCCAGCTCGAGCCGGCCGTCGTCGGCTCGACGATCACGGAGCTCGCCGTGCTCGATCCCCGCTGGTGCGCTCCGCTCGCAGCGGCGGAGCTCGCGGACGTCGTGGTGGGTCGGCGCGTGCAGGCGCTGGAGCGTCGTGGCAAGTACCTCGACTGGGTGCTCGACGGGGAGATCCACCTGCTGATGCACCTGCGGATGACCGGGACGCTGCTGCTCGATCCGCCGGTCGAGCTCGCCCACACGCGGGTTGAGATCGCGCTCGACGGTGCGCGCCGCCTGCGCTTCGTCGATCCCCGCCGCTTCGGCACCGGCCAGCTGGTGATCTCCGATCGGGCGCTGGCGGTGTTCTTCGACGCCCGGCTCGGGGTCGAGCCGTTCGACGATGCGTTCACGCCCGAGTTGCTGCGCGGCCTCGCGCGCGGGCGGCGCGGTCCGATCAAGTCGTTTCTGCTGGACCAGCATCTGATCGCCGGGATCGGCAACATCTACGCCGACGAGGCGCTCTTCCGGACCGGGGTGCACCCGCTGCGCGCGGCGGGTGCGTTGAAGCCCGGGCAGTATGCCCGGCTGCGGGACGCGATCCGCGAGGTGCTCGCTGCCGGCATCGATGCCCGCGGCGCCTCGATCGACGACTTCCGCCACCTCGACGGGGCGCGCGGGAGCTTCCAGGATCGCTTCCTCGTGCACCGCCGAGGGGGCGA
>Ga0209415_10009555_pt1 | contig 16654 bp, 13 predicted proteins | sample PeaSoiSIISIP2007_FD_187696 | JGI IMG/M metagenome (GOLD analysis project Ga0209415, IMG submission 187696) | Peat soil microbial communities from Weissenstadt, Germany - SII-SIP-2007 (SPAdes) (version 2) | ecosystem: Environmental > Terrestrial > Soil > Wetlands > Peat | place: Germany... | reverse complement strand
TGACCGACGAGCAAAGGGCCCAGGTGATGGGGGCCAAGGCTCGTCAGGACCAGCAGATTGCCGAGCTCCAAGCAGGAGGGTTTCGCCGCACGGACCAACAAGAGATCGCCGTGCAGCTTCAGCAGATTGCATCGGACACGAATTCCGCTCTGGGGGAGATTCTGACCGAGAGTCAAAAGAGCCAGCTCAAGAAGCTCCAAGGCCCGGTGTTCAAGCCCGACCAGTCTTAACTGCCCTTCTCGGTAAGGCTTCTTAGCGTGGCCAGATCAGCCGCGTGACCGGAGACCTCCGTTTCCAGCATCATCGCGATCTTCTCGAACCGCTGATCGTTGACGAGGAATCGGAAAGGCTCCAGCCCCAGTTCGCCCTTGCCGATGTGCTCGTGCCGGTCGATGTGGCTGCCAAGCCCCTTCTTGCTGTCGTTGAGATGAAAGGCATGGAGTCGTTCTAGGCCGATCAGGTTATCGAAGTGCTCGAACACCATGTCGTAGCATTCTCGGGTGCGGATCTCATAGCCGGCGGCGAAGATGTGGCAGGTGTCTAAACAGACGCCGAGGCGCGCCGGCCGCTTGCAGAGATCGAGGATGGCCGCGAGTTGCTCGAAGGTTGCGCCGAGGGCGGAGCCCGAACCGGCGGTGGTCTCCATGAGGAGCGTGACTTCAGGGGGTGTCTCCGCGAGTAGCCGGACGGTTGCCTCCGCTACCGCCTTGATCCCGTATTCCTCGCCCTGCCCCTTGTGGGCGCCCATATGGCTGACGACGAAGGGGATCCGATAGGTCCCGCAGCGGGTCATCTCGCCTTTCAGTGCGTCGAACGACTTTTGGGCGATCTCGGGCTCCGGCGCGCAGAGGTTGACGAGATAGCTGTCGTGACTGACGATCTCGGTGAGTCCGGTCTCTTCGCGAGCTTTGTTTAGGTCGTCGATCTTCTCCTCGGTGACGCTGGATGCGCGCCACATCTGGGGGCTGCTCGTGAAGACCTGGACTGCCTCCGCCCCGATCGCCTTTCCTTCGCGAAGAGCGTTCCCGAGCCCCTTGGAGGCCTTCATATGCGCGCCGAGCAATCCCATCGCTCTATTGTGATGGAGGTGAGGAAGGGAATGGAGTGAGCCGGACAAGGTGTAGAACTAGATCCGCGCCGGTGACCAGACACTCCCGCTTTCCGCCGCCCAAAGGCGGAGGTCGAGAACCTTCGCGCCCTTCCCTTGCTTTCGGCCTCCATCCGCGCTTTAACGTCATCGGATCATGTGACGTAAAAAGTCACGGCTACCGCCTCGTAATCCTACATTGAACAATAAGGTCACTGAATTCTAATGCAGGTGTGCAACAGCTTTATTCCCCCCCCACATACGGACCTTTGATTCTACGTGATTGAAGACGAAGGGGTCTAAATGTGAAAACGAAACTGATTCTAACTATAGCGACTGTCATTGCGGGGTTCTTGCCGGTCGCCTTGGCCGCTCAGGGCATCGGACCCGGCGTCGCGTACCGCCGGGCGCCTACGTCCCCCGGCTCGCTGCCATCTAAACCCGATGGTCTATTACTTCTCGGGCACTAATTGCAGAGCGTCCGGAACGGTTGAATCTTCATATGGAAGGAAGTTGGTCTACGCCGAACTGCAGATCAACGGCGAGGTCGTCAACCAAATAATCTGGAACCCGGGGGACCCGGACTACGTGGCTATGCTGCCTTCGGTCATGTTCGACAGCACGCACTTCGCGAACGGTTCGACGGTGACGGTCACGGTTCGCAGCGAGGAAGATCTCGGCCACTGGGGTCAAGCGAGCGCTTCGGCGCCGGTGAAGAACTTCGCCAGCCTGTTCGGCCGCTACGACCTCGAAAGCTCGGTCCCCATTGCCTGGAACTGGGATGATCCCGTTGGCTACTACTTTATCGGAGATATGTCTTGGCACGGCCTCCCCTGGGCGGCGGCGTTCCTTAGCAGCATGGGTTACTACATTGAGCATCAGGTGACATCACGGGGCTGGGGCTCCGGCGACCTTCTCGCTGGGCTTGCCGATTGCACAGTGTTCTACGTGCATACGCACGGCGCGACTACTTACTATTGGACCGATCTCAACGATTTCTACAACTGGTATCCCGCAGCCCCCGAATCATGGAGCGAAAACGCCTACGCGAGTTCGACTGGGGGCGATCCCTACGGCTTCGTCCTCGAGCCCACCCGAGTAAACGCAATGGGATCGGGTCTACCACCCTTCAACTCCACCGGCCTGCCCCCGATAGCTCTCTCGTTCATGGTTGCATGCGATACCGGGACCAACAACGACTTCGCCGAGGCCTACCTCTATCCCTACACCAACGCCTACGTCAATCCGGCGATCGAGGATCAGTCGGAACTCGGCTACAACCTGCCTTTCGAACTTAGATCAGACTGCGGCCGTGCAGTCAGCGTTCTGGACGTGCCTTGCCGACGGGTACACGGCCGAGGAGGCCCGGACTGCGGCCTTCAATGCCTATGAGGGCGATAACAAGCCCTACCTGAAGACCGACTTCCTCCATGTGTGGGGGGACTACTACACAAGGCTGAAGGGCGTCTACACCGGTGCCCACGCGCCCCAACCTCAGACAGATTGGTATAGGAGTTTCTAACATGAAGAAATCGCTCAGTACCCTTTGGGGTTTGCTGCTTATCGCATCGCTGGCCATCGGCCAAGTGTTAGTGAGGGTTCCAAGTAGCGTGGAACCGCAGGCGACGGACATTACCATTCAGGCTGCCTCCAAGAAGGCGGACGCCTTCCTCGATCTCATCGGCTTGGAGCGGCAAGAATGGGGCTCAGGAAGGGGAATCCTGCGCCAGTCCTACGATTCGACTGGCCGGACATGGCATCTTTCCGGGCCGAAGTACAGCTTTTCGGTCGAGTCCGTGGCGGGGAGGGTAACCGCCTTTGAGAATCTCGTTCGATCGGATCAACGATATCATGGCCGCGGACGGACCGGGGCCGTGGCCTGCACGGAGACCGAGGCCAAGAACCTCGTGGGGCGGTTGGCTACCAAGCTGGGAGTTCCGGCCAACGCTCAGGTAACCAGTTGGGGCTATCGGCTGAGGGGCACGGGCCAGGACAGCGATGCCTGCGGCGTCTTCGGTGCAACCTACAGCATCGGCAGGAAACCCATCGCGACGATGAGTTTCGACATTCAGGATGCGGTTCCTCTCGACATATGGCTGAAGTAGCTCGAAGCAGAAATAGCAAATGAGACTGATCCTGGCACTAGCGTTTTTCGCCATCGTCGGTGGGGCTGAGGCTTTCCAGAAGCTGATGCGAAGCCCGGTTCACCCGCAACGACCGGACATCTCGATGAAGGCAGCGTTCAATAAGGCGAACGAATTCCTGAAGGGAGCCGGACTTGAGCCGCTGCCGACGTCCGAGGCCAAGGCGATGCTCATACGAGCCGGCGATGAGTTGATTGCCGTGATCAGCCTCGATCTGGAGCGCGGCGACGTGCTCCAAATGGCGTGGTGCATCCAATCGGGTCCTGCGAGTCAGGCGGACGGAATAACGAAGCAGGCTGCGTTGCGGAAGGCGAACGGATACATCAGGGGCGCCGGCCTCGGTAAGTTAGACCCGGCGAAAACCAGGTCTTTCCGGCCAAGGTCGAGTGGGCTCTGGGAGTTTAGTGACGCCCGGGTCACCGTGGAGGTCTTCACTTCCTCGGGTCGGCTTCGCTGTCTCGCCGACTATCCGTTGATGAGAAGAAGAAGCCGGACTGCGCCTAGGAAGAGGATTGGGGAGGCGGCGGCCAAAGCGAAGATCGCGCGACTGTCCAAGCTGCTGGCCCTTCCCCCTTCTGCGGTCGTGGGCCGTCCCAAGCTCGGCAAAGTGCTGACGAACGAAACGCCAAGCTCGACATGCCTGGGTTACACCGCGATGATCTCGGCCGGGGGCCGAGATCTCGCGGTCGTCAGCGTCGATGTGGAAAACGGCAGTCTCCTGGACATGGGTCTCCTGCAAGGGAATTAACTCTCAACGTTCGAATCGCCCCAGGGCGGGTCGGAGCAACTAGCCCGAACAATTGCGAAGAGCCAAGAACCGTAGCGGCAGGGCTCGCCCTGCGACCCGCTGGCGAATTATACGGGCTAGCCGGGGCTAGCCGAATTAGATTTAGAGATAGCACAAATTCTAAACGCGAAGTTCTAGAATGGCGGCATGCCACACGGATTCCAAATCCAAAAACTCCAAGAACGAAAGACGATGAGTGTGCGAGCGACCTGCCCGCACGACAAAATCGGGCCGACCATCGGCATGCTTTACGGGAAGATCATGCCGGTCATGAAGGAGCGCGGGCTGGAGATGATAGGCCCTCCCTTCTGCAGATACCTCGCCTGGAACGACGCCGACTGCGAGATTGAGGCCGGCTGCTGGATCGACGGCGAAGGCCCGAAGGAGGGTGAGGTTCGCGAAGGAACTACGCCCGGCGGAAAAGTGCTGATGACCCGCCACGTCGGGCCCTATGACAAGCTCCACGACGCCTACTCCGCCGCCATGGCCTACATGAAGGAGAACGGTTTGGAAGGGGCCGGCGCCCCTTGGGACGTCTACATCACAGACCCCGGTACGGAACCGGATTCGTCGAAGTGGATCACCGAGATCTATATGCCGATCGCCTAAGGGCGTGAATGGGTGAGTGGGCTAATGGGTGAATAGGGAGGGAGGGAACGGTAGGCGGTAGATGAGTTCTCCAGAGCCCGTTCATCGTTCGCACATTCACCGATTCACCGATTCACCGATTCACCCTTTCATTATCTCGGCTGTGGTAAACAGCCCCCAATGGGTCAATACCTTGCCTGCTTCAAGGCATATGACGTCCGCGGCAAGGTGCCGTCGGAGCTAAACCCCGACATTGCCTACGACATCGCCCGCGCCTATGCCGACCAGACCGGCGCCAAGAAGGTCTGCATCGGCTACGACATCCGCTTGAGCGGCCCCGTTCTTTACGACGCGATGGCGCGAGGGTTTAACGACGCCGGCGTCGACGTCGTCCACATCGGCATGGTCGGCACCGAGATGGTCTATTTCGCGACCGCATTTTACGGCTACGACGGCGGGGTCATGATCACCGCCAGCCACAACCCTTCCGACTACAACGGAATGAAGATGGTCCGGCAGGGGTCTCGCCCGATATCGAGCGACACCGGTCTGAACGATATCGAAAGTCGCGCCTTCGAGAAGAAGTGGGAACGGATAGGGCACGGCTCCCGCGAGGAGAAAGACTGCTATCGCGATTTCATCGGACACTTGATCCGCATCGTTCCCCCTGCAGATCTCAAGCCGTTGCGGGTCCTCGCAGATCCTGGCAACGGAGCGGCGGGAGTCGCCCTCGACCAGTTACTGCCTCAGGTACCCGTGAAAGTCGATCAGATTCGTCACGAACCGGACGGCAACTTCCCCAACGGGGTTCCGAACCCGATCCTTCCGGAGTCGCGCGCGATGACCGAGCAGGCAATGCACAAAGGCGATTACGAATTTGGAGTCGCCTGGGACGGCGATTACGACCGTTGCTTCCTTTTCGACGAGCATGGCAACTTCATCGAGGGCTATTACATCGTCGGCCTCCTCGCCCAAGCGTTGCTGAGCGACGATCCCGACCAGACGATCATTTACGATCCGCGTTTGACCTGGAACACCCTCGCCATCGTTGAACGGTTAGGTGGCCGGGCCGTGGTGTGCAAGAGCGGCCACGCCTTCATCAAAGAGAAGATGCGGGCCGAGGACGCAAGCTACGGGGGCGAGATGAGTGCCCACCATTACTTCAAAGCGCACTGGTATTGCGACAGCGGCATGCTTCCCTTCCTGCTCGTGGCGAGGCTGGTCAGCAAGGCCGGACGCTCGCTCGGCGATCTTGTCGGGGAGATGATCCGCGACTATCCCTGCTCCGGAGAGATCAATTCGACGGTTGCGGACGTTAAGACCGTCATCGACCGGGTCGAAGCCCGATATGCGGACGGCAAGATCCATCACATCGACGGGCTCACTGTCGAATACGAGAACTGGCGGTTCAACCTTCGCGGGTCGAACACGGAGCCGGTAATCCGCCTGAACGTTGAGAGCCGGGGCGACGAGGCACTGCTGAAGGAGAAGACGGACGAATTGCTGGCGCTCGTCCGAGCCTAGCGAGGAGATCGTTCAAAACTCCCGATCGGAGCGTCTTTGCGTTCCTGCGCTCCTGCGTCCTGGCATGATTCTCCACTTTGCGGACCCTGCGAGACCTGTGCGGACTTTGCGTGAGGAGAGACGGCGACACCAGCGGCGAGTTTTGAAATGGCTCAGATAAGCCCGGAATAGAGCCCGGAGCCAGGATGTGGGGCGGCCCTAGACCCATTCATCTGTCCTATTTGCACACATCCTGCCAGCACCCTCACCCGAGCTTCGCACTCCATCTCCCTATCGGCACCCAATTGCTTTGCTCAGGCAGGCTCTTCGCCATCCGACAGGGAGAAGGTTACTTGAGTCGCCGCAGCCAGAGGATAGCGTCGCGTCCGGAGACCCGGAGTGTCCCGGCATGCCCGCCGGAGACGCCCACCTCGACCCGCGTGGTCGATCCCGAATCAAGATCGGTCAGGACTCCCCAATAGGTCCCGTCCGCCAATCCGCCCAGGCGGACCGAAGTCGATCCCTCATGCACGGCTCGCTCGATCCGCATCAGTGCGAACCGCGCGTTCGTGATGGCCAAGGCCATCGCCTCCGGCGCGATCCCGGTGACCGTGAAAGACTGGATCTGCACCCAGTCGTTCGCCTGGTTATCCAACTCGACGGCTACGGTTCCGGCTGGGAAGGGCGCCTCGACCGCCTCCGGCGTCTGCAGCTTGGTTCCGGCCGACCACGACTTCCGCGCGGCCTCCAAGCCATTCACCTTCACGATCAGCTCGCCGCCGCTATCCGCGATCCCCGCGACCTCGATCCGAAAAACCCCCGCGCGAGGCGCGGTGAAGTGAAACGTCACCGGCCGAGGACGCATGTCGGCGTGGTACTTGCCCTGAAAGAAGGCCGAGAGCTTGCCCATCGCGGCCACACCATCCGACGGCAGGTGAAAGTCGAACTGCCGAGTCGGCTCCCAGCCCCCTCCGGGATTGAGGGTCAAGTCCGCGCCGGCTCCTACCCCCAGGCTGACCGTCCGACGCGCCAGTCCTTTCTCGTCGAGCACCCGGCTCTCATCCAGGATCTTGCGGGCCAACGCATACTCCCGATGGAGCCCATACTTCGGCACGAGGTCCCAGGTCCAATACTCGGCCGCGCCGGCCTGGAGGGCGAACAGCCCGCTCCAGATGCCGTCCCGCACCGCCTCGACCTGCACGTCCTTGCCCGCCATCAGGCTCCCCGGTCCGACCTCGCCGAAGAAGAGCGGACGCTGATCCGGGCTCTTCATCGCCATGACCGCACCCTCGACCCTCGGCGGGTAGGCGTGCGGCTGCCAATAGTCGGTCTCGCGCCAGATCGGCAGGCTCACCTCGGAGCTGGTCGTCACCAGATGATGGGCTGCGTCGAGCGAGCGGATGTATTCGGCCATCTCGTCGTGCCAGCGGCCCACTTCGGCGCTATGGCCTTTGTTGATCGCGTCCGTCCATTGGACCTCGTTGAATATCTCCCAGGCCATGATGGCCGGCGAGTAGCCCCAACGCGCGACCGCGTAGCGGATCCAGGCCTGGGCGAGCCGCTTCGCCCGTTCGTTCGTGAAGAAGTCGACGGAATCGCTGAGGAAGCCGCCGTTCGCTGTGTTCCAGGGGTTGTCCTTCCAATTCGAATCGGTCGTCGAGCTGAATTCGCCGTGGTGGAAGAGCACGAATTGGAAGTGGATCCCTGCCTTGCCGGCCGCCTCGACGATCGCATCCCAGCGTTCGAGCGCCTTGGGCCAGAAGGTCCCGATCGGCAGCTTCGTGCCGTCGTTCGGCCACCACGGGTTCTTGCCGTCCCATGCGCAGGCCCAGATCCGGCTCCAGTTGATCCCGTTCTTGCCCATCGTCTGGAGGAAATCGGTCATGTCGGGAAAGCCGTTGCCGGACTGCCAGCCGAGGTCGTGGCCGAGCGGCCAGTAGACCTTCCCGGAGTCGAACTGGAATCCCCATTGGCCGCCTCGCCTCACATAGCCGCCCGGCATCGGCGTCGTCAGTGCGACCTGCTTTGGAGAGCCCTCCCCATGTCCGTTAAGCGTAAGTACAGCCCGATACGCGCCGCGAGCGTGGGCGACGAGGACGGCTTTCCACTGGCCTCGATCGAAATAGGCGGGCCGCTTCTCGATGTCGCTCCCATGGGTGAAGGTCACCCACGCGTCGTTCGCCTCGGGATCGTAGGGATTGCCTTTGACCTCGATAGCGAACTGGACCGTCGCCGGTCCATACCAGGCTTGACGGGCCGTCAGCACGGCGAGTGCGAAGAGAGGCGCAATCACGAATCGAGTATGGCCCGAAGCGGCTATTCGACCTTGACGCCGAGCTTCGCGAGAGCCTTCTCCACGCGCGTGTCTCCGTCGTCGTAGCCGACGATCGCGTCCGCGACCTTGCCGTCCTTATCGATGATATAAGTGGTGGGAATGCCGTTGACGTGGAATAGCTTCATCGCGATGATGGTCGGAGGGTTCTTCCCGGCCGGATCGAAAGCGAACTGGAACTTGTACTTCGATTGGTTCTCAGGCATCCAGGCCTTGTAGGCTTCCTCGGTGTCCCACACGCAGACGCCCACGACGGCCACGCTCTGGCCCTTCACCATCTGATTAACATGCTCGATGTGCGGCATCGACTTCTGGCAAGGGCCGCACCAGGTCGCCCAAAAGTCCAAGATGACGACCTTTCCCCGGTAGTCGGATAGCTTAAGCATGCCCCCGCCCCACTTGTCGGCTTCGAAGTCCGGCGCCATCGAACCGGGTTTCAGGAGGGCTGCCGTGGGCGCTGCAGCCGCCCGGTTAGGAATAACGAGCAGGGCTTTGGTGGTCGGCTCGATGTCGATGCTGGAGCCATCGTCGGCGATCTTCGCCTCGTAGATCGAGCCGCCGAACTTGAATGGGCTCCGAACGTCGATCGGCGCTTGCCGCCCGTCGCTGCCGTCGCCTTTGGCGTCGATATAGAGCCAGATCGGGCGCGTCTTCGCGATTTCGTCGGCTGAGGCAACAGGCTTATCGAAGATGGCGTCGGCGTCGTTCTCCACAAGAAGGATGTTGTGAATCGTGCCTCCAATCGTCACCGTTCCCGTTCGCGCCGACTGACGGTAGATGAACAGGTTCGGCATTCCGACGAAGCGATAAAGCCCGACTTGGTAATCGGCGGACGAAGTCTCTCGGGTCGCGCTTCCGTAAGAGGCTCTCAAGGTCACGCTCATCACGCCGTACATGGTGCGTCCGCTTGTGGTCTTCTTGGCGTTCCATGAGCCGTCGCCGTCGTCGGTCAGATCGCCGTTGCGGTTCCGGTCGATATAGATCTTCCAATCCGCGTTGTCAGGCTCGTCGACGGCGAGGACATATTCGCCGTTTGGCCCGTCGCCCAGGTGAATGACGCCGTACTTGGGAGTCGTTCGATAAGCGGGCTCCTTCCTAACTTGTGCCGGTTTCGTCGTCGAAAGCACTACCTGAACCGGGAAGTAAGGAAGCCGGGCGGCCACGGCGCCATCAGTCTTTAGGGACAGTTGTTGAGGTCCTGAATTCTGCGCGAAGCCGGCGGCGACGCACAGGGCCGTGGCCAGGCAAACGACTCGGACGAGTCTGCTGGAGCGGTGCGATTCCATATCGCTATTCTAGCCCGCCAATCCGGAAACTCGTCCGGGAACGCCATAGTGCGTCGATGCCTCCGCCCCGTTGCTTGCGCGGACCTTGGAGGCGTGCCGCTGAGGGGTGGAGCGGACGGAGCTTGCAGGAGGCGACTACGCCTCCGCCCCTTACATGTGGCTCTCTGAAGATCCCAGGAAGGCAACGGGGCGGGGGCACGGAGGGCTACAAAAAAACAGGGAGCATCGCTGCTCCCTGTGAAACCACTTCGAATGGGCTTACTTCCGGTTCTTTCGCCGAAGAAGAGCGAGGGCGCCGATGCCGAGCGCGGCCAGAGACGCCGGCTCGGGCACGGGGTTGACCTCGATTCCTCGGAAGATCTGATCCGCCCCGGCGGTGGCGAGCGTTGTGAAGGGCGAACTAGCACCGGTATCGACGACCGAAACGATATGGTTGCCCGATGTTTCGGCCGAGGTGGCGAAAATTGTCGTCCCGTCGAATGCTAGCTGACGGAGGCCGGCGGAGAGGCCGGTGGTCAGCGTGTAGCTTAGCGACCACATTCCCGATGCCGGGCTGTAAACCCACTTTTCGAGGCCGCCGCCTGCCGTCGTCGCCCGATCGTCGGCGACATAAAGGGTGTTCGCGTCCGAAAAGAAGAAGTCGTAGTTCGACGGCCCGGAGGACGTCGGGAATCCCGGCAGGAGGGTCGTCGTTCCGGCCACGGAATCGATCCGGCTGATGCCCTGCCAGGTGGTCGTTGCGCTAGAGGCATAAACGACGGTTCCGCCGCCGGTGTCGAACGGATTTCCGTTCACGACGCGGAGGTTCGTGGGAGTCGCCGAGCCGACCTGGGTCGTTGTGGTTGTGCCGAACGCGCCCTTGCGGACTCCGCCGTTCGGGGCCGTAGCGGTGCCGCCCGTGTAGAAGTTGGTACCGTCGTACGAGAACGCGGACCGGAGGTTGTTTCCCGAGTAGGCGGTGTCGAGATCCTGATATGTGAACATGCCCGTCGAGAGGCTAAGCTTGGCGACCTCTCTTGGACCGGTCGTGCTGGCGATTCCAGTCGTCCCGACCGGCGCGTCGTATCCGCCAAGGAGAACGTAGCCGTTCGTTCCCCAGCCGGTGAGGGCGCCTTCGGACGTGGCCGTTCCGCTGTTCGTGAACCGGGACGTGTCGGTCAAGGCGCTAACGCCGGTAAGGGCGCCCGCCTTCGTGTATTCGACGACCGCGACCTGGGTGCCCGCGCTGCTGAGGGTCGTCACCCCATCCCCGAAAACCGAAACCAACAAGTCTCCAGGCGTGAAGGCAAAGGTGGCTCCAGACAAAGCCATTGCGAGCGCAATAAGTGCTGTTCTTTTCATAAACCAAAACTCCGCGTGGCCGCTAGGTTTCCCGGCAATTGTTAAGGAGTTGTCAAGAAGTGCTCTCCCGTCCCTCGAACCTGGTGTTATTGCCGGTGGAGCAGCACCAAGCCCCCGAGATCCGAGATCCGAGATCCGAGATCCGAGATCCGAGATCCGAGATCCGAAATCTCGAAGAGCCCGCCGAAGGGCAATCGAAGATCGGGCCGAAATCCGAAATCCGATATCCGAAATCCGGGCCTATTGCAGATGCACGAACGTCTGAACGTGCTTCGTCAACGGCAGAGAGAGGTGAACCGCGTAGCCGCTGGCGCTCTTCTCGACCGAAACGATCGAGGCGTCGACGTCCTTGATCTTGCCCTTCTTGTCGTAGCCGGCGTGGACGGCGGTGGGCCGGGTGGGCCAAGACACGACGACGTTCCCCAGATCGACGTCCGCGTCGACGTAGCTTGAGATCCGGATATCGCTGCCGTTCTGGCGAACGGTAATGCAGTCGAGAGGCATAACGGTCGTTTCGACGACCTGACCGTCTTTGACGTGGATCAATACGTAATGGAAAAAGCCGCCGTTCTCGGGTGTCGTATCGAGAGGCGCACCGGCTCCGCCCGCGATGTAGTATTCGACGCCGTCGTGGGTCTGATGATTGAAGACGTGGTCGTGGCCCTCGAAGACTATCTTGACGTTGTCGGGGCCGAACTTGGCGGCGATGGCCGGCCCGTCGGCCACGCCCGCGCTGCTTTCGGGCTTCTCGACCGGCCGGATGTAAAAGGGTCGGTGCTCGTAGATGAACGAGGGCTTCTTATCGGAGAGAGCGGAGTCGAGCCAGGATAGTTCCTCCGCAGTGAACTTGGCGGTCGAGTTCTCGGTATCGGTGGCGAGAGCGATGAAGCGGCATCCGCCGTAATCGAAGGAGCCGTAGAGCTGTCCGAGCTGCTTCTGATACTCGGCCTGGAACTCGGCTCTCGCATTGATCTCGTGATTCCCGGGCGCGTTGAAGAACGGAACCCCGATCGCGGCGACGAGCGGCTTGATCCAAGCGCACTCCTGGCGATACTGCTGAATGGTCTCCTCGTTGCCGTAGAGGAGGTCGCCGGTCGAGATGACGAACGCCGGATGAATCCAGCTCACCTCCTTGAGGATTTCCTTGAAGACGTCGGTCGGCGGTTGGCCGGCGCCGGCCGGTCGGTTGTCGCCCATCGCGACGAAGACGAAGTCGCTCTTGTCGGGCGGAAGGGAAATGTGGTTGATCGGCTGGAAGGCGCCCTGGACGGCGAGCGAGGCGGCAGCGAGCGTAAGGAGCATGCCGGAACGATATTCCGCACATGTTAAGACAATGTTGTGTTCCCTTAACAAAGCGGACCAAGCGCACGCATATCCCTGAAGGTCAACAGCTGCGATGCGCGTGAACCGGTAATTCACCACAGCGCCCGCTCGTCCCGACCGCGTAGAATCCAAGCAGGTATGGAATTCGCGACGATTCCGGATGCTATCGAGGAGCTGAGGCGGGGGCGGATGATCGTCGTCGTCGACGATCCCGATCGCGAAAACGAGGGCGACCTCATCATGGCGGGCGAAACGTGCACGCCGGAAGCCATGAACTTCATGATCAAGTTCGGCGGGGGCGTGCCGTTCATCCCCACGACCGCCGAGCGGCTCGCGGAACTGCACGTCCCGATGATGACGAAGAACAACACCGCTCGTCTCGGGACGGCGATGGGAGAGACCGTCGATGCTCTTCGCGGAACGACCACCGGAGTCAGCGCCTACGATCGGGCCAAGACGGTCGAGGTCTTCGTGGACGACGACGCCAAGCCGAGCGATCTCGGCCGGCCCGGCCATATCATCCCGCTGCGAGCCGAAAAGGGCGGGGTTCTGCGAAGGGCCGGCCATACGGAGGCGTCCGTCGATCTTTGCCTGCTCGCCGGCTTCCGGCCGGTTGCGGTTGGGTGCGAGATCCTGGAAGAGGACGGCTCGATGATGCGTCTCGACCGCCTCATGGGCTTCGCATCGGAGCACGGGTTAAAGATCATCACGATCTCCGACCTGATCGCCTATCGCCGCAAGCATGAGAAGTTGGTCAAGCGGGTCGCAGGGCCGATCGATTTTCCGACTCATTTTGGGCACTTCACCCTTTACGCCTACGAACCGACGGTCGAAAATCAGCCGATGGTCGCGATCGTCAAGGGCGACGTCGCGAGCGAGGACGCGGTGCTCGTCCGCATGCACTCCTCCTGCCTGACCGGCGATCTTCTCGGCTCGCTGCGATGCGACTGCGGCGACCAGCTTCAGATGGCCCTCCAGAAAATCGAGGAGGCCGGGCGGGGGGTGGTCCTGTATATCAACCAGGAGGGGCGGGGGATTGGACTCATCAACAAGCTCAAGGCCTATGAACTGCAGGACGAGGGGCTCGACACCGTCGAGGCCAACGCGGCGCTGGGATTCCAGGCCGACCTGCGCGACTACGGGCTCGGCGCGCAGGTGCTGGCCGATCTAGGTCTACGCAAGCTGCGGCTGATGACGAACAACCCGAAGAAGGTTTCCGGCCTGCAGGGCTATGGACTGGAGATCGTCGAACACGTTCCGCTGATCGCCGGGCCCGAGGCCAAGCGCGAGAAATATCTCGATACCAAGCGGGAGAAGATGGGCCACTTGCTGCCGAAATCGAAGCATCCTGGTCTATAATGTCAGTCGGTTGAGATAAGGCTCAACGGCCCCTTTTTCGAAGAATTCCTGGGCCGGCGGATCCTTGACGCAGTACATCGAGGGGGCGCCGGTTTTTTCTTGCGCCGCCCATCTGATGATGATGGAGGTGATGGAGGTGATGGAGATGATGGAGGCCGGCCAATCCGCGGGAGTTAAGCGATGCCAACTCTAGTGATCGTGGGCGCCCAATGGGGCGATGAGGCGAAAGGGAAGCTCGTCGACGTTCTCGGAAGCGAGGCCGACATGGTTGTTCGCTACGCGGGAGGCAACAATGCCGGCCATACCGTCATTACCGGCGGCAAGACCTTCAAGTTCCAGCTTATCCCGGCGGTATTGTTGCATCCGGGCTCGATCGCCGTTCTCGGGAGCGGCATGGTGGTCGATCCCAAGGGGCTGCTCGACGAGCTGGACCGGACGCGAGCCGAGCAAGCCGAGCTCGCAGACCTGAAGGTCTCTTCCGCCGCGCACGTCGTCTTTCCGTATCACCGGATGCTCGACAAGCTACAGGAAGAGGCGAGGGGCGAGAACAAGATCGGAACGACCTCGCGCGGCATCGGGCCGGCCTACGAGGACAAGGTCGGGCGAATCGGAATCCGGATGAGCGAATTCGTCCGCCCGGATCGCTTCCAAAAGCGCCTGCACGAGGTGCTCGCGGTCAAGAACCGGCTCCTCGAGATGTTCGGCCAGGAGCCGTTGAGGTTCGATTGCCTATTCGAGGAATACAGCGGCTACGCGGAGCGAATCGCGCCAATGGTCTGCGACACCGAAGCCCTCGTTCAGGACATGGTCTACGCGGGCAAGCGGGTGCTTTTCGAAGGAGCCCAAGGGACGTTTCTCGATCTCGATTCGGGAACCTATCCGTACGTGACGAGCAGCCATCCGGTCGCGGGCGGGGCATGCCTCGGGACGGGTATCGGGCCGCGGGCAATCGATTCGGTGATCGGAGTCTGCAAGGCCTACACCACGCGCGTCGGCTCCGGGCCTTTTCCGACCGAACTGCTGGACGAGACCGGCGACTGGATCCGCGAGACCGCCCAAGAGTACGGGACGGTTACCGGAAGAAACCGGCGCTGCGGCTGGCTCGATCTCGTCGTGCTTCGCCATTCGTGCCGGCTGAACTCGCTGTCCAGTCTGGCCCTCACCCGCCTGGACATTCTCTCCGGGCTTAAGACCTTGTCGGTTGCCACAAGCTACAACTTCGCGGGCCAAGAGATCCGTTACGTTCCGACCGACATTGGCGACTTCGCCCAGGTGACACCGAACCTCGTCGAGCTGCCGGGATGGGGCGAGAATCTGTCCCAGATCCGACGGTTTGAGGATCTCCCCGAAAACGCGAAGGGCTACGTCCACTTCGTCGAGAAGCAAACCGGAACGCCGGTCAGCATGATCGGGGTGGGGCCGGATCGCAAAGAAACGATTGTGGTCAGGCCGGAACACATATGGATGACGCGGGAGTAAGAGCTTGGCCGTGGCGACTACCTCCGGGCTGTCGATATGCATCGCCGCTATCACTAGTTGAGCCAGTTTCAAACTCGTTGGTCGTTGCGGCGAAGCTTCTCTAACGCAAAGTCCGCAGGTTGCAGCCTGGCCGCAACCTAAGCACCGCATGCGGTCTTTCAACACAAGGCGCAGTGACATAGAGATTCATCCTGTACTTCTCGGGGCTCATGGTTTTGCCGGCTGGGGAGAGAACCACAGATTTGCACCGATGGCCGCAGATCCGTCCTTCGCGCCATGCGAATACCAATCGTTAGCTATGCAAAGAGGCTCCGACCGGGAGTCTTGAAATTGGCTCAGGTAACTCCCGCATCGATTCGCGTCAGTTCGTAGCATCGACATCTCGCCGATGAACGCCTGACTCATCGGTCTGACCGTCGCGAATCAAGGGCTATATGCGACCCCCACAGCTAGGGCAAAGGTAACTGACCGGGGATAAACGGCCGCGGCGCCCGCAGGCGTTTCCAGAGGATCCAAAGGCACAGGATCACCGAGCAGGCCGCCGACGTGTAATACGACGCCATGTGCGCGTAGAGGTCAGCGGTGAAGGCGCGCTGCTTCTCCGGACTCAAATGCGCCTCGTTGACGGCCTCCGTCCTCGCCCAGTCCGGAATGTTCACGATGAAATGAAACGCGGTCACGCCTGAGACGAGCGCCGCGATGTAGGAAGCGACGAGGACGGCAACGAGCGGCCAGATCAGCCTCCGCCAATTCAGCATCGGTAGCGGCCCGGCCTGGGCGAACACGGCGATCATCGCCCCCAGGAATAGCCCCATCCACCAGGTCGCGACCACTCCCCAGCCGAGAGCGAGGAGCCAGGGCGAGTCGGTATGGAAGATCGGTGGATGGAAGACGCTGAAGTATTCGACGCAGAGGTTCGCGGTGACGAGATCGTGGAGTATGCCGTAGACGATCGCGGCCACGATGCAAAACCCAACGATCTTCACCGATTCCACAATCTAGATGTTAGCCAAATTTGGAGTGCGTGAACTTGGTCGGGCTTTGGCCGGCCCACAAGTCCGCCTGCTGGCGCGCGAGATCGATCATCATCATCCCACTTTGCTTAGAGTGATGATGATCAATCCGGCGGAGACCTCGGGCCGCACCTCCGGATGGCGGAATCCGTGGATACCGCTCATTCGCTTCTCGTTCCCGACCTTGCTCAGATGTTCAGCCACCGCCTCAGCCGCTAGACCCACTCTTCCAAGACCGTGGGGTCCCGATCTGCCGCAACAACACACTCACCGTAACCCACTGAGACCATTGAAAAGCGGGTATTAACACGTGTGGTCGCCCGATCAATGACCCGCACATGAATGATATGGTCGCTGCTGTCGAGAAGAATGTCATAGTAGCCAGGCAGAGACAGTCCAGTTGGAATGGGGC
>Ga0209415_10009554_pt1 | contig 16655 bp, 20 predicted proteins | sample PeaSoiSIISIP2007_FD_187696 | JGI IMG/M metagenome (GOLD analysis project Ga0209415, IMG submission 187696) | Peat soil microbial communities from Weissenstadt, Germany - SII-SIP-2007 (SPAdes) (version 2) | ecosystem: Environmental > Terrestrial > Soil > Wetlands > Peat | place: Germany... | reverse complement strand
GACCGGCGCGGACCCAGCGGCCTCGACCGCCGGGCAAGGGGCTCTGAGCAGCGAGGACGCGGCGGAATTGCGCGGGCACGGAGTTCCGCGGCTGCATCGGCGAGCAAGCCGCTGGGCGTGCCGTCCGGATTTGATAACGATCCAATAACGCAACGGTCTGGTCAACGGCCGGTCAGAGGCACGCAATCCCTTGGCCGGCTTGGCACGGCGCCGTGCAGCGCGGCCCGGCCGGACCTTCGCTGACGGACAGCGCCGTCAGTACCTTCCGCCACGCCGGTTTCCCGGCCAGCCGGTCCGGGCATTTCAACGTCCGCAGCGTTGAAGAGACCATCGCGTCGCATGTCGGAGCGGGCGGGAAGGGGGTGAGGGTGTCGAGCGTCGTGCTCCTGCCATGTAACCCTGCGAGCGTCGCGGTGGCGCGCCGGGCTCTGGCCGACGAGCTCAGGGCGGCGGGCATCTTCGACTCCGCGGTCTGCGACGCGGTCCTCGTCGTCAGTGAGCTGCTCAGCAACGCCATCCTGCACGCGTACCCGCTTCCGGGCGAGAGCCTGCGGGTGACCTGGGACGTCGACGGCAGCTGGGTCGAGGTCGCGGTCAGCGACGGCGGGAGCCTGACCATGCCTCATGCTGGCCAGGCGTCGGTGTCATCGCTCGGCGGACGCGGGCTGAGCATCGTCGCGCATCTGTGCGATGCCTGGGGCGTGCGGAGCGACGACCTCGGACTGACGGTCTGGGCCGTCCTGCCGGCGCCCCGGCACGACGATGGCGCCGCCGCCGGACCCGCTCTGGCACCGCAGCGGGTAGGCGCCGCCGGCTGGACCACGCTCGGTGACGCCATGCGGCACCAATCGCCCTGTGAGGCGTAACCGGCCGCGGACTGGTGATACTGCCTTGAGGGGTCGCCGCACGGGGGCGCGGCGCGGGGGACCGCGGGGGAATCGTGAGCCACACCATCGGCGCAGACAGCGAGATCGGCAGCCTCCGGGCTGTCCTGGTGCACCGGCCGGGAGCCGAGCTCAAGCGGATCACGCCGCGGACCAGGAACCGGCTGCTATTCGACGGTCTCCCCTGGGTTGCCCGGGCGCAGCAGGAGCACGACGTATTCACCCAGGTGCTCAGGGACCACGGCGCCGACGTCGTCTACCTCACCGAGCTGCTTCAGGATGTCCTTGAGTACGCCCGTGCCAGGGACGATGCGATCGGCTCGGTGCTTGCCGATACGGCGCTCGGCGACGAGCTGAGGGCCAGCGTCCGCTGCTACCTGGAGTCCCTGCCGCCTGAGGCCCTCGCCGAAGTGCTCATCGCCGGGCTGGCACTGGCGGAGCTGAGGACTGGCCGGGGCGTCGTCTTCCAGCTGCTCGACCCGCACGATTTCGTCATCGAGCCGCTGCCGAATCTGGTGTTCAGCCGCGACTCGAGCGTGTGGATCGGCGACCAGGTGATCGTGACCAGCCTGGCCGGGCAGCGGCGCAGGGAGACGGAGCTGCTGGCGGTCATCTACCGGCACCATCCCAGGTTCGCCGGCCTTAAGAGCGTCTATCAGACCGGACAGCCGCTCGTTGACGGCGGTGACGTCCTGCTGCTAGCGCCCGGGGTGGTCGCGCTCGGAGTAGGAGTGCGAACGACGCCGGCCGGCGTGGAACGGCTGGCGCATCATCTGCTCGAGACTGGCCTCGCCCGCGCCGTGCTCGCGGTGCCGATGAATCAGCGGGGCCGGGGCGGTCATCTGGACACGGTGTGCACGGTAGTGGACACCGACACCGTGGTGATGTCGCCCGCGGCAGCCTTCACGCTCACCGCGCACACGATCACGGCGCGAGGCGCCGACCTCCGGGTCTCCCGCCCCAGGCCATTCCTCGAGGCAGCGGCGGAGACGATGGGAATCGACCGGCTGAAAGTCATCGACACCGGGCTCGACCCGGCGGTCGGGAGGCCGCAGCCGTGGGACGACGGCGGGAACGCTCTGGCGATAGGCCGCAGGGTGGCGGTCTGCAACGAGCGGAACGTCGCGACCAATGCCAGGCTGGTCGCCGCGGGCATCGAGGTGATCGGCGTACCGGGCAGCGAGCTTGGCAGCATGCGCGGCGGGCCGCGATGCATGTGCGCCCCGGTGAGCAGGGACCCGGCGGCGCTGCCTGATCCGGCCGCCGACGCGGGCGAGCCGAAGACCCGGCCGGTCGCCAGGCTCAGCGAGCGACCGTCGACCGGTCCCGTCGAGGTGCCCGTTCCCGCAGGTCAGCGGGCAGAACCGGCGCGGCGTCAGGAAGAGCTGGCGCCGGCCGGCTGATCGCGGCAGCCCTACTGCCGCGACCCGCGTCCAGCGAACCGGCCGATCCGGAACATGCCGAAGGCCAGCATGCCGACCAGCAGGATCAGGATGGCCACGTAGATCAGGTGGAACAGCGTGAATGCCACTATGGCTACCGCGATGACCGCCGCGACAATCAGAAGAATTCGTGCCATGGTCCCACAGTACGGCGGATCCGAGTGTTTGGCGCAGTCAGCAGGGTCGTGTTTGGCGCAGTCAGCAGGGTCGCGATCGGCGGCGCCGCTCAAGTCATGGCCTCTTGCCGTGCCGGAAAGCGCCCTGGTACTGGGCGCCGGCTCAGGTCTCCCGTACTCGGGCGTCGTTACCTGGCCACCCACGGGTGGTGGTCGGAGGCCAGGACGAGTAGTGTGCGGCAGGTGGAGCTAAAGGTCACAAGCCTGGTCCAGGGTGATCACATCGTGGTGTCGGTTCACGGTGAGATCGACCTGTATACCGTGCCCAGGCTGAAGCGTGAGCTAGCCGGAGCCCTGGCGGCGGACGGACCGGTCCGGCTGGTCGTTGACCTGTCGGGGGTGGAATTCTGTGACTCCACGGGAGTGAACGTGCTGCTCGCCGCGCACCGGCAGGCGCGTGAGGCGGGCGGCGACCTCGAGCTGGCCGCGCCGCGTCCGGCGGTCAGGAAGATCCTGCAGGTGACCGGGCTGGAGACGGTGTTCACCGTGATCGATAGTCCGGCGCAGTCGGTCGGCAGGTAGCGGCACCACTAAGATCACAGCCATGTCGCCGAGTGGTGACCTGGCCGTCATCATCCCCGCCAGGAATGAATCCGATCGGATCCGCGCGACCGTGACGGCCGCGGCCCGGATCCGGGGCGCTGACCTGGTCGTCGTGGTGGATGACGGTTCGGCCGACGGAACCGGCAGCGCGGCGGCCTCGGCCGGCGCGATCGTCGTCAGGCACGCCCGCAACCGGGGCAAGGCAGCGGCGATGGAGACCGGCGCCGAGGCGGTCAGGCTGATCGAGGCCGAGCGGTCCGCGGCAGGCAGCGGATCCGGGTCGCCGCCGCGCCATCTCCTCTTTCTCGACGCGGACCTCGCCGAGACCGCCGAGCGGGCCGGGCCGCTGGCCGGGCCGGTCAGGGCCGGCCAGGCCGACATGACTATCGCGGTATTCAGCGACCGGGTGAAGCTGGGCGGGCATGGCCTGGTGATGGGCCTCGCCGGTGCGGGCATCGAGCGCGCCACCGGCTGGCGGCCGGCCGAGCCGCTGAACGGCCAGCGCTGCCTGACCAGGGCCGCCTTCGAGGCGGCTAGGCCGCTCGCGTCGGGCTGGGGAGCGGAGACCGGCCTGACGATCGACCTGCTCCGCAAGGGCATGCGGATCGCCGAGGTGCGGGTGCCGCTGGCCCACCGCGCCACCGGCGGCGACCTGCACTCCCAGCTGCACCGCGCGCACCAGCTCGCGGATGTCGCCAGGGCGATCGCGGCACGCAGGCCCTGGCGCCAGGCCATCGGGCAGCCGCAGATCGTTCTGGCCGGTCAGGCCGGCGAGGCGTGATGACCAGCCGACCCGAGCCGTCGGCGGCTGCTGGCCCCGGTTCGGTGGCTGCTGGCCCCGGTTCGGTGGCCGGCAGCCCCGTGCCGCTGGCCGCGGCTGCCAGCCCCGGCGCGGCGGAGCTTTCGTGAGCGCGGCGGAGTCTTCGTGAGCACCGCGGGCCGGGCGGTCGGCGCTCCGACCGGGGCAGCGGGCGGACGGGCAGCGGGCGGACGGACGGCGGGCGCTCAGGCCGGATCTGAGGTCGAGCTCTGCGCCTACCTCGGGCCGCGCGGCACGTTCTGCGAGCAGGCGGTCAGCGCGCTGCATCCTGATGGTGAGGTCAACGCCGTGCCGTGCGCGTCGATCGAGGCCACCCTGGACTCGGTGCGTACCGGCCTGAGCGGGCGCGCGATCGTCCCGATCGAGAACTCGGTGGAGGGCGGCGTCAACGTCACGCTCGACGAGCTGGCCAGCGGCGAGCCGCTGGTGATCCGGGCCGAGGTGCTCGTCCCGGTCGAGTTCGCGCTGCTCGCCAGGCCAGGCACGGTGCTCGCGGACATCAAGGTGATAGGCGGGCATGCCGTGGCGCATCCGCAGTGCCGCCGCTGGCTCGCCGGGCACCTGCCGGACGCCGAGTGGCGGCCAGCGCTGTCCAACGCCGACGCCGCCCGGCTGGTCGCCGACGGGCAGCTCGACGCGGCGCTGGCCGGCGCCTTCGCCGCCCGGCACTACCAGCTCGTGGTGCTGGCGCAGCGGGTACACGACAAGCCTGACGCGGTGACCAGGTTCGTCGAGGTGGCCCTGCCCGGCTCGCTTCCTGACGCGACGGGCGATGACCGGACCTCGGTCGTCGCGTTCCTCGCCGACGATCATCCTGGCGCGCTGATGGACATCCTCAGCCAGTTCGCGGTGCGCGGAGTGAACCTGAGCCGGATCGAGTCACGGCCAACCGGCGGGGGCATCGGGCGGTACTGCTTCTTCATCGACTGCGAAGGACACGTTCGCCAGGCCAGCGTCGGCGAGGCGCTGATGGGCTTGCGCCGGGTCTGCGGCGACGTACGGTTCCTGGGGAGCTTCGCCAGGGCGCACGGGCGGTCAGGGCACGGTCCCGGCGGGACGCAGGCCTTCACCGACGCGCGCCGGGCCGATAGCGAGTTCGCCGACGCGGTGTCCTGGCTGGAGCGGGTCCGATCGGGCCTGAGCTAGCCCGGTCTCGACCCGCCGCAAGCGCGATGCGCTACAGATAGGGGCCGGACGAGCGCTGCTGCGTGCCGTCGTCCGGTCCAGGCACCATACCGGGCGGCAGCGCCCTGCGCATCTGCTCAAGCTGCGCCCGCGCGGCCATCTGCTGAGCGAACAGGGTGGTCTGAATCCCGTGGAACAGGCCTTCCAGCCAGCCGACCAGCTGTGCCTGGGCGACCCTCAGCTCGGACTCGCTCGGAAGCTCGTCCTCGGCAAACGGCAGCGACAGCCGCTCAAGTTCGTCGACGAGCTCCGGCGCCAGCCCGTCCTCGAGCTCCTTGATCGAGCTGGTGTGAATCTCTTTCAGCCTGGCCCGGCTCTTCTCGTCCAGGGGCGCGGCCCGCACCTCCTCGAGCAGCTGGCGGATCATGCTGCCGACCCGCATCACCTTGGCCGGCTGCTCCACCATCTCGGTGACCGGGCGCTCACTGATCGCGTCGGTCTGGTCGGTCTCCACAGCTACGCCATCTGGTCCCACCACAACGACCTTGGCGAGCGATTCCGCGCCAGGCTCAGTCTCGTCGCTCATGCCCATAGTCTGTCGGGGCTGCCACAGTTCCGCATCACCGGGGCGGCGCGTTAGGCGGCCAGCAGGATCTTTCCCACATGTTCGCCCGATTCCAGCAGCCGGTGTCCCTGTGCGGCCTCGGCGAGCGGCAGCGTCGTCTCGATCACCGGGCGGATTCTCCCCTCGCCGATCAGCGGCCACACCTGGTCAAGGACGGCGGCCACGATCGCGGCCTTCTGCCCGGCCGGCCTGGCCCGCAGGGACGTGGCGCGGACACTGGCCCGCTTGCGCAGGAGCTGGTTCAGGTCAAGCTCGGCCCGGGTGCCGCCCTGGAGCCCGATCACCATCAGCCGGCCGTCTGCGGCCAGCGCCTCGACGTTCCGCTGGAGGTAGGAGGCGCCCATGATGTCCAGGATCACGTCGGCGCCGCGGCCGCCGGTGAACTCCCTGATGGCCGCGACGAAGTCGGCGTCCCGGTAGGAGATGGGCAGCTCGCAGCCGAGTTCCCGGCACCGCTCGAGCTTGGCCGGCGACCCGGCTGTGCAGGCCACCCGGGCGCCGATGGCGCGGCCGAGCTGGATCGCCATCGTCCCTATCCCGCTCGCGCCGCCGTGCACGAGCAGCGTCTCGCCGGCCGCCAGACCGGCGAGCTGGACGACGTTGGAGTGCACCGTGCAGGCGACCTCGGGCAGCGCGGCCGCGTCAGCGACCGTCACGCCGCCCGGCACCGGCAGCACCTGCCCGGCCGGCACCGCGACCCGCTCCGCGTACCCGCCGCCGGAAAGCAGCGCGCAGACCTCGTCTCCGACCTGCCAGCCGGTGACGCCCTCGCCAAGCGCGCTGATCCGGCCCGAGCACTCCAGCCCCGGGTAGGGCGGCACGCCCGGCGGCGGCGGGTACAGGCCCTGCCGTTGCAGCAGGTCGGCCCGGTTGATGCCGCTGGCCACGACGTCGATCAGCACCTCTCCGGCGGCCGGTACGGGATCGGGCACCTCGGCGATCCTGAGAACCTCGGGTCCGCCCGGCGAGATGATCGTGATAGCGCGCATGTCTGGCTCCGGCTGCAATCGTTCCTCGGGATATGCGGCTGCCCGGCCTTCTCACCCAGGCTCTGCGGCAGCCGCAGTCCGCCTGCGGGCAGGAACGACATTCTCCGCCAGATCAACTGCCGAGGGGAAGAGCGACGCCGAGGACCACTGACACCGCCGCCGAGCCGGCGATGCCAGCGGCGTTCGGCGCGAACGACCATGCCGCGGTCTGCCAGATCCTGGAGAGCTGCTGCTCGATCAGCCCTGGCCCGGCTGCCCGGCCAGGACCTCGGCGAGCCTGGCCGCGAACGCGCGCGGGCGCTTGGCGAAGCCGGTGTGGTCGCCGGGGAATTCGGCGAATGGCCGGTCGAGCCGGCTCGCGATGACCTGGCTGGCCCGGTACTCGTAGTGCTCCCGGCTGTCGCACCCTCCGGCCATCACGACCGGGACCTGGCTGTGCGCAATGTTATCGAAATCAATGTCGTAATCCACGAACGGGCGGATCTCGTTCGTCATGAAGAAAGCGAGGTCAGCGGCGGATCCGAGGCGGAGAGCCAGCGCGAACCAGCGTGCCGTCCGCAGTGCCGGGTTCCTGGGCAGCTGGCCGTTCAGCGCCAGGAACCGCATGGCCGCGGCCTCCCAGCCGGTCTCTGCCAGGGTCCGGTCGATCTCGTCATAGGCGGCGCCGAGCCGTGCGGCGTCGGGGAGCAGCTTGATGGCCGGCGGCTCGTGCGCGACGAGCGCCTCGACCAGGGCGGGAGACCGTGCCGTCAGGTCGAGCCCGATCAGCGCGCCGCCGCTGCTGCCGAACACCGACGCGCAGGCGAGGTCGTTGTGCTCGATGACGGCCCGCGCGTCGGCGCTCTGCTGGTCCATCCTGAGCCTGGCCGGCGAGCCCTCCGTGATCCTGCTGCTCGCGCTGCCCCTGCGGTCGTAGGTCAGCACCGTGTAGTGCTCGGCCAGAAAGTCGGCCGTGCGCGCGTACCTGGCCGCGTCGCCGCCGCCACCGGAGATCATGAGGAGCGCCGGACCATGCCCCCGGCGTTCGAAGTGCAGCCTGGCCCCGTCCGCGTCGGCCAGGCCGGTGGTGACCCGTTCGCTCAACGGCCGGCTCTGGATCGGTCGTGCGCCTTCATCGGCCCGGGCCGGCCCGCGCCCGGGCTGGCCGGGTGACCGGCGCGCTCCCGGCCGCGGGTTCCGCCGTCGTTCATGCTGCGATCATCGCAGGCATCCGGGCCGGCACCCGCTTCGCGCCCTTGAGCGGCTACGAATGCGCCCGGCCGGCAGTTGGTCATATGAGTAGTCTTGCTGACATGGCTGTGAAGACCTTCAGCATCAGCATGGACGAGCGCACCTACCAGCAGGCCAAGGCGGCGGCCGATGAGGCCGGGCTGCCCATGTCAGCGTGGATGTCCAGGTCGGCAAGGGAGAAGGTGCAGCGGGATGCCGCCGCGGCGGTGGCCGAGATCGATCGCAGCACGGGTCACGCGTGGGCGGCATGGACAGAGGCCAGTGAGCGTGACTTCAGGACCCCGGAAGCGGGGAAGGGCGCTGCGTGAACCGCGGCGAGGTCTATACCCACAAGGGCCTTGGACGCGCCGGGTTCGTGGTGATCGTCAGCAACGACGGTTTCAGCGCGGTGACCGGTCACCCGGTCGTGGTGCGGGTCAGTGACCGTCCTGACCTCACGGAGACACCGTATGTAGTCGCCCTGACCAGTGACGACCGGGTGGTCGGCCACCTGGAGTCCTACTCCGTGCTGCGGGTCCGCCGGGACCGGCTCGGCTCGGATCCGGTCGGCCGGGTGTCGGACGACACCCTGCGCAAGCTGGACGACGCGCTCTCGCTGCTGTTCGACCACAGCCCGTAGCTCCGCTGGCGTCGGCCGCCGCGGTCGGCGGTTCCGGCGGGCTGCCCTGCAATAGGCTGCTGACCATGATTACCGGCACGCATGCGATCATCTACGCCGAGGACGCGGAGCAGACGCGGGCCTTCTTCCGCGACGTCATCGGCCTGCCAAGCGTTGACGCGGGAGGCGGCTGGCTGATATTCCGGCTCCCCCCCGCGGAGCTGGGAATTCATCCGACCGGCGGCGGGGAGGCGCGCAGCGGGGCTCACGAGCTTTACCTCATGTGCGACGACATCGCGGCCACGATGGCGGAGCTTGGCGCCAGGGGCGCCGAGTTCACCAGCCCGGTAGCAGATCGCGGCTTCGGCCTGATGGCCACCCTGCGCGTCCCGGGCGGCGGCGAGCTTGGCCTCTACCAGCCGAAGCACCCGACCGCATACGACCTGTAGAGTCAGCGGGCCGCGAGGCACAACAGCACGGGCAGGCGCGGCCGTACCCGGCAGGGCGCCAGCGCCGACCAGATCTGCCCGTTTTGCGACAGCGGCCCACGTTGGCGATGGCCGGTGCCCAGCGGCAGTGACCTCGATGCGTCCCATCAGCGGCGCAAGGTTGCTCTTCGTGACCGGCCAGGCCGTCGTCGGTGGCTCCGCCGACGGCGTGACTGGCCATCTCCTGAGAAAGGGGCTGTGAGGCGGACCTTCGCCCCTGGTGACCAGGCTCCTGGCCGGCGTCCTCTAGTCCAATCGAGGCCTTGAGGAGGTCTGTCATGTATCAGTTCCGTGCCGCCGCCATCGTGCTGGCGCTGACCGGGCTCGGTAGCTCGCTCGGCGCTCCGGCGATGGCCGCGGTCACCAGTACCCCGGTGCCCACGCTGATCGCCATCCGTGCCGCTCATCATCCGGGCTACGACCGTCTGGTCTTCGAGTTCCGCAACGGGCTGCCCGCCGAGCGCGGTGCCCGCTACGTGTCCCAGGTGATCGCGGATCCCTCCGGCAAGCGAGTCTCCGTCGCAGGCAGCGCCCGGCTGCTCGTCAGGTTCTTCGGCGCGAGCGGGCATAACCCCGATGGGCGGATCAGCTACGGGGCGCTCCGGCGTACCTATGCGCTGCCCGGCGTGATGCAGGTCGTCAACGCGGGCGACTTCGAGGCCGTGCTGAGATTCGGGGTCGGGGTGGCGCGCAGGGAGCCGTTCCGCATCTTCACCCTCAGCAACCCCAGCCGAGTCGTCATCGACCTCACGACGCCATACCGCACGGCTCAGGTTCACGCCTATCTGCTTGACTCGCGCAGGTTCAAGGGCGGGCATCCGCCGTTCGTCCGCGGTGTCGACCGCCCCGTGATCACCCCGGCTGTGGCATTCGGTGCCCTGCAGCGGCTCTTTGCCGGTCCCACACAGGCCGAACTGGCCAGCGGACTGCGGTTCGCGGCATCCAGGGCGACCGGTTTCAAGAATCTGACGATCAGCGATCAGGTAGCCCGCGTCCAGCTGACCGGGGGCTGCAGCAGCGGCGGATCCACGTTCACGGTGGCCGATGAGATCATGCCCACGCTCAGGCAGTTCCCGTCCGTGCGGTGGGTGAAGATCTACAGCCCGTCCGGGCACACCGAGCGGCCAGCCGGGCACAGCGACTCTATTCCCGTGTGTCTCGAGCCGTAGCCGCAAGCCAGCCTGCGTTCAGCCGGCTGAACTCGGGCCGCCTCCTCCGGGTCACGCCCGGAGGAGGCGGAGTCGGCGTCGGAGCCGCGAATGGGCTGGAACGGTCGTTCTCACCTACGGGCGATCAACCCCAGGACGGCGCCGTCCCAGTGCCCGACCAGCGTCTGGCCCGGGCGGCGGGACCGGGTGTCACGGCCGGTGCGCGATCGCCTCGACTCCGTGCCGGGCGAGGTCGGCGATAGCACCGTCGGCCAGGAACCGCTCCGCGGCCGCCCGGGCGCTGCCAGCGAACCGGGACCGCGGCCGCCATCCGGCCCTGCCGCGGCCGGCGCGGATCGTGCGATCAGCGGGGCCCGGCGGCTCGGTGTGAGCCATCTGACAGCGCCGTTCCGGCGTGCGGGATCTGTCCGTTTTGCCGTCCGCACGGTTAGCATGCACACGATTAACATGCGGAAATTTGCATCTAGCTAAGGGGCGAAGCGAAAGTGACCGAGACTTCAGGCGCGCCGGTGACCGCGCTCATCGAGGCCGAGGTACGTGAGGGAACATACGGCGACAAAGTAGCGGCGGTGGAACCAGGCGGCGCCGAGTTCATCCCGTTGCACGACCGGCACGGCAAGCCGCATCAGCAGTTCTGGACGTGGGTATCGCCGAACATGGAGTTCGCGACCGTCTTCGTCGGCATCATCGGCGTCTGGTTCTTCGGCCAGTCATTCTGGATGGCCACGCTGGCGATCGTGCTCGGCACCGGGCTCGGCTCGCTGTCGATGGGCGCGCTCGCCGCCCGCGGGCCGCTGTTCGGCGTGCCGCAGATGGTGCTGTCCCGGATCAGCTTCGGCTTCCTTGGCAACATCCTGCCCGCCGGCATCAACGCTGTGGTGGCCGGAATCGGCTGGTTTGCGGTGAACAGCGTCAGCGGTGCGTTCGCGCTGAACGCGCTGCTCGGCTGGAACAGCAAGATCTGCCTGCTGATCATCGTGGTGGTGCAGATCTCGGTCGCGTTCTTCGGGCACAACCTGGTGCACATGTTCGAGCGTGTCGCGTTCCCGTTCCTGGTAGTGGTCTTCGCGATCGCCTCGGTCGTGATCATCTCCAAGGCGAACCTGGGTGCGCCCGCGGGCACCGGCTTCCCCGGGGGTTTCGGCGGCTGGCTGGTCACGTTCGGGGCCGCTTTTGGCTACGCGGCAGGCTGGAACCCGTACGCCAGCGACTACACCCGCTACCTGCCGCGTGACACGAACCGGAAGGCCACGGGCATGTGGGCTGGCCTCGGCGTGCTCCTGTCGTGCGTCGCTCTTGAGATCGTCGGTGCGGCAGCGGCCACGATCACGTCCAGCGGCAAGTACGCCAACAACCCGACCGCCGGCTTCACTTCTCACCTGGCGACTCCGCTCGCTGACGTCACGCTGCTCGCCATCGCGCTCGGGGCGATCTGCGCCAACGCGCTCAACGTGTACTCCGGATCGATGTCGTTCCTCGCGCTCGGCGTCAAGCTGCCGCTGACGCTCCGGCGGGCGATCGTGGCGCTCGTGTTCGGCGTTGCCGGGTTCTTCCTCGCGCTGTCCGGCCTGCACGACGCCGGCACGAAGTACAACAACTTCCTGCTGGTCATCGCCTACTGGATCGGGCCGTGGCTCGGTGTCTTCTTCGCCGACCAGTTCCTGCGGCGCGGCAAGCACGTCGCCGGGTTCCTCTTCGACCGCAGGCACAACCCGTGGGCGGGCTTCGCCGCGATGGCGATCGCGGCGGCGGCATCGATCTACTTCTTCGCGGACCAGACCGAGTACGTCGGCGTCGTGCCCAAGCACATCGCCAGCTTCGGCGACATCGCGTTCGAGGTCGGGTTCGTGCTCGCGGTCCTGCTCTACGCGCTCTTCTTCAAGCTCCAGGGCGAGAGCAAGCTGGAAGAGGAACTGCACATCCCGGACGAGGCGCTGGCCGACTGACACCGCGGCCGGGGTGCCCGCCAGTCCGGGGGCGCCCCGGTCACTTCCGCAGGAAGGTGACCTGCTCCTCGACGCCGTCCCAGATCACCGTGTGCTGAGCCGGGGTCGACCGCGCTACCACCTTCCCGCCCCGGAGCACCAGCGTGCGCGGCGCGACCAGCCGCAGCGCCTCCGCCTCCGACGGCGCGTCGAAGACGACCAGGTCGGCCGGCCCGCCGGCTCGCAGCCCGTAGCCGGGCACCCCGAGAGCCCGCGCCGGATTCGTCGTGATCATGTCGATCAGCCGTCGCAGCTCGTCATCGCCGGACATCTGGCCGAGGTGCACGAGTACGAACGCGGCCTGGAGCGGATCGCCGTACCCGAGCGGGTACCACGGGTCCATCACCGAGTCATGCCCGATGCAGACGTTCACCCCGGCTTCTTGTAGTTGCTTCACCCGGGTGTGCCCGCGCCGGATCGGCCCGGTGTCGAAGCGCCCCTGGAGGACGGCGTTGTCCAGCGGGTTGGTCACCATGTGCAGCCCGGCGCGGGCAATGTTGCCGATCAGCCGGTAGGCGTACGCGTTGTTGTACGAATGCATCGCCGTCGTGTGGCTCGCCGTGACCCGGCCTGACATGTTCCGCCTGATCGTCTCGGCCGCCATCACCTCGACAAAGCGAGAGTGATCATCGTCCGTCTCGTCACAGTGAACGTCGACGCGCAAGCCGTGCTCATCCGCCAGCGCCATGGCGAATCTGACCGACTCGACGCCGTCCTCGCGGGTCAGCTCGTAGTGCGGGATCCCGCCGACGACATCCGCGCCCAGCCTGACGGCCTTGCGCATCAGGTCCTGGCCGCCATCGAAGCCGAGGATGCCCTGCTGGGGGAACGCGACGAGCTGAAGGTCGATCAGGCCGCGCACCTCATCGCGCAGGTCGACGAGCGCGCGCAGTGCGCGCAGCTCCGGGTCGCACACGTCGACGTGGCTGCGGACATGCTGGACGCCGCAGGCGAGCTGCCAGCGCAGGATCTGCCGCACTCGAGACTGGACGTCGTCGTAGCTCAGGTCGGCGGCTCGCTCGGCCCACACCGCGATGCCCTCGAACAGCGAGCCGGACACGTTCGGCCGCGGCTGACCGACGGTGAGCACCGCGTCGAGGTGAATGTGCGGCTCGACCAGCGGCGGCGTGACAAGGCGGCCGGCCAGGTCGATGGTCTCGGCGGCCGTGGTGTCCGCGCCGACGGTGACGATCTCACCGTGGTCAACGCCCAGATCGCAGAGCGTGTCCTGCCCGGCCAGGCGGGCATTGCGAAGAATCAGGTCGATCATCCGGCCATCATGCCGTGACTTGCCGCCCAGCGGCATCATCCGCGTCGCGGATGTCGGTTCAGGGTCATCGCGCAGGCCGGCGGCACCGGCCATCGCCGAGCCGGCCATCGCCGAGCCGGCCGGCACCGAGCGGGCCATGGCCGAGCCGGCCGGCACCGAGACGGGGGCCTCAGCGGTCTCGCCGGTAATGAGTCAGCAGCACTCCGTCGTCGACCAGCACCGATTCGAGCCGCATCGCCCGAACGCTGTCGGGCGTGGCAGTCGAGATCTGCCCCGTGCCGCCGACGTACGGCGAGATCGTGAGGCACAGCTCGTCGACCGCATCGGCGGCGATCAGATCGCCGAACAAGGACGGGCCGCCCTCGCACAGGATCCTGTTCAGGCCGCGGCTCGCCAGCACGTCGATGATCTGCGCAGGCCCGGCGCGCCCGGCGCCGACGAGAAGCACTTCCGCACCGGCCGCTCTGAGGCGGTCGATCTTCGCCTTGGGAGCGGACTCCACCGTCAGGACCAGCGGCGGAACCACGGTGTCGGTGAACAGGGGGCCCTCGGCATCAAGATCCGCCGATGCCGTCACCACCGCGATCGGCGGCACCTCGGCCTGGCCGCGCTCACGACGCTCGGCCCGCAGGGCCGGCCAGGTGCGGGCCCCCCGGTAGCGGTCCGCCCGCGCGGTACCCGCGCCGACCACGATCACGTCCGCTAGCCGACGCAGCCGGCCAAATACCAGCTTGTCGGCCTCCGAGCCGAGACCTGCCGAGCGTCCGTCGACCGCGACCTTCCCGTTCACGCTGCTGACGAAGTTCAGCCGGACGTAAGGCCTGGTCAGCGGCTCAGGGTAGCTGTAGATGGTGTCGAGCTCGGATTCCCGCACGGCTGGCAGCCCGTCGCCTGGCGGCCAGATTCGCTGCACTGCTCCATCACACCACATGGTGCCTGTCGCGCCGTGCCGCCGTCCCCGGGTCGGCCGGGAGCTACCTGCAGGCGGCAGGAACGCTATATCCGCCGCATCCCAGCCTCTGACCTCGTCCCGGTTGTCCAGACCTGACTGGCTCGCCAAATGGTTGTCATTCAATGCGGTCCTCTTGCCCGTAATTCGGGAGCCTGCCGCCGCAGGATGCGGTGACCTTCGGCCCTGGCTCGCGGTCCTGAACCCGGGCGAAGGTGTAACGAGCCGGTACCGGACGCATGATCACCGGCCGTGACTGCGGCTGCGGGTCCGAATCGGTCTCCTGCGCTGCCGAGGGAGGACCCGATGAGCACGAACATCACTCACCCGTTAGGCGTCGTCGTGACGGCGGCCGCGCTGGCCGCGGTGAGCCTGGCCGGCCAGGCGGCCGCGCCGGCCGCTGCCGCGAAGGCGGCACACCCGGTGACGGTCTACGTCGGGTCGACCGGCGTGGTTGCCGGCCGGCAGACGGTGACTCCGATCAACACGGCGACCGGAATGGCAGGCAACCGGATCAGGACCGCGACAGGGACCGGTCCGATCGTGATCACGCCGAACGGGACAACCGCCTACGTGGCCAGCAGGCGATCGGACACCGTGACCCCGATCCGGATCGCCACCAACAAGGCGCTGAAGGCCGTCAAGGTCGGGAGCTATCCCGATGCCATCGCGATCACTCCGAACAGCAGAACCGCCTACGTCGCCAACTTCAGATCTGACACGGTCAAGGGCCGTCCCCTCTACATCGCCATCACGCCCTGACATCCTTGACCGAGCACCCGGCCCGGGCGTCAGGGGGGCCACCGATTGGCGAAGATCCCGAACCTTAGTCCGCAGGTCCGGGGTCATTCCCGGGGGTAGCAGGCGTCGGCGGTGAACTTCCCGGTGGCCACTTCCAGGGCGGCGAACAGGGTCGTGGTGGCACCTGTCCCAGCTCAGCTCGCCCGCATAGCATCTTCCTGCCAAGACTAGTGAGGGGATACAGCTTGAAGATCGCGGGGGCTATCGCACTCGTAACTGGCGCCAATCGTGGCATGGGGCGCCATTACGTAGAGCAGTTGCTCGACCGTGGCGCCGCCGGGGTATATGCCACAGCCCGCAACCCCCAGGCCGTGAAGGTACGAGGCGTCACGGTCCTGGCGCTGGACGTGACCGACGGCCATGCCGTCGCCGCAGCCGCCCGTGCTGCCACGGACGTCACGCTGCTCATCAACAACGCTGGCTGCTCCACCGACCAGCGTCTCGTGGACGGTGACCTGGAAAGGATCCGCCTCGAGATGGAGACACACTACTTCGGCACCCTCGCCATGGTGCGAGCGTTCGCACCCATCCTGCGCGCCAACGGCGGAGGCGCCATCCTCAATGTGCTGTCGGCTAAGTCGTGGCTGGCCTTCGATGGCCTCGGCGCATATTGCGCGGCGAAGTCGGCCGAGTGGGGCTTGACCAACGCCGTTCGCCTGGAACTCGCCGACCAGCGAACCCAGGTCACCGGACTCATGGTCGGCAGCGTCGACACCGAGATGACGGCCGGCTGGGACGTTCCGAAGAGCGACCCGGCTGAAGTGGTGCGCAAGGCGCTCGACGGCCTGGAGGCCGGTGCGCTGGAAGTGCTCGCCGATGACGGCACCATTGAGCTAAAGGCGGCCCTCGCCGCTCAGCCCAGCACTCTGTACCCGCGCGCCAGCCCGGCCAACTGGATCTGACTGATCACTGCTAACGCGCCAGAGCCTCAAGATCAGCATCGCAAAACATACAAGATGGTACTAAACTAGGCGCAGCTGCCCTTTGCGTCGGGCGCCAAGGATCTGATGAGGTTGGAGCCGGTGCAAGTCAGCCCTGGATATGTGTTTTCCTACGCCGAGACACTTCTTGGCGGCGACCTGCTCGACGTGAATGGCACGGAATTGCGGTGGTGAGCAATATCAGGCTGCATGATGATTACAATTTGACCGAACTGGAAATTCTCGCCCTAAACGGTCGCCTGAATCTATCAGATGGGCACGCGAGGCAGAAGCTGACGCCTTCTCAGGAGAAGATTATCGATCTGCTTCCTGATATCTTTCGTGCGTCAGCAATGGAGTCGCCAATGACAGTTGAAAACACGCTGCATGCGACATTCCTCGGCGCACTTGGCCAGCCCTCCCACCAACTACTCGACGGCAGGATCCGAACATGCTACTCATCGTCGGTGGCCATGGAGATCCTGGCCCGCGCTCTGTCCGATTCCGTTCGCTCGGTCGCGCTCGTCCACCCTACCTTCGACAATATTGCCGACATCCTTCTCGCTCGACTTTCGTATTTTTAGGGTTCGGCCGATCGGGCAGCGAGGGCTGGGGCGCGCAGCCGGGATGAGCGCAATGGC
>Ga0209415_10009553_pt1 | contig 16655 bp, 19 predicted proteins | sample PeaSoiSIISIP2007_FD_187696 | JGI IMG/M metagenome (GOLD analysis project Ga0209415, IMG submission 187696) | Peat soil microbial communities from Weissenstadt, Germany - SII-SIP-2007 (SPAdes) (version 2) | ecosystem: Environmental > Terrestrial > Soil > Wetlands > Peat | place: Germany... | reverse complement strand
GCCGACAGCAACAAGGAACATTGCCAGGCACATGGTGAACAGCACCCAGTAGGTCGCCCGCGGCCGCTCCAAACTCGCGAGCACGTCGCGATTGATCTGCGCCCAGGCGATGTCTTCCCGGATGTCCTTTTCTTTTCCCTGAGTCACGGTATTCATGTTTGCTTCGGGCTCCAAGGATCAGGCCTGGTTGTCACGTACGCGTTCGAGGTACATGATGGAAGGGTAGGGGCGCAGATCCTCGAGGATGCGGTAGCCGCGCAGCCCCGGGTGCGACCCGTCGATATCTTTCAACTGCTTGTCCTTCGCCAGTTCCACGCGCTGCAAGCGCCACTTCTGCGCCACCTGCGAATTCGGGTCGGAGAGGTTGCCGAAGGTGATCGCGCTGGTCGGGCATGCCTGCGCGCAGGCCGTGGTCACTTCGCCGTCGCGAATGCCGCGACCCTCGTTGCGTGCGGTGTTCTTGGCGTCGGTAAGCCGCTGGACGCAGAAGGTGCACTTTTCCATGACGCCCTTGGTGCGCACCGTGAGATCCGGATTCAACTGCATCGGTAGCGGCTCAGGCCACGCCTTTTCCTGCTCCGGGTAGTTGTACCAGTTGAAATACCGGACCTTGTACGGGCAGTTGGCCGAGCAGTAGCGCGACCCTATGCAGCGGTTGTAGACCTGCGAATTGAGCCCATCGGCGGTGTGATTCGTCGCGCCGACCGGGCACACGGTTTCACAGGGCGCCGCTTCGCACTGCTGGCACAGCATAGGGAGAAACTGTGCGCCCTGTTCCGGTGTGACCTCGTCGGACTCGTTCCAATAGCGCTCCACCCGGATCCAATGCATGGCCTGGCCGGCGGCAAACTTCTCCTTGCCCACGACCGGCAGATTGTTCTCGGCGTAGCACGCCACCACGCAGGCATTGCAGCCGGTGCACGCATCCAGGTCAATGGCCATCGCCCACTTCAAATCCGGATGCGAACCCGGGAGCGGGTGTGTCTGGCGCAATCTCGTCCAGTCGTTGATCGTCTGCTCTAGGCTCACGGTTTACACCTCCCCGGACAACTTGGCCTTGTCGGCCGACAGGGTCACGACCAGCTTGCGTCCCGCCTGGGTCTTCACGGCGCCCGATTTCCAGCCCTCGTCCTTGACGACGCGCCCGCGGACACCAGTCTTGCCGATGTGCACGCGCGTGGCGTACATGGCCAGTTCGCCCGTCTTGCGATCGAACACCGGGTCGAGGATCTGGAACGGATTGACGCCGCGCCCATCGGCATAGCGACCCATGCTCTCGTGGCCCTGCCCCAGCGGTACGCCGATCACGTCAGGATGCACACCCGGGAAGATGTATGCCTGCACGCGCAGCGATCCGCTGGCCGATGCCACCTCGATGATGTCGCCATCGACGATACCCAGGCGCTTGGCCGTTGCCGGATGCACTTCCGCCCAGGAATCCCAAACGATCGTGGTCAAGGTGTCGGGCGTCTCCTGCAGCCAGGGCAAGTTGGCGTGCCGTCCGTCGCGCATGCCCGCCCGCACCGCCGGCGCCAGACTGAAGGGAAACTTCGAGTCCGCCGCCTGCGCCGCGCCGGCGAAGTCGAGTTCGACGCTTGCCGCCTTGGCCGGGACATGCTGCTCCGGCGCGTTGACCTGCAGCACTCCCTTGCTCAGCGCATCGGTCCAGAACTGCTCGCCGTCCCCGGCGGCACCGACGAACGCGGCCCGGTTCTTCACCAGGGCGGCATGCAGGTACGCGTAATAGTCGGCAAACCCCTTGTATTCCTCGGGCCGGCGCCGCTTGAGCACTTCGAGCAAGACATCGCCGATCGAGCGGGTGCCCTCCGGGTAAAGGCGCTCCATCAGCGGTTGCTGCATGGTGATCTCGATGCCTTCGGGCTGGTACGCTGGCACGTGCGTACCCCAGTCCTCGAGTGCCGAGTCGATCGGCAGCACCAGATCCGCCTCCTTGGCGGTTTCATCGAGATACTGGGCAAACACCACCTTGAAGTGGGCCTTGTCAAGCAACTCCTTCATCTTGAGGAAGGCGGGGGCCGAATAGACCGGATTGACATCGTGGATGAAGACCGTATCGAGCTTGCCTGCCGCCAGAGCGGCCGCGAACTGGCGCAGCGACGCCGTGTCACCGGACTCGGGGCCAATCTGCTCGAACGGCAGCTTCGGCGGCAGCAGCACCGTCTTGCCGACGTTTCCGAGCACCCAGTTGAGCGCCAGGATCGCCTGCGCGTTGGCCGACCCGTGCACGTGGCCCTCGGCCGAGGGTCCGGACAAAACGACGCTCGGAGCACGCTCCTGCATCAGCCGCACGAGACGGTCGAATACCTCCGCGCTCACGCCGGTCTCGGTGGTCACCCGGGTCTTGTCGAAAGCCGCAGCCGCGGTCGCAATAGCCGGCGGAACGGCGCCGCCAGCGTGGCCCTTTGCCGACAGCAGGGCATTTGCCAGCCCCAGCGCCAGCACCCCTTCGGTGCCCGGGCGAATGGCGATCCAGCGATCGGCATTTGCGCCAGTGACGGTCATGCGCGGCTCGATCTGCACGAGCACGCCGCGCGGCTTGCTTTCGGTTGCCCGCCGAAAGCGCGCGTACTGCCCGGCAAAATGTACCGGCGAAACCCAGGTATCGAGAAAGTCCGCACCGAAGGAAACGATGAGCTGCGCCTGGTCCAGCACCAGCCGCGGCGACTCGGCCCCAAACAGCTGATCGGCTGCCACTCGGTTCACCCGCGTCGAGAGCGGGTCGTACGTGAAATGCTGGTTCGACCCCAGGCTCTCCGTGGTGTTGCGCACCAGGACCTTGAGATGCCCGCTGACCGGACCCGTCAGGAACGCAAAACGCCCGTCCTTGGTAGCGGCACTCCTGTCGAGCAGCGCGCTGGTGGCCTCCGTCCAGGAAACCGGCTTGAGCGTGCCCCCGTCGCGCAACAGCGGCGCGCGCAGGCGATCGGGGTTGTAGTGGTGCTGAACGCTCGCCTGGCCGAGGCCGCACAGTTTGCCGCGATTGATTCCCGACGCGGTATTGCCTTCGAGCTTGAGCACGCGCCCGTCGCGCACGCGCCCCACCACGCCGCACTGCGCCTCGCACTGCGTGCACGTGGACGCGTAGTAGACACCCACGCCCGGAATGTTGAAGTCCTCCGGCTCGACGTACGACTTGACGGTTTCGACCCCCGAATCGATGGACGTGTACCCGCAGGCCGCGACGGACGCGGAGGCACCGCCCCAGCCCAGGACGCGCAGGAAGTCTCTTCGCTCGAAATTCTTCATCAATGCGCCTCGGTCACTTGTGGCATTGCCAGCAATCGTTGGGGCCGTGGGACGTCTCCGCATTGACGCCCTGGGCAGACTGTTCGGACAGTTCCATGCGCGGAAAGATCACACGCGCGCTGACGGCCTCGACGCCAACCTTGCTGTTCGGATGGTCCTTCTGATGGCAGGAAACGCACCACCCCATGGTCAGGGGCTCGACCTTCACATCCACCGTCATGCCGCGCACGTTGCCGTGGCAATACCCGCACACCTCTTCCACGGGTCGCCCAAGCTGAAAATAGAATCTTTGAATGTGCCGCTCGTGGCTAAAGCGCACGAAATCGGGCAGGTCATTGACCTTCTTGAAGGGAATCGCTTCCTTCTTGTCCCAGTACTCGAAGAGCTTCTTGATCCGCGGCTTGTCCTTTACCGACTCGATCGACTGGTGGCAACCGATGCACTTGCGTAACGGCGGAATGCCCGATACCCGGCTGCGCCGCGCATAGGTGTGGCAGTACATGCAGTTGATGCCCATTTTCCCCGCGTGAACGTCGTGGGGGAATTCGATCGGCTGCTCGACCTTGTCGCCCGCATAGGCCAAGCTGGTCGCCAGCCCCAGTGCCAGCGCCGCAAGTGCCTGCACCCACCATTGCCTGATACCGCGACTCGCGCCATCGCAATCGGTTCGCTCGCGAAGATTGCACGTCTTCATTTGGCTTTGCGTCTCCCCGTCGCCACAGAACACCTTCCCGCCCAAGCCCGTGCGGTACCTGCCAGCACGCCACCGCCAGCCACACGCGCCGCCGTTTTAACGGCTTACGCGTCAAACAGAGCGTAGCGAAAAATTCCCATGCCGGTCGGGCGATCCACGCCAATCCTGGCGGCCGCCGCAGAATTTTTCTTGTGAAATTTGATCCCCGACAAGTGTGAGGCTGGGCCGCGCGCGCGATGACGTCCGAGTTCTTGTTTGCTCTGCCTGTGTCTCGTTGTGTCGCGCAGCCGTAAAGGCGGGCGAATTATGCATGGAAACGTTGCGCAGGAGTAGCCCCCGGCAATAAGTGATGCGTGCAAAACACATTGCGCAGCGCACCATGCGCGGCATCGGAGAAATCCATCCGCGCCGCGAATTTCCCCGCTGGCGCGATAAACCATTGTGTCGACCAGTGATGCGCTGCCGGCGCCGATGACGGATATCGGACGCTAGCGGACGTCCCGCCAGAAGACCGCGTTGAGCCAGCGCGCCACGAGCAAGAACACCACGAGAAAACCCATGACCCAGACACCGATCTTGTAGCGCGCAGCGGCGGTCGGCTCCGACATCCAGTTGAGGTACGCGACGAGGTCCGCCACGTCCTCATCGAGCGCGGCAGCGCTCTTCGGGTCCCGCGGAGCAAACGTCACTTCCATCCCCGGCGATCCGTTTTCGATTTCGCTCCTGCTCACCTGCACATTGCCGTCGGTGTCAAAGACACTGACGACGCGCACGAGCCTTGCCTTGGGCGACGTCTTGCCGTCGGCCGAGGCGCGCTCCTCCCATTCGGTGCGCGTAAGCGTTGCCTCCCGCGGCCCCTGGCGCTGCCACAAGATGTTGGGCATCGCGATGTTTGGATAGACGACGTTGTTCCAGCCGGTCAAGGTGGAGCGGTCAGCGTAGAAACTGCGCAGCAGGGTGTACAGGTAGTCGGTTCCGCGGTGCTCGGCGGTGTTGCGCGCGCGCACGATGACGGATAGATCGGGGGGCGCCTTGCCGAACCAGTTCTTCGCGTCGCGCGAACTCATGGTAATCGTCATCGTGTCGCCGACCTTCTGCCCGCCGAAAATCAGCTGCGACTTGATCTGTGCCTCGTCGATACCGATGTCCCGCAAGCGGCTCCAGCGCATCTGGTTCGCGCTGTGGCAATTGAGGCAGTAGTTCACGAAGAGCTTCGCGCCCCGCTGCAGCGCCGCTCGATCATCGGCGCGCTCGCTGGGCCAGCGATCGAGCGCAAGCTCCTGCGCCGCGGCAGCACGCGGCAGCAGTGCCGGCCCCAGCAGGCAGCAAAGCGCCGCGACGAACGAACACCAGAATCCCGTCGAGCCCATCGGCCTCATTGCCAGCTCTCCCTCAATGCGCGGCAAAACGTATGCGCTCGGGTACTGTCTTGAATTCTCCCAGGCGGCTCCACCACGGCATGAGCGCAAAGAATCCGAAGTAGACGGCCGTGGCGACCTGCGAAACAACGGTCCGCACCGGATTGGGCGGCAGGATGCCCAGGTAGCCGAGCACGAGAAAAGCCGCGACGAAGACGCCAAGAACGAGCCTGTGCCACATCGGCCGATAGCGCATCGACTTGACCGGCGAGCGGTCGAGCCACGGCAAGGCAAACAGGATCATTGCCGAGGCACCGCTCAGTATCACGCCCCACAGCTTGGCATCGAGCTGCACCTTGGGGATCGTGAGCAGCGCCAGCACCAGCGCCGTGCCCCCGGCCACTCCCAGCCGCAGCCGCCAGTCGCGCAGGCTCAAGTACATGAGCGCGCCCAGCCCCAGGGCACAGACGGCAATCCAGATCAGGAAGCCTTCGGTGGTCGCGCGCAGTATCGAGTAGTACGGCGTGAAATACCAAAGCGGCGCGATGTGCTGCGGAGTCTGGAGCGGATCGGCGGGAATGAAATTATTGCCCTCGAGGAAGACGCCACCGAGTTCGGGCGCGAAAAAGACGATACCGAAATACGCCAGGAAGAAGAACCCCAGGCCGTAGATGTCGTGCACCGTGTAGTAGGGGTGAAACGGAATACCGTCGAGCGGATGGCCATCGGCACCCAGGCGCTCCTTGATTTCGACGCCGTCGGGATTGTTCGAACCCACGTCGTGCAGGGCGAAGATGTGCGCCACGGCCAATCCCAGCAGCACCAGCGGCAGGACGACGGCGTGCAGGGCGAAGAAGCGGTTGAGCGTGGCATCACCGATCACGAAATCCCCGCGAATCCAGGTCGAAAGATCGGGACCAATGAACGGAATCGAGTCAAACAGGTTGATGATCACCTGGGCACCCCAGTAGCTCATCTGCCCCCAAGGCAGCAAGTAGCCGAAGAACGATTCGGCCATCAGCGCCATGAAGATCGCGCACCCGGCGAGCCAGACGACCTCGCGCGGGGTGCGATAGCTGCCGTAGAGCAGTGCGCGGAACATGTGCAGGTAGACGACGATGAAGAAAAATGACGCACCGGTCGAATGCATGTAACGGATGAACCAGCCGCCCGACACCTCGCGCATGATGAATTCGACCGACCAGAACGCCAGGTTCGAGTCCGGCTTGTAGTGCATCGCCAGGAAGATCCCGCTCAGCAGCTGGATCACCAGCACGACCAGCGCCATCGAGCCGAAGAAGTACCAGAAATTGAAATTCTTCGGCGCGTAGTACTCCGACATGTGCACGCGAAACGCGCTCATCAGCGACGGCATGCGGCTGTCGAACCAGCCCATCAGCCCCCGGTACGGTGTCTTGTGCAAACCCATGAACACTTCCTTTCGCGTGTGTACCCGTCTTGTCAACCGATGCCGGGGCGCGCGCCAGCGCAATGACCGCAACGCGCTCCTGCGCGCCGGCCGGCGGGCGGGCGCGCCAAGCTGGCGCCCATCAGGCCTTGGTATCTTCCCCGATCCGGATGGCGTTTTCGCTCAGGTACCGATGTGGTGGCACCGGAAGGTTGTCCGAGGCCGGCTTGTTCTTGAATACCCGCCCAGCCAGGTCAAACGTCGAACCATGGCAGGGACAGACGAATCCGGGATCGGCCCCCAGCTGCGAATTTTCGTCGCTGGCAAATGGCCCGCTGGGCGAACATCCCAGGTGGGTGCAGATGCCGATGAGCACCAGCAGTTCGGGCTTGATCGAGCGCAGCGCCGGGTCCGTGAGGGCGTAGGCCGGAGTCGGAAAAGCCGTGCGCTTGGAATCGGGATCGGCGAGCCGATTCGTGTCGCTGCGCAGGGTCTTGATCATCTCGGGGGTGCGTCGCAGGATCCAGATCGGCTTGCCGCGCCATTCGGCCACCAGCATCTTTCCGGGAGCAAGCGAGGAAACGTCCACATCGACCGGCGAACCGGCAGCCTTTTCGCGCTCGGACGGACCCCAGGAGGCGATGTAGGGCAAGGCGGCGGCAACGCAGCCCGCGCCGCCGACGACGCCGGTCGCAACGATCGCTGCGCGGCGCTCCAGATCGATGTCGGGATGATCGGGATCATTGGCGGGCAAGGTGGACGACATGAATGGGGGTCCTCACGATCAAGATCAAATTTCGGCGAAGTTTACTGCAATGCCGCATCGACGATGGCCGCACCGACGCTAAAATCGCCACATCGATTCGAGCAAATCATGAACGCCCCACAGCGAGTCAAAGCAACCACGCAGGGCGCCACGCCGCGGCGAGGCATCAACTGGTTCCGCTTCTGGATGCAGATGCTGGTCGCGATGCTGGTGTTCAACATCATCGCCGGCCTGGTCACCTGGTTCTTCGTCTTCCCGCGGCTGCATCCGGGCATGTGAGGCACGCAGCGCTTCGCGCCTTGCCGTGGGCACTCCCCCCGGTCAAGCAGTGGCGCCGCGGCCCCGTTGCCCCCAAGAAAAAACGCGGTGGACCGGATCGGTCCACCGCGCTGGTGCTGCTTGCGCGCGGGCTTCCGGTGGGAAGCACCCGCGCACCACTTACTGCATCAGTTGAGCGACTGCACGTAGGCAGCAACGGCCGCGAAGTCGGCCTCATCCAGGTTGGCGATAAGCGCCTGCATCTGCTCGACGTTGCGTATACCGGTCTGAATCGCCCGCAGTTGCACGATGACATAGTCCGCGTGCTGGCCGGCCAGGCGCGGGATCGGTCCCTGGCCCCTTGCGTCGGGGCCATGACACATCTGGCATGCGAGCAGGCCCTTGGCGGCATCGCCTTCGAGGTACAGCGTCTGGCCGCGTGCGACGTCACCCTTGGCCGCAGGGCGCCCGGCAATCGGGGCCTGCTTGGAGTAGTAATCCGCCAGCGCCTGCATCGTCGGTTCATCCAGGTCGCGTGCCACGCCCTTCATGAAATCCCAGGCGCGCTCCTCGTTGCGCGGGGCATCTTCATAGCGGTAGCCCGCCACCTTGCGCCACCCCGTGATGTTGATAATCCACTGCTCGAACATCGTCTCGTGGGTTACCGCACGGTCATCCTGGTTGAGGTTGTGGAAGAACCTGAGCTGGGTCGCCAGGTACTCGGCGCTTTGTCCCGCCAGCACCGGGAACGTCGGGGCGACGCTGCGCCCGTTGTAGCCGTGGCAGGCCGAACACCATTTGCCCTCGAGCAGCTTTGCCCGCCCCGGTGCCAGCTGGGCTGCCTGTCTGGCCTCCAGCGAACCCGGTGCCGGCTGCCAGCCGGCCATGGGTGCCGCTGCCGGTGCTGCTGCCGGTGCCGCCGCATCCTCCGCCAATGCGAACGTCGCCATCAGGACCAGCGCAAGGCCGGTCACGATCTTGGCGGCCGCGCGCGGTGCACTCCGCGTCATATTTGTCTCCATGTGATTTCTCCTGGGCGAGCCACGGTTAGAACACAAACCAGATTGCGCCCGTCAGCCGATTCTGGCCCGATGCGTTATTGCTGAACCCGTCGAAGTTACCGCCACCGCCGTTGATCTTGGTGAAGCCTTGGTACAGCAACGTAAACCGCAGGTCCTGCAACGGCAAGTAGTTCAGCTCGAGCGTCCACCAATTGCTAGCCGGATTGCCGCTCAACGACCCACCATTGGCGCCCGAAGCATAGAGCGCTTGGTCCTGGGTACCGTTGAGCATGCTGTAGCCGAGCGTCACGCCATACTTGCGGTCGTAATACGCGGTACCCCGGACTTGGAGCTCGTTCACCGTGTGGTCCGCCGTCGTCACCGCAGTGCCACCGCTGGAGACGAACAAGGGCGTCAGGTCGTTGGACTCGTGGATATACGAGCCGGACGCGCTGAACACCCACGGTTCTGACTTGTTGAACTGGTACTGGGCGTCGACACCCGTGTCGCGGAATCGGTTGGTGTCGGAAACACCGGTGGTACCGCAGATATTACCAACCGGGTCGGTATTAGTAGATGGATTGCAGTTGTACGTGTGCGCAGTCATACCGAACACACCGACCTCCACGGAGTGGTAGCCCCAGTCGTGGCTGTATGCAAGACGGTAGTAGGGGTTGTAGTGGGCAAGAACGTCGGCGCCCATGCCGGCCTCGGTGCCGCCATTGCCCCAATTCATCCAACTGAGTGACCCCGTCGCAGACCGATACAGGGAGAATTCCGCGTAGACGGTCTTGTGCCACCACGCATAGACACCCACACCGACCTTGTCGTGCCCGCCGCTTGGGTTGTCGATATACGGCGCTGCCAACGGACCATAGCCGGCGCCCAAATAGGGGAACCAGGGGAAGCGCCACGCCGGAACCGCGTTCCAGACATCCTGCATCGTCGGGTTGTTGTTCAGGTTCAAACCAACGACCGTGTCCGGTTCCGTCGAGTCGCCGGTCGCGAACCGATGCACGTAGCGAAACTCGGTGTTGTCCGCTGTGGGGGTAAACGCGCCGCCCCCGGCCGACGAACCACTGCCGCCCGCCCCGACCGGAAACTCGCTGCCGGACATCTGGCCGAACATGCCGAAGTTTTCCGACAGCTTGCCACCGAAGAAGATGCTGTACTGGACGAGTTGGGCCCGCTCGCAAGGTCCGGTACCGCTGCCGCCCGAGCCCGAGCACGTATACGCCCCGGTGGTGGCATCTCTGCTGTTGCTCAGCGTGTCGTACTCCGCCATGATGGCGGCAGCAAGGGGAATCGGCTGCGCCTCGCCAAAGGTGTAGCCATTGAGCTTGAATTCCCGGCCGTAGGCGGTCAGTTCCGGGTAGCTGATGTGGCATGCTGCACAGTTGTGCCCCGTCTGGCGCGCAAACAGCGGAATCGCCTGTGCCGGCGCCGAGAACGCCAACCAGGCAGCGCCGGCTGCGAGGCCTAACGCCAACCAACGGGCGACGCGATTCAGAGTCATGAATCTCCTCCTACGATGAATGGGTGGGTGTTGTAATTGCTGGCTCCCCCCCATTGAGCCATTCGCGGATCGGTTTATCGAAGTAGACGATCCGCAACCGAAGCGATGATAGGAGACTGAGATTCTGTTCGCCAGTTAATATTCCACCATAGCGTTGTAATCGCGATACAACGTTTCTTTCGTCGCTACAATTGCTGGCCCTGAATTTGCGATCGCAGCAATCACGGTGAGCCAAGCTCTTCGCAGAATTGCGCTGGATCAAAGATGAATGAAAAAAATTCCGGCCGCAGGGCCCTGCGCCTTCCCGGCGGTTTCTGGGCCGTCGTAGCGCTGGTGGTCTGGGCACTGGGCGTCACGGCCCTGCTCGATCGCACGCCCTATGGACTGGACGAGGCCACTGCGCGCGCGGTGCTGTTTCTGTGGTCGATATCCGACCAAGTGGCATCACCAATCGTGACGATGGGGATACCGGATTTTCGGGCGGTGTACCTTATTCCCGCGGGCGTCTTTTTCTCCGGCAGCCTGCTTGCCGCCAAGCTCTGCGCCCTGCTCGTTGTTGTTGCCACGGCCATCGGCTTGTACCACTGGCGCCTGCGCCAGGGCGACGCCGAGACGCCGCTGCTGGCCTCCGGATTGCTGCTGCTCTCGCCGCTCACGGTCTCATCGATCGACCGCGTCGCGATCGGCCCCTTCCTGCTGCTGACCTTCCTGCTGGGATCGTGGGCCGACGACTCCTACCGCGCGAGCCGGATCCGCTTTGGCGGGTTCTATTTCTCGCAGCTGCTGCTCAGCGTGGCGGCGGTGAGCCTGCATCCGGCCGGACTCGCGTACCCCATCGTGCTCGCCATCTCGTGGCTGCGCGACCGGCCCGCCGAACCGGACGCGCCGGCGATGATTCCCGGGCGCGAGCACACGCACGTACTGCTGGGCATCGGCATCGCCACGCTCCTGGGCGCATTGCTCGCCGCCGGCTGGCCGCACCAAGGGTGGTTCGCGAACCCGGTGACAGCACTGGCGCAGGACGTCTTGGCCTTTCCCGCCGAGTCCGCGCTGGCCAGCACGCTGCTTTTCTGGGTGCTGGGCGCAGTGCTGGCGCTCGCCCTGCTGGCGACGCTCTGGCGCATGCGCTCGCAGATCCTGGCGGATCGATTCGCGGCCACGCTGGTGCTCGCGGGCGCGATCGCGGCCTGCACGGGCGATGCAAGCTTCTCGCTGCTGGCCTTCGTGCTGCTGCTCTACTGGGGCTTCCCGCTACTGCTGCGGGTACATGTGGGCAAGACCGCAGGCTTGGTCGGCCAGCGGGGCGTGGCGCTGGCGCTGCTGATCGTCGTCTCGACGCTGTTTCTTTCGGCCGATCGCGGGCGCTACGCGCAACTCGCGCAGGGCCTGGAGCTTTCGGCGCAGGACCAGCTGATCCGCGTGCTCGCCGAGTCGGTGCAGCAGTCGCACCCGGTCACACCCCAGCCCGGCCTCGTGACCGAGCAAGAAAAGGCCAAGAGCGGACCGCGCGTCGCGAGCCAGTGGCCGGGCCGCACCATGATCGCCTGCCGCTGCAGCACCCTGCCCCTGCCACCGGCCGCGGAGGACCAGCAGGTGTTTGCTGCCAACCTGCGCGGGCTCGACTACGTGGTGTTCGACCCGCAGAACCCGGCCAACCGTGGCCTGTCGCGCGGCTTCGCCCTGCTGGGCGGCGCACAGGCCGAGACCGTGTCGCTGCAGCCCGGCGGCGTCGTTCTTCGCTTGCATCCGGCCGAGGCGCCGCGGCCTGCGCCCGGTCTGCAGGGCTAGGAGGGTCGGGAAATGTACAAGGAAATCCTGATCTACCTGATCGTCGCGGCGAGCTCTCTTTTTCTCATGACGTTCGTCGTGCACATGCTGGTCGGCGGCCTCGTCAGCCCGCAGACCGAACAGATTCTCACCATTGCCCTTTGCACCCTGGTGGCCTGTCTCATCGGCGCGATGGCCTGGGACGTCGCGCGCCGCCGTCGACGCAAGTAGCGCCGATCCGGCGCGCCCTACTTGCCGCCGCCGGGCCTGCCCGGTTTGCCCGGTTTGCCCAAACGCCGGAGCGCCTCCTGAATGGACGCGTACGCGTCCTCGTCGGCAAACTGGCCGCGGTGCAGGACGAATTGCAGGCGCTGCCCCTCCCGGTTGAGTCCCGAGATGCCGAAGGAGCGGCCGGAGAAGTCGGCATAAAAACGCTGGTCCTTGACCAGGTCGGCGCTCGCACCGCCGCGCTGCACGATCGAAACCGCGTCGGCGTCCACGTCAACGCGAACCGGCGCAGACGGCAGCAGCATCAGGCGCGTCTTGAGAATCCGGTTGGCCCCGACGAAGAAAAAGAAGCTGGCCAGGAAGGAGAGCACGTACGCCAGAGGATGATCGTCGCCGAACCAGAGCTTGGCCGCCATCGAGCCCAGCGCGACGACCGTCGGAACGTAGAGCAGCAGGTCCCAGGCCGCGCCCTTTCGGTCGGGGCGCAATTCGAATCGCTTTGCCGCCGCCATGACGCGATCCTGTGCCAATCCCGCAGGGCCGGAACGTCGCGACCCTACGACGCGCGCCCCGCCGCGGCCGAGGAGGTGGCGGGCAGGATCTTCTGGATGGCGATTTCCATTTCCTGGTAGAGCATCTTTCCCGGGCGTTCGACGCGCACGATGCCGTCCTTGTCGATGGCAAACGTCCAGGGGTCCCCCATGACCCGGTAGGCCTTGTACGCCTGCGGGTTCTGGTACTGGTCGACGTGGATGAATATCACGCGGTCCTGGTACTTTTCCAGCAAGGCCTTGGCAACCTGCAGCTGCTCGTCGCAGGGAGTGCAGTGTCCCGGCGTGGCGAATTCCAGCAAGATCGGCTTGCCCTGCGCTAAGGCCTTGTCGACCGAGAACTGGTACATGCGCGGATCGGGCTGCCGATACGTCGTGATCTTGCTCAGGTCGCCACCGACGTCGGCCAGCGTCTTGGTGGCCAGGCTTGGCGCCGGAGTGCCAATCGCCAGGCCGCGAAAGCTGCCCCCGTAGCGCGAATCCTTGTCGCATCCGGCGAGCGCGGCGACGAGACAGCCCGCCGCCAGCATCGCTGCGAGCCGCAGGGTGCGCCCCTGGCGCGCAATGGCGCGGCCGTCAGCGCCAGAAACAAACGCATTCATCGTCCGCCCTTCAAAAGAGGATTCCACCGACCATCTGCATGGCACCGAAAATCACGGCGACGACAATGCCCATGACGATTGCTCCGAACATCATCTTTTCGCCAAATCGCGCCTCGCTGGGTCGATTCTTGCTGAACCAGAAGATCACGACGATGACCGAGAAGACGAAGATTCCGACCAGCAGAAAGGCAAAGACCGCCTCGCTGAACTGCTGGCTGCGCATGCCCTCGATGCTCAGATCGAGCTTGGGCGAGATTTGCGGACTCATGCGCTTTGCACCCGGCCGGCCTTACTGGCGGTCCTTCCAGCCCACCGCGGTACGCAACAGGTTGTATCCCCAGATGATATTGGCCAGCAGCACCAGCGTCCCGAACAGTCCGACGAACGCGAGCAGATGCCCGACAATCCGCGCCGGGGCATCCGGATCCCCGCCATCGGGCATGCCGCCAATCATGCCGGCGAGCGAAAAGAAAACCACCATTCCGATAAGGCCGAAGTTGTGCATCCAGAAATGCACTTTCACCAGCCGCACACTGTGGATGGGCCGCCCCGATAGCCGCGGCACGACGTAGTACAGCGCGGCAAAGATCGCCATTTCGACCCAGCCCAGCAAGTTGATGTGGGTATGCGCACGAACGATCAACCGGCCGTAGGCCGAAAAGTCGACGAAATTGCGAAAGTCCTTGATGCCCCCCATCAGCGCGCCCCACCCGAAGCCGATGATGCTGTACACGATGCAGGCAAACGCGAACCAAAGCGTGTACCGGGTAAAGTCTTCGCGATCCGCCTTGCTCAGTTCAATGGCCGCCATCGCCGCTTCCTTGTTTGGCGCCCTCGGCGCCCTTCCCGCTGCCCGCGCCGCCCTTGGCCGCATCGCCGGAGCGCACATCGCTAAAAGCCATGCGCCAGCTGTCCGGCGCCCACATATCCAGCATCGCGTCGATGAAGCCAGATTTTCCCGTGGGCGGTTCCTGCGCGGCCGGTGCTCCGCGGTCGGCCTTGAGTTGCGACAAGAAAACGGCAATAGCGTGCCGGTCGGCCTCGGGAAGCTGCGCCACGTACGAGGCCTCCTTGGGCGCCGGCCCGTGGTCCACGGTCTTGCTGCCGTAGGTATTCTCGGGATCATGCAAAAAAGCCAGCAGATAGGCCAGATCGTGCCGCGAACCGATGCCGTCGAGTTCCAGGCCCATGTTGGTGCCATTGCCAACCGCCTTGTGGCACGAGGTGCAATTGTTCTTGCGGAACAACTCCGAACCGCGGAAGCCCTCTCCGGCGAAGTCATAGTGGGTACGCACCGGGTACATCGGCTTGTCCGAGGACATCCGGATCCATTCCAGCACCACGTAGTTCTGGATCGTGATCAGGATCAGCAGCGCGACGGAGCCGAAGAGAACCTTCTCCCCGGTCTTGAGCGCCTTCCACTTCTGCCACATGCTTGTCACCTTCCTGCGGCTGCCGTACCCCGCGCCGCGCTGGCGTCGACACCAAAGCGCTCAGGGGGCAACCAACCCGTAACTGTAGCGGATCGCAAAGACGATACTCTGCTGCCGGCATGGCCGAAAAACCGCCCCACAAGATTAGGCAATCCGGGCGGCCGGCAAGTTCCCGCGAACCAAAGCAAAAGGCCGCGCCAGGTGCATCGGCGCGGTCCCTTTGATGGATCTTACCGCAATCGCCGCGGGAGCCCGCGGCCGGCGGCCGGCGGCTTACTTGACCAGGTTCAGATTCTCGAGAACGCTCTGATTGTTCGGAATAAAACCATTGCCGACCGTGCTGACCGGGGCGTGCGATAAGTACGCGGCGGCATTGTTGATGTCCTCGTCGGTCATGTTCTTGGCGACCGCGCGCATCTGTCCCAGCGGGTCGTTGGCCCGGCTGCCGTCGCGCCAGTGCTTGAGCTGGTTCACGAGATAGACATACTTCTGCTGGCCGATTGCCGGATAGACCGGATCGGACCCGCGGCCGTTGTAGCCGTGGCAGGAAGAACACGCAGGGGCCTTACCGATGACGCCGAATTTCACCAGGATCTGCCCTTTGTACACCTCGCCCACCTCGGTGCCCGCCGCCTTCAGGGCCGCCAGGTCCGAGAAGTCGCTGGCCGGCTCAAGCGTGTTCAGATACGCCGCCACATTGCGCCGATCTTCCACCGTCAGCTGCTTGGCGAACAGGTTCATGACCCCGAGGGTCAAATCGGTGCGCCGGTCCTCGGCGAAATCGGTGAGCTGCTTGACGATGTAGGGATAGCCGTCGTTGGCGAGCTTGGGCGTCTGCATCGCATCGAGGCCGAGCCCCTTCTCCCCGTGACAGCTCTGGCACGGAGAAACGGCGTCCTTCCCGTTGAGGAAGATCTGCTTTCCGGCAGCGATATTTGCAGACACCTTGTCCTTGTCGGAATCGGCGTAGTAGGCGCCGGACACGGTGAAGACAGCAGCGGCCACCAACATCGCCGGGATGCGCCGCATCCTTTGGTTACTAAAGCGCATTGATTTCACCTCTTCCCAGAATGAATTTGTTCCGTCGCGATTGACGCCCGGACCCGAACCGATCCGCCCCGAGCGTCACGCCCAACAGTGTCTCGGTCAGAATGTAGAAAACGCTTCGACCTCAGTTACGTTTCTTGCTGAATAGGACTGCGAGCAGGACCAGGATGAATGCAAACCAGACCCCGTACATCTCGAGTACTTGGCGCGTCGTCGTATCGGTCTCGAACAGCATAGTGGCATCTCACTTTCAGGAAATCAGACTCAGGCTTCCGTCAGAACTTGATCTGCGGCTTGTTCTTGTCGAACTTGTCGACGACAAAGCTGTAGAGTGCCGGTGCCAGAAACGCCAGCAAGACGATGCAAAATAGGACCAAAGGCGGGTTGTCAACTTCAAGCATTTGCTACTCCGTGTCGGTTATGGGCCCGCGCCAGACTGTGCGGGCCACCCAATTCTCACTGACGGTTAATGATCCTTGCTGTGCGTCGGCTGCCAGCTAGTCGGCGGCAGGCGCTTGATGGCGATCGTCACCCCGGTGAAAAAGAAGATGATGAAAAAGATATCGATCGTGTAGCCCTTGTCCCACCACGGCTGTTTGCGCTCGGAGCGCACGCCACCCTGACCGTCCGGGATCTTGTTGCCCTCGAAGTTGGCCATCTGCACGCGGTCGCCCAGCACGTTGTATTCCGACAGGTCGACGCCCTTGGCCATCAGCGCTTCGATCTGCGGCTTGACGATGCGCAGATCATCCATCGTCA
>Ga0209415_10009552_pt1 | contig 16656 bp, 17 predicted proteins | sample PeaSoiSIISIP2007_FD_187696 | JGI IMG/M metagenome (GOLD analysis project Ga0209415, IMG submission 187696) | Peat soil microbial communities from Weissenstadt, Germany - SII-SIP-2007 (SPAdes) (version 2) | ecosystem: Environmental > Terrestrial > Soil > Wetlands > Peat | place: Germany... | reverse complement strand
GGGCGAGCTGCCCCTGCCGCCCGATGATCTTGGCCTCGGCGGTCTCGCGGATCGCGCAGCTGTTGATGACGATCAGGTCGGCCTGCTCCATGCCCGGCGCCTCGGTGCAGCCGGCCGACAGCAGGGCACCGGCCATCTCCTCGGAGTCAGACTGGTTCATCTGGCATCCCAACGTCCACACGTGGAAGCGCGGCAGCGCCAGGTCGTCCGTGACGAACTCGCCGAGCGCGGCCGGCGCGAGTTCGCTGCGTCGCGGCGCGGCCACGCTCCGCCGTGCCGGGAGATCGAGGACGGGAAGCTGTCGGGTCGTCATGGTTGGCCCAGTCTAGCGGGGGACCGGTTCAGCTCCCGGCATCGCGTGACGCGCGAGCGCGGCCAGGACCGCGTCCCCGACGTCGTCGGACACATGGCACGCCGCCTGTGCCTGCTCGTACGTCCAGCTGTCGCCGTGGTAGTCGCTGCCCCCGGTCGCTACGAGTCCATGGTCAGCGGCGACCCGCGCAACGGCCGCTCGTGTGGCCTCGTCGAACGAGATGTAGTACACCTCGAGCGCACCCAGACCCCAGTCGCACAGCCGGTCGATCACGTCCGGCCGGCCGGGTGCCTCGCGGAAGTGCGCCAGGGACGCCAGTCCGCCGGCAGCCCTGATGGCGTCGATCGCCTCGCGTGGCCCAAGCCCCTGACGCGGCACGTAGCCCGGTGCGCCGCGCGCCAGGATCCGCCGCATCGCGTCGTCCACGCTCTCCGCGTGGCCTGCTGCGACCAGCGCGCGGGCGAGGTGCGGCCGGCCGGGCGAGGTCACGCCCGGCCCGATGGCTCCCGGCAGCTGCTCGTCGACCGGCATCCCGAGGGAGCGCAGGCGGTCGACGATCATGTCGGTGCGCTGCGCCCGCAGCCTGCGCTGCTCCGCAAGCGCGGCCTCGAACGCCGCGTCCCCGGCGTCCATGCCGTAGCCGAGGATGTGCAGCTCGCCTTCCCACAACCCCGGAACGTCGCTCGCCACGCTGTTGATCTCGACCCCGGGTAGCAGCCGAGGGTGTCGATCACCCTCCCCCGCCGCGATCAGCTCGCGATACCCGTCGAGCGTGTCGTGGTCGGTGATGCAGGCAAGCATGATCCCCCATTCGCGCATCGCCGCCAGCAGGTCGGAGGGCTGGAGCACGCCGTCGGACCGGGCGGTGTGGCAGTGCAGGTCGATCCGGTTGCGCGGAGGCAGCGTCACATGCGAGCCTCCGGCCCCGGTCAGGACTCCACCATGCGGCTGACCCGCTCGACGTGGAGCGCGCGGCCGCTGGCGGTGTCGATGTCGATCTGGACCGCGTTGAAGACGACCGGCCCGCTCCCGACTTCGAACCGCGTCGGGAGGCCGCTCAGGAAGCGCGGCAGCACCGTGCTCGGCTCGAACCCGATCACGCTGTAGACGGGCCCGGTCATGCCGATGTCGGTGAGGTAGGCCGTGCCCCGCGGCAGGATGCGCTCGTCGCCGGTCACCACGTGCGTGTGCGTGCCGCACACAGCGCTGACCAGGCCGTCGAGGTGCAGCCCGAACGCGTTCTTCTCGCTGGTGATCTCGCAGTGGAAGTCCACGATTCGGACGACGGGGAGCTCGTCCGCCCCGTCCTCGAGCAGCTGCCGGACCGTCGTGAACGGGTTCTCGATCGGCTGCATGTAGGTGCGGCCCTGGGCGTTGACGACGGCGATCTCGCTGCCGTCGGCGGCGTGGAAGATGCCCCAGCCCCGGCCCGGGACGCCGTCGTGGCCGTAGTTGAGCGGGCGCAGGATGCGTTCCTCGCGCTCGAGTTCCGCGTAGATCTCGCGCTTGTCCCAGATGTGGTTCCCGCTCGTGATGACGTCGACGCCAACGTCGAAGAGCGCTCGGGCGGTGGAGGCGGTCAGCCCCATCCCGCCCGCCACGTTCTCCCCGTTGGCGGTGACGAAGTCCAGGCCCCGCTCCGCGCGCAATCCCGGCAGCAGCCGCTCCACGCCCTCCCGCCCCGGCCGGCCGATCACGTCGCCGATCATGAGCACGCGCACCGTGCCGTTGCGGGGGCGTTCCGGCGCAGGGACGAGACGGTTGGCCGCCTGGACCTCGCGGACCTCGTGGCGCATCCGGGGCGCTACTTGGCGTATTCCACTGCGCGCGTCTCCCGGATCACGGTGACCTTGATCTGCCCGGGGTACGTGAGCGACTCTTCGATCTTCCGGACGATGTCGCGCGCGAGTCGCATGGAGCCGAGATCGTCGATGTCCTCGGGCCGAACGAGAATGCGCACCTCGCGTCCGGCCTGCACAGCGAACGACCTCTCGACGCCCGGGAAGCTGTCAGCGATCGCCTGCAGGTCCTCGAGCCGCTTCACGTAGGCCTCCATCGACTCACCCCGGGCGCCGGGCCTGCTGGCGCTGATCGCGTCGGCGATCTGCACGATGGGTGCCTCGATGCAGGCGTATTCCACTTCCTGGTGGTGTGCCGCGATCGCGTTCGTTACGCGCGGCGAGAGTCCGTTCCGTTGCGCGATCTGTCCTCCGATCGACGCGTGCGGCCCCTCCATCTCGTGGTCGACGGCCTTGCCGATGTCGTGCAGCAGGCCGCCCATCTTGGCGACCTGGATGTCCGCGCCCATCTCGGCCGCGATGATCGAGGCCAGCCGGCTGGTCTCGACCGCGTGCTTCAGCACGTTCTGTCCGTAGCTGGTGCGGTACTTCAGCCTGCCGAGAAGCTTGATGATCTCGGGAGGGAGGCCCGGCACCCCCGCGTCGTAGGCGGCCTGCTCCCCGGCCTGCTTCATGATCGCGTCGACCTCGGCGCGGGCCTTCGCCACCACCTCCTCGATGCGGCCCGGGTGGATCCGGCCGTCCTGGATGAGCTTCGTGAGCGCGAGACGGGCGATTTCGCGCCGAACGGGGTCGAAGCCGCTGATGAGCACCGACTCCGGCGTGTCGTCGATGATCAGGTCGATCCCGGTCGCCTGCTCGAGCGCGCGGATGTTGCGGCCCTCGCGGCCGATGATGCGCCCCTTCATCTCGTCGGACGGGAGCGGTACGACCGACACCGTCATCTCGGCCGTGTGGTCGGACATGACGCGCTGGATCGCGGTCGTCACGATCTCTCGGGCGCGGTCCTCCGCCTCATCGCGAGCCTGCCGCTCGATCTCGCGGGCGACGCGGACGGCGTCGTGCTCGGCCTCGTCGCGCACCTCCTCGAGCAGATGCGCCTTCGCCTGCTCCGCGGTCATGCCGCTCACGCGCTCGAGCGCGGTCACCTGCTCCTGTCGGGCGCGACTCAGCGCATCGCGATGCTCCTGCAGCTCCCGCTCCCGCTCCAGCAGCTTGCGGTCGCGCTGCTCAAGCATGTCCGTGCGCTGGTCGAGCTGCTCGTCGCGCTGCAGCAGCCGGTGCTCCAGCACGGCCAGCTCGGCCCGCTTTGTGCGCTCGTCCTCGGAGGTCTCGCGCTGCAGGCGGACCTGCTCCTCCTTGGCCTGGAGGATCAGGTCCTTCTGCTGCGCCCTCGCCTCGGCGACGATCCGCCCTGCCTTGTCCTGGGCCGCCCGCACCGCCTGGGCAGCCCACAGGCCGCGGGCCACGAATCCAAGCAGCGCCCCGCCGGCGACGAGGACGAGCGCCCCCACCGCCAGGAGGACGGGGTTGTCCGGCATCGATGCCTCCCGTCCAGCCCAGAAGCTGGAAGGTGGATTGGGTAGAGTCGTGCGCCGCGCGTCCCCACCCGGGCGCGCGGCTGGCTGGGCCAGAAGTCAGGCGTTCGCGTCCGCGGGCCGAGCGTCCCGGCCGTTGGCTCGCGCGCGCCGCATCAGTGATCCGTCGCGAAGCCTATACGTCCCCCGGAGGCGGCGTCAAACGTCATCGATACCCGACGGCGATTCTGGGGCTTCCTGAGCCGCATCCGCCGCAGTCTGACCTCCCGCGGCGAGCCACCAGGCCTCCAGGGCTTCCCGGCACGTGCCAGGGTCGAAGCCCTGCCGGCCTAGCAGGGCGTACGCCTTCCGGCGTCGCGCTCGCAGGTCGGGCTCCCGCGCGAGTGCGGGGGCGCGACGCCGCAGGAGGAGGAGCGCCGCGTCGAGGTCCGGTCCGGCCGCCGGGTCGGATGGCCCGGACGCACCGCGCGGCGAGGCGCCGGGCCGGTCGGGCCCGGGCGGCGCCCGTCGCTCTTCCAGCACCGCGGCGATCACGTCGGCGCGAATCCCCTTGAGCGTGAGCTCGCGCCGGAGGGCCGCTTCTCCGCGTGGGTGAGCCCGGTCCCGGCTCTCCACCCACGCCCGCGCGAAGGACTCGTCGTCGAGATAGCCGAGGTCCGCGAGCCGCAGCAGCACCTCGTCGACGAGCGGCGCCGGGTACCCGGCCTCCGCGAGGCGCCGGCGCGTCTCCGCAACGCTTCGCGGCCGCGCCTCCAGGAAGCGGGCCGCGGCGTTCATCACAGGGTCGAGATCCCGCACGGACGCGCGGCGCTCCCGCGCCTCGGCGGGCGTGCGCCGCCGCCGGGGCCACGGGCTCATGGCCGGCGCAAGACGCCGGTGGCGGCCCGGCTGCTTCGCGGCACTCGCCGGTCTCGAGGGCCTGCCGCTTGCGCAGTCTCGCTCGGCGGCGGCGATTCATCCGCTGGCCTCACTCCGCCTCGGCGATCCCCTCCACGGGCAGCTCGATGCTGGCGACCCTGGCGCGGATCTCCGTCTCCAGTTGCTGGGCCACGTCCGCGTTCTGGTGCAGGAACTCCTTGGCCGCCTCGCGGCCCTGGCCGAGGCGGGTGTCCCCGTACGTGAACCACGCCCCCGTCTTGTTGACGATGTCCGTGGCCACGCCGACATCCAGCAGTCCCCCCTCGCGGGAGATGCCGGTGCCGTACATCACGTCGAACTCTGCGACGCGGAACGGGGGCGCCACCTTGTTCTTGACGACCTTGACGCGGACACGGCTGCCGACCGGGTCTGTGCCCTGTTTGATGGTTTCGATGCGACGCATGTCGAGGCGCACGCTGGCGTAGAACTTGAGGGCGCGTCCGCCGGGCGTCGTTTCCGGGTTTCCGAACATCACGCCGATCTTCTCGCGCAACTGGTTTGTGAAGACCAGCGCCGTGTTCGACCGGCTCACGGCGCCGGTCAGCTTGCGGAGGGCCTGGCTCATCAGCCGGGCCTGGATCCCCACGAAGGAGTCCCCCATCTCGCCCTCGATCTCGGCGCGGGGCACCAGCGCCGCGACCGAGTCGACGACGACACAGTCCACGCCGCCAGACCGGATGAGGGTTTCCGTGATCTCCAGGGCCTGTTCGCCGGTGTCGGGCTGGCTCACGAGGAGCTCGTCGACGTTCACCCCGCACGCCTTGGCGTACTTCGGGTCGAGGGCGTGCTCGACGTCGATGAATGCGACCACGCCGCCACGCCGCTGCGCCTCCGCGAGGACGTGCTGGCAGAGCGTGGTCTTGCCCGACGACTCGGGTCCGAAGATCTCCGTCACGCGTCCTCGTGGGATGCCACCCACGCCGAGCGCGAGGTCCAGCGCGATGGAGCCGGTGGGGATCGAGTCGACCTGCTGGCGCTCCCGTGAGCCGAGCCGCATGATCGAGCCGCGCCCGAACTGCTTCTCGATGGCGAGGATCGCAGCGTCCACGGCGCGCGTACGTTCGCCGGCCGCCTTGTCCCCCGTCATGTCACCGTTGCGCGTCGCGCCGGCCGCCTGACCGGACCCCGTGATGGCCATGCTCGTGCTCTCCCGTCCGGGGCCGAAGACCGCGTCAGGCCTCCTCCGACTCCTCGTCCAGCCGAGGCTTTCGTCGCGGCTTGATCACCTCGACGTTCTGTGGCGGGGCGTCCAGGAGCGGCTGGATGTGGGCCTTCGACGTGGCTTCCTTCGGCTTCTTCTTGACTTCGCGGTGAGGGCGATTCTTCGTTCCCATGCCTCCGCCTCCGCGGTGCACCGTCACGGTAGGCGGTGCACGTGCACTGTGACTTCACCGCAGCTTCGCGCCAGCTTGCCTGTCACGTTCGACGGCGTTTCCGGGATCGTCTGGAACGCGTCGCGCGGCCTCGACGCGCCGGAACTCGTGGAGTGTTCCGGCCTCGATTGACTGCCGGACACGTCCCATGAAGTCTATGGTGAAGGTCAGGTTGTGACAAGTCGCGAGCCGGTAGGCGAGGAGTTCCTCAGCCCGGAACAGGTGCGCGATGTAGGCCCTCGAAAAGGTGCGGCAGAGGCGGCAGGGACACCCGTCCAGGATGGGCCGGGGGTCGTCGAGGAACCGCGCGTTCCGGATGTTCAGCCGGCCGCCTGGCACCCAGAGCGTGCCGTTCCTCGCCACGCGGGCCGGGAGCACCGAGTCGAAGAGGTCGATGCCGCCGTCCACCGCGTCGAGCATGTCTAGCGGCGACCCCAGCCCCATGAGGTAGCGAGGGCGCGGGTCAGCCGCGAGCAGCGGCACGGCGACGTCGAGCGCCGCGCGCCGCTGGGCAGCCGTCTCGTCGCCGGCGAGTCCCCCGATGCAGAGGCCGTCGAACGGGAGCGCCGCGATGGAGCGGGCGGACTCGGCGCGCAGGTCCGCCTCGAGTCCGCCCTGGACAATCCCGAAGAGGGCCTGGTCGGGGCGGGAGTGCGCCGCCAGCGATCGCTCGGCCCAGGCGTGCGTGCGTCGCATCGCGTCCTCCACCCTGGCGCGGCCGGATGCGCGTGGAGGGACTGGGTGGTCGAGCGCAAGGGCCACGTCCGAGCCGAGGGCCTCCTGCACGGCGATCGAGTCTTCGGGGGTGAAGCGGTGCGTTGACCCGTCGAGGTGGGAGCGGAACGTGACTCCGTCGTCGTCCACCTCGCGCAGGTCGGACAGGCTCACGACCTGGAAGCCGCCACTGTCCGTGAGGATCGGCCCGTCCCAGGCCATGAACGCGTGCAGCCCGCCGAGCCGCGCGATGCGTTCATGCCCCGGGCGAAGGTAGAGGTGGTACGTGTTGGCCAGAACGATGCGCGCGCCAACCTCCCGCAGGTCGTCGGGATCGAGCGCCTTGACCGTGGCGTTGGTGCCGACGGGCATGAACGCCGGTGTTTCGACCGCGCCGTGGGGAAGGGTCAGCCGCCCGCGGCGAGCTCGAGTGGGCGCGCCGCGCTCGCCCGCGCCGCCGAACACCTCGAAACGGATCGGCCGCCCCGAGGGTGCCCAGGTGCTTCCCGGGGCCGTGCCGCTGCCGGGCACCGTGCCGCTGCCTGGCGCCGTGCCGCTACCTGGCGCCGTGCGGCTGGCAGGCGCTGGCGCCCCGTCGGGTTCGAATCCCGCGCCGCTCACCCGGCGAGCCCGGCACGCCCCGGCATGCGCGCTGCGCCCGGCGACCTCTCGAGCTTCCGCGTGGCCCGGACCTGCGCTGCGGGGCCGTCCGGCGGAGGGCCCTCCGTCGCGCTGTCCGCCGGGCCGACCGGGGCGCCGTACGCCAGGGGGCCGTCCGCCGCGCCCGCCAGGGCGGTGCTCATCGCGCTCGCCCCTCCCCTGCGGCAGCGACGCTCCCCGCCGTCACGCCTCGCCGTCCGTGCGCCCACCCTCGCTCGTCACCCCGTCCCAGAGCCCTGCGTCCATTCGCTCCGACCGACGCGGCTGCGGCACGTCGAAGCCCAGCCTGCGCAGGTGGTCCCGCGCCCGCTCCGTGGCCACCCGGCCCTGTGGCGTCCGGTCCAGGAACCCGAGCTGCAGCAGGTACGGTTCGTAGACGTCCTCGACGGTCTCGACCTCCTCGCCGATCACCGCTCCAAGCGCGGCGCCGCCGACCGGCCCCGACGCGAACTTCTGCACGATCGCGAGCAGGAGCCGCCGGTCGGTCGTGTCGAGCCCCTCCTCGTCGATTTCCATCTCCTGCATGGCCGCTTCTGCCCGTGCGACCGTGATCCGCTCCTCGCCGCGCACCTCGACGTGGTCGCGGACACGTCGCAGGAGGCGGTTCACGATGCGGGGCGTGCCTCGCCCCCGCCGCGCCAGCACGTCGACCGCGTCGTCGTCGATCGCCACCCCCAGGATCGCCGCCGACCGCCGCACGATCGCAGCGAGGTCGGCCGCGTCGTAGTAGTCCAGCCGATAGATGGCCCCGAAGCGATCGCGGAGAGGGCCGCCGACCCGGCCCGCGCGGGTGGTCGCGCCGACGACGGTGAACGGCTTGAGCGAGAGGCGCAGGCTCCGTGCGCTGGGCCCCCGGCCGATCATCACGTCGATGACGAAGTCCTCCATCGCGGGATACAGGATCTCCTCGACCGCGTGGTTCAGCCGGTGGATCTCGTCGATGAAGAGGACGTCGCGCTCCTCGAGGTTCGTGAGAATCGCTGCGAGGTCACCGGCCCGCTCGACCGCCGGGCCGCTCGTGGTATGGATGTTTACGCCAAGCTCGCGCGCCACGATGTTGGCGAGCGTGGTCTTGCCCAGCCCCGGTGGGCCGTACAGCAGGACGTGGTCGGCCGCCTCGCCTCGCCGCCGGGCCGCCTCCAGGAGTGTGCCCAGGTTGCGCTTGACCTGCTCCTGGCCCACGTACTCGTCGAGGTGGCGAGGCCGCAGGCTCGTCTCGACGACGGCCTCCTCGACGGCGAGCGCGGCGGGTCCCACGACCCTGGGGGCTGAATCCATCGGGGCCGAGTCTAGCAGGTGGGGCGGCCACCGATGGCCTATCTGGAACGCCTGTTCACATCTCGTCGCGACAGGCTACTCGCGGCTGAGCCGACGCAACGCCGCCTTGACACGGTCTTCCAGCGAGGCGGCCGGCACCGAGTCTGCGGCGGCGGCCCTGGCCGCGTCGCGAGCCTCGGGCTGCGAGTAGCCGAGGGCCTGGAGCGCGGCCACCACCTCCGACTCGGTCGTGCCGACCACGGGCCCGCGCCCCGGGGCGGCCGCGGCAGCCATGCCCGCGGCGGCCACCTTCTCCCGAAGCTCGAGGACGATCCGGGCGGCGAGCCGCTTCCCTACGCCCGACACCGCGGTGAGGACGGCCTCGTCGCCCTGCATCACCGCCAGTTGCAGGTCTGCGACCGGCCGCGAGGAGAGGATCGCGAGCGCGACCTTTGGTCCCACGCCGGTCACCGTCAGGAGCAGCGCGAAGAACCCCAGTTCCTCCACCGTCCGGAACCCGTAGAGCGCCTGGGTGTCCTCGCGCACGATGTGGTGCGTGCGAAGCTTCAGCCGCTCCCCCTGCCGAGTGGTCGCCAGCGTGGACGGCCCGGCGAACACCCGGTACCCCACCCCTCCCACCTCGAGGACGAGCGAGTCGGGGAAGACCGCGTCGACCGTGCCGGACAGCGATGCGATCACGCCGACGCCTCGAGGCGCACGACGCTCAGGCCGCCGCCGGCCGACTGTGGGCCAGGCAGATCGCGATCGCCAGCGCGTCCGCAGCGTCGTCTGGGCGGGGCAGATCCGGCAGCCCCAGGACTGTCTGCACCATACGCTGCACCTGGCCCTTCGGCGCCCGACCGTACCCGGTCACCGCGATCTTGACCTCGTTCGGCGTGAACTCGAACACCGGCAGCCCGTGCTCGGCTGCGGTCAGCAGCACGGCACCGCGGGCCTGCCCGACGGCGAACGCGGTCTGCACGTTGCGGTTGAAGAACAGGCGCTCCACCGCGACCAGGGCCGGCCGGTGCGTCTGGATGAGGTCGGTGATCGCGGCGCGGATCTCGAGCAACCGTTCGGCGAGTGGGCGATCGGACGGGGTCTGGATACACCCGTAGTCGAGCGATCTGATCCGGGAGCCGGTGCGCTCGACGATCCCATACCCCGTGGTGGCGGTTCCCGGGTCGATCCCGAGGACGATCAAGTGGTGGCCGCCTCGGCCATCACCTCGTCGGGAATCTCGAAGTTCCCGGTCACGCGCTGCACGTCCTCGTGGTCCTCGAGGTGCTCGATGAGGCGGAGGTTCGCGCGCGCCTTTGCCTCGTCCACCTCGATCGTGTTCGTGGCCTGCATGATGAGCTCGGCCGACTCGATCCGCACGCCGGCCGCTTCGAGCGCGCGCCGCACGGCCTCGAGCTCCGTGGGGCCGGTGAACACCTCGAGCGGATCCGCATCCGTGTCCACGTCCTCCGCGCCGGCATCGATCGCCAGCAGCGCGAGATCGTCCGCATCCTGTCCCCCGAGCGGGACCGCGATGAGGCCGCGCTGCTCGAACTGCCAGGCGACCGCACCGGATCCCGCCAGCTGGCCACCGTGCTTGGTGAAGACGGCCCGCACGTCCGCCGCCGTGCGGTTTCGATTGTCTGTGGCCGCCTCGACGAGGATCGCGACACCGCCGGGCCCATAGCCCTCGTAGGTGATCTCCTCGAACTGCTCCGCCTCGCCGCCGCCCGCCCCGCGCTCGATGGCCCGCTTGATGTTGTCGGCCGGCATGTTGACGCCGCGTGCCTTCTCGATCGCGAGACGCAGTTTGAAGTTGCCGTCCGGGTCCCCGCCCCCCGCACGCGCCGCGATGGCGATATCGCGGGCGACCTTGGTGAAGACCGCGCCCCGCCTGGCGTCGTTGACGCCCTTCTGGCGCTTGATCTGCGACCACTTGGAGTGTCCGGACATCGCCGGCATTCTACTAGAATGACCGGGCCGCGCGCCCCCGGCCTCCGCCCGCCTCGAACCGCTGGAAGGGCTGCCCGCGATGAAACATGTGGAACCGAACCGTCTCCGGAACGTCGTCCTGGCCGGTCATGCCGGGTCCGGGAAGACGACGCTGGCCGAGCGTCTGCTGCACAGCGCCGGGGCGATCGGCCGGCTGGGCCGGGTCGACGAGGGCACCGCGAGCCTGGACTTCGAGCCCGAGGAGCAGAAGCGACACCTGTCGCTGGCCCTCGCGGTTGCCTCGCTCGAACACGACGGGCACCGCGTGACGCTGGTCGACACGCCCGGGTACGCTGATTTCGTCGGCGAGATGATCCAGGGATTCGCCGCCGCGGACGCCGCGCTCATCTCGATGGACGCGTCCGGGTCGGTGGAGGCCGGGACGGAGAAGGCCGTGCAGGTCGGCCGGGAGACCGGCTTGCCGGCCCTTTTCGTGATCACCCGCTGCGAGCGCGAGAACGCCGACCCGGGAGCCGCGCTCGACCGGCTGCGCGAGAGTTTCGGGCAGAAGATCGCGCCGCTCCACGTGGCGATCGGCGCCGCCGACTCGCTGCGTGGCTACGTCGACCTCGTGCATCGCGTCGCGTACACCTGGCAGGGCGACCAGGTCGCAAGGTCGTCCGTTCCGGCCGAGCTCGAGGACGAGGTCACCCGCCGGCGGGAACAGCTCGTCGAAGCCGCCTCCGAGGCCTCGGACGACATCATGACCAAGTACCTCGAGGGCGAAGAGATCGGCGACGAGGAGCTGGAGACCTGCGTTCGGGACGCCGTGCGCCGCAGCCTGATCGCGCCCGTGGTGGTCACCTCGGCCGCGCGCGGCATCGGTGTCACCGGGCTGCTCGACGCGATCGTGGCGTACCTCCCGTCGCCCGTCGACCGCGGCCCGGTCGCGGCGCTCGACGCGCAGGGAAGGCCGGCACAGGTCGCCCCCGACCCGACAGCGCCGCTTCTGCTCCACGTGTTCCGCACGACGGCCGACCCGTTCGTCGGCCGGCTCACGTTCTTTCGGGTGCTCTCGGGCACGATCCGAAGCCACGACCACGTGTGGAACCCGAATCGCGGGGAAGAGGAGCGGATCGGGCAGGTGCTCGCGCTGCACGGCAAGGAGCAGGAGGCGGTGGGCGAGCTCGGCGCGGGCGAGATCGGCGCGGTCGCCAAGCTCACCGCCACGCTGACCGGCGACACGCTGACGAGCCGCGAGCGACCCCTCACCATGTCGCCGCTGGCGTTCCCGGCCCCGACGCTGGCGGTCGCCATCGAGCCGCAGACCAAGGCCGACATGGACAAGATGGGCCAGGCGCTCGGCCGGCTCGTGGAGGAGGAACCGACCGTCCGCGTCGAGCGGCAGTCCGAGACCGGCGAGCAGCTGCTGTGGACCGTCGGCGAGAACCAGATCCAGGTGCTGGTCGAGCTGCTCAAGCGCAAGTTCGGGGCTGCGGTCGTGACGCGTCCGCCGCGCATCCCGTACCGGGAGACGATCCGGGGCCACACCCAGGTCGAGGGACGGCACAAGAAGCAGACCGGTGGCCACGGTCAGTTCGGGCATGTCTGGATCGAGATCCAGCCCAACCCCGGTGCCGGCGTCGAATTCGCCGATCATGTCGTCGGCGGCGTGGTCCCCAAGCAGTTCTTCCCCGGAGTCGAGAAGGGCGTCCGCGACGTCGCCTCGAAGGGCGTGATCGCCGGCTATCCCGTGGTCGACTTCAAGGCCACGCTGTACGACGGGTCGTTCCACCCGGTCGACTCGGACGAGCTCTCGTTCCGCCTGGCGGCGACGATGGCGACCCGGAAGGGGCTCATGGACGCCAACCCGGTCCTGCTCGAGCCGATCATGGATGTGACGATCCGCGTGCCCGAGGCGTTCATGGGCGATGTGAACCGGGATCTCAACACGCGTCGCGGCCGGGTCCTGGGAATGGACAGCGAGGGGGCCGGGATCCAGGTGGTGCATGCGCAGGTGCCGGAAGCGGAGCTCGCCACCTACGCCACCGAGCTGCGGGCGTTCACCGCCGGCCGGGGCACGTTCTCCGCCGCGCTCGACCACTACGAGGAAGTGCCGCCGCACATCGCGCAGAAGGTCGTCGAGGCGCACAAGAAGGAGGAAGCGGCGGCGCATTGACGCCCGCGGGGTCCGCCGTGTCTATCGCGGCGGCGGTGGCGGCGGGACCGGGGACGAGATGTCGGCCGCCGCGTCGCCCAGCGCCGCCCGTGCGCCGGCGATCGTCAGGGCGCCCTCGTACACAGCGCGGCCCAGGATCGCTCCCTGGTACCCGAGGTTCCGCATCGCGAGCACGTCGTCCGTCGAGCGCACCCCGCCCGAGCCGAGCAGCCTCACGTCCGGGGCGAGCCGGCGCACCGCTCCCAGCAACCCGAGGTCGGGACCGATCATCGTGCCGTCGCGCGCGATCGACGTCACCGCGATGGTGGTGATTCCCGCCCCCACCAGCCGGCGGAGCGCCACGTCGAGCGGCAGCCCGGCCGCGCGGTCGCGCCAGCCCTCCCCCACTGCGACACCGTCGCGCACGTCCAGCGCGGCCACGATCCGCGGCGATCCATGGCGCTCGACAAGCCTGCGCGCGAGGTCCGATTCGGCGAGCAGCGCCGTGCCGAGCACGACGCGGTCCGCGCCGGCGGCAAGCGCCTGCGCGGCGGCCCGTTCGTCGCGGATTCCCCCTGCGACCTGGCTCGGGATCCCCGCCTCTCGCCCGGCGGAGATCACGTCGGAGACGAGGCCGGCCTGCGCCGCCCGGCCCTCGATGGCGCCGTCCAGGTCCACCACGTGCAGGAAGTCGGCCCCCTCGAGCGCCCAGCGCCTTGCCGTCCGCACTGGGTCCGTGTCGTACACGGTCGCGTCCGTGGGATCGCCCTGCCGGAGCCGCACGACTCGACCCCCAAGCAGGTCGATCGACGGTGCGAGGAGGAACCTTCCCGGTTGCCACCGTGTTAACACGATAGTATAGTAGCAGGACGAGGCAGGGCGGCGTCGTCCGGCTGGAACGGTGTCGCCGGACTGGAACGGCGTCGCCGGGCGAGAATGCCCGCCCGCGACAGACGCGCTCCATCGGCGGGGCCCACTGGCAGAAAGGGACACGTGCTCACATCCGGCAGCGAGGACTGGCAAACGCCCGAGACGGACGAACTCCTCGACGCAATCGTCGACCTGCCCGACCGGGACGAGGCAGCCCGCTTCCTGCGCGACCTCTGCACGCTCGGGGAGCTGCACGATCTCGGGCAGCGCTGGCAGGTGGTTCGCCTGCTCGCGGAGGGCCGCCACTACGCCGACGTCTCCCACGTCACCGGCGCATCGACGGCGACGGTGACCCGCATCGCCCAGTGGCTGCGGCACGGCACCGGGGGCTATGGACGCGCGCTTGAGCGCCGCGGGCGGCGAACGGGCCAGCCGCAGGAGCCCCCCGAGCCCGGCGGAGCGGCTGCCGGAGCGACCACGGCAACGGCCGCGGCCGGCGGCGCGATCCGGCGATGACCAGCCCACTGCGGCTCGCGGTCCCCAACAAGGGCCGTCTCCTCGAACCCACGGTCGGGCTCCTGCGGGACGCCGGGCTCGTGTTCGACGCGCGTGAGCGATCGCTGGTGAGCCGCTGCGAGAACTTCCCGCTCGAGATCCTGTTCGCCCGGACCGAGGACATCGTCGAGTTCGTGGGCGACGGCGTGGCAGACATGGGTATCACCGGCGGAAACCTGCTGGAGGAGTCGGGCCGGACCCTGGAGGTGCGCGCAGAGCTCCACTACGGGCGGTGCCGGCTCGACGCCGCCGTCCCGTCGGACGCACCGGCGCAGGGGATCTCGGACCTGGAGGGTTGCCGGATTGCGACGTCCCACCCGGCGACCGCCGAGCGCTTCTTCCGGGGGCTCGGCATGCGGGTCGAGATCGTGCCCCTGAGCGGCGCGGTCGAGGTCGCGCCGCGCATGGGGCTCGCCGACGCGATCGTGGACCTGGTCTCGACCGGCTCCACGCTCCTGGTCAACGGGCTCCGGTCGGTAGGCACCCTCCTCTCCTCCCAGGCCGTGCTCGTGGCCGGCCCCGGCGCCGACGGCCCGGCCAACGAGGTCGTGACGATGCTCCAGGCGGTCGTCGACGGTCGCGAACAGCGATACGTCATGATGAACGCGCCGCTTGCTCGCCTCGCCGAGATCGAGGCGCTGCTGCCGGGACTCGGTTCGCCGAGCGTGGTTCCGCTCGCGAGAGGCGACATGGTGGCCGTCCACGCGGTGGTGGCGGCCGACGAGATGTGGGGGTTACTCGGGCGGCTGCGCGGGGCAGGCGCGTCCGGCATCCTGGTCCTCCCCATCGAGCTCCTGATTCGGTGAGGGCACCGAGGCCAGCCGGCGTGGCGCCGGACACCACGCCGACCGGCGAGGCGGCGCCCGGGGCGGCGCCCATGGCGCGCCTCGGGTCTCTGGAAGCAGGCGAGGGTCGCCTCCGCCGCGTCGGGCTCCGTGGTCTGTCCGAGGAAGATCGCGAGGCCCTCGTCCGGCGAAGCGCGGGCACGGGCGCCGACGTGCGCCGGCAGGCGCGCGAGGTCGTGGACGCGGTTCGCGCCCGCGGCGACGAGGCGCTTCACGAGCTGGGCGCGCGTCTGGGCGGCGCGTGGACGGACGGGATAACCGACGGCTCTCCCGCCGGCACCGCGGCTCCGTTGCGAGTGCCGGCTGCGCGGCTGCGAGCGGAGGCCGACGCCCTGCCGCCCGGCCTGCGCGACGCGCTGCTGCTGATGGCGCGCAACATCGAGGCATTCCACCGCGTGCAGGTCCCCGCGCCGGCGCAGTGGGTGGACATCTCTCCGGGCATCCGGGTCGGGCGTGTCTGGCGCCCCCTGGACCGGGTCGGCGTCTACGTGCCGGGCGGCGAAGCGGCCTACCCGAGCTCGCTGCTGATGTGCGTCGTCCCCGCCCGCCTAGCCGGCGTCGGCGCGATCGCGGTCGCGAGCCCGGCGGGGCGTGACGGCCGTCTGTCGCCCGCGCTGCTCGGCGCGGCCGGCCTGCTCCGGATCGAGGAGTTCTACGCCGTCGGGGGCGCCCAGGCGATCGGTGCCCTCGCCCTCGGCACCGCGACCGTTCGTGCGGTGGATGCCATCGTCGGTCCGGGCAACGCGTGGGTCACGGCGGCGAAGCTGGAGGTGCTGGGCGAGGTCGGGATCGACATGCCGGCTGGCCCGTCCGAGGTCATGGTGCTGGCCGATGGTTCGGCCGACCCGGCCCACGTGGCGGCCGACCTGCTCAGCCAGGCGGAGCACGGGCCCGATTCCGCGGCCGTGCTGGTCGCCACGGACGCCCTCGTCGCCGACCGGGTGGAGTTCGAGATCGCGCGTCGCCTGCCGCACGAGCCGAGACTCGGCTTCCTCGCCGCTTCGCTCGGGTCTGCGGGACTCATCGTCGTCGCCGATGGCATCGACGACGGCATCGACTTCGTCAACCAGTACGCCCCCGAGCACCTGTCCGTCGCCGTCGAGGGCGCGGCCGATCTGCTGCCGCGCATCCGGCACGCGGGCTCGGTCTTTCTCGGCACGTACGCACCCGAGTCCGCCGGCGACTACGCCACGGGCTCGAACCACGTGCTGCCGACCGGACGGCTCGCGCGGGCGCGCGGACCGCTGGCCGTCGAGGACTTCGGGCACTGGATGCAGGCGCAGCTGGTGGACCGGGAGGGGCTCGCCTCGATCGCGTCCGCGGTCGGAATCGTGGCGGACGCCGAAGGCCTTGTCGCGCATCGCCACGCGATCGAGGCACGGTTCGAGTCGTGAGCGGCCTCGCGGATGTCGTGCCGCGGCACGACGAGTCGGCCGGATACCAGTGGGAGCCGAGCGACGCGCAGATCGCGGCGGCGTGGGGTATCGACCCGGCCCAGGTGGTCCGCTTCGACACGAACACGTCCCCCCGCACACCTCCGTCGCTCGTCGCCTGGATAGGAGCGGCCGCGAGCCCGCCGGCTGCGCCCCTCAACGAGTACCCTGACACGACGTATGCGGCGCTGACTGCTGCGATCTCGGCAAACACAGGTGCGGCGTCGTCGCGCGTCGTGGTCGGGGCCGGCGCGGACGAGGTCCTCGACATCGCCGCACGGACGTTTCTCC
>Ga0209415_10009551_pt1 | contig 16658 bp, 17 predicted proteins | sample PeaSoiSIISIP2007_FD_187696 | JGI IMG/M metagenome (GOLD analysis project Ga0209415, IMG submission 187696) | Peat soil microbial communities from Weissenstadt, Germany - SII-SIP-2007 (SPAdes) (version 2) | ecosystem: Environmental > Terrestrial > Soil > Wetlands > Peat | place: Germany... | reverse complement strand
GGCAGCCGCCGGAAACATGAAGCTGCCCTTGACGACGAACAGGATGGTAAGGAACAGCGCCAGCAGACCCGCAATGCCGATGACGATGCCATGATAGAGCGTGAAGCTGTTGACTTTGTCCTTGTAGGCGTCCGGCTCCCACAGATAGACCTGCGGCAGCTTGCTGGTGCGCAACTCCGCGATGTAGGTGATCACCGTGCCGGGGTCGAGGGTAATGCGGAAGATGTCGGCGGTGGCGCTGTCCTGGCGGTCGGGGCGGTCGCCGGCGCTCGGCGTGATGTTGACGACCCGGGACAGCCCGAGATCGGGCCACAGGATTTTCGAGCCGACCATCTGGTAGTGCGGAACCACGATGAGGCGATCGATCTGCTCGTCGCTCGAATTGGCGAGCGCGATCACGGCCCAATTGGTTCCGGCCTCGCGAGCCGGCACTTCCATGCGGCGCACGATTCCGTCGCTGCCCGGCGCGGTCGAGACCTGGACGCGGCCGCCCTCGGTCGTCAACCGCTCGACGGCTTCGGTGAGATCGATCGCCGCGATGTCGACGCGCACATTGACGGCCTCGACGGCGCGGACCGGAGACGCGAACAACAACGCGATCGAGACGGCCGCCGCCAACGCGACGTGCAGAACCCTCAAGCGGCGACCCTCCGTGTCAATTGCCCGCGCAACGCTGCCCAGCCTCGTCCGACTCTGATCTGAGTATCGAACTGAGCGTATAAGTGCAAGGATTTCACATCTTTAGAGTGCGTTTCCCGCGGGCACTTGTGGGCGATATTGTGCCCGCGTGGCAGCCGCGGAGCACCCCCCGGCATCGCTCACAGGCCGAGCACGATCTTGCCGATATGGACGCTCGATTCCATCCGTTCGTGAGCCTTGGCGGCGTCCCGGAACGCAAAGGTGCTGTCGATCAAGGGGCGCACCTTGCCGGCCGCGAGCAGCGGCCAAACCTTGCGCTCGACAGCCTGGGCGATCGCACCCTTGTCGGGGACCGAGCGCGAACGCAGCGTCGAGCCGGTGTGATGCAACCTCTTGAGCATGATGCGGCGGAAATCCACGGTCGCGCGCGGCGAGCCTTGAAATGCGATCTGCACGATGCGGCCTTCGACCGCCGCCGCCTCGTAGTTGCGTTCGATGTAGTCGCCGCCCACCATGTCGAGGATCACTTCGGCACCGGCGCCGCCGGTTGCGCTCTTGGTGAGCGGAACGAAGTCCTCGGTCTTGTAATTGATGGCGACATCGGCGCCGAGCCGGCGGCAGGCGTCGCATTTCTCGCCGCTTCCGGCTGTCGCGATGACGCGGGCCCCGAACGCCTTGGCGAGCTGGATCGCAACGGTTCCAATGCCGGAACTGCCGCCATGAACGAGCAGCGTCTCGCCCTCCTTGAGCCCGCCCCGCTCGAACACGTTGTGCCACACCGTGAAGAACGTTTCCGGAACCGCCGCGGCCTCAGTGGCCGTCAGCCCCGCCGGAATCGGCAGTGCGTGAGATTCGTGCGCGACACAATACTCCGCATAGCCGCCACCGCTGACCAGCGCGGTGATCTCGTCGCCCGGCATCCAGCGCCTGACCCCAGCCCCGCGGGCCACCACGGTGCCGGCGATTTCGAGGCCCGGTATGTCGGTGACCCCGGGCGGAGGCGGATACAATCCCTTGCGCTGGGCGACGTCGGGGCGGTTAACGCCTGCTGCCAAGACCTTAACGAGAATCTCGCCTTCACCGGGCTGCGGCACCGGACGCTGTTCCGGCGCCAACACCTCCGGTCCGCCCGGAGACTTGATGCCGATCGCAGTCATGGTGGCGGGGATCGAAGCCATGGCGTCCTTCGTCGGATTGGGAAATCAGGTTGGAAAATCAGGTGCGCCTGTTTAATCGCCCTTGCCGAGCGTGACAACCGCATGGGACAAACGTCCTGACAGGCCACCTCGGCGTCGCCACGCTTGCGCGCCCGGATGGAGCGGAAGATGGCTGCAATCGAGGAAGACGACCGCCCGAAAAAGAAGATCGCCCATGAAATCGGGCAAGATCTGGCGCTGCTGTCCGTCGAGGAGCTCAACGACCGCATCTTGCTGCTCAACGACGAGATCGCCCGATTGCAAACCGCGTTGGCAAGCAAGCGGGCGTCGCGCTCGGCGGCCGATCAATTCTTCAAGAAATAGGCTCTTCCAGACACTTTCCCCCATCGGTACTCGCGTCCCGAGTCGACGGCTGGCGTTGCCTCACCCGTTAAATCTTTCAAAAAAAGCACCGTAGTTTACGATCTATTAAGCTTTCTCGTTCACTACAGTGACTGTCCATTCTGTGGACACCGAGTGGCTCCTGTCCACTCTGTTTGACGCCTCCCTGTTATCACTTGAGCCGCCGAAAATGGCGGCTCTTTTTTTCGCCTGTATCAAAATGAGCCATCGCTCCCATCGCACGATGGCATTGGAAACTATCTCTTAAAGATTTGGTCATCACCGCTGGACAGGATCGCGGTCCGGGGGCATGCTTTCGCCGTTGTGAGGCGTAAACATGTCCGACAGGTTGGCTGACGAGTTGCGGCCCGTTCCGTTTGGCGAACGGCTTGCCGCGTCCCAGAACTTCTCCCAGTTGTTCCGCGACGGCATGAAGCTCGTCGAAGAGACGGCCGCCTACCTCGACGGCCCCGGCCGGCAGGAATCCAAGAAGCTCGATCGATCGACGTCGCTGGCTTACGCGACCGAGAGCATGCGGCTGACCACGCGCCTCATGCAGCTTGCCTCCTGGCTGCTCCTCCACCGTGCCGTCAACGAGGGCGAAATGTCGCTCGCGCAAGCCAACAAGGAGCGCATGAAGGTCAAGCTCTCGTCCGAGGAGCGTCCCGAGGATGAGGCCGTCAGGCTGCCGGATCGCCTGACCGACCTGATCGGCCGCTCAAAAAAGCTGCAGGATCAGGTGCGGCGCCTCGATGCCACCATCCACGCGCCGGTGCCTACGGCGCCGCTCGGCGGCAACCCGTTCGAAAGCCAGCTCGGTATGTTGCGTGCCGCCTTCGAGCGCCGCCAGGGATAGGAAGCGCTGTCCGCGCTCCCCGCCACCACGTAGGCTTTGCGCCTACTTCTTCATGCCCAGGCCGGAAAACTTCTTCTGGAACCGCGACAGGCGGCCGCCGCGGTCAAGCAATTGCTGCGCCCCGCCCGTCCACGCCGGATGCGACTTCGGATCGATGTCGAGGTGCATGGTGTCGCCCGGCTTGCCCCAGGTCGAACGCGTCAGGAATTCGGTGCCGTCGGTCATGACGACCTTGATGGTGTGGTAGTTGGGATGAATCTCGGGTTTCATGGCTCACGCTTCCGACGCCGTCCGACGGCGCGCCTACAAGTTGCGGCAAAGGGATGCGGGTCTATACCCCAGCGCACCTGGCGACACAAGATGCGCCCGTAAGCGCCTTTGGGGCGTCGATTGCCCTGTTGTCAGGGCAGCTTTGGCACGGCATTGTCCCGGCCGCGTCGGCGGGGGCGACCCGGCCATGGCCGGCTACGGGTAAACTTCATGAGCGTTGTGACCAAATCCGAAATTGGGTCAGCCGCCACCGAAGCGGCGCCACCGGCGGCAGCCGCAGCCGACGCGCGGCGGCGCAACATCCGGCCGCTCATGGGGCTTGTCCCGTTCGTGGCACGTTACCGAGGTCGCGCGGTCGCGGCCTTGATCGCACTCACGGTGGCGGCGATTGCTACGCTCGCGGTGCCGATCGCGGTGCGGCGCATGATCGACAACGGCTTCGATCCTACTCGCGCCGGGCTGATCGACGAGTATTTCGGGGTCATGATCCTGGTGGTCGCCACGTTGGCGTGCGCCAGCGCGATGCGTTACTACCTCGTCACCACCATCGGCGAGCGGGTCGTGGCCGATCTGCGCGACGCGGTGTTCGAGCGCATCACCGGCCTGTCGGCCACGTTCTTCGATACGGCGAAGACCGGGGAGCTGGTTTCGCGCCTCACCGCCGACACTACGCAGATCAAGTCTGCGGTCGGCGCATCGGTTTCGGTCGCGCTGCGCAATCTCGTGCTGTTCTTCGGTTCCGCCGCCATGATGGTGGTGACGAGCCCGCGGCTCTCCGCGTTCGTGCTCGGGGCTATTCCGGTGATCGTGCTGCCGCTGGTGGGATTCGGCCGCATGGTGCGCAAGCGTTCGCGCTCCGCCCAGGACACGCTCGCCGATGCCTCCGCTTATGCGTCCGAGTTGATCGGCGCGGTGCGCACGCTGCAGGCCTTCACCAACGAGAATCTTGCGGTCCACCGCTTCGCCGAGGCGGTGGAGCGCGCCTATGCGGCAGCGGTGTATTCGACCAGGGCGCGTGCCATATTGACCGCGGTGATCATCTTCCTTGCCGCGTCGAGCGTCGTCGCGGTGCTGTGGATCGGCGCGCAGGACGTCCTGGCGGGCCGCACCACCGCCGGAACATTGAGCCAATTCGTGCTGTTCGCCGTGTTTGCGGCGAGCGGACTGGGCCAGCTCAGCGAGGTGTGGGGCGAGTTGTCCCAGGCCGCGGGCTCGGCCGAGCGATTGTCGGAACTGCTGCGCATCGAGCCCGACATCAAGGCTCCGGCGCATCCGGTGCCGCTGCCGTCGCCGCCGCGCGGCGAGGTCAAGTTCGACGCGGTGCGGTTCGCCTATCCGACCCGACCCGACGCCGCGGTCCTCGACGGCGTCAGCTTTGCGGTACGCGCCGGCGAGAAGGTCGCGATCGTCGGGCCCTCGGGCGCCGGCAAGAGCACGATCTTCCATCTGCTGCTGCGCTTCTACGACCCGAAGGCCGGTGCCGTGGCGTTCGACGGCGTGCGCATCTCAGACACGGACCCGCGCGAACTGCGCTTGCGCATTGCGCTAGTGCCCCAGGACACCGCGATCTTCGGCGCCTCCATCGCGGAGAACATCCGATTCGGAAAGCCCGATGCCACCGCCGCCGAGATCGCACGCGCCGCCGAACAGGCGGCGGCGGCCGAATTCATTACGCGCCTGCCGGAGGGCTACGACACCCTGGTGGGCGAGCGTGGCGTGACCCTGTCGGGTGGCCAGCGCCAGCGCATCGCCATCGCCCGCGCCATATTGCGTAACGCGCCGCTGCTGCTGCTCGACGAAGCCACCTCCTCGCTCGATGCCGAAAGCGAAACCCTGGTGCAGACCGCGCTGGCGCGCCTGATGCAGGAACGCACCACCCTCGTCATCGCCCATCGCCTGGCGACGGTGTTGTCGTGCGACCGCATCCTGGTGATGGACCAGGGGCGCATTGTCGAAGAGGGCACCCATGAGAGCCTCGCCGCCCAGGGCGGGCTCTATGCGAGGCTGGCACGCCTGCAATTTCAAGGCACGTGAACGCGCCCACGCCTGGTCTGCGTCTACGTCCGCCAGCTCATCCGGTAGATCGGCGCGCCGGAGCGCGGGTTGAACTCTTCGCCGCTGATCGCGAAGCCGTGCTTTTGGTAGAACCGAATGGCGCGCGCGTTGTCGCGGTTGACGTGAAGATCGAGGCTCGCCGGCGCGATGACCTTCGCCGCACCGATGAGCGCGGCCGCGACCGTCGAACCCCAGGCCTCGGGCGCCACCACGAGCTGGTCGAGATATCCGTCGCGTGGGTCGACGGTGACGAATCCCGCCACTCCGCCGTCCATTTCGACCACCGTGATGGCGCACACCGGCACGAGCTCGGTGCGCCAGCGGTCGCGCCACCAGGCGAGGCGCGCCGAGAAGTCGATGTCCGGGTAAGCGGCCTGCCAGGTTCGCCGCCACAGCTCGAACGTCGCCGCCTCGTCGGCGGCGACGTAAGGGCGCAACGCGAAATCGCGGGCCGTCACCGTTCCGTGAGCTTCAATTCGAGCCGGCGATTGCGGCGGAAGGCTTCCTCCGTGCGATCCGGATCGAGCGGCTGAAACTCGCCGAAACCAGCCGCTACGAGACGCTGCGGCGATACGCCCTTGGCGATGAGATACTGCACCACCGAGATCGCCCGCGCCGCCGACAGCGCCCAGTTCGAGGGAAATTGCACGGTCACGATGGGCCGCACATCGGTGTGCCCGTCGACGCGGAGCACCCAGGCGATGTCGGAGGGAATCTGCTTTTCGAGGTCGAGGAGCGCGACCGCGAGCTTGTCGAGCTCGCTGCGCCCCTCAGGGTTCAGGATCGCCGAGCCCGAGTCGAAAAACAGCTCCGACTGGAACACGAAGCGGTCGCCCACCACCCTGATGTCAGGGCGGTTCCCGAGGATCTCCCGCAGCTTGCCGAAGAAGTCGGAGCGGTAGCGCGACAGTTCCTGCACCCGCTGCGCCAGCGCGACGTTGAGCCTTTGGCCGAGATCGGCGATGCGGGTCTGGGAGTCCCTCTCCTTCTTCTCCGAGGCGTCGAGCGTCTGCTCCAGCGCGGCCAACTGGCCGCGCAGCGCCGCAATCTGTTGGTTGAGCAGCTCGACCTGGGCCAGCGCCCGCGCGCTGACGCTTTTCTCGGTGTCGAGCGCACCGGTGAGGGTCGTGACCCGGCTCTGCGATTCGGCGATCGCGGTTTGTGCCGAATTCGCGCCGGCGCCCGCGCCTTCGGCGACCGCTTTGAGCCGGTCGCGCTCGCTCTCCACCCCGGAAAGGCCCGCGCGCAGCCGCGCGATCTCGTCTTCCATGTCGACTTTGCCGGTCTTCTCCAGCGACAGGAGTTCCGTGAGCTGGGAAATCTGGGCGTTGAGGCGGACCAACGCGGTATCCTTGCCGGCCACCTCCTGTGACAGGAAGAACTGCACGACGACGAACACAGTGAGGAGAAAGATGATGCCGAGAACAAGGGTCGACAGGGCGTCGACGAATCCCGGCCAGTAGTCGACGCCGCGCTCGCGGCGGTTACGTGCCATTGCCATGCGACCCTAATCCCTGTGTGCCGGGGCGTGCGCCAGGATTTCGAGCAACCGCCGTATTTCACGATGCTGCACCGCCTGGGCATCGACCCATTCGCGGATCAATTGCTGCTCGCTGCGCATGTGATGGACGAGGCCCTGGATGGCCTCGGCGAGGTTCGCCATGGCGCCGGTCGCGGCCTTGTTGGACCCGCCTTCCGCCATGACCTCGCGCAGCCGTTCGATCGCGGCGTGAATTTCGCCGCTGGAGCTGCCCATCGGCGGCGGAATAGCGGCGGGCGACTCTACGAGATCCCGAACCGTGGTGGCGAGCCAATCTTCGAGGTCCGTGTAGAAGCGGTTTTGGGCTTGGCTGGTCTGCAGGTCGAGAAATCCAAGCACCAGCGATCCGGCGAGACCGAACAGCGAGGAGGAGAACGAAATCCCCATGCCGGCGAGCGGCGCCGCCAAGCCGTCCTTGAGGGCATCGAACATCGCGCCGGCGTCGCCGCCGACCTTCAACCCCTTGATGACGTTGCCGACCGAGCCGACCGTCTCGATCAGGCCCCAGAACGTGCCGAGCAGGCCGAGAAACACCAAGAGGCCGGTCATGTAGCGCGACATGTCGCGGGCTTCGTCCAAACGCGTCGCGATCGAATCGAGGAGGCCCTGCATGGTTGGCGAGGAGATCGCCATGCGGCCGACCCGATCTCCGAGGATCGCCGCCATCGGAGCCAGCAGCACGGGAGGGCGCTCGACCGCGAGCCCCGGATCTGCAAGGCGGAAGCTGTTGACCCACGCGATCTCGGGAAACAGTCGGATCACCTGGCGGAAGGCGAGCACAATGCCGATCAGGAGCACCAGAATGATGAGGCCGTTCAACCCCGGATTGGCTAGAAAGGCGGCCCATATCTGACGGTTGAGAATGACGACCAGCAGCGCTCCGAGAACGAGGAACACCAGCATCCGCACCAGAAAGATGCGGGGGGATGACACTTTGAACGGATCGATGTCGTGATCTTGCCGCAGCATGAAAAACCCGCCGGAAACCGTCGCCTCGAAGCGTAATATGGCACAGGTCGGACGAAAAATAATGTGTTAGTGAGGCCCGCACGTCTCCAGCTGAGGACCAAATTGCGGTTCCTTTGAGGCTCCTCCGCCGTCCTTACGTGCGCGCTTCCTTGAGGATTTGCACCAGTTCCTTGTGCAGGTACTCATTGCCCGCAATGATCTGGCGTTTTGCGAAAATGCCGTCATCGCCGTCAAGGTCGGTGGCGAAGCCGCCGGCTTCGCGCACCATGAGGATGCCGGCCGCCATGTCCCAGGGCGAAAGGTCGCGCTCCCAGAACACATCGAATCGCCCGGCCGCCACCCATGCGAGGTCGAGCGCGGCCGCCCCGAACCGGCGCAGGCCAGCGACACGTTCCTGAACGGCGGCGATTTCGTTGCGGAACAGGGCCAGATCGCCGCGGCCCACATGCGGCAGGCCGCACGCCACGACGGCCTCCGCCATGCGTCGCCTCGCCGCGACCCGCAGGCGCTGGTCATTCAGAAAGGCGCCCTTGCCGCGTTCGGCCGTAAACAGCTCTTCATTGACCGGATTGTAGATGACGCCGGCAACGATGACGCCTTCGCGCTCGAGCGCAATCGAGATCGCAAACTGCGGAATGCCGTGCAGGAAGTTGGTGGTGCCGTCGAGCGGGTCGACGATCCAGCAATGGGATTTGTCGTCGCCGTCCTGGCGGCCGCCTTCTTCGCCGAGAAAACAATAGCCGGGCCGCGCCTTGGTCAGTTCGGCCTGCAGTATCTCCTCGGTGCGGCGGTCGGCCGCGGTGACGAAATTGGCCGGCCCCTTCAACGAGACCTGGAGGTTCTCGACTTCGCCATAGTCGCGCTTGAGGCTACGTCCGGCTTTGCGGGCCGCAGCCGTCATGACGTTGAGCAGTGCGGAACGGAGCATGGATCACATTCGCTGAGCGTCCGCGGAGGCGGAGGCCCGCGTGGTGTGCATGCACGATCCCGCCACGTCAAGCGCAGGAGCGCCGCGGGCCGCGCTTCAACGCCGAAAATGCCGTCGAGGTGCCGACGTCCCTCGGCCAGCTCGCCGGGCCGCGGCCGGGAACGACGATCGGTGCAAGCCCGAACCGCAACGCCCGGACCGGCCTTTCGAATTCGCCGCAAGTCAGGTAGCTTTTTTCGTCGATAGAACGCACCCAGGCAGCGGTGCGCGACGACGCTTCGAGGAGTTGAATAACCATGCATAATCGCTGTTCAATCGTCGTCATTGCAATCGCGGCGCTGTTCTCGGGACTCGTTTCCGCGCAGGCGCTTGACGACGGCAAGTATCCCGACTGGAGGGGCCAGTGGACGCGTGAGCGCACGCCGATCCCGGGTGGCGGTCAAACGCCGTTCGATCCCACCAAGCCCGTTGGCCGTGGACAACAGGCGCCGCTTACACCGGAATATATGGCCCGGTTCGAGGCCAACCTGAAGGATCAATCCGAAGGCGGGCAGGGCAACTGGCAGGGCGCCAACTGCTATCCGGTCGGCATGCCGGGCGTGATGAATCTCTATCGCGCGATGGAAATCGTCATCACGCCGGAGACGACCTACATCATGATCGACCACCTCCGCGGCACGGTGCGCCGGGTCTTCACCGACGGGCGTGACTGGCCGAAGGATCTCGAGCCCGGCTTCGGCTTCGACGGCTATTCCTTCGGCAGGTGGATCGACCAGGACGGCGACGGCCGGTACGACACGCTCGAGATCGAGACCCGCAACCTGCGCGGCCCGCGCGCCTATGACCCGAGCGGCCTGCCGTTCCACGACGACAACGAAACGATCGTCAAGGAGCGCATGTATCTCGACCCGGTCAACCGGAACATCCTGCACAACGAAATGACGGTGTTCGATCACGCCCTGACGCGCCCGTGGTCGGTCCACAAGAAATACCAGCGCGACCCGAAGAACCCGCATCCGCTTTGGGTCGAAGACGTTTGCGTCGAGGGCCAGATGCTCGTGCGTGTCGGCACCGAACGGTATTTCCTGAGCGGCGACGGCTACCTGATGCCGGTCAAGAAAGGCCAAGCCCCGCCGGATGCGCGTTATTTCGAGAAGAAATAGCGCCGACATCGACCTTGGTCGTTCGGCTGTTTGCAGCGTGCAGCGGCCGGGTCAGGACTTCGGCGGCAGGCCCACGAGCCAGGGCCGCGCCGCCTTGTCGGCCGCGGCGCGGATTTCTGGCTTTTGCTGTGCGGCGAACTGGTCGAGATAGGGATCGCCGTTGCCGCCGGCCTTGGCAATGAGGTGCCATTTGACGGCTTCGGTCGGGTTGACAGGGGCGCCATGGCCGACCGTGAGAATCCGGGCCAGGCGGTTCTGGGCGATCGGACTGCCGCGCAAGGCGGCTTTGCGAAACAGCACGGCGGCCCTGGCTTCGTCCTTGGCGACCCCGGTGCCGTTGTACAGCGCGATGGCATACTCCACTTCGGCGTCCGGAAACTCCGCCACCGCCGCGGCGGCGAGCAGTCGTGTCGCCTCGGTGAGGTCCTTCTCGACGCCCTTGCCGTCCTTGTAGAGCGTCGCGAGTGCAAACTGGGCCTCCGAATTGCCCTGCTGGGCGGCGGCCCGGAACAGTTCGGCGGCGCGACTGAAATCCTGCGGGAACTGCTGCCCTTCGAGGTAGAGCAGCCCGAGATCATAGGCGGCCGCCGCGTGGCCGAGCTTGGCGGCGGATGCAAACAGGCGCGCCGCCTCGGCGCGGTCGTGCAGGCCGGCACGGCCCCCGATGTTGAAGATTGCAAGTGCAAACATGGCGTCGCGGTCGCCGCGATCGGCTGCGACCCGGTACCATTGCACGGCTTTGGCGTCGTCCAGCGGTACGCCGAGGCCATTGGAGTAAAGCTCGCCAAGCAGCGTCATGGCGCGTGGATCGCCCTTTTCCTCGACGCGCCGCGTCGCTTCCGCGAAAGCGGTGAGGAAATAGCCGCGCTGATAGGCGCCGTACGCAATATCCGGCTCCGAACCGCTGCGCGGCGGCGGCGGCGCAATGGCGGCCGTAGCGGCAGCAGGCTTCGGGGACGGCGCGTGCGGCTTCGCGGCGGCCGGCGGCCGGGGGGGCGGCGGCGTAGCGGCCGGCTTGGTGACCGGCGGAACAAGATCGACCGGCGCCTGGGCGCTGAGCGGTCCGACCGACAGCCCTGCGGCGGAAAACGCAATCGCCGCCACCATGGTGCGTGCAAAGCGATCCATCATGTCGCCTGCTCCGTAATTCCAAGTCGCATAGCCGCGTCGGCGGCCGCCGCCTTGAGGCCGCGCGGGTCTTCGAACACGGCATCGCCGACGGCGATGAAGTCGGCGCCAGCCGCCACCAGCGCGTCAATGTCGCCGAGTTCGGCCGCATAGGCCACACAGGGAATTTCGAACACTTCGGCCCACCATGCAACCCGATCGATGACGGCTTCGCGCGACGGCCGCTGCCCGGCGGCATCGGGCTCGCCGAACATCACGTAGTCGGTGCCCGCTTCGCCGCACACCATGGCGTCATGGCGGCTGTGCAGCCGGCCGGCGCCCGCGATGTGGTTCGGCTTGAGCCCCGGAATCGCCGCCTTCAGGGCATCGGGGCCGGCGAGATGCGCCCCGTCGGCGCCGCCGCGTGCCACGATGCCGGGCCGGTTGTCGACCAGAAGCGCCGCACCGGCACCCTGCACACCTGGCGCGAGCGCCTTGACCATGTTGATGAGGCTGCGCTCGTCGGCATCGGGCAGCCGCAACAGCACTGCCGCGACATCGAAGGCGCGCGAGGTTTCGGCCAGACTTTCGGCCAGCGCCGCCGGATCGCTCACCGGCGGGGTGAGGATGTAGAGGCGCGGAGCCGGTGCGATGCCTGGTCGAGTAGTCATCGGGGCGTCGATGAAGCCATATTCGGGCAAATTGGCGGCATTTCGCGATTCCAAGGGCTCGAAACGCCGGTGTCCCGGCATAATAGGTGATTCGTTAATATCCGGTGGCGCGTGAGGCTTTCGTCGTGCGTGATCTTGCCCGAAAAGCCCGGATGATGCGGCTAGCGGCCGCGATTGCTTTCGGGCTCCAGGTCGATCGCGAGCGCCTTCATGACGCGGTTGTGCATGATATAGGTGCCGATCAGCACCGAAAGCTCGACAATCTCGCGGTCGCCGAAATGGCGCCGCACCTCGGCAAAGACGTCGTCCGGCACCGAGGTGGAGAGCGTCATCGCTTCCGCATAGGCGAGCGCAGCGCGCTCGCGCGCATCGAACAGGCCGCTCGCACGCCAATCCGCCAGCGCCTCGCATTCCGCGAGCGTCAGCCCCTCGGCAAGCGCCAGTCCGGGAACATGCTGGGCCAGCACGTAATCGATGCCGTTGAGGTGGGCGATGCGGATGATGACGATCTCGCGCAGCCGCCCCGTGAGCGCGGTCTTCCAGCGCACGGCGCCGTTGTGATCGAACCAGGTCTGCGCCAGCGCGGGGCTGTGCAGCAGCAGCTTGTAGACGTTGAGGAGCCCGCCGCGACGGCCCGCCTTGATGCGCCCGATCACCTCGGCAAGCTCGGGATGCTCGGCCTCTTCAATGAGTGAGATGCGCGCCATGAAAGCACCGCGACGGTTGGAATTGCCGGACTGGCCTCGAGCCCCGGCATAGCAATTCGTTCTGCAGCGTGGCAAGGTTGCGGCCCAAGATTGCATGCCTCCAAGCGAAGCCGAAATGCCGCAAACACTGTTCGACAAGATCTGGGATGCGCACCTGGTGGCGCGGCGCGCGGATGGACGCGACCTCATCTACATCGATCGCCACGTGCTGCACGAATTGCACGCACCCCACGCCTTCGCGAAGCTCGCCAAATCCGAGCGCGCGGTGCGGCGGCCCGACCTCACCTTTTCGTGCCAGGACCACACGGTTTCCACCAGGCCAGGCCGCACCGACGAGACCTACCCGGAGGGCGCCGCGTTCCTGCGCGCCATGCGCGACGGCAGCCGCCGCCACCGCATCCGGATCTTCGACCTCGGTGACCCCGACCAGGGCATCTCCCATGTGGTCGCGCCCGAGCTCGGCATGGTGCTGCCGGGCGCCACCCACGCAGTGCCGGACAGCCATGCCTGCACGGTCGGCGGACTCGGGGCGCTGGCGTTCGGTTGCGGCACCACCGAGCTGGAACATGTGCTCGCCACCCAGGTGATCGCGCTGAAGAAGCCGAAGCGTATGCGGGTGCGGGTCGACGGCAGGCTGGGACCGCATGTGACCGCCAAGGACGTGGCGTTGCGCATCATCGCGGAGATCGGCGTCGCCGGCGGGCGCGGCTTTGCGATCGAGTTCGCCGGCGCCGCCGTGCGCAGCCTCGCCATCGAGAGCCGGCTGACGCTGTGCAACCTCACTATCGAGATGGGAGCGCGCTGCGGGTTCGTGGCTCCGGATGACACCACGTTTGAATGGCTGGCGGGTCGCCCCTTCGCTCCGACCGGCGCCGAGCTTGATGCCGCGATGGCGGTGTGGCGCACGCTCGCAAGCGACGAGGAAGCGGCCTTCGACCAGGGGATCGTGCTCGATGCTGGCGACCTGGAGCCGCAGATCACGTGGGGCACCGACCCCAGCCAGGTGGTCGGCGTCAATGGCCGCGTTCCCGACCCGGCCCACGATCCGCAACGCGCCGCCGGCCTGCGGCGCGCGATCGACTACATGGGTCTCGCGCCCGGCATGGCGCTCGCCGGCCTGCCGGTCGACCGGGTGTTCATCGGCTCGTGCACCAACAACCGGCTGCCCGACCTGCAGGCTGCGGCCGCGGTGGTGCGCGGGCGCCGCGTCGCCCAAGGCGTGACCGCCATGGTGGTGCCGGGCTCCACCCAGGTGAAGCGCGCTGCCGAGGCCGAAGGGCTCGACCAAGTGTTCCGGGCGGCCGGCTTCTTTTGGGGCGAGTCCGGATGCTCCATGTGCGCCGGCAGCAACGGGGACCGCGGCCAGCCTGGCGAGCGCTGCATCTCGACCACCAACCGCAACTTCGAGAATCGCCAGGGTCAGGGCGTGCGGACCCACCTCGCGAGCCCGGCGACCGCGGCGGCCGCGGCGATTGCGGGCCGCATCGTCGACGTGCGCCGGTTCGGAGCGGCCTGACGTGGAGCGTTTCACAACACTGACCGGCATCGCGGCGCCGCTGATCGAGGACGACGTCAACACCGACCAGATCGCCCCCTTGCAGATGCAACGCGACCTCAATCCGGACTACGCGGCGCTGTTGTTCGCGCGCCAGCGGCGGCGGCCGGACGGCAGCGAGATCGCGGATTTCGTGCTCAACCGTCCGCAGTTCCGCAATCCCGCCATCCTGGTGAGCGGCCACAACTTCGGTTGCGGCTCCTCGCGCGAGGGCGCCGTGTGGGCGATGCGCGCGGTTGGCATCCGCTGCGTCATCGCCCGGAGCCTCGCGGACATCTTTCGCGAGAACATCCTGCAGAACGGCATGCTGCCGGTCGAACTGCGCCAGGAGGATGCCGAGCGGTTCACGGCGCGCGTCGTCACGGCGGATGGCCGCGAGCCCTTCACGGTCGATCTCGAGACCCAGCGCATCAGCGGCCCGGGCGGACCCGACATCGGCTTCGACATCGCGCCCTCGGATCGCATGCGGTTGCTCGAAGGCCTCGACGACATCGGGCTGACGCTCAAATGTGCGCCCGAGATCGCCGCCTGGGAGGCGCGCACGGCCGCCACGCGGCCCTGGCTGCAACGGGCGATCGACCGCCGCCGCACCGGAGGAGGCACATGAACTTGCGCCGCAAGATGAGGGAGCTGATCGAACGGCCGGGCCTCACCCTGATGCCTGGCGTCTACGACGCCTTGTCGGCCCGCATCGTCGAGGCGGCCGGTTTCGAGACGGCGCTCGCCGGCGGTTATGCGGCGATCGGCAGCATGATGGCGCAGGCCGATTCCGGCCAGTCCAACGTGCGCGACTATGCAGACCACTACGCCCGCATCTGCGACGCCGTGAGCATCCCCCTCTATGTCGATGCCGACACCGGCTTCGGGGGCGTCCACAACATCCGCCAGACAGTGCGCATGTTCGAGCGCGCCGGCGTCGCCGGCCTGTTCATCGGCGACCAGACCTTTCCGAACCGCTGCAACTATCTGCCCGGCAAGCAAGTTGTGGGAGTCGAGGAGATGCTGACCCGCATCAAGGCCGCGCTCGACGCACGGCGGGATGCCGATCTCATCATCTGCGCCCGCACCGACGTCATGAGCGTCGAGGGCCTCGATGCCGCGATCGAACGTTGCCAGCTCTTCCTCGCAGCCGGTGCCGACTACGCGAAGGCCCAGGGCGTGCATTCGGCCGCCGACGTCACCCGCGTGGTCCGCGAGGTCGATTGCCCGTATCTGGCGACATTCTCGCAGGCGGCGGGAACCCGGCACATCAGCCTCGCCGCATTGGAGGCCGCCGGCGCGGCCGCGGTCTCGTTCCCGTCGCTGTCGCTGTTCGCCGCCGCCAAGGCGGTGCGCGATGCCGTGACGCTGCTCAAGCGCGAGAGTTCGCTCGATGCGACGGAGCCCCTGCTGATGCCGCTGCCGGATTACTACGCAGTGGTCGGCCTCGACGAGCAGCGCGAGCGGGAGCAGGGCTACGAGCGCGCCGCTGCTGCAGTGATGAACAAGCGGGCGGCGGAATGAGTGGGCGGGGAGCGCCATGAGGAGGACCATGAGACACGTTGCCTGGGTGTGTGCCGTGCTGGCCGCACCGGTGATGCCTTCGTTTGCGCAGGCGCCGGCCGGCGACGACGATCACACCGTCCAGGTCGCGCCCGGCATCTTCAACGTGACCTGGGGGAACAGTTGGGGGAACATGGGGCTCAATGTCGGGGTCTCGGTCGGCGAGGACGGCTTGCTCCTCATCGATGCCCAGGATGAGCCTGCCGTGCCGCGGTTGATCGCCCGCATTGCCCGGATCACCGACAAGCCGGTGCGCTACGTCATCAACACCCACTGGCATTCCGATCATGTCGGCGGCAACGCCGTCTTCGCCAAGCAGGGCGCTGTCGTCATCGCCCAGGAGAACACCCGCACGCGCCTGATGACGGACCAGCCCAACCCGCTCGGCCGTGCGGCGCAGCGCGCGCTTCCGGCGGCGTTCTGGCCGAGCCTCACTTTCGGGGATTCGCTCAGCCTGCACATCAATGGCGACGATGTCGAACTGCTCCACTTCCCGAATGGCCACACCGACGGCGATACGATCGTGTTCTTCCGCAAGGCGAACGTGCTGTTTGCGGCCGACCTGTTCAACAACACGGACTACACCCGCGTCGACCTGCGGGGCGGCAGCCTCGACGGCATGATCGCGGCTTACGACAAGCTGCTGCCGATGCTCGACGACCAGGTGAAGGTGGTTCCGGGGCGCGGGCCGGTCGGCACCAGGAAGGATCTCGTCGAATACCGCGACGTGATGGTGACGCTGCGCGACCGCATCACCCGGATCATCAGGGATGGCAAGACACTCGAGGAAGCCATCGCGGCCAAGCCGACCAGGGATTTCGATGCGCGCTGGGCCAACGGGCCGATCCGCCCCGACCAGTTGGTCGAGGAGATCTATGCCGACCTGAAGCGGACCGTGCACTGAGCGCTGACCGCTCACCAGCCGCGCGCGGCTCTACTTGCTCGATTGCGCCGGCTGCCGCCGCGCTGGTGCAACGTCACGGCGCGCGGTACCAATATGGTTTCCATGGCGTGCAGGCACATGGCTTACGGCCGGAGGGTCACATGGGCACCATACGTGAGAGCGGGATCACCAATCGGCGCGGCTTCCTGGTCAACGGCATGTCGCTCGCCGGCGC
>Ga0209415_10009550_pt1 | contig 16659 bp, 15 predicted proteins | sample PeaSoiSIISIP2007_FD_187696 | JGI IMG/M metagenome (GOLD analysis project Ga0209415, IMG submission 187696) | Peat soil microbial communities from Weissenstadt, Germany - SII-SIP-2007 (SPAdes) (version 2) | ecosystem: Environmental > Terrestrial > Soil > Wetlands > Peat | place: Germany... | reverse complement strand
CGGCCTCCCCCGCGTGCCCGGCCGGGGCCTCGGCTCCACCGATGCGGAGGGCGGCGAGGTCGGCGTGCGCGAGGAAGACATGAGACCCGTGGACGGGCTCGCCCGTCGCCACGAACGCGGCCGCGGGCGGGGGCGTGAGGAACGACGGTGCGAGCACGTCCGTGCGTCGCACGAGGCGCGTGGCGTCGAACGTCTCGACGCCTGCGATCCGCCCCTCCGCTCCGGGGCCGCGCGGCGCAGCGTTCCATCGGAGCTCGACGTGCAGGGGTACCTCCCCGTCGCCGCACACGGACGTCGCAGGGCTCGCGCTCATCAAGTCGAGGAGCATCCGGCAGACGAGCACCCCTCCGTCACCGACCTCGGCGACATGGGCGAGCTCGAACGACGCCTTCGCCGCGCGGGTCGCCACGTCCACGCGACGGGTTACCCGTCCGAGCCGCCGAGCCCCCTCTCCGCGCCCCGCGGTCTCCGCGACCGACGAGGGTCCCACGTCGAAGAGCCCCTCCCCCAGGATCGCCCGGAGGGCACCGCTCGCCCCGATCCGGTACGACTCCCCGTCGGGCGCGAGCACGACGCATCCGAACCGATCGGAGCGCGCGCGCAGCTCGGTGCCGTCGGGGAGCACGAACCCGCTTTCGAGGATGGCGCGCGCGTGTCCCGGAGTGAGGTCGATCGCGAACACGGGCTCACTCCTGCGGCGCGCCGCGTCGACCCCGGTCGGCGACAGCTCGACTCCCTTGGGCGCCCCCGCCACGTCGCTCGCGTGCATCGATAGCGTAAGCGAGTACACCGCCGGCGCGTCCTTCGTCCCCTCGCGACCGGCGTCCCGCGGGAGCGCATCGGGGGGGGCGGCTTCGTCGGGGCGCATCGGCTCCGGGGGAGGCAAGAGCGGCGCACCGGCGCTCGCCGAGCTGCCCGGGGATACGGCGTTCGACGTGGTCGAAGGAGGGCTCGCCATCGGGGCCGGTTCGGCCTTGGCCTGAGGGCTCGCCGCCTGGTCGGGGGGGTCGCTCGACGGAGTGCCGCGGCACGCACCCACCTCGAGAAGGACGGCGATGGGGACGCCCCGGGCCAGCGCGCGGCGGGTCACACCTCTCTTCATGGGGCCTCAGACGTACGTGAAGTCTTCGATGACCTGTACGCCCGCATCGAGCGGAGGCGCGCCGTTCGCGCGTTGCGTGTCGACCAGGACGCTGATCGAGCCGGGGAACTGCGCGAGGAAGATGTTGCAGTTCTCCGGCTCGTTGTCGAAGGACGCGACCACGTTCCCCACGCGCGCGAGCTTCGGCGCCTCGAACCGCTTGAACTCCAGGTCCAACATCTTCGCGTCGGGCTTCAGCACCACCTCCGTCCCGCAGACTCCGATGGGGAAGCCGTGGCGTCGCAGGCTGCCGAACGTCCCCACGCCCATCTGCGGGAGATCGCGACCGGAGAGATAGACGAGGCTCGCCCCGGCCTCATGGCACGCACGCGCAAAGCGAACCGCGCCCTTCACTTCGACGTCGTGGAGAATGTGCGGGTCGGCGAAGAACCGCGCCTTCCAGAAGTCGAACGCGTACGACACGAGGTCCTCGCGCGTGATCCCGAGGACGACCATCGTGTCGCGAAAATGGTAGGGGATCTCGCCGGGCGTGACGGCGACGAGGCGGGCCGCCAGCGCGGGCTCGGTCGGGTACCAGTCGTCCGCGAGCTCGCGCAGGATGGCGCACGTGCGCGGTCGATTGTCCATCAACGTGCCGTCGAGGTCGAAGACGACGACCGGCGGCGTGCCGCTCTCGTGAACGCACCGCCCCAGGATGCGGTGGAGGAGCTCGTACTGGGCGGCAGGCTGCAGGCGAGAGTAGGCAGGACTCACGGCGGACATCGAGCGCCAACGGTTAGCATGATGAGCCCCGTTTCGACCACGACAAGGCCGAGCGGTCCCGCGCACACGGCCGGCTCCCCGCGCTACGCCGCGCCGCGCGCGAGCGACTCGGGAGAGACCGACACGGGGGCCAGCGATACCGCCCGTGGCGTCATCGACGTGCCGGGCATCGAGGCCAGCGCGGTCTCGAACTTCCCGCTGTCCCGGCTGTCCTCGGCCTCGAAGCGCAGCGACCGCTCCGCCGCCAGGAAGACGCCGAGGAGGTCGACGAGCGCGATGTGAACCGGGATCAGCTCGGGGGTGACGATCTGGAGATCGTGCCGCGCGTGGTACGGCTCCTTCGCCCGGGTCTTCTCCCAGCGAACGCGCGCGTCGTCCATCGCGACGCGCAGCTCGGTGGTCACGCTCGTCTGCCAGACGGTCGAGTCGATCGCCTCCCGAACCTCGCACGCCGTCAAGATGGGGCGGCGCATCATCTCCGGGTCGAGAGGCGAGCGCTCGGAGAGGAACGCGCGCAAGAGCTGACCGACGAGCTTCTGGTTCGGCGGAGTGTCGGACGTCCACGGCATCCGGTCCTTGAACTGCGTCCAGATCTCCTGCGCGTTGCCGTAGGTGGCGATCTCGAGCGGCTCGAAGGCGAGGTCGAGGACGGTCGTGCTGACGTCCCCGCCGGCGAGGACGGCCTCGATGAGCTCCGCCTGGAACTCGCACGACTTGGTGCGGGCAGCGTTCTGCGCGAGGCCAGTGACCTGAGTCGTCACGCGCTGGCGGATGTCGGGCCGCTGCGCGAACCATCGCATGCGCGTGAGCGGCGGCCACAGCGTGCACAAGACGTCGGGCGACCACCACGGCGGGTCGGCCGCGCGGAGGATGAGGAGGAGCTCGGCGATGAGCTGCACCTGGGGGGACTTGGCCGCCCAGGCGCGCGCCTCCCTGCGAGAGGCGTCGTCGCTGCGGTCGGCGTCGTCGTGGACGAGGGACTTGAGCGCTTCCATCGAGTTTCGGCCAGTCGTCATCGAAGGTTCCTTGGTCCGGGTTGGATGCCACGGAGCAAGGCGCGGGCCAGCGCGCGCGCCCGATGGGCCGGCCGACGACCCCGCGATCTCGTCAATTGCTTGGCGCACGCCGACGGCTGGTTGACGAGCCATACTTCCTCGCGACCAATGAAAAGCCGTGACCGTCTCGCCCCGACCGGCATCGAATCGGCTGAACGCGCCGTGACGACCTCGATCGCAGAGAAGGCGACTCCCGCCCGCACGCCGGAAAGGGACGTCGAAACCCCCGCAATCGCACCGCCGAAGGCGGGCGCGCGCCGTCGCCGGGCTGTCCTTGGCGTGGTCGCCGGCCTGCTCGCCGCCTCCGGGCTCGCCTACTATGTGCATTCGCGGGGTTATGAGGAGACCGACGACGCGCAGATCGACGGCGACATCAGCAGCGTCAGCCCGCGGGTCGCCGGCACGGTCCTGGCCGTGCGCGTGCAGGACAACCAGACGGTCAACGCGAGGGACGTGCTCGTCGAGCTCGACCCGGCCGATCTGGACGTCGCCCTCGCACAGGCGAAGGCGCAGCTCGCACAGGCCGAAGCCGAGCTGGACGCCGAGGATCCGAGCGTCCCAATCGTCGAGACGTCGAACCGCGCGTCGCAGTCGACCGCGAGCTCCGACGTCTCGTCCAGCGTGGCGACCCTCGCGGCCTCGCGAGCCGAGATCGAACAGCTCTCGTCGCAGCTGATCCAGGCCGAGGCAAACGATCGCACGGCGCAGGTCGAGAAGGACCGGTCGACGAAGCTGGTCGCAACGGGCGCGGTGACTGCGAGCGACTTCGACAACCGCGCCAACACGGCCGCCGCCACGGCCGCCAACGTCGACGCTCTCCGGCACGCGCTCGCGGCCGCGAAGGCGCGCGAAGGTGAGAGCCTCGCCAAGGTGGACGCGGCCCGCACCCACCTCGACGAGGTGAGGTCGAACGCCCCGCGACAGGTCGCGACTCGCCGCGCCAACGTCGCGGTGCGGCGCGCCAACGTCGAGCTCGCGAAGGCCCAGCTCGCGCAGGCATCGCTGAACCGCTCCTACGCTACAGTCCGGGCTCCAGTCAGCGGCATCATCGGCAAGAAGACGGTCAACCTTGGCGACCGCGTCTCGCCCGGCCAGGAGCTCCTCGCCCTCTCCGAGACGGACAACCTCTGGGTCACCGCCAATTTTCGAGAGACGCAGCTGGCGAGGATCCACCCGGGCCAGCACGTCACGATCCACGTCGACGCGATCGGCGGGGAGTTCACCGGCGTCGTCGACAGCATCGCCGGCGCGACGGGGGCGAAGTACAGCGTCCTGCCGCCCGAGAACGCGACCGGCAACTACGTCAAGGTCGTCCAGCGCATCCCCGTGCGCGTGCGGTTCGATCCGGGTCAACCCGATCTCGAGCGGCTGCGCCAGGGGATGTCGGTCGAGCCGTCGGTCGCGCTGAGATGAGCGCCGACGCGGGCCGGCCCGCGTCGGGCGAGGCGGTGGAGCGCCCGGCGTACTTCAAGACCGGCTGGACGGGCGGCCACAACCCGTGGGCAATCGCGCTGGTGGTCACGATGGCCACGTTCATGGAGGTGCTCGACACCAGCATCGCCAACGTGTCTCTCCCGCACATCGCAGGCTCGCTGTCCGTGAGCCAGGACGAGAGCACCTGGGTCCTCACCTCATACCTCGTCTCGAACGCGATCATCCTCCCGATCAGCGGATGGATCGCGAGCCGCGTCGGGCGCAAGCGCTTCTACATGACCTGCGTCACGCTCTTCGGGATCAGCTCGTTCCTCTGCGGCGTCGCGCCGTCGCTCGGATGGCTCATCTTCTTCCGCGTGCTCCAGGGGCTCGGCGGGGGTGGCCTCGGCCCGAGCGAGCAGGCGATCCTGGCCGACACGTTTCCACAGGAGAAGCGCGGGATGGCCATGGCCATCTATGGAATGGCGGTCGTCCTCGCCCCGGCGATCGGCCCCACCCTCGGCGGCTTCATCACCGACCACTACCAGTGGCGCTGGGTCTTCTTCATCAACGTGCCGGTGGCGTGTCTCTCCCTCCTCCTCACGAACCGGATGGTGACCGACCCTCCGCACCTCGCGAAGCTGAAGAAGCAAGTCGGCGGCATCGACTACGTCGGCCTCTCGCTCATCGCGGTCGGCCTGGGCTGCCTCGAGGTGGTGCTCGACAAGGGGCAGGAGGAGAACTGGTTCGCGTCGCGATTCATCGTCGTCTTCTCGATCATCGCCGCCGTCACGCTCGCCGCGTTCATCGCCTGGGAGTGGAGTGCAGACCACCCCGTGGTCGACATTCGCCTCTTCCGGAGCCGGACGTTCGCGTCCGCGAACGTCATGATGTTCGTCCTCGGCATCACGCTGTTCGGCTCGACCGTGCTCCTCCCGCAGTACCTGCAGGTGCTCATGGGATATTCCGCCCAGGACGCCGGGATGGCGCTGTCGCCGGGCGGGTTCCTCATCATGACGATGATGCCGGGCATCGGCTTCCTCGTGTCGCGCGTGGACACGCGCGTCATGATCGCGACGGGCTTCACCATTCTGTCGCTTTCGATGTTCTACATGACGTCGCACCTCTACCAGGGCATCGCCTTCTCCACCGCGGTGAGCCTCCGCGCGTTCCAGAGCGTCGCGCTCGCGTTCCTCTTCGTCCCCATCAACACGCTCGTCTACTCCGACGTGCCGAACGAGAAGAACAACGCGGTCTCGGGGATCGTGAACCTGTCGCGAAACATGGGCGGCGATGTGGGCATCGCGCTCGTGACGACGCTCATCGCGCGCCGTTCGCAGACGCATCAGAGCTACCTGGCGTCGAGCCCCTACGCGTACGGACGTGCCTTCGCCGCACACCTGCAGGCGCTCACGAGCGCATTCGTCCACAAGGGGATGTCGTCCACGCTCGCGTCGAAGCGCGCGCTCGCGGCGCTCTACGGACAGCTCGTGCAGCAGGCGACGACGCTCGCGTATCTCGACGTCCTCCGCATGTTCGGCGTGATGGCCGCGATCATGGTGCCGCTCCTCCTCCTGGCCAAGGCGCCGAAGCCGGGCCGGGCCGCGATGGGACACTGACGCGGAAACCGCTCTCCCCTCCTCCTCCGTGGTAGCTTCCCCCGCGATGCCTCCGCGGAGACCGCGCGCCAGGAGCCTGCTCGTCCTCGCGCTCGCCACCGCGACGGCGTGTCAGGCCGGCTTCACCACGCGACCGCGCGTCACCGCCGCGCCGCCACTCGTGACGGGGCTCCCCGTCTTCCTGACGCCCGAACCGACGATCCAGGCGATCGAGGACGCGGAGGCGCGGCCGCTCGCGATCGCGCTCCAGCACGACCTCCGCGACATCCTCGAAGAGGCAGGCTTCAAGCTCGCCCCGTCCGCCGAGGCCGCGAGCGGAGTCATGGTGACGCTCTCGATCCAGAAGCTCAGCGTCATTCACGCGGATCTCTTCGTTCACGGCGCCCAGGCCTGCGGGGTGAAGCTCGAGATCATGCACGGAGCGTCGCTGCTCGCGTTCGCGGAGCCCGACGTGCTGTGCGTGTCGACGAGCGCGTACTACGGGGAGCTCTCGCCGGACGCCGCCGCCGCCATGGTGAACCGCGTTTCGCGCGCGCCCGCGCTCCTCGCGGTGGCACGGTCGATTCGAGCAACGCCTCCTCCCGCTCTTCCCGCTCCTCCCGCTCCTCCCGCTGCTCCCGCCAGCACGGCGCCACCCGAGCCCGCTCCGCGGCCCGCGCTCCCGGGGCGATAGCCGCGTGCCTCGCGGGTTGGAGCGCATGCGTCCTCGGACCGTCTTCATCACGGGCGCCTCCAGCGGTCTGGGCAAGGCCCTTTCGCTGGAGCTCGCGGCGCAGGGCGCCTTCGTCGCCGTCGCCGCGCGGAGGCTCCCGCTGCTCGAGGACGTGGCGAGCGACATCCGCGCGCGCGGCGGGAGGGCGCTCGCCATCGCGCTCGACGTGCGCGACCGGGGGGCGGTGCGGGAAGCGCTCCACCGCGCCAGCGGCGAGATGGGCTCGCTCGATATGGTCATCGCAAACGCCGGCGTCGGCACGAGCGGTGACGCGCGTTCCCTCGGCTGGGCGGACGTGGAGGAGGTGCTCGCCGTGAACGTCGCCGGCGCGCTCGCGACGCTGGTGGAGGCGATCCCCCTCATGCTCGCGCAGGAGCGCGGTCACCTCGTAACCGTCTCGAGCCTCGCGGGGCGACGGGGGCTCCCGCGCGCGGGGGCCTACGGAGCGAGCAAGGCCGCGCTCTCGGCGTTCGCGGAGACGCTCCGCCTCGATCTCTCGGCGAGCGGCATCCGCGTGACCGACGTGCGACCCGGCTTCATCGACACGCCCGCGACCCGCGGAGCCGGGCACCCCATGCCCATGAAATGGCCCGTCGATCGCGCCGCCCGCGCCATCGTCCGCGCCCTCGGGCGCCAGCCTCGCGTGATCACGTTCCCCTGGCCGCTCGCGCTGCTCACGGCGCTCGGACGGGGGATGCCCGCCTTCCTGTACGAGCCGCTCATGCGCACGCTGGAGTGACGGAGACTGGCGCGACAGAGACTGTGGTTGACAGCGTCGCTTCGCGCGACGAGCCTCGGGCGCCATGGCCAACGACTGGGATGCCGCGGTCTACCCGCACGGGGACTTCGAGCCGCTGGCGAGCAACCTCTGGTGGCTGAAGAGCGCGCAGAAGGGGATGCCGCTCCCACGGAACATGATCGTCTACCGGCTCGCGTCGGGCGATCTCGTGCTCCACAGCGTCGTCTGCCTCGACGCGCCGCGCATGGCGGCGCTCGAGAAGCTGGGCACGCCGAAGGTCATGATCGTCCCCAACGAAGGGCACCGCAGCGACGCGCCTCGCTACAAGGCGCGCTACCCGGAGCTCGAAGTGCTCGGCCCCTCTGGCGCGCGGGCGAAGATCGAAGAGGTCATCAAGCTCGACGCCACGTGCGAGGAGGCGCTGCCTGGCCTCGGCATCGTGTGCCACGTACCAGACGGCGCGAAGCCTCCGTCGCACGAGCTCGTGTACGAGGTAGACGTGGACGGCGGCAAGGCGCTCATCGTCAACGACCTGCTCGGCAACGGACCGAAGCTCACCGGTTTCAAGGGCTCGCTCTTCAATCTGCTCGGCAGCGGCGGCGTGCTGGGAGTCCCCCGTATCGTCGGCTTCGCGTTCGTCGCGGACAAGCAGAAGGTCCGCGCGTTCCTGGAGAAGCTCGCCGAGCGCCCGTGGAAGGCCATCACCGTCAGCCACGGCGATCCGGTCACCGCGGACGTCTCGGGCCGGCTACGGGACGCGGCGAGCCGGCTGTAGCGGCCGGGTGGTCGGCGCTCACCCGAGGACGCCGAAGAACCCGACCATCAGCTGCTCCATCGCCGCGGGGTCGTCCGCTCCTGCCATCTCGCGGCACGAGTGCATGCTGAGCATCGGGTTGCCGACGTCCGCCGTCGGGATACCGAGGAGGGTGGACGTGATGGGTCCGATGGTGGAGCCGCACGGCAGGTCCGTGCGGTTCACGTAGTGCTGGAGCGGGATCGCGAGCTCGCGGCAGAGCTCCTCGACCACGGTCGCCGTACGCGCGCTCGTCGCGTACCGCTGCTGCGCGTTCGACTTGAGGACCGGGCCTCCGTTCAGGACCGGCTTGTGGCGCGGCTCGTGGCGTGAGTCGTAGTTCGGGTGGACGGCGTGCGCCATGTCGGCGGAGAGGCACAGCGAGCGAGCGAGAGCGCGGGCGTGCTCGTCGTACGAGCGTCCGCCGCGGCGCGAGATGCGCTCGAGGAGTCGGGGGAGGAAGTGCGACTCGGCCCCCGTGGCGCTCTGGCTCCCGACCTCCTCGTGATCGAAGAGCGCGACCACGCGGCACAGCGCGGAGTCGTCGACGGCGAGGCCGATCGAGCGCACAGCGGCGTGGCACATCGCGAGGTTGTCGAGCCGGGCCGAGAAGATGAGCTCGTCGTGGGCGCCGCCGCGGGCGGGAGGCAACGTGTCGTGGAGCATGAGGTCGACGTGGACGATGTCGCTCGCGGGCACGCCGAGAGAGGCGGCGACGAGCTCGGTCACAGAGGCCGCGCCGCCGCTCTGAAGGCCGAGCACGGGGGCCAGGTGCTCCTGCTTGTTGAGAACGAGCCCCTTCTCGTTCACCTCGCGATCGAGGTGGATCGCGAGCTGGGGCACGCGGAGGCGAGGGTGATCCAAGCGCACGAGCCGCGTCTCGAGCGTCGGCGCTTCGCCGTGCACGCGCACGGTCGCGCGACCCGCGAGGCCGAGGTCGCGATCGAGCCACGAGTTGAGGAGGGTGCCGCCGTAGACCTCGACCCCGAGCTGCAGGTAGCCCTCCTTCGCGTACTCCGGCCGGGGCTTGAGGCGGAGGTTGGGGCTGTCGGTGTGCGCGCCAACGATCCGGAACCCGACGTCGGCGCCGTCGGGGATGACGAAGGCGACAATCGCGCTCCCCTCGTGCGTCACGTAGTAGCGGCCGGGGCGGAGGTCGTCCCATGCGTCGCGCTCGGAGAGGGGGCGAAAGCCCTCGGCGAAGAGGCGCGAGGAGGCGTTTTCGACGGCGTGGTACGGGGTCGGAGAGGAGGAGAGGAAGGAGAAGAGATCGTCGAGGGGGGGCATGCGTGCAGGGAGGGAAGAGAAGCACGCGGGGCGGGGGACGGGAGGGAAAACGACGTCGCGCCCGCCACCTCGTGGAGGGTTCAGCACCCGGTCGTCGACGAGCAGCAGAAGCCGAACATGGGGTTCGACGCGATGGCCGAGAGACAGACGTCACCCCCCGCGCAGTCGGCATCGACGCCGCTCCTGCACATCGCCCGGCAATGCGGTGTACCGGCGTCGCCGCTCTGAACGCAGGCCAACCCCGCCGCGCAGTCCCATGGCAACGAGCAGACCGCCCCCTCGGCGCCCTGCTGTCCGCCGACGACGCACTGGGTGAACTGCTCGTTCGCGGCCGTGACCCCCAGGTAGCAGTTCCCTTCCCCGCTAGGGCATCCGGAGGGCCCGGCGGCGGCGACCGGGTTGCACGCGATACTGCACTCGAGCGCGTTCGTCCCAGCGAGCGTCACGCAGCGCGAGACGTTGGTGGGCTCCGGCGTCGACCCGGAAGCGACCGCCGTCGCCGGGCAGTCGCTGTCGGTCATGCACGTCTTCACGCAGAGGGGCGAGCAGAACGACATCCCGGCCGGGACCCCGGGAAACTGACAGCAGGTCGGGTAGTTTCCCGTGCAATCCGAGTCGCTCTTGCACAGCACGACCGTATCCGCAGCCGGGCAGATCGGCGCGAGCGAGATGTGCTCGGGGCACGCGGCAACGCAGGAGGACGAACCGCCGCCGAACCGGCACGTGACCGGCCCGGTCACGAGGGTCACGTCCGCGCAGCACTCCGGGGTCTCCGCGCCGCAGTTCGACGGTCCCTGGCACGCGATGGTCGCGCCGCCGTCCGGGCACTCCGCCATGCACTGCACGCTCCCGTACCCCGCGTCCGGGCTCGTGCTGCCCATCCCGCAGCAGACTTGTCCGGAGGAGCATGGCGCGGTGGGACAAAGCACCGGCGCGGTCGCTCCGCCGTCCCGGGCGCCGGCGTCCACGCGAGCGCTCGCGTCGTGTGCGGCGTCGTGCGTCGCATGAGCGTCCCGATGCGACGTCGCGGCGTCGTGAGCTCCGCCCTCCGAGCGAAGCGCATCAGGGCGGCCCGCGTCGGTGCCCGACGCGGCGGTCGGCGATGAGCTGCAGGCGGCCGACGCGAGGGCCGAAGCGACGAGGAATGCATGGAACGGGAGGCTCGACACGACGCAGCGGCTCATGGCGGGCGGAGCGTAGGGGATCCGGACGCGCTCCGCACGCGACGGCGCGTGATCGTTCGCAATGTCGGCGAGCGGCTCGGCCCACGGACTCGCGCGCGTTCTCGTGCACGGGGGTATCGACCGCGACCGAGCCCGCGTGGGTGACTTCGTCGGCGAAGTGGGCACCCCCTTCGACTAAGCTCCGCCCGACCCCATGGAATCGGACCCATCGACCCCGGTCCGCATCGTCGCCCTCGGAGGGCTCGGCGAGGTCGGCATGAACTGCATGGCGTTCGAGCAGGGCGGCGACGTGCTCCTCGTCGACTGCGGCGTGACCTTCGACGACCGCGGCCTCGGCGTGGACGTCATCCACCCCTCCTTCGACGCGCTCGAGGCGCACCGCGGGCGCATCCGCGGCGTCTTCCTCACCCACGGGCACGAGGATCACCTCGGCGCCGTCCCTCACTTCTTGAAGCGCTTCGACGTCCCCGTGTGGGGGCCGCCCTACTCCCTCGAGCTGCTTCACGAGCGCGGCGAGGAGCACGAGGTGCTCCGCCACGCGACGCTCATCCCGGTCCGTCCGCGCGAGCGCATCGACATCGGCCCGTTCCAGGTCGAGCCTGTCCGCGTCACGCACTCGACGTCGGACGCCACGGCCCTCGCCATCCGCACGGCCGCGGGCCTCGTCATCCACTCCGGCGACTTCAAGTTCGACGACACGCCCCCCGACGGCGAGCCCTTCGACGTCGATCGCCTCCGCGAGCTCGGCGACGAGGGCGTTCGGCTGCTCCTGTCGGACTCGACGAACATCGACGTCCCTGGGCCAGCCGGCAGCGAGGAGGGGGTGCGCGGCGCGCTCCATCGGTTGATCGAAGGGACCGCGGGGAGGGTCGTGGTCGGCCTCTTCGCCTCGAACGTGCACCGACTGCGCATCCTCGGCGAGATCGCGCTCGCGACGGGGCGTCGTATCGTGCCGCTCGGGCGGTCGGTCTCACTGCACGCGCGCGTGGCGGAGCGCACCGGGTACCTCGACTGGCCGGACGGTCTCGTCGCCTCGGCCGACCGTGCGACGGAGCTCCGCCGCGAGCAGGTGCTCGGCATCGCGACCGGCACACAGGCCGAACCAAACGCGGCCCTCTCACGCCTCGCGCGCGGCGACCACCCGCTCGCGCTCGAGCCGGGCGATCGCGTGATCCTCTCGAGCCGCGTCATCCCCGGCCACGAGCCGGGCGTCGTCGCGCTCGAATCCGCCTTCCTCCGTCGGGGCGTCCTCGTGACGACCCGCTCGATCGACCCCGGCGTCCACGTGAGCGGCCACGCGTCCCGCCTCGAGCAGCGCCGCATGATCGAAATCGTGAGGCCGCGCTCCTTCATCCCGCTCCACGGCACCCGCCACCACCTCACGCGCCACGCCGAGCTCGCGTCGAGCCTCGGGGTGACCGACGCGCGCGTCCTCGAGAACGGGGACGTCGGCGTGCTCGACGCCGGCTCGCTCACGGTCGACGGGCGCTGGCCGACCGGACGCGTGCACCTCGGCTTCGGTCGGGCCGTGTCCGGGGAGACGATGAAGGAGCGGAGCACGCTGGCCGCGGAGGGGATCGTTTTCGCGGCCGTGCCCGTGCACGAGGGGACGATCGTGGGGGAGATTCAGCTCGCGTCGCGAGGGGTGCTCCCCGAGCCCGAGGCGGGCGAGGCGCTGGCGTCCGCCGCGCGGGAGGCCGGACGCGAAGTCGCGGCGCTTGGTCCCCAGAGCGACGGGGCCCTCAAGGAGAGCGTTCGCCTCGCCGTGCGGCGCGTCGTGACCCACAGAGCCGGCTACAAGCCCCAGGTCGTCGTCACGCTGGTGCCCGTAGCGCGCGAGGGCGAGGCGCGATAACCCGGGGGGTGCGATGACGGCCGCCCTCGAACCCGACGCCCCCGACGCACGAGCCGCGGCGTTCCTGGCGCGGAAAGCCAGGGCCTTCGACGACGCCCTCGACGCGGCCCAGCCTCGCGTCCTGGAGAACAGGGACACCGAGGCAGTCCACGACCTACGCGTCGCCCTCCGTCGGCTTCGAACGCTGCTCCGCCTCGCGCGCCCCGTCTTCGGCCGCTTCCACACCGACGCCGTGCGCGGCGCGTTCGCCGCGCTGCAGACGTCGACCGGCAACCTCCGCGACGAGGAGGCGCTCGTCGAGACGCTCGACGCGCTCTCGTTCGACCACGCGCCGCTCCACGAGTGGCGTCGCCGGAGGCTCGCGAGGGAGCGGCGACTCCGCCAGAGCCTCGTCTCGCGTCTGCGTCGCGGCGAGCTCGATCAGGCTCGCGCGCTCCTCCACGCCCTCCTCGTGCTCCCCGTGCGGCCCGACCGCGACCCTTCGCTGCGAATCTTCGCGCGACGCGTCGTGCGCAAGGCGCGGCGTGGAGTCGAGTCGAGGCGCGACGCCCCCACGGACGACGCCGTGCTCCTCCACGATCTCCGCATCGCGTACAAGAAGCTCCGCTACGCGGTGGAGATCTTCTCCGAGGCGCTCCCGACCGATCTCGCCGCGATGGCCGAGCCCGCCGCGCGCTTCCAAAAGCGCCTCGGAGACCTCCACGACCTCGACGTCGCGATCGCGGCCTTGGGGCGTGCGCGGGGGCTCGCCTCCGAGTCGCGCGCGCACGTGATCGCCGCGCTCCGCGAGGCGCGTGCGAAGAAGCTCGCAAAGTACGTCGCGGAGATGAACCCGGCAGAGGAGATCGCGCCGGACGCGCCGAGCGTCGGCGTCACGCCGACGGAGGCGTCGCGCTCCTGAAGACTTCGACCTTCTTCAGCACGACCTCGGTGTTCGGTCGGTCGCCGCGCCCGCGCGGGGTCGTCGCAATCTTCTTCACGACGTCCTGCCCGACGACGGTCTTTCCGAAGACGGAGTGCCGGTTGTCGAGGTGCGGCGTCGGCCCCTCGGTGATGAAGAACTGCGAGCCGTTGGTGGCCGGCCCGGAGTTCGCCATCGAGAGGATCCCCGCGCCGCTGTGGCGGAGCTCGGGGTGGAACTCGTCCTGGAAGCGGTAGCCCGGCCCGCCCGTCCCTTGACCGAGCGGGCACCCGGCCTGGATCATGAAGTCGGGGATGACGCGGTGGAAGATCGTCCCGTCGTAGAGAGGGACCCCCTTCTTCGCCTGCCCCGTCGCCGGGTCTTTCCACTCCTGGGTGCCGGTCGCGAGACCGACGAAGTTCTTCACCGTGTTGGGGGCCTTCTGCTCCTCGAGCTTCACGACGATGTTTCCCAGCGTCGTCTGAAGCCGGGCGTAGAGCTGCCCCTCGCCGGGCACCTGGATCTGGGGGAAAGACGCTTCGGGCACGAGAGCCTCCTGGATGATGGGACCACGGCGGTCGGGCGCCACGACGGAGCCCGGCGCGACGAAAGCGCGATCCGGCGCCGAACGCAAGCGGCGCCGGCGCAGCGATGAAACCGCGAGACGGCGGGGGGAATTGTGTCTTACATTGGCCCGCAGGCACCGGCGCGCGCGCGCGGTGAGTTCGTATCGGAGGCTCGTGTGATCACGTGTCCGAAGTGTGGGAAGGACAACCAGGACCACTACAAATTCTGCCTCGGCTGCGGGGCAGAGCTGCCGCGTGAGACGGCGCCCAAGCCTTTCACTCCGCAGACGCCCGCCCACGCGATCCGCCCCCAGCCCGCTGCCTCGCCGCGCCCCGAGCCCGTCGCCGCCCCGCCCGCGGCCTACGCGGTCCCCGTCCCCGTAGCCTCGCCCGGGACGGCTCCCTCGGCGGCCGCGGTCGTGTGTCCCCAGTGTCAGCACGTCAACGGCGTCGGCAACCAGTTCTGCGGCTCGTGCGGCTTCCGCCTCGGGGTCGCCGGGGCCCCGTCCGCGCGCGCGGGCGTCGCGGCTCCCATGGGAGGAGGGGGGCACGCGGCCGAGGCGAGCAACGTCGTCCTCACCGCCCTCCGGGCCGACGGCACGGAAGCGGGACAGTACCGCCTCCCCGCCGGCACCGCCGTCATCGGTCGCGAGACGGGCAGCATCTTCGCGGGCGACAGCTACCTCTCTCCGCGTCACGCAACGTTCCGGCAGCCTTCCCCCGGGCGGCTCCTCGTGAAGGACGAAGACTCGCTGAACGGCGTCTACAAGAAGCTCACGCGCGACGTCCCCGTCGAGGTGAAGCCGAATGCCGTGTTCCGCATCGGGCAGGAGATCATCCGCTTCGAGCCCTTGGTCCCGGAGCCCGAGTCCACCGACGGCGTCGAGCGCCTGGGCGCGCCTTCGAAGGGGTATGTCGGGCGCATCGCGCTCATCATCGGCCGCGAGGCGACGGGCAACGCCTTTCCGCTCCCCGAGACGGGGGTGCAGCTCGGACGGGAGCGCGGCGACGTGCTCTTCCCGGAGGACGGCTACGTGTCGGGCCTGCACGGGCGTCTCAGCTACGAGAACGGGCGGGTGATGCTGACCGACCTGGGGAGCTCGAACGGCTCGTTCATCCGCCTGAGCGAGGAAACCGAGCTGCACGCGGGGGACGTCCTCTTGATGGGACAGCAGCTTTTCCGGATCGCGATGTGACGCGCGTCACGGCGCGCGCGCTACGCACCCTCCTATGAGCGCGCGCGACGTGTTATCGTGGGCCACGGAGGACCGTGTCCCCATGAGGCTCGCTGCATGACCCCGTCTGTGCGAACGATTCGCGTCGTCGCCGCCGTGCTCGATCACGAGGGGAAGTACCTCATCACGCAGCGTCGCGCGACGGCGGTGCTGCCGATGATGTGGGAGTTCCCGGGCGGACGGGTCGAGCCGGGGGAGACCGACGCGCAGGCGCTGAAGCGCGAGGTGATGCACCGGCTCGGCGGTGAGATCGAGTGCGGGAAGCTCATCTCGTTCGTGAGCCACCCGTACGAGCACTACGTGGTCGACCTCTTCCTCTACGAATGCCGGCTGCTCAACGACGTCCTCGAGCCGCGCGCGGTCGCCGCGTTCAAATGGGTCGCGAGCAGCGACTTCGACCAGTATCCTTTCACTCCGGCAGACGAAGCCTCCATGAACAAGCTGCTGGGCGTGCCGTAGCCGAACTCAGCTGCACGGCGTGTGGTTTGCAGCGTCACCGACGGAGTCTTTCCGTTCCCGATCGACGAGGTTCCCCATGGCCAAGGCCGCGAAGAAGAAGTCCAAGAAGGTCGCTCCGAAGGCGGTCCGCAAGGTGTCAAAGCGCGCCCCGGCAAAGAAGAAGCCCAAGAGCGCGAAGCGCCCGGTCGCCAAGAAGCGCACCATCGCGAAGGCGACGAAGCGCGCGAAGGCGAAGGTCGCGCCCCCGAAGCGCGCGAAGGCGAAGGTCGCGCCCCGGAAACGCGCGAAGGCGAAGGTCGCGCCCCCGAAGCGCAAGATTGTCGCGTCGGCGAAGAAGAAGAAGCGCGCCCCCGCGCGCAAGCCACCGGCCCCGAAGCAGAGGGTCGTCGCGGTCGCGAAGAAGCCGAACGCTCCGCGCGCCGCGGCCTCGAAGAAGCGCGCGCCCGTGAGTCAGCGCCGGGTCGATGGCGCGGCGGCGTTCCTTCCGGACCCGACGGACATCCGGAGCCGCAGGGTCAAGGACGACCTCGCCGAGGAGCTCGGAGAAGAATTCGTGTCGACCGCGACGTCCGGCGAGGCCGCCGACGACGCGCGCGACGAGCCCGTGACGGAGGAGGAGGGCGGCCCGTTCGTGACCACGAGCGCCGGGAGCCAGTTCGCCGCGGGGACGGACGCCTCGAACCCGGCCGACGCCGAGCGGGAGCCGTTCCCGACGACACAGAGCGGCCCGCACTAAGAGCCCCGCGAGGGGCGCGGACGGCTAGGCTTGTGCTGGGCTGCTCTCTGGGGCATGCTCCGCCGCCGCTTTGGCTGTACCCACCCCGGAGAGGTGACCGAGTGGCCGAAGGTACCCGCTTGCTAAGCGGGCGCGGGGCTAAAACTCCGCCGCGGGTTCGAATCCCGCCCTCTCCGCTAGTCTTCCCCGGCGAAAGCCGGAGGTGTCGGGCTCTACGCCCAGCCCCTCATCGTCACGCGGA
>Ga0209415_10009549_pt1 | contig 16660 bp, 13 predicted proteins | sample PeaSoiSIISIP2007_FD_187696 | JGI IMG/M metagenome (GOLD analysis project Ga0209415, IMG submission 187696) | Peat soil microbial communities from Weissenstadt, Germany - SII-SIP-2007 (SPAdes) (version 2) | ecosystem: Environmental > Terrestrial > Soil > Wetlands > Peat | place: Germany... | reverse complement strand
CCCGCCGAGTCTCGCGGCGATCCGCGCGTTGTCCTTCTGGTGCTCGCCCGCGAGGCCGATTCGCGGCGGCACCGGCACGTCGCCGACGTCGCTCGTCGTCGCCCCGCTGGCCCGGGCAACTTCGTCGATGGCCGCGCGGACGTCAGGTGCCATCGGACCGAGAACCAGGTCGAGCCCGGCCTTCGCGATCCCCGCCTTCTCGCGCGCGATGTCCACGACCGTCGGTCCCAGGCGATCCGTGTGGTCGAGCGCGATGCGAGTGATCGCGGCCGCGCGCGGGGCGGGGATGAGGTTGGTCGCGTCGAGCCGGCCGCCAATGCCAACCTCGACGACGGCGATGTCCACATTCGCCTCGCGAAACGCGAGGAACGCGGCGAGCGTCGCGGCCTCGAAGAACGAGAGGCTGGGTCCCGCCCTGAGCGCTTGGTGAAGCAGGGGCGCGAGCGCGGCCTCGTCGATCGGCTCTCCATCCAGCCGGACGCGCTCGGCAAAGCGGCAGAGGTGAGGGGACGTGTAGAGCCCCGTACGGAGCCCCTTGGCGCGAGCGATCGACTCGACCATCGCGCACACGCTTCCCTTGCCGTTGGTTCCGGCCACGTGCACGGCCGGGAACGCGCGCTCCGGGTGTCCCGCCACCGCGCACGCCTCGCGCATCGGCTCAAGGCCGAGGCGCATGCCGAGGGGAATGCGCGCGTACAGCTCGCTCAGCGCGGCGGGCAGATCGGACACGAGGGAAGCCGTCAGCCGCCTGTCGCGCGGTGGCCGTTCGGACGGGCGTCCTGGCGCCAGGCGAGGTGTCCGATGACCGTGGCGATGTGCCGCTTCATCTCGAGGCGGCTCACGATGGCGTCGATCATCCCGTGTGCGAGCAAGAACTCGCTGCGCTGGAAGCCCTCCGGAAGCTTCTGCCGGATGGTCGTCTCGATGACGCGCGGCCCCGCGAAGCCGATGAGCGCCCGGGGCTCCGCGATGTTGACGTCCCCGAGCAGGGCGAAGCTGGCTGCCACGCCGCCTGTCGTCGGGTGCAAGAGGACGCTCACGAACGGGAGCGTCGCGTCCTTGAGGCGCTCGAGAGCGGCGACGGTCTTCGCCATCTGCATCAGGCTCAAGATCCCCTCCTGCATGCGCGCCCCGCCCGACGACTGCAGGAGCACGACGGGAAGGCCCTCCGCCGCCGCACGCTCGAACAGGCGAGTGACCTTCTCGCCCACGACGCTACCCATCGATCCGCCCATGAACGCGAACAAGAAGGCGCCCCACGCCACGGGCGTCCCCTCCATGCGGCCTCGGCCGATCTCGAGCGCATCCTTTGATTTCGACGTCTTCTGCGCCACTGCGACGCGCTCGGGGTACGTCTTGCCGTCGACGAACTCGAGCGGGTCGGCGGGCTCGAGGTGGGCGTCCCACTCTTCGAGCGCCCCGTCGTCGAGGAGGAGGTTGCGCCAGCCGGCGGCCCCCAGCTTGTGATGGATTCCGCACTGCGGACAGACCTCGTAGTTCGCTGCGAAGGCGTCCGCCGCGAGCGTCTCGCCGCACCCGTCGCACTTGCGGAACACGCCCTTGCCGAGGGTCTTCTTCTCGGCGGCGTCTCCCTCCGGGGGCTTTTTCTCGGGCCAGGTCACCGTATCGCTCTCCAACCGTCTAGCGGAAGATCGCCGCAAGAGCGACCCTTGCGCGCAGGAGCGGAGGACGACGCCGGCGAACGCTCGCCGGGCACGTCAGCCGTGCATCGCCGCCAGGTCAGCGGGGACCTTCAGCGTCGGCTCCGTCTTTTCCTGAACCTCGCGCGCGCTCACGCCCGGCGCGACCTCGCGCAGGACGAGCCCCTGCGGGGTGACGTCGATCGCAGCAAGGTCGGTGATGATCCGATCGACGACGCGTCGGCCCGTCAGCGGCAGAGAGCACCGCGTGAGGATCTTGGGCGTCCCGTCCTTCGCGGCGTGGTCCATGACCACGACGACGCGCTTCGCGCTCGCGACGAGATCCATCGCGCCGCCCATGCCCTTCACCATCTTGCCGGGGATCATGTAGTTGGCCAGATCCCCCTCCTCGCTCACCTGCATCGCGCCGAGGATGGCGAGATCGATGTGCCCGCCGCGGATCATCGCGAAGCTCTCGGCGCTGGAGAAGATCGCGCTGCCGCGGAGCATCGTCACGGTCTCCTTGCCTGCGTTGATGAGGTCCGGGTCGACCTCGGCCTCGGTCGGGTACGGGCCGATGCCGAGCAGGCCATTCTCGCTCTGCAGGACGACCTCGACACCGTCGGGGATGAAGCTCGCGACGAGCGTCGGCATTCCGATGCCGAGGTTGACGTAGAACCCGTCCTTCAGCTCTTGCGCGGCCCTCCGTGCGATCTGGTCGCGACCGAGGCCCTTCGGGGCGGATTGCGTGCCCGTCATCGCTCAGACCTTCCTCGTGGTGCGGCGCTCGACGCGCTTCTCGTAGCCATGGCCGAGGACGACGCGGTGGACGTAAATGCCCGGCGTATGGATGTGGTCCGGGTCGAGCTCGCCGACCTCGACGATTCGCTCCACCTCGGCGATGGTCACGGTGGCGGCAGTGGCCATCATCGGGTTGAAGTTCATCGCCGTGTGCCGGTACACGAGGTTCCCGAACCGGTCCCCGACAGCGGCCTTGATGATCGCGAAGTCGCCGCGGATCGCGGGCTCGAGGACGTATGCGCGCCCGCCGAAGTCGCGCGTCTCCTTGCTCGCCGAGACCTTCGCGACGGAGCCGTCGGTGGCGTAGCGCAGCGGCAGGCCGCCGTCGCTGACCGCCGTGCCCGCACCGGTCGGCGTGAAGAACGCGGCGATGCCCGCGCCGCCCGCGCGCAGCCGCTCGGCGAGAGTGCCCTGCGGAGTGAGCTCTACCTCGAGCTCTCCCGAGAGGTACTGCCGCTCGAACTCCTTGTTTTCGCCGACGTAGCTCGAGATCATCTTGACGATCTGCTTCCGGCTCAGCAAGAGGCCGAGGCCGAAGTCGTCCACGCCGCAGTTGTTCGACACGACCGTCAGGTTCTTCGTACCGAGGTCGCGCAGCGCGCGGATGCAGTTCTCCGGGATCCCGCACAGCCCGAAGCCCCCGGCGAGGAGGGTCGCTCCGTCGGGGATGTCTCGCACCGCGTCGATCGCGGAGGGCACGACCTTGTTCAAAGCGGCAGTCTTATAGCTTACCCGTCGACGTCGTCGATGGGGACCTGCATCGAGGCCGGGGGCGCATCCGGCTCGGTCGGATCGCTGTCTCCCGGCTCCGCGGCGGGGACCGCGGGAGCGGAGGGCGGCATGGGCGAGGTGTGCTTGCGCGGGGGCGTCGTGACCGCTGGCACCGTCGCGCCGGCGACGTGCGGTCCGTCTCCCCGGCGCCCGTGCGCGAGCGTCGGCTCGGGTCGCCGGATCCGGGCAGCCGGGTTCTCGACGCAGCCGCTCATGTGGGGGGGACACGCGATGCGCACGTGGAAGTGATCGTCGTGCGGGAGCGAGCCGTGTGGCTGTTGCATTAACTCCGCGGCGCGCATCCGGACGGTCGGCGAGACGCCCATGCGCTCGGCGTACGCCAGCAGGCGCGCGCGCAGCGGCACCGCGACGAACAGGTGAGTGACGCGGGCCTCCACGTCGGCGACCAGGGCCGCGACCAGGGCCCAGTTCTTGGCGTCGTCGAAGTACGCCCCGGGCCACCCGACGGCCGCTCCGTCCGGACGGAACGGGACGAAGTGCGATGGGAGGAGCGGACGGCCGGTCGACGTCCGGACGTAGAAGCCGACGTCCGCGTCCCGGCCGCTCTCGTGCGAGCGGTGTTGATCCACGTCGCCCCCGCCCTCCCGGGACAGGTGCCCCACCGAGGCCACCGCGTCGGGGAACTGCCTGCGCACGGCGCGAGCCGCGCGGTCGAGCATGCTGACGAGCGGCTCGAGACCCCATCGGACATCGCCGGCCGTATCTGCCGGCGTGACGCGCAGGTAGGGGGCCTCCTCGAGGTGCATCCCGCCAACGAGACGGCCCTCCGTCGGAGACCCGAGGCTCCTTCCGAAGCGGAGCGCCGCCGGGCCCAGCGTCCCCGCTCGCGCCGCCGTCGTGTGCTTGGGGGTGGCTCCCGGGAATGCGCTCGTCGACCCGGTCGATACCGTCAGCGCGGAGGACAGCGCGGCGAGGGCGAGAGGGACGAGGAGGCGCACGGGTACTGTCCTCGACCGAGAACACGTGGCGGGCAGAAGGGGCAAGTTTGTGCCCTTTGCGTTATCGTAGGGGGTGGCATTGCTGACCGAGAGCGTGTTTCCCCAGTCCCGGCACGCCGTCGTGGAGCACCGGGCGGTGCTCGTCGGCCGAGAGTCCGAGATGGCGGAGCTCGAGCGGGCGTACGAGCTCGCCCGCGAGACGCGGCAGACGCGAACGGTGACCGTCGTGGGCGCTGCCGGGGTCGGGAAGACGCGCCTCGCTCGCGACTTCCTCCTGCGCCCTCGCCACGGAGAGAAGGCGGCGCGGGTCTTCCGCGGCGCCGCGCGGGAAGGGGGGCCCGCGTACGAGGTGTTCGCGCGCGTCCTGCGCGCCCGTTTCGGGATCGTCGAGGGGATGGACCCCGAAGCCGCCAAGGCCCAGGTGCGCGCGCAGGTCGCCGCGGTCCTCGAGGACCGCAAGGTCGGCGACGTCGCCTACTTCCTCGGGCAGCTCCTCGACCTGCGCTTCCAGGACTCGCCGCTCATCAAGGCTCTCGAGGGGGACCCTCAGCCGATGGGAGCGATGCGCCGCGCCGTCATCAAGAGTTTCCTCGACACCGACGCCGGCAAGGGCGTCGAGCCGCTCGTCCTCGTCTTCGACGACCTACACTGGGCGCACGACGACTCGCTCGAGCTCCTTTCGTACCTCGTCGACTGGCTGCAGGGCCCGGTCCTGATCGTCGGGCTGGCCCGCCCGGAGATCTTCGCGCGGCGGGGGATGCGGCGTCACGGGGGCGAACGGCACGCGACGATCGATCTGGCCCCCCTGTCGGAGAACGACGCGGCGGCGGTCATGCGCGACTGGCTGGCGCCCTGCCACGACGCGCGCGCGGTCGACGAGCTCGTCGACGCCGCGGTGAGCCTCGCCGGCGGCAACCCGGCGCTCCTCGAGCAGATCGTGCGGATCTACCACGACACGGGCGTGCTCGAGGTGACGGACGACTTCGAGGACGAGCGCTGGACGGCGCACTCGGATCGCCTGGCCGGCGTCGCCCTGCCCATGACGGTGAACGACGCCGTGGAGGTGAGGGTCGCCGCGCTCGCGCCGCGCGAGCGCGCCCTGCTCGAGCGCGCCGCGGCGATGGGAGGCGTGTTCTGGGTGGGCGGGTTGATGGCGATCCAGCGCATCGACGCGCGCCCGCCGGAAGTCTGGGAGGGAGGCGACGCCGAAGACGTCGTGGCATGCCATCGCTTCCTGTCCGATCTGGTGGAGCGCGACTACCTCCTGCGTCTTCCGGACAGCACGTTCCGCGACGATGAAGAGTACGTCTTCAAGCACAACCTCGAACGCGAGGCTCTCGTCGCCCTCACGCACCCGGCGTCGGCGCGCCGCTACCACCAGGCCATCGCCGAGTGGTTGAGCTTCCGCGAGGGCGCCGACGCGGGAGAGGAGTACCTCGAGATGCTCGCGCGGCACCGGGAGAAAGGCGGCGCGACGGCCCTCGGCGCGACGTCGTTCGTGCAGGCGGGCGACGTCGCGCGGTCACGCTATGCGAACGCGAAGGCCGCGGAGCTCTACGCGAAGGGGCTCGAGCTCATCGACCAGTGCGACCAGCCCGACGAGCACCTACGGCTCCGGGCGCTTCATAGCCAGGGAGACGTCCTCCAGTCCCTCGGACGCAACGCGGAGGCCTTCCGAGCCTTCGAGGACATGCTCGCGCGCGCATGGCGGCTCGACCTACGCAGCAAGGGGGGCGCTGCGCACTCGCGTATCGGGCGGCTGCACCGCGAGATGGGACAGCTCGACGAGGCGAGTCGCCACTTGACCGCCGCGCTCGCCCTCTTCGGCCAGGCGAGCGACGACCGGGGCATCGCCAGCACGCTCGACGACATCGGCAAGCTTCACCGGCTGAAGGGCGACTTCACAGTGGCGCTCGAGTACACCGTCCGTGCGCTCGCGATGCGCCGCAAGCTCGGCGACCGCGCGAACATCGCGCTCAGCCTGCACAACCTCGGTCTCGTGCAATATGACTCGGGCAACCATCCGGCCGCGGTCGAGGCTTTCGATCAGGCGCTGCAGGTCCGTCGTGACCTGGGCGACGTCGTGGGGGTGAGCGTGATCTTGAGCAGCCTCGGGACGGTGGCGCGGGCCACGGGTGACCACGGCAAGGCGCTCGCGCTCTTCCTCGAAGCCTACGAGCTGGCGAAGGACACGGGGGACAGGGCCCGGATCCGGGCCATCCTCGCGAGCATCGCGGAGGCCCACGGGAGCCTGGGGAACGCCGAGAAGGCCGCCGCGGCGCTCGCGCAGGCCAAGGAGCTTGCCGGCGACGCGGGGGGCTAGGGGAGCGGGGGCTGTCGCGCTATTGGAGCGGGCGTGGATCCCGCGACCAAGGCTGCCGAAATCGAGGATCTGCTCGACGAGCTGGAGACCCTCCTCAAGGATCCGGAGGCAGGTGCCGAGCTCGCGCGGCACGGAGTCAACATCAGCCTGGCGATGACGCTCGCCGATGGGCTGAGGGCCTACCTGAAGGGAGACAAGACGAAGGCACTGCTCGAGCTCGTCACGGCGACCGACGAAATTGCGGCCCGGATGACCCGCGTCGGCGAGGAGACGCCCTCGTGACGGTACCGCACCCCAGTCCCATCAGCGGAGCGTCGTACTCGGCGGTCGAGCTCTCGCCGGGGGATCAAGAGGTCGTGATGCTGGACCAGACCGAGCTGCCCGGCGAGGAGCGATACGCGAGGCTCACGCACGTCGACGGGGTGGCCGAGGCCATCGAGGGGCTCGTCGTCCGCGGGGCGCCCGCGATCGGGATCGCCGCTGCCTATGCCCTCGTCCTCGCTGCGGCCAGCGAGAAAGGGACCGCGGGCGCGTTCGCGGCGTCGATGGGCGTCGCCGCGGATCGGCTGCGGCGCACCAGGCCCACCGCCGTCAACCTCGCCTGGGCGATCGATCGGATGCAGCGCGTCGCTCGCGATGTCGCGCAGCTGGGCGATCGCGAGCGCGTCGCCCGGCTCGCCGCGGAGGCGCGCGCCATTCACCGCGAGGACGTGGAGGCCTGCAAGGCCATCGGCGCGGTCGGCGCCGCCCGCGTACCCGACGGGGCCACGGTCCTCACGCACTGCAACGCGGGCGCGCTCGCGACCGGCGGCTACGGGACCGCGCTGGGCGTCGTCCGCGCCGCGCGGGAGGCCGGCAAGCGCGTGAGCGTCATCGCCTGCGAGACGCGCCCGGTGCTGCAGGGCGCGCGCCTGACGGCGTGGGAGCTCGTGCGGGACGGCTTCGACGTGACCCTCGTGACGGACTCGATGGTCGCGCAGCTGATGCGCGGCGGGGGCGTCGACCTCGTCATCGTCGGCGCCGACCGCATCGCGCGTTCGGGCGATGTCGCGAACAAGATCGGAACGTACGGGGTGGCGTGTCTGGCGCAGGTCCACGCCGTCCCGTTCTACGTCGCCGCCCCGTGGAGCACCATGGACACCGCGTGCCACAACGGGGCTGCGATCCCCATCGAGCGGAGGGACCCGAGTGAGGTTCTGTCCCTCGCAGGCATCCGGCTCGCGCCCGAGGGAGCGCGCGCCGACAATCCGGCGTTCGACGTCACGCCCGCGCGGCTCATCGCCGCGATCTTCACGGAGCGCGGCGAGGCCTCTCCGCCGTGCGAGGAGACGATCGCCGCGCTATACCGTTGAGCCCAGTCGATGGTCCGTCCGCCCGCCCGCTTTGCTCCGAAGCCGCCGTGGCTCAAGGTCCGGGCGCCGGGCGGTGAGCGCTACGGCGCTCTGAAGGAGACGTTCCGCCGACTCGACCTTCACACCGTCTGCGAAGAGGCCCGCTGCCCCAACATCGGCGAGTGCTGGGCCGAGGGGACGGCCACCGTCATGCTCCTCGGCGACACGTGCACCCGCGGCTGCCGCTTCTGCGCCGTCAAGACCGGTCAGCCCCGGGGCGCCGTCGATGTCCGCGAGCCCGAGCACGTCGCCCGCGCCCTCTCGAGGATGCCGCTTCAGTATGTCGTGATGACGATGGTCGACCGCGACGACCTCCTGGACGGCGGGGCCGATCACCTGGCGAAGACCGTGCGCCGCCTGAAGGAGCTGCGCCCGGACATGCTCGTGGAGACGCTCGTCGGAGACTTCGGTGGCCAGATGGGCGCGGTCGACGCGACGGTCGACGCCTGCCCCGACGTCTGGGCGCACAACATCGAGGTGGTCAGGCGCCTGCAGCGCGTGATCCGCGACGCGCGGTGCGGCTACGAGCGGTCGCTGGCCGTGCTGCGGAGGACCAAAGAGCGGGCCCCCGCCACAATCACGAAGAGCTCGATCATGGTCGGGATCGGCGAGACGGACGACGAGGTCGTCGAGACGATGGGCGATCTGCGCGCCGCGGGCGTCGACATCGTCACGATCGGCCAGTACCTGCGGCCGACGATGAAGCACGCGCCGGTCGATCGGTACGTCGAGCCGGAGCGCTTCGACGCCTATGCGCGCGAGGGCCGCGCGCTCGGGTTCTCGTTCGTTGCCTCGGGGCCGCTCGTGAGAAGCTCGTACAAGGCGGCGGAGGTTTACGTGCGGAGCGTCTTGCGGCCTGGCGATCCCGAAGCGGCTGACGTGCTCCTCCGCGACCGCCTCGCCCACGCCCGCGCGCAAAGCACGAGCGAGCTCGCAGCGCGCGAAGCCGTGTCGCTGCTCCCCGCCCGCTCGCTCGTGCGCTCGTAAGGCACGGGCTCCTAGCCCCCGCTCGAGCTCCCTGCCGCCGGCGGAGTCGTCGGCGCTCCACCGCCAAAGCCTCCTGCCGCCCCGCCGCCAGCGAAGCCCCCCAGGCCCCCGAGCCCGCCGGCCGCGCCCCCCGCGCCCATGCCGCCGGCACAATAGTTCCCGCCGCCGATTGGGGAGGCCATGCAGGTCTCGCCTGCCGGGCACTCGGCGGTCTTCGCGCAGAGCTGGTAGGAGCCCGTGGCGCACGCCTTCATGCAGCTCGCGGTCTCGCCGCCCCCGCCCCCCCCGCCGCCCAGAAGGCTCGCGGGCCCGCCACCGGCGCCGAAGGAGAAACAGCAAACCTCATTGTTCGAACAGCTTGCCGAGTCGGTGCACGAGATGGTCGCGCCCGTGCAGGCTCCGATGGCCGTGCACATGGCGGTGGCGCCCCCGCCGCCTCCCGCTCCCGCCCCTCCGCCCGCGGCGCCGAGGTTCGCGCAGCACACCTGGGTCGCGTTGTCGCACGTGGACTTGCCGCAGGGCGTCGTGCCGGTCTTCGGGCCCCCGCTCGACGAGGACCCGCTCGCTACGCCGGAGGACGAGGTACCCGAGGACGATGTGCCCGACGACGAGCCGGAAGCCGGGCTTCCGTCCTCCCCGGCCCCGCCGCCTGCAGAGCCATTTCCGCCGTCCGGCTCGGCGAGCAGCTTCCCTCCGCAGCCAAGGGCGAACACGACGGCCACCGAGACGAGCTGTTTCACGTGATTCATTGGGTTCCTCGTGCTTGTCCGTTCGCGGTGAAGGCTCCCGCTCGGGTCCCTAGTGGCAGGCGGGGACGCGATCGGATCACTTCCTCCTCGTATACACCCGCCGCGTCAGCCCGGGTTCGTCTTCATGGGGCAGGAGCGGACCTGGCTCGAAGGATCGCTCGTCGATCGGCGGCGCCCGCACCGCATCGGCCCTCTCGGCCGCGTCGACGTGATCGGGGACGTAGGTCACATCGATCACGTCGGCGTACTTCATTCCTTCCTCGTAGATGTGCGCTCCCCCGATGAGCCACACGTCGGCGGCGCCCGCGCGCGCGAACGCCTCATCGAGGCTCGAGACCGCCTCGATCCCCGGGACATCGAGCGCGCGGCTGGTCACGACCAGGTTGCGACGTCCGGGCAGCGGCTTGCCCAGCGACTCGAATGTCCTCCTGCCCATCACCACGGTCGAGCCCATCGTCACGCGCTTGAAGCGCCGGAAGTCGCCCGGATAGCGCCAGGGAATCTTGTTGCCCAGACCGATCACGCCCTCGGGCGAGACCGCGTAGATCATGCCGCGCATCTACACGGCGACCTTGAACGGGATCGGCGGGTGCGGGTCATATCCCGTCAGGACGAAGCTCTTCATCAGCGTCGGCGTGTCGGCCTCGAGCAGCGGCTTGAGGTCGTCGAGCGAACGGATCGAAGGGTCGATCGCGAGCGTGGGTGGCGGGCGCGGGGCGCGCTCGAGCTGAGTCTTCAGGCCGGGCACGTGGTCATACTCAGCCATCGAGCCGTCCGCCTTGCTCGTGTACACGTGCGCGTCGACGAGCGTATGCCCGAAGATCCCGGCGCGGATCCCGGTCATGCGCGAGAAGAGCTCGAGCAGCAGGGAATACCCCGCGATGTTGTACGGCACCCCGAGCGCCACGTCGGCGCTGCGCTGCGTGAGGTGCAGGCAGAGCAGGGGGTCCCCGCTGTCGTCGAGCTGCACGTTGAACATGAAGAGCAGGTGGCACGGCGGCAACCGGGACACCTGCGCGTTCCCGGGGGCCCACGCGGTGACGACAAGCCGCCGGCTCATCGGGTTTCGCTTCAGCTCCTCGAGAACCCACGCGAGCTGATCGTTGAACGCGGCGCGCGGGTCCGCGCTGCCGGCAGACGCGTCGTGGACCGGGAAGTGGCGCCAGAAGTTGCCGTACGCGCTCGGCACCCGTCCGCCCTCGTCCGCCCACGGGTCCCAGAACTTGCAGCCGTGCTTCTTCAGCAGCCCGATGTGCGTGTCGCCGCTCAAGAACCAGAGGTTCTCGACGACGATGTTCTTCCACGAGATCTCTTTCGTCGTCAGGAGAGGAAAGCCTTCGCGGAGGTCAATCTCGTAGTTCTCGTTGAAGGTCGAGATCGTGTCGACGCCGGTGCGGTTCGGCTTGCGCGTGCCCCGCGTGAGGACGCGGGTGACGAGGTCCAGGTACTGCTTCACGCGAGTCTTTGTCACCCCTCCGCGAGGCCGCGTCAATATCGCGCGGTGCCGTCCCTCCCTGGACGTACGTCGCGGCATGTGCCCGCACTCTCTTGCGCGTCTCCGCCGTGCAAATGCTTGACGCTGCCGGGGCTGGCCAAGGACCCTTTTTCGATGCGATGGGATAGTGGCGCTCTCACGGTAGTGCTGGCAGCGATGGCTGGGGGGTGCGGCAACGGCTCGTCGGGAGCCGCAGCAGACGCGGGGGCGGACGGGACAGCAGGCCCGCTGCTGACGACCGATTGCGACCCCCTCGTGCCGACGTACTGCGGGTTCCCGTTCCCGTCGAACGTGTGGCTCGTGGCCGACCCCAAGACGACCACCGGCAAGCACGTCGCCTTCGGAGCGAAGACGCTGCCGTACTCGGCGCCAAAGATGGTGCAGACCACCCCGCAGGTCTGGACGTTGTCGGACGGCTTCTCGCCGGGCGTGGGCATTCTCACGCACATCCCCGGGGCGACCGTCACGGGTCTTCCCAACCCGGACACGATCGCCGCATCACTCGACGTGAAGACCTCGCCCACGATCCTCATCGAGTACGACACCGGCGCGCTCGTCCCTCACTTCAGCGAGCTCGACGAGACGACCACGCAGGATGCAAACCGCGCGTTCATCATCCGCCCCGTGACGCGGCTGAAGGACGCGACGCGCTACGTGGTGGCCATCCGCAACGTCGTCGACTCCACGGGCACGCCCATCCCGCCGACGCCGGTGTTCCAGGCCCTCCGCGACGGGACGCCCAGCACCGATCCCTCCGTCGCGAGCCGTCGCGCCCTCTACGCGGACATCTTGAGCAAACTGGCGGCGGCGGGTGTGCCGAAAGACAACCTCCAGATCGCATGGGACTTCTCTACCGCCAGCCAGCAGAACAACACCGGCCGCCTCCTCAAGATGCGGGACGAGGCCCTTGCCATGGTCGGCGCCGACGGGCCGGCGTACACGATCACGAGTATGACGCCGAACCCCGACGCCGACACCGCTCTCGAGATCGACGGCACCATGACCGTCCCGCTTTACCTGACCAACCCGAACGCGGGCGGCACGATGGTGCTCGGCCCCGACAACCTGCCGAAGCAGAACGGCACGACGACGTATCCGTTCCTGGTCCTGATCCCCAACAGCGCGACGAAGACGCCCGCGCCGGCGATGAGCTTCGGTCACGGTCTGCTCGGTGACCGGACCCAGGCCAAGAGCTTCTCCGGCTTCGCGAACACGTACAACCTCGTCGTAGTGGCGACAGACTGGATCGGCCTGGCGATGAGCGACCTCGTCAACGTGGGCACGATCCTGGGAAATGGCGACGCGAGCCTCTTCCGGTCGGTGGCGGACAGGCTCGACCAAGGGGTGCTCAACGCGCTCCTCGCGATGCGCATGGTCATCGGCAAGTTCGCCAAGGACCCAGCCGTCCAGTTCAACGGCATGAGCGCGATCGACACGACGAAGCGCTACTACTTCGGCGGCAGCGAGGGCGGGATCATGGGCGCCGTGTACATGGCGCTCACGACCGACGTCACGCGCGGCGTGATCGACAATCTCGGCCAGCCGTACAGCCTTCTCCTCGACCGGAGCGTCGACTTTCAGCCGTACCTCACCATCCTGCAGGGGACGTATCCGAACGCGATGGACATCCAGATGGCCATCGCGCTCGACCAGATGCTCTGGGACAGGTCCGAGCCGAGCGGCTTCTCGACCAACATCACGTCGAACATGCTCGAGGGCACGCCGGCGCACCAGGTCCTCATGCAGACATCGATCGGCGATCACCAGGTGACGACGCTCGGCGCGGACATCCTTGCGCGGGCGGCGGGCGGCGTGACCCTCTCGCCCCCGCCGCGGCCAATCTTCGAGATCGACGCCGTTTCGCCTCCGTACCCGGCCACGACGCATCCGGCGACCCTCATCGAGTACGACTACGGCCTGTGCCCGGTGCCGATCACGAACGTTCCGATGACGCAGGGAATGGACCCTCACGGAGCGCAGGCGAAGACGCCGGCGGCGATTGACCAGGCGTCCACCTTCCTGTTGACGGGCATGGTCCAGAGCTTCTGCGACGGCGGGCCGTGCACGTTCGCGACGGACGGGTACGACGCCGGGGCCGCGAGCGATGACGCGGGGAACTGCGGAGACTGACGGGCAGGCAGGCGCCCGCACGCAGTGGTAGACGTCGGGAGAATGACGAAGCGCGTCGACGCGGCGATCGCCGTCGCCGTGGCGGCCGCCGCCTTCGCGATCTACGTGGCCACGCTCTGGCCTGACGTCACGGGAGGAGACAGCGGAGAGCTGGTGGGCGCGGTCGCGTCGGGTGGAGTCATCCATCCCCCGGGCTACCCGCTCTACGCGCTGCTGGGGGGGCTGTTCGTGCACCTGCCGGTGGGGAGCGTCGCGTGGCGCGTGAACGTGCTGTCCGCGGTGTGCGATGCCCTCGCGGCGGGACTGCTGTACGTCGCGGTCGCCAAGTGGACGGCGTCGCTCGGAGCGGGGGCCACGTCGGCGGCAGCGTTCGCGTTCTCGCCGTGCATCTGGCGCTACGCGATCTGTGCCGAGGTGTTCGCGCTGAACAATCTCGTCAACGTGGCCCTCCTCGCCCTGGCGGTCCTCTACGACCGGCGCCCCGAGCGGCGGGTCGTGCTCCTCGGGGCATTCGTCGTCGGCCTCGGGCTGTCGAACCACCAGACGATCCTCTTCACGGCTGCGCCGCTCGCCGCGTGGGTGCTCTGGCGCGGTCGGTCGGACCTGCTGACGCCGCGAACCGGGGCCCTGCTCGTCGCGTCCTTCGGCGCCGGGTTGCTGCCGTACCTCGCATTGCCCATCGAGGCGGCACGGTCGTCGCCCGTGTCGTGGGGAGCGTCGGACAGCTGGGCGGGCTTCTGGACGCACGTCCTCCGGAGGGAGTACGGCACGTTCCACCTCGCGCCAGCAGGGATCGCGCAGGGCGCGGCGGCCGCCGAGACGGCGGGCGCGTGGGTCCGCGACGTGTGGACGCAGATCGGAGCGCCGGGCCTCTGCCTGGCGGCGCTTGGCGTCGTGGCATGCGTCCGGAGCGCTTCGCGGGGCGGCCTGGGCGTTGCGGTGATCGCCGCAGCCATCGTGCCCGCGGGCGTCATCGTCGTCCTCGGGAACCTCCCGGCGACGCGCCCGCCGTACGGGGAGATCGTGTCGCGTTTCTGGCAGGAGCCTGAAATCTTCGTCTTCGTGCTCTGCGGCCTCGGCGTCGCCGACCTCGGACGCCGCGTGCACCGCGCGTTGCCCGTGGCCCTGAGCGCCGCGGCGGTGGTGGGCCTGCCTGTCCTTCGCTTCCGCGAGATGAACCGGCACGGGAGCACGCTCGTGAAGAGCTACGGCGCCGAGATCCTCCGCGCGGCGCCGCCCGGCGCTCTCTTGCTCACGCGCGGGGAGCTCATCACCAACACGGTGCGCTACCTGCAGCTCGCCGAGGGCCGGCGGCCGGACGTGCGCGTCATCGACGTCGAGCTGCTCGGCTTCGCGTGGTACCGGCCGCAGATCGCCGCCCGCTATCCCGACGTCGTGATCCCGCCCGGGCGCTACATGCCGGGCGCCGCCGACGGGTTCGTCGTCAAGCAGCTCTTCGACGCGAACATCGCGCGCGCTCCGATCCTCGTTTGCGGCTCGGTCAAGCCGGGCGACACCTCCTCCGATGCGACGTACGGACGCTGGCCGCACGGCTTGTGCGAGCGAGTGCGCCCGGGCACCGAGCCCGTGAACGTCGACGAGTGGATCGGCGAAAGCGAAAGTGCGCTCCCCCGCATCGACTTCCACGGGCAGCCCCATCCCCCCGGATCATGGGAGGACATCGTGTGGGGGGACACGTGGGAGGTGCGCGAGTCGAGGGCCGTGCAGCTCCTGAACGTCGCCGGGGCTGATCCTTTGCGGAGGCGGTACATCTCGGTCGCGGCGGACATCCTGCAAAATCTGGTCGAGGACGACCCCGCGCCACCGGCCCACTTCTACAGGAACCTGGCGCTCGCGCTCGGCCGGCAAGGGCTCGACAGCGCGGAGATGCGCGCCAGGACGGCGGTCGCATGGAGGAGTTACCTCGCAGCGGATCCCCCCGGCGACCCCCAGCGGCCGGCCATCGAGAAGGAGCTGGCACGCCTGACCGCGCCGCAGGCTTCCCCTTGAAGCTCTCGGGGAACATCCGCGATCCCCTGATAGACTCGGATCCATGCGCAGCGTTGGCTCGGGAGGTGTCTGCGTCCCCGGGTTCGTCACCGTGCTGGCGGTCGCCTGCGGATCCTCGGGCTCCGCGACCAAGCCGCAGCATGCCGGCGGCAGCTCCCTCGACGGTGCCACCGGTGGCGAGGCGAGCACGCCGCCTCCCGACGTCGATGGCGGCGGAGTGACTGCGCCGGCCGCGGTCTGCACGCCGCCGATCCAGGCCGTCGACGTGAGCCAGGGGGCGACGGTCGTCGGCACGGGCACCGCGACGTCCTGCACGGAGGCTCTGCTCTCGGCGGCGCTGGCCAAGGGTGGCGTCGTCACGTTCGATTGCGGCGCCGCGCCGGCGACCATCACCGTTACGAAGACGATCGAGCTGCCCACGGACGTGGACACCGTCATCGACGGCGGCGACACCGTGACGATCGACGGCGGGGGCAGCGTGCGCATCCTCGACTGGAACAGCTCGAACTACCGAGCGAACACGCACAAGCTCACGCTGCAGCACATCACCTTTGCTCACGGCCATGCGACCGGAACGATGCCGATCACCCCGGCGCCGCTCCCATGCTCCTCGGGCTACTACGACGGCGCGGGCGGCGCCCTCCAGATGCGCGACGGCGTCCTGAACGTGATCGATGCCATCTTCCTCGACAACGAGGCCGAGAAGCTCGGTCCGGACGTCGGCGGCGGCGCGATCTACCTGAACGGCGGACTTCACGGCGTCGTCGTGGGCTCGACCTTCCTCGACAACTCGGGCTCAAACTCGGGCGCGATCGGCAGCCTCAACTCCGACCTCGACGTGTACAACAGCACGTTCCAGGGCAATGCCGCGCTCGGCTTCGGCGCCAATAGCAACGACGCGACCAAGTGCAGCGTCGTGGACGCCAACAACCAGAACCAGACCGGCAGCGGAGGCAATGCCGGTGCGATCGGCATGGACGGCGGAAGCGACGGGACGCACACGTTCTGCGGCGACACGTTCCGTTCGAACTCCAGCGGGATCGGAGCCCTCGGGGGAGCGATCGCTCGCACGCCCGACGCCGCCATGCAGACGACGGTCATCGACCGCTGCCTCTTCGACGGCAACACCGGCGACAGCGCAGGTGCGGCGTACTTCCACAACTCGACCCTCACGATCACCGCCTCGACGTTCACGAACAACGTCGGGAAGACGGGGACCGGGACCATCCAGGCGGACGGCACGACGTTCGACTTCACCAACGTGACGTTCTACGGCAACCAGGCGACGGCCGGCGTCGCGGCCACGCTCGCGCTCTTCGGCGGCGGCGGCACGCTGCTCAACTGCACCTTCGCCCAGAACAAGTGCGATGCGGCCAACCAGTTTGCCGCGGCCATCTTCGGCTC
>Ga0209415_10009548_pt1 | contig 16660 bp, 14 predicted proteins | sample PeaSoiSIISIP2007_FD_187696 | JGI IMG/M metagenome (GOLD analysis project Ga0209415, IMG submission 187696) | Peat soil microbial communities from Weissenstadt, Germany - SII-SIP-2007 (SPAdes) (version 2) | ecosystem: Environmental > Terrestrial > Soil > Wetlands > Peat | place: Germany... | reverse complement strand
ATGCGGTCGACCATCTGCGACACGGTCTGGCTCTCGATCGGCAGGCCGGTCGCCGGCGAATAGGGCACGCCGACGCGGGCCCAGAGGAGCCGCATGTAATCGTGGATCTCGGTGACGGTGCCGACGGTCGAGCGCGGGTTGCGCGAGGTGGTCTTCTGCTCGATGGAGATGGCGGGCGAGAGGCCGTCGATCTGGTCGACGTCCGGCTTCTGCATCATTTCCAGAAATTGCCGCGCATAAGCCGACAAGCTCTCGACGTAGCGGCGCTGGCCCTCGGCGTAGATGGTGTCGAAAGCGAGCGAGGATTTGCCCGAGCCGGACAGGCCGGTGAAAACCACGAGCTTATCGCGCGGAATATCGAGATCGACGGCTTTGAGGTTGTGCTCGCGTGCCCCGCGGATCGAAATCACCCGCTGGTCGCCGCGGCCCGGGCCCTTTTCCGCGCTGTCGAACAAGTCGTTCATGAAAAAACCGGGCCCATGTTTCGACCGAACATAGTGAGAACGCGGCCGCTTCGCCAGTGCGCGGGCCGCGGTATTCCCGGGAAAAACGGCGTCGGCGACGCGCAAAACAAAAGCCCCGGGCGAAGGCCCGGGGCTTGGTTAGTCGGCGATCCGTGGCGCCGCTTTAGAAGCTGAACTTGTAGTTGATGCCCACCCGCGCGAGGCTCTCGGTGAATTTGGCGCTTCCGCCGCCAATTGATAGGCTGGGCACATCAACGTAAAGGTACTCGGCCTTGGCGGTCCAGTTTTGCGCCAGCGCGAATTCGATGCCGCCGCCGGCGGTCCACCCGGTCCCAGTCGCGGTAGCGCCCGGTATTTGGGCGTTGGCGAAGGCGCCGCCGCCCGTGAGATAGAGCAGGACGCGGTCGATGGCATAGCCGCCGCGGCCACGCACCGTGCCAATCCACCGGCTGTCGAATGTGCCACCGCCTGGAATATTGCCCGTAACTCCGGAATAATCGATGTCGCCTTCGATGCCGAACACAAAAGCGCCGGCCTGGAAGTTAAAGCCGATCGTGGGGCCGACCAGGAAGCCGCTCGCGCTGAAGTTGGTAAATCCAGTCGGCGCCACGTTACCGAAGGCGTATCCGGCGTTAACACCGAAATAGATGCCGCCCCAATTGTAATAGGGCACTGCGACCGGCACGTAGGTTGCCGGGGCCCGGGGCGGTGGCGGCATCGGCTGCGGCAAGTCTGCTGCGAGCGCAGGTCCCCCGATTGCAAGCGCGAACGCTCCAGCAATCCAAATCCGCTTCATGCGCCTCTCCTTATCGGTCACGCCACGTTGCGTTGTTGATCGTCGGCATGACGCCTTTACTGCCCCGCCATCGCGCAAATCACTAACTGATTGCGCTCGATTAAAGTGTCACCCAAAGGCAACAACGAGCGACAAATGACCCACCGAATCTGCCCATAATATGTCGCAATCTGATTAATGTCAGATTGTCATTCGAAAGGTTTCCGCCACACGTCCGCGTGAAGCTTGGTTAACCGCGGCGCCAGAATCGGACGAAACGGAACCGGCGCCGGCCCGACATTCCCGTCACGGTTCTAAGATTTGGTTAATAATCGCTTGCCGGGCGGGGGATAGCCCTTGCATCCCACTTGCAATCATGGCGAGAACAAACTAAGAACATAATGCGCAAGGCCGGTCCGCGCGGCCCTATGCGGTGGATAACGCCGGTCGCGCTTGAATTGGCGGCTGGATCGCCCTTGCGGGGGACCACTCCGGCACTAGGGTGGGCGGCTGGCGCGGGAAGCGTGAAATCAAACGGAGCGTGTGATGGCGGGAAGCGTCAACAAAGTAATCCTAATCGGCAATCTGGGCGCCGATCCCGAAATTCGTCGCACCCAGGATGGCCGCCCGGTGGCCAATCTGCGCCTGGCGACGTCGGATTCGTGGAAGGACAAGACCACTGGCGAGCGCAAGGAAAAGACCGAGTGGCATCGGGTCGTCATCTTCAACGAAAATCTGTGCCGGATCGCCGAGCAATATCTGAAGAAAGGCTCGAAGGTTTACATCGAGGGCGCGCTGCAAACCCGGAAATGGCAGGACCAATCGGGGCAGGACCGCTACTCGACCGAAGTGGTGCTGCAAGGCTTCCGCGGCGAGCTGACGCTGCTCGATCGCGCCGGCAGCGCAGGCGGCGCCGGCGGTGGTGGCGGCGGCGATTTCGGCGCTGACGATGCCGGCGGCGAGTTCGGCTCGCCCGGACCGACACGCAAGGTGGCGGCCGCGGCAGGCGCCGGGGCCAGAAGCCCGCGCGGCGACATGGACGACGAGATTCCATTTTAGCGCACGACGTCGTGTTTGGCCGATGAGAGCCAGGGGCGCGTTGCCCCGCTCATTCCCGCGACCCACCTGCGCTCGGCTCTGCGAGCTACGGCGGGTTTGAGTCCGCCGAAGCATGGAGTGCGTAGGCGGAAAGCGGGAATCCAGTTCTCCGATGATCGACCTCATCCTCGCCATCAAATTCGTGCATCTGGTCGCCGCGGCGGCGATGCTCGGCACCTGGCTCGGCGTGGCGGTGTTCATGCAGCTCGCCGATCGCTCCGGCAATACCTCTGTGGTGGCGCTGACCGCGCGCTTCGCCGTCAGCGTCGAGAAGATCGTGATGATCGCCGCCATCGCCTTGCAGCCGGTCAGCGGCATTCCGCTGGCCTTCGCCATCGGCTTTTCTCCCTTCGACGAATTCTGGCTCGTGCTGTCGCTCGTGCTATACGTGGTCGTCGTAGCGGCATGGTTTGCGGTGCTGCGCACCGAGATCCGGATTCGCGATCTGACGCGACAGGCCGCGCTGGACGCCGTGCCGCTTCCGGCCGAGTACCACCGCCTGTTTCGCCGCTATAGCGTGCTGGTCTGGCCGGCCCTTGCCGGCATGGTGGTGCTGTTCCTGTTGATGACCTGGCAGCCGCGGCTGTCGTGATCGGACTAGACAGCGAACAGCGCGCGAATGCCGTCGACGACGAATTGCACGGCGAGCGCCGCGAGCAGCACGCCAAGCAGGCGCGACAGCACGATATTGCCGGTGAGGCCGAGCAGGCGGCTGATCTGCCCGGCGGATATGAACGCAACGAAACAGGAGAGCGCGACGAACACCACGACCGCCAGAAGCAATCCGGTGAGCAGCAGATTGCCGGCGGCGCGCCCCGCCAGCAGCACGGTCGCGGTGATGGCGCCGGGACCGGCCAAGAGCGGGATCGCCAGCGGGAAGGCGGCGATATTGCGCACATGCTCTTCGACCGCCTGCTCGGCGGCCGCTCCTTCGCGGCGCATGCGCACGCCGAAGACCATCTCGAAGGCGATGGAGAACAACAGCAGGCCGCCGGCGATGCGGAAGGCCGGCAGCGAGATGCCGAGCGCGCGGAACAACGCGTCGCCAAGGAGCGCCGTGCCGATGAGGATGGCGCCGGCGATGAGGCTCGCGCGCAACGCGACGTCGCGGCGGGCGCGCCGCGGCAGCCCTTCCGTGACCGCGAGGAATGTCGGTACGAGCCCGGCGGGATCGACCACGACGAACAACGTCACCAGCGCGGAAATGGCAAACTCGAGCGGCATGCCGTTTTGTAGCAGGCGCCAAGCCATGCTCGAAGCCACGCTTGTACGGCCCCGCCCGAGGTTCCCGGTTCGCCCCGGTAAGACCTTGAAAATGTAGCTAAAAATCATATCTTGCTAATGCCGAAAGAGGTGGCGCAAAGACGTCCGTTCGGCTATGAAAATCGCAGCAGATTCGCGCAGGATTCTCGCCCAGGACTCCCTAAGTGTCAGACCACGACAATCCCCCGCCCACGGACAGCGGCCCTTCCGACATTCGCCCGGTTTCGATTACCGAGGAGATGAAGAAGAGCTACCTCGATTACGCCATGAGCGTGATCGTGGCGCGCGCGCTGCCCGATGCGCGCGACGGGCTCAAGCCGGTGCATCGGCGCATTCTCTACTCGATGCACGAGAACGGCTACGAGTGGAACAAGCCGTACCGCAAGTCCGCGCGCGTGGTCGGCGACGTGATCGGCAAATATCATCCGCACGGCGACCAGGCGGTCTACGACGCTTTGGTGCGCATGGCGCAGGATTTCTCCATGCGCCTGCCGCTGATCGACGGGCAGGGCAATTTCGGCTCGGTCGACGGCGATGCGCCGGCGGCCATGCGCTACACCGAGGTGCGGCTCGAACGCGTCGCCGGCGCGCTGGTCGAGGACCTCGACAAGGATACCGTCGACTTCCAGGCCAACTACGATAATTCCGAGCGCGAGCCGGCGGTGCTGCCGGCGCGCTTTCCCAATCTCCTGGTCAACGGCGCCGGCGGCATCGCCGTCGGCATGGCGACCAACATCCCGCCGCATAATCTCGGCGAGGTGATCGACGCCTGCGTCGCGCTGATCGATAACCCCGGGCTTTCGATCGAGGATCTGATTGCCATCGTGCCGGGCCCCGATTTTCCCACCGGCGGCATCATCCTGGGCCGCCAAGGCATCCGCGCCGCTTACCATCTCGGCCGCGGCGCCATCGTCATGCGCGGCAAGGTCGAATTCGAGACCTTGCGCGGCGAGCGCGAAGCTATTGTCATTTCCGAAATTCCCTACCAGGTGAACAAGGCGCACATGGTCGAGCGCATCGGCGAACTGGTGCGCGAAAAGAAACTCGAAGGCATCGCCGCCTTGCGCGACGAGTCCGACCGCGAGGGCTACCGCGTGGTGATCGAGTTGCGGCGCGACGCGGTGCCGGACGTCGTGCTCAACCAGCTTTACCGCTTCACCGCGCTGCAATCCTCGTTCGGCGCCAATATGGTGGCGCTCGACGGCGGCCGGCCGCTGGTGATGAACCTGAAGGACCTGCTCGCGTCCTTCAACGCCTTCCGCGAGGAAGTGATCTACCGGCGCACCAAGCATCTGTTGAACAAGGCGCGCGACCGCGCCCACGTGCTGGTCGGCCTCGCCATCGCAGTGGCCAATATCGACGAGATGATCAAGCTCATCCGCGCCGCCAAGGACGCCAACGAGGCGCGCGACCAGCTGATGGACCGCGATTGGCCGGCGCGCGACGTCGCCGCCATGGTCACGCTAATCGACGATCCGCGCCATGCCGTGTCGCCGCAAGGCACCACCAAATTGTCGGCGGAGCAGGCCAAGGCCATTCTCGATCTGCGGCTGCAACGGCTGACCGCGCTCGGCCGCGACGAGATCAAGGCCGAGCTCGACAAGCTTGCCAACGAGATCGCCGATTATCTCGACATCCTGCGGTCGCGCGCGCGCATTCAAACGATCGTCAAGGACGAGCTCGCGGCGATCAAGCGCGAATTCGCCACGCCGCGCCGCACCGTGATCATCGATCAGGAAGGCGAGGTGGAGGACGAGGACCTGATCCAGCGCGAGGACATGGTCGTCACCGTTTCGCACGCCGGCTACGTCAAACGCGTGCCGCTCTCCACGTATCGTGCGCAGCGGCGCGGCGGCAAGGGCCGCGCTGGCATGCAGACCCGCGAGGAGGATTTCGTCACCCGCCTGTTCGTCGCCTCCACGCACACGCCGCTCTTGTTCTTCTCCTCGCGCGGCCAAGTCTACAAGGAAAAAGTCTGGCGGCTGCCGGCGGCCGCGCCGCAAGCGCGCGGCAAGGCGTTGATCAACATCCTGCCATTGGAGCAGGGCGAGAACATCACCACCATCATGCAGTTGCCCGAGGACGAAAAAACCTGGGACAAGCTCGACGTGATGTTCGCCACGACCCGCGGCACGGTTCGGCGCAACAAACTGTCGGATTTCGCGGACGTGCGGCGCTCTGGCATCATCGCCATGAAGCTCGACGAGGGCGACGGCATCGTCGACGTGCAGATCTGCACCGAGAACGACGACGTGCTGCTGACCTCGACGGGCGGCCAATGCATCCGTTTCGCGGTCAACGACGTGCGTGTGTTCCAGGGCCGCACCTCGATGGGCGTGCGCGGCATCAATCTCGCGGAAGGCGACAAGCTGATTTCGCTGTCGATCCTGCGTCACGTCGAGGCTTCTGCCGAGGAGCGCGCCGCGTATCTGAAGCGCGCCAACGCCGTGCGCCGCGGCAGCAACGGCGAGGCCGAGGAACCGGGCACCGATCAGGAGGAGGCCGAGGGCGCCATCGAGCTCGGCCAGACGCGTTACGCGGAATTGTCCGCGGCCGAGCAGTTCGTGCTCACCATTTCCGAAAAAGGCTACGGCAAGCGCACCTCTTCCTACGAATACCGCACCACTGGCCGCGGCGGCAAAGGCATCGTCGCCATGGCGATCACCGAGAAGAACGGCCGGCTGGTGGCGTCATTCCCCGTGGAAGAGAGCGACCAGATCATGCTGGTCACCGACGGCGGGCAATTGATCCGCTGCCCGGTCGACGGCATCCGCATCGCCGGACGCTCGACGCAGGGCGTCATCGTGTTCTCGACGGCGGAAGGCGAACGCGTCGCCTCGGTCGAGCGGGTGACGGAAGAGGGCGAAGAGAACGGCGGGGAGTGACGGTCCGCGCGTGCGACCTTGCCAGCCGAACCGCCGTGACAGGGTCAATCGTCGTCAAAGGTCGGGCCAGGCCGCGATCCGTGGTAGTGCGGGTCGCCTGCGGGCCACGTCGACATGCAGGGCGGGAATTGGTTCTGATACGGCCATGTACATCCCGCCGGCGCCGCCCCGTACAAGTCTCGATGCGCAGGCGCGGGTTGCACCCATTGCGGCTTGGCGGGGTGCTTTTTCGGATGCATCTTTGCCGCTTGCGCTTGCTCGGCCGACTGATCGGCGTGAGCCGCCTGCGCCGATACGGCGACCGCCAGCGAAAAATAAAGTATAGAACAAATGCGCCGCATGTGCATTTTCCTCCGGGATTAAACGTCGAACTTTGCTCGGGTGTCGCGCGCCATTACAAAGTGAGCATGCATATGATGATGAAAGGTCATACGCTCTATAACCCGTTCGCCGTCATTTTGTTCGTTTTGCTCGGCGCCGGCACCGCGCACGCGGATCCCAAGGGTCTCTGGCTGGCGCAGGATGGCGCGCATGTGCGGGTCGCCAAATGCAGCCAAGCGCTGTGCGCAACCATCGCCGCCGCAAAATCACCGGTCGACCCGGAAACCGGCCAGCCCTGGACCGACAAGAATAATCCCGATCCGGCCGAGCGCGGCCGCCCGCTCGTCGGCGTCACGGTTCTCTACAACATGGTGCCGGACGGGCCGGGGAAGTGGTCGGGAACACTGTACAATACCGACGACGGCCATACCTATCCGGGCCATCTTCTCGACATCGATCCGAGGACGATCAGGATCGAAGGCTGCGCTCTCGGGATTTGCGGCGGCAAGAACTTGAGCCGCATACAATAAGTTCGATTGCGCGCGCAGCACGATCGCTAGCCCGCGAAGCCTCCACCATCGAGAAACTCCTGCTCGGCTGGCGACACCTCGCGCCCGAGCGCGCCGTTGCGATGCGGAAATCGTCCGAATTTGGCGATGATGTCGCGATGGAGCGTGGCGTATTTCAACATCCCCGCGTCGCCGAATGGCTCAAACAACTTCACGCACCGGTCCTGATCGGCCAACACTTCCGAATGCATGAAGGGAATATAGAAGAACGGCCGCATCGTTTCGTCGGTCGCCCGGTCGAACCGCGGGCGATCGCCCGGTTCGCCACCACGCGCGCCAAGGGATCGGTCGCGAACGCATGCGGGCTGCCGCGAAACATGTTGCGGGGAAATTGGTCGAACAGAATCACCAGCGCCAGCGCGCCTTCGGCGCTGTCCTCGAAAGACGCGCGCTCTCCGCGCGCGGCCGCTTCGTGGAGCGGCAGAAATCGATGTCTGACTGTCAGGTCGAATGCGTCGTCCTTCTCGAACCATCGCTCGGGTCCGGCTTCGCGCCAGAAGGCGACGACTTCGGCCGCGGTGACGTCGCTCATCGTCGCCGGCGACCTACTGCCCGCGCCCGGCGGCGCTGGCGAAACGCTTGGCCTCCTCGGCGGCGCGGAACAATGCCTTCGCCTTGTTGACGCATTCCTGCTGCTCGAAGTCCGGGTCGGAATCGGCGACGATACCGGCGCCGGCCTGCACATACATGACGCCGTTCTTGATCAGCGCGGTGCGCAGCACGATGCAGGTGTCCATGTCGGAGCCGGCGGAGAAATAGCCGACACAGCCGGCATAAAGCGCGCGCTTCTCTTTCTCCAGCTTGTCGACGATCTGCATCGCGCGTACCTTGGGCGCGCCGGAGACGGTGCCCGCGGGAAATCCGGCGGCGAGCGCGTCGAGGCAATCGCGGTCTTTGTGCAGCTTGCCTTCCACGTTGGAGACGATGTGCATCACCTGGCTATAGCGTTCGATGAAGAACTGGTCGGTGACTTTTACGGTGCCGATCTCGGCGACGCGGCCGACGTCGTTGCGGCCGAGATCGAGCAGCATGAGGTGCTCGGCCCGCTCCTTCGGATCGGCGAGCAATTCCTCCTCCAGCGCTTTGTCTTCATGCGGGGTGGCGCCGCGCGGCCGCGTGCCGGCAATCGGACGAATGGTCACGGTGCCGTCGGCGGTCTTGACCAGGATTTCCGGACTCGAGCCGGCGACCGCGAAGCTGCCGAGATCGAGGAAGAACAGATAAGGCGAGGGGTTGACGCGCCGTAGCGCCCGATAGAGCGCGAACGGGGCGAGCGTGAAGGGTGCTTCGAAACGCTGCGACAGCACCACCTGAAAGATATCGCCGGCGGCAATGTATTCCTTGGCGCGCAACACCATACGCTTGAATTCCTCCGCGGTGGTGTTGGAACGCGGCGCCACGCCCAGCGGGCCGGCGTCGCTTCCCACCGCTGATTTGTCGAGCGGCCGGTCGAGCGCGTCGACGATCGCCGCCAGCCGCTCGACCGCGCGCGCCAAGGCCGCTTTCGCCGTCACTCCGGGCTGTGGCCGCACCGGCGTGACCACCGTGATCGTATCCTCCACCGCGTCGAAAGCGATCACCAGCGTCGGACGAACCAGGATCGCGTCGGGAATGCCGATCGGGTCGGGACCGGGCGCGGCGAGCGTATCCTCCATCAGCCGCACCATGTCGTAACCGAGATAACCGAAGACGCCGGCTGCCATCGGCGGCAGCGTATCCGGCAAAGCGATGCGGCTTTCGCCGATCAGCGCGCGAAGCGCCGCAAGCGGCGGCGCGTTCGCAGGCGTAAACGCCTCCGGGTCGCTCTGCGGGATGCGGTTGATTTCGGCGCGGGCGCCGTTGGCGCGGAAGATCACGTCAGGTTCGAGGCCGATGATCGAATAGCGCCCGCGCGCTTCGCCGCCTTCGACCGACTCGAGCAAAAAGCTTATCGGCGACGAAACTTTGGCCGATGAGCTTTTGGTTTTGGCGCCGGTGATCTTGAGAAAGGCCGAGACCGGCGTTTCCAGATCGGCGACCAGCGTCGTCCACACGACCTGCGGCTCGTCGGCCGCGTAACGGGCGGCAAACGCCGCGGCCGAAGGCTCGATCAGCATGTCTCGTCGGTGTCCGGTCTAGTTGGTGTCCGGCGCCGGGCCGTTGCCGAGCGCTTGCGCCAACGCCGCCTGATTGACGCTGGTGCCGAGATCGTTTTCCACCGATGCCACATATTGTCCGACGACGTCATCGGTGGTCTGGCGTTTCACCGCTTCTTCGATGCCCTTGAGGTCCGGCGAAGCGGCGTCGAATTTCGGATCGGTCACGTCGGCCACGCGGAACACCACCCATTCAGTCGGCTGTTCGCCCTCGGCGCTGCCGAAGCCGTCCTTGGCGGTGTGGAATATCGCCACGATGACTTTCGGCGACAGACCCGATCCGGCTCCCGCCTGGCGCTTAAGCTTGTCGACGGTTTCGAGCTTGAGGCCGTCGGTCTTGGCAAGCGCGTCGAACGCGCTGCCGCCCTTGAGCTTGTCGACGAGCTCGGCCGCCTTGGTCTTCAGCCGTGTCGCGATCTCGTCCTGGCGCCAGCGCTCTTCGACCTGGGCCTTGACCTCGTCCAGCGGGCGATCGCGCGACGGCGTGACGGCAGTGACGCTGTACCAGATATAGCCGGCGTCGGCCTCGATCGGATCGTTATCGACGCCAATGTCGGAGGCAAAGGCGGCGCTCACCACCTGGGCGGCATGGGGAAGGTTGCCGACGAGCTTGCCGTCGGGATCGCGGCCGGAGCGATCGACGTCGTAGGTTGCGGAATTAACCTTCAATTTCGCCGCCGCCTGTTGCAGCGAGGCGCCGCCGGCGCGCTCGTCTTCCATCTTGTCATGCAAGCTGCGCACTTCGGCCTTGGCGCGCTCGGCGGCGATATCGTTGCGGATCTGCGGCGCCACCTCGGCGAACGACTTCGTCGCTTCCGGATCGATCTTGACCACGGTCACGATGACCGAGCCGAAGCGGCCTTTCACCGGCGCGCTCACCTCGCCGTCTTTGAGTGCGAATGCCGCGTCGGCGACCGCCGGATCGACGATGTCCGATTTTTTCACCGTGCCGAGGTCGATATCCGTCTCCTTGAGGCCGCGCTCGGCGGCAAGCGCGGCGAAGCTCAGGCCGTCCTTGAGGCGCGCTTGCGCGGCTTCGGCCTCCGCCATGCTCGGAAACACGATCTGCTCGACGTGGCGCCGCTCCGGGGTGATGTAGCGGCTGCGGTGCTCCTCGAAGGCGGCCTTGAGGTCGGCGTCGGAGATCTCCATCCACCGGGCGATGTCGGCGGGCGTCAGCGCGACGGTCTCGATCTTGCGGTATTCCGGCGCGCGGAACAAGATTTTGCGCGCCTCGAAATACTTGCTCAGCTCATCCGCCGTCGGCTGCGGAATGTCGCCGGCCTGCGCCGGGCCGAGCGTCACATAGTCGATGCTGCGTTCCTGATTCTGGAACTGATTGATGGCGGCGAGCCACGCTTTCGGCACCGGCAATTCGTCGGTGAGGGATTCTACGATCTGCCGGCGCAACGTCACCCGCCGCTGTTCGGCGACGAACCGCTGCTCGCTATAGCCGGCATCGCGCAGCAGCTGCTCGAAACGCGCGCGGTCGAACTTGCCGGTGGGTCCCTGAAACGTCTTCTCGGCGGTGACGCGGCGTACGATCTCGGCGTCGGAAATGCCGAGCCGCATCTGCCGGGCGCGCTGATCGAGGCCGGCTTCGGCGACCATCGAGCCGAGCACTTGCCGGTCGAGACCGAGGGCGCTCGCCTGGTCCGGTGGCAACGGGTGTCCGATCTGGCGTTCGATCTGCCGCAAACGCTCGTTGTAGGTGCTGCGGAACTGTTCGATCGGGATTTCGGTGTGGCCGATTTTGGCCAGCGTCGAACGGCCGAAGCCGCGAAAGATGTCGTTGATGCCCCAGACGGCAAAGCTCGCGGCAAGCAGCCCCATGACCACGCCCATCACGGCGCGGCCGATCCAATTTGCGGAGGCTTTGCGGATACCTCGAAGCATAACGTCCAACGGTTGAAATGATGCCGATCCGGCTGCCCAGCCGAGAGCGGCGCATCATAAGGACCGCGACCCGGACCCGCAACTGACCGGATTTCAAAGTAAAACGGCAAGTAAAACGCCCCTTTTCCGCGCGCAAGGCGTCTGCTAACGGCTGTTTGTCGCAGGCGTTGCGGCGAAGACCGAGACGTTGAGACACCAAACAATGGCGCGCCGCCCGCTGGTCGCAGGCAACTGGAAGATGCACGGTCTGCAAAGTGCGTCCGGCGAATTTGACAAGATCGTCGCCGGCGCGCGGAGCCTGCCCGGGGTCGAGTTGATGGTGTGTCCGCCGGCGACCTTGATCGCTGGCTTCGCCGCGGCCGCGCGCGGATCGTCGGTCCTGATCGGCGCCCAGGATTGTCACGCGCTCGCCTCGGGGGCCTATACCGGCGACATTTCAGCGGAAATGCTCAAGGATGCCGGCGCCGCCGCGGTCATTGTCGGTCACTCCGAACGCCGCCACTATCACGGCGAAACCGATGCGACGGTGCGCGCAAAGGCGCTTGCCGCCAAGCGCGCCGGCCTCCTCGCCATTGTCTGCGTCGGCGAAACGCGCGCCGAACGCGATACCGGCCGCGCCGCCGCCGTGGTGCGCGCGGCGCTCGACGGCTCGGTGCCCGACGATCTCGTGGATTTCGTCGTTGCCTATGAGCCGGTCTGGGCCATCGGCACCGGGCTGACGCCGACGCCGGCCGATGTCGGTGACATGCACCGCGTCATCCGCGAATGGCTCGGCTCCCGCCCCGGCAAAGCGGGGGAAAGGACCCGCATTCTCTATGGCGGCTCGGTCACCACGGCGAATGCCAAAGAACTGCTCGCCGTAGATAATGTGGACGGGGCGCTGGTCGGCGGCGCCAGCCTCAAAGCGCAGGATTTCCTGGCGATTGCCAGGGCTTATCGATAACGGGACCAGGGCCCAAACCGCCATAGAAAATCCTCTTGGGATCATGTAGAGACGCGCGCGACTTCCTATATCGGGGACGCGGCACCGCAGCCGGGAGCGGACTTTATCGATGCTGACCGTTGTTATCGTCATCCACCTGATGCTCGTCCTCGCCATGATCGGCGTGGTGCTGTTGCAAAAATCCGAGGGCGGGGGGCTGATCAGCTCCACCAGCGGCTTCATGACCGGGCGGGGCACGGGCAACGTGCTGACCCGCACGACCGCATTGCTTGCCGTCGGTTTCTTCATCACCAGCCTGGCGTTGTCGTGGCTCGCGGGTCTCGGGCGCCATCCGGCGTCGCTCATCAACAGCGGCGGCGCTCCGGTCAGCCAGCCGGCGCCGGGTGCACCGCAGGCGCCGCTGAGCGAGGGCGGTCACGGCATCCTCGATCAATTGCGGTCGAAGGGGCCGGCCGGGGCGACGCCGCCGGCGCCGAGTCCGGCACCCAGCGGACCGCAAGTCCCGCAGTCGCAATAGGCAGGACAGCATGGCGCAAGCGGCACCCCCGGCACTCCTTACGAAGAGCGCGGGGGCCGCTTCCACGCGGCATCAGGATTCCGCTGGAGTTATCTGCGATTACGCCGCTTTTTGCGATTTACGCCGACCGAGCGCGGCAACCATTCCGCAATATCGCTCGTCGAATCAAATGATCGGGGTTAGAGGTTGAATCCCATGGCGCGGTACATTTTCATCACCGGCGGCGTGGTCTCCTCACTGGGCAAGGGTCTCGCTTCCGCGGCGCTCGGCGCGCTGCTCCAGGCGCGCGGCTATAAAGTCCGTCTGCGCAAGCTCGATCCCTACCTCAACGTCGATCCGGGCACGATGTCGCCCTACCAGCACGGCGAGGTCTTCGTCACCGACGACGGCGCCGAGACCGATCTCGATCTCGGCCATTACGAGCGTTTCACCGGGCGGCCCGCCACCCGCACCGACAACATCACCACCGGCCGCATCTACCAGGAGATCCTGGTCAAGGAGCGCCGCGGCGACTATCTCGGCGCCACCATCCAGGTCATTCCCCACGTCACCAACGCCATCAAGGATTTCATCCGCGACGGCAACGAAGGCTTCGATTTCGTGCTGTGCGAGATCGGCGGCACCGTCGGCGATATCGAGGGCCTGCCGTATTTCGAGGCCATCCGCCAGCTCGGCAACGATTTGCCGCGATACCATGCGGTCTACATCCATCTGACGCTCCTGCCGTTCATCCCCAGCGCCGGCGAATTGAAAACCAAGCCGACCCAACATTCGGTGCGTGAGCTGCGCGCCATCGGTATCCAGCCCGATATCCTGCTCTGCCGCTCCGACCGGCCCATCCCCGACAGCGAGCGCAAGAAGCTCGCTTTGTTCTGCAACGTGCGCGAAAGCGCGGTGATCGAGGCGCGCGACGTCGACAACATCTACGCGGTGCCCGAGGCGTATCACGCCTGCGGTCTCGACGGCGAAGTTCTCGCCGCTTTCGGCATCGAAACCCCGCCCGAGCCGGACCTCGACACCTGGCGTCTCATCAACGGACGCATCCGCAATCCGGAGGGTGACGTCACCATCGCCATTGTCGGCAAATATACCGGCATGAAGGACGCCTATAAGTCGCTGATCGAGGCGTTGTCGCACGGCGGCATCGCCAACAAGGTCAAGGTCAATCTCGACTGGATCGAGAGCGAAGTGTTCGAGAACGAGGACCCGGCACCGTTCCTCGAGCATGTCGACGGCATTCTGGTGCCGGGCGGCTTCGGCCAACGCGGCGCCGAAGGAAAGATCCGCGCCGCGCAATTCGCCCGCGAACGGCAGGTGCCGTATTTTGGCATTTGTTTCGGCATGCAGATGGCGGTGATCGAAGCGGCGCGCAACCTTTGCGCCATCGAGGAAGCGAACTCGACCGAATTCGGCCCGACGCGCGAGCCGGTCGTCGGCCTGATGACCGAATGGATGAAAGGCAACGAATTGCAGAAGCGCGCCGCCGGCAGCGACCTCGGCGGCACCATGCGGCTCGGCGCCTATCCGGCCTTGCTGGCGCGCGGCAGCAAGGTCGCCGAGATTTATCACGCGACGGAAATTTCCGAGCGCCACCGGCACCGCTACGAGGTAAACACCGCCTACAAGGACCGCCTGGCCCAGCACGGCATGCGGTTTTCCGGCATGTCGCCGGATGGAATCCTGCCGGAAATCATCGAATACGCGAACCATCCCTGGTTCATCGGCGTGCAATTCCATCCCGAGCTGAAATCGCGGCCGTTCGCGCCGCACCCGCTGTTCTCCTCGTTCATTGGGGCGGCGGTGGAGCAGAGCCGGCTGGTGTAAGCTCGTCATTGCGAGCCCGTTGACCCTGGCCTTGCGGATGGTCATGGTCCCGGCGATGAAGCCGATGCCTGCCCATCCGAATGCCGTCGTCGCCGTCGGCCAAGTGCGTTTCGGCAATGCGCTGCCGTTCGCGTTGATCGCGGGTCCGTGCGTGCTCGAAAGCCGGGCGCACGCTTTCGAGATGGCGGCGGCGCTCAAGGAGATCGCGGCGCGGCGCGGCATCGGTTTCGTCTACAAAACCTCGTTCGACAAGGCCAACCGCACCAGCGGCGAAAGCCCGCGCGGGCTCGGCCTCGACAAGGCGCTCGAAGTCTTCACCGATCTGCGCGACACGCTGGGCGTGCCGGTGCTGACCGACGTGCACGAGCCGGACCAGTGCGCGATCGTCGCCGAGGTGGTCGACGTCCTGCAAATCCCGGCGTTTCTCTGCCGGCAGACCGATTTGTTGATTGCCGCGGCCAAGACCGGCCGCGCGGTCAACGTGAAGAAGGGTCAGTTCCTCGCGCCCTGGGACATGAAAAACGTCGTCGAGAAAATCACCGGCGCCGGCAATGCCAACGTGCTCGTCACCGAGCGCGGCGTCTCCTTCGGTTACAACACGCTGGTCTCTGACATGCGCGCGCTGCCGCTCTTGGCCAAGCTCGGCGCGCCGGTGATTTTCGATGCCACCCATTCGGTGCAGCAGCCGGGCGGGCAGGGGGCGTCGTCGGGCGGCGAGCGGGACTTCGTGCCGGTGCTGGCGCGCGCCGCCGTCGCGGTCGGCATCGCCGGACTTTTCATCGAGACCCACCAGGACCCGGACAAGGCCCCCTCGGACGGACCGAACATGATCCCGCTCAAGGAGTTGGAGCCGCTTCTTGAGCGATTGATGCAGTTCGATAAGTTGGCGAAAGCTTAAGAAGCGCCCACGGCCTATTTCAGATAATTCCAGACAAAATCGTCGAACTCACTTCGGCCTTTGCACGGCTTCGTTTCCTTGATGCTGGGAATCAGCAGGCAAGACGCCACGCTGCCGTTCGTTTCCACGTAGAGCGCGTACATCGTGCGGCTGGCGGCATCGATCAGATAGGACGTGTCCGAAATTTCCCGGTTTATCGACGCCGTCTTGTGAATCAACAGCAGACAGCTGTTCACCTTGTCGCTGAACGCCGCCTGATAATCGTTCGCAATGATCTCGAACCGCACTTTTACGTTCTCCAAGACGGAGACGTATTCCTGCGTCAAATCCTGGAACGAGCTCTTCGCCTGCATTTCGCAGCTTGCGCGCTCATGCGTTGGGTCAGCGTGGACGATGCCGCCGAACGCGACCAAGGCAACCGTCTGCCGCGCATATGCGAGCGCGTGAGACTTTATTTTCGGAAAATAAGTCATCATCGGCGTTCCCACAAAATCGGTATACGAAACGCCGCCTCGGCCGGAAACCTCAGGCCGCCGGCACTTTCTCCGCCAACATCTCCCGTACCAGCGGCATGACTTTGGTGCCGTAGAGCTCGATGCTGCGCATCATCTTGTCGTGCGGCAGCGTGCCGGCCGAATATTTCATGTCGAAGCGCACGATGCCCAAGGCCTTCGCGGTCGCGGCGATCTTGCGCGCCACCGTTTCCGGCGCGCCGATATGGAGCGCGCCGTGCTCGACTTCGGTATCGAATTGCCCGCGTCCCATCGGCGGCCAGCCGCGCTCGGCGCCGATCTTGTCATGCATGGCCTTATAGCCGATCCAATAGTCCTCGCGCGCCTGCGCGTCGGTGTCGGCGACGTGGCCGGGCGAGTGTACGGCGATCGGCTGCACCGGTTTGCCGAATTGCGCGAAGGCGCGATGATAAAGATCGACATAGGGCTTAAAGCGCGCCGGATCGCCGCCGATGATGGCAAGCGCCAGCGGCAGGTCGTAATGCGCGGCGCGGACGACCGATTCCGGACTGCCGCCGACACCGACCCAGGTTCGTAGCGGTCCGGCTTCGATCGGCGGG
>Ga0209415_10009547_pt1 | contig 16663 bp, 10 predicted proteins | sample PeaSoiSIISIP2007_FD_187696 | JGI IMG/M metagenome (GOLD analysis project Ga0209415, IMG submission 187696) | Peat soil microbial communities from Weissenstadt, Germany - SII-SIP-2007 (SPAdes) (version 2) | ecosystem: Environmental > Terrestrial > Soil > Wetlands > Peat | place: Germany... | reverse complement strand
CCCAAGGGAGAGGGCAGTCTTTCCAAGGTTGGACCGAGGACGCCCGTGAGAATATACTGGCGATCTTCTAGCCATTCTTCTCACTCAGTGTGATCACCTGCCCGCTCTCCGCCGACTGGCGCGACGCGGTCATCACTTGCATGACCCGGCAGGTTTCTTCCGGTAAGCAGAGGAGCGGCGGCCGGCGCTCGGCGACGCAGCGTACGAAGTAGCGAAGCTGGGCGGCGAACATATCCTCCTCTGAAACCGCAGGTTCGCACACTTGCCCGTCGCTCTTGTACAAGCGGAAGAAGTGCGAGGCCTGTTTGCGCTCCTGGATGTTGGCGCCTACCCGAAATGTGTACTCGATCGCCCCTTTGGTCCCCAGAACTCGAATGCTGGTGGAGAAGGGCCAGGACTCCGGCATCAACAGACTCGCCTCGACCGAGGCCTGCGCCTCCGGGTAAGTGAGTGTTGTGTGAACGTGATCCCAGCTTCCTTGCGGCGATTGGATTCCTAGCGTGCGCACGGTAAGAGGATGCCCCAAGATCCAGTGGATGAAGTCGACGTCGTGGACTTGCAGGTCCAGCAGTCCGCCGCCGCTGCGCGCCGGATTGCGGAACCAGTCGCTCCAGTCTGGGAACTTCGAAAGCCGGTGAGCAGCCACGGAACGAACGGAGCCAATCTCGCCGGAAGTAATCAGTTCCTTGATGCGGGCGTACTGCGGCCAGAAACGCAGGATGTGCGCGACCATGAGGATGCATCCGTGAGCCTGCGCTGCCCCGAGCATGCGCTGCGCAGAGGCGGCATCAAGCCCCATCGGTTTCTCGCAAAGGACGTGGCGGCCCCGCTCGGCAGCCTCGAGGGCGACCTGCTCGTGAAGGTCAGTCGGAAGGCAAATGACGACCGCATCAAGCCTGTCGTCCTCAAGCAGTTCTTTGTAGCTGGAGTAAACGCGAACGCCGGGATACGAATCGAGAATCGGGTTGGGCTGAAGCGTAGCTACGGCCACCACCTGAGCCTCCGGAACTTTCTGCGAGGCTTCCAGGTGGACCCGTCCGATGTACCCCATGCCGGCAATTCCCAGGTTGACCATGTACAATCCCCTCTTCTTCACGGCGTCTTGAACCGTGGCCTCGGCCTTTCCTCTGCTGAAAAACGTCCCCCCCTTCTGTCATTCTGAGCGGAGCGAAGAATCTCGGTAGTTGTAGTTCCCACGAACTGCAGAGATCCTTCCTTCGCTTCGCTCAGGACCGCCCGAGGCTCCTCAGGATGACAGCCCCGGGGTTTTCGGTTGTTTAGGCCGGCAATTGTCGACTCACAAGGTCAGCGCTATGAAAGTCACACCCGCGTTCATGAATCTTCTCGATGGCGCGCACAATGTTATCCATATCTTCACGTCCGGCGAGAAGCAACCGGTGCTCAAGCCAGACCGCTTCTCGACAGGCGCGCTCCGCGTTGGGACAGAGGGCTTCGAAGGAAGCATAATCGATGGCGCGGCCGTAGTGGCCGCAGGTGACCGGGCAGCCGCGAGGGTAGAAATCCTGCCGCAGGAACATGGGATTCTTGTACAAGGGATGCGCGTAACCGGCGAGGCACGGAATCCCTTCCGCCTGAAGCGCCGCCAGGAAATCCGCGCGCGAAACTCCGAACTCGGCCTCGTCGAAGCGAAAGATGTAAAGGTGATGCGAGTGGCCGGTGGCAAAAGGTTGAACCCGAAGCGGACGAATTCCAGGTAGCGTGGAGAGTCGCGCGTCCAGATCGGAGGCGTTTTCCTCCCGCCTGGCGTTCTGGCCGGCGAGTCTTTTCAGTTGCTGGCTGAGGATGGCGCCTTGAAACTCCGTCATGCGGTAGTTCCAGCCCAGCCGGTGATGCTCGTACCACGGTCGGCCGATCTTCCGGCCGCCCCAGATGTAAGACTCGCAGAGTTCAGCCAAGTCGCGATTGTTGGTGATGATCAATCCACCTTCTCCGGCGGTCAGGTTCTTCGAAGCTTGAAAACTGAAGGTGCCGGCCTGCCCGATGGAGCCCAATCCCCTGCCTTTCCATGCCGCACCGTGTGCGTGAGCCGCATCCTCGAGAACCACCAGGTTGTGCCGCTGCGCGATGTCCAGGAACGCCTCCATATCGGCAGCCTGCCCGGCAAAGTGCACAGGAATGATGGCTTTGGTTCGCGGCGTGACGGCCTCTTCCACCCGCTCAGGAGCGAGGTTGAAGGTGTCGTAATCGATGTCTGCGAAGATCGGGACGGCGTTCACTGCCAGCGGGGCAGTCGCCGTGGCGATGAACGTGTACGGCGGCACAATAACTTCGTCTCCGGGCCCCACGCCGAGCGCTTTCAGCGCCACCTCGAGCGCCGCCGAGCCGTTGGCACATGCGATGCCGTACTTGGCCCCCTGGAAGTGGGCGAAGGCAGCCTGAAACTCCGCCACTTTCGAGCTGGGCTGCCCGGCTTCCGGCGCCGTCGCTTCTACAGCCTGGCCATGCGAATAACGCCACCAGTTGCCGCTGCGGAGTACTTCGAGCAGGGCCTTTTCTTCGCTGTCGTCAAAGACCGGCCAGGAAGGAAAAGGCTTGCTCCGCTCCGGTGTACCGCCAAAGATCGCCAAACTACTCATGAGGTCCTCCCTCACTGCGGCAGCCGGGAATCAAGGAACTCCGAGATTCGCTGTGCCCCGGGTGGATCCAGGTTGGCCAGCACGGCAACGACGTAGCCGGACTTGGGGTAGATCCTCAAGTCGCCGTTCATGCCCGGCGCCCCGCCGCCATGCCCCACGTAGCCGTTTCCATTCTTGTCCCGTTCATCCTCGAACCCATAGGCGTATTTGCCGGGTCCGCGGCCCGTTTCCACTTTCCCCGTGATGAGCAGCTCGGTAAAGCTGGCGTTCAACAGTTTGTGGCTGAGCAGGGCTGTGGCAAATCGCACCAGGTCTCCCACGGTCGAGTAGCCGCCGCCGGCCGACGTCCCGCGATATGGGAGCGTATCGGTGTTCGGCGTCCACCCGCCGGAATCCGACCGCATGTAGCCGACAGAACGGTCGGCAACCGCCTGATCTTCCGGCAGTGATCCGCTCAAAGTCATGCCGGCAGGCTTGTAGACGTGTTCTTGTACGTAATCGTAGTAGCTCTGGCGGGTCACCCGCTCGATCACCACTCCGGCCAGCACCATGCCGTAATTGCTGTAGTCCCAGCGGCTGCCGGGCTCGAATTGAGGGCCGCGCTTGCCATAGAGCGCCACGTAGTCATTGAGGGTGCGAAGTTGCAGGCGATGGGAGTCAAACTCCGGCCCGAAGATATCGCCCGTGCCTCCAGTGTGGGTCATCAGTTGGTGAATCGTGACCTTGGTGGCAATCTCTCGATTGGGATAATCGCTGATGTATTTTCCCAGCGGGTCGGTAAGCTTGATCTTCCCGGCCTCCGCCAGTTGCAACACCGAAACCGCGGTAAACATTTTATTCATCGACCCGATGCGAAAACGTGTGTCGAGCCGGTTGGGGATCTTCTTCTCGCGGTCTGCCATTCCATAAGCGCCACTGAAGAGCGTTTTGCCATTCTTCGCAACCAGCACCGCGCCCGAAAACCGATCGGCCGCAGTATTCTTTTCGAGCAGCGCCTTGACGGCCGCAATAGCTTCGCTCTCCGTGAGCCTCGAGACTGGAAACGCCGCCGGGCGAGGGATCGCCGTCAGGCCGAGGGAAACAATGCGGTGCGGCTGGGCGGCTTCTACCTCCAGCGTGAACCGGGCGAACTGGTCCGAATCGCGCTCCTGAAGCAGGCCTCCGGCTCTGGTGGGCGATGCTTGCTCGAGCTTCTTGAACTCGAATCCGCCCGCGTTGGCGCGGAATTCCATGTCCTGATTCAGGCCCGACACCCGGTTGGGGAAATTGTTCTGGAGGAAACGCAGGTATTGGGCTCGATCACCGCTGTTGAAGGCCGCGAGCCAGGCGAAGAACTGGTGAGTGGACGGCTGCGTGCGGGCGAACGCGGCTTGCGCCGGCGTCATTTCCAGTGGGAGAGGAGTATTGGCGGGCGGCGAAGCCGGGTCAAGGGAAATCTCAGCGATGCGGTGCGGCTCAGCAGCGTCCACCTCCACGGTGATCCGGAGGCGCTCCCGGCCGTTGCGCGTTTGCGCGATCGCGACGAATCGGTCGTCGGTCGATTCCTCGACTCCCTGGAAATCAAGGCCGCCCATCTGGCTGCGCATTGCGATTGTTTGATCGACGAAGTTCGACGGTGTGCCCGGTGTCATGACCTTCTGGACGAAGGCCTGAATGGTAGCTCGATCGCCGCTCGTGAAGGCCGCCAGCCAAGCCTGGAGCTGGCGGGCCGCAGGCGTATTCGGAAACGCGAAATGAGCTTGCGCTGCGGGCGCCTGGGCTGCGAGTCGTGGCGCGTTCAGAACGGCAAGAGCGGCAGCGACGGCTACGATTAATGCCATCCCTACAATGACCTGCTTCACTGCTTTGGGCTTCTTTGCTGTCACGTTTCTCACGTATCCTCCGGTCCCGCTCACGAGTGTATCATGGATGCTGTAATGCCAAAATGGAGTCGAAGAGTCGAGAGTCGAGAAGTCAACCGCCGTGAACTATTTGTCTTCATTGTTTGTTTTCATAGACATTCCCGGATCGTTCGTTCAATTCTGGAGTCAAGCAGCCGAGAAGTCGAGGAGTCGAGAAGCCAACCTGCCGTGTACCAGACTGCGGCTGAAGCTGTGAGTCGGTTCTTTCGTCTTGCGCTTCGACTCTCCAACTCCTCGACTTCTCGACTTTTTGACCTCTTCCTTTGTTTTCATAGACATTCTCGCTTTGTTCCCCGAGTTTTCAAGGTAGCAAACCTGGCTTCACGCCAACGCGCAAAATCGCACCACCCTCAACCCCTCCTCGTCCGAGGAGGGGAGCCCGGGGATTCCCCCCGTTGGATAAGGAGGGGCCAGGGGTGGTTGATCTCGGTGCCGTTCCTTTGTTTTCATAGACATTCTCGCTTTGTTTTCCCGGTTTGCCCCACCAGCGGTGACCTATTGCCCCGCCAACAGGGGACCCTGCCGGGACGTTCCAGACCAGTTGCTAGCCTATACTATTGGGCACAGCTTGTCAAGCGGCGGGGAGGGAATGGGTCAATTCGGCAGGGCAAGAGCGAATTCAGGCGGCCGAACGGCGCAGGGTGAACATAATGGCCGCCCCCCGCCAAGTGCGTGGGCAGGGGCCGGCTCAAGGTGTAAGAAGGGTGGAACTGAGTTGATGCGCGCGCTGTCCCGGATGGTCGGTCAAAAGCCGGGGGTGCAGGCAGAAGCGCCTGCACTCCCGGAAGCCACAAAGACAAAGCGAGTTAGAAATAGAACTTCATAGCTACTTGTCCGATGCGTGGGTCGTTCGCACCGGTCACCAATCCAAAGGTGCTATCACTGATGTTCCCGTTCGGGTTCCCAAACTGGGCGTGATTGAAGATATTGAAGAACTCCGCCCGGATTTCGAGATTGGTCTTCTCGGTGATCTGCGTCATTTTATGCAGAGACATATCCCAGTTGTTCAATCCGGGACCATGGAAGAAGCGCCGGTTGGAGGTGCCGAAGGCGCCTAGGGTCTCCTGGGAGAACGGTGTGGTGGTGAAGTAGTGGTGGTCCGCCGAGGCGCGCGGATTAGAAAACGTGGGATATTGGCCGTTCCAGTTCGGAGTATCCACGCCGCAGCCGCATAGCGACTGGTCATCGCTTTCGCCCATGCCGATCGGCAGCCCGGTAGTGAAGCGGGTGATGCCGCTGATCGTCCATCCGCCGAGTAATTTGCCGAGCGGTCCGGAGGTCGCGTGCGCCAGGCGGGTGAAGGGCAACTCGTAGCTGTAGCTGGTCACGAAATTGTGCGTCAAATCAAAGGTCGAAAGCGCCTTGCTGAGCCTGGCGTTAAAGGGATTGATCTGGTCGGAGAAGGCGGAAGAATCATCGAGGGACTTCGAATAGGTGTAGGCTGCGAGCAATCGCACGGCTCCCACCCGCTTCTCCATGGAGACTTGCAGGGAGTTGTAATTGGAATTGGCGAGGGTCTCCTCATAGGTGTTGTTGGAAAAGTCGAGAATTCCCTGGTTCAAGAACCGTCCGGAGGTCACCGAGTAGATCCGCGTCCCGTTTTGGTTCTGGCCGTTAGGCAGGGGCCAGATCGTGTCCTCGCCAAACGGGCCGCAGCCCGGAGTGTTGAGGCAGGTTTCAGCGATGCCCGGATTAAACGACGACTGGGCGATCAGGTGATGGCCCCGGGTTCCTACATAGGCGATGGTCAGAAGAAGTGAGTTTTTGATTTGGCGCTCGACGCTGAAATTAATGTGCTCGGCATAGGGTAAGACATTGTCAGTCTTAAAACCCGGCGCGCCCGAGAGCGGCTGCACTTGGCCCCAGTTGAAACTCGTATTGACGGTTGCACCTGGCGACGGGATGGTAAAGGGGAAGCGCTGCCCGACGTCTGTTCCCTCAGTTCTGGTCTTGTAAGGTTCGTTCAGGTATACCGGTGACGGACCTACGAAAAACAGCCCGTAGGGGGAATCGCCCACCTCGACAAACAGCGTGAGGTCTTCGATGGACGTATAGTACATCCCGAAGGCGCCGCGGATACTGGTCTTCCCCGGCCCGCCGAAGATCTTGGCCAAGGGCCCGTCGGTAGACCCGGGCGAATAGGCAAAGCCCACGCGGGGGGCGAAGTTATTCCACCGGGTGGGGGACAGCGTCTTGGGAATCCCGGGGTCGCCCGGAACCAACCATCCGGTAGGTGAGCCTGGGAAGCGCGTAGACTGCTCCCCTGGAACAAAAGCCTCGATCTTGCCTTGCGTGTCGTAGAACGGCTCACTAGCTTCCCAGCGCAGTCCGTAGTTGAGCGTCAAATTCTGCTTGTACTTGAAGGTGTCCTGGCCAAAGACTGCGCTGTACTTGGTTCGCGAGTCCAGGAACTGCCGGCTCGACTGGATCATGTTGCCCGGCGGGACCGCTCCAATCAGATAGTCGGCAAAGTCATTCCCCGTCTCAGCCCCGTTGAAGGAAAAGAAGCCGTTTTGCGCGTAGGTGTTGCGCTCGTTAATCTGAAGATAGCGGTACTCGCCCCCAAACTTCATGGTGTGTTTTCCGGCTACTTTGGAAAGATGATCCGAAGCCTGGTAGGTGTTGTTGTATTGGCCGGTGGTGCCGTCCGGCAGACCAAAAGTCACGCCCAGAAGACCGAGATTCAGCCAGGGCATGCCTTCCAGAGGCGTATAAACCGGATTGATCCCCAGGCCTCCTTGCGTGAAGCCGAAGCTCGTAATGTCACCGAGGCCGCCTTTAGGCTCGCGGTAGACCGCCGCCGAGCGCGTGTAATTGAGCACTAGCTCGTTCACGGTGGTGGGGTTGAAGGTCTTGGTGTCGTTCAAGTTGAATTGCTGGGCGCGGGAAGGTGTGAGCGCCGGGAACCCTGGAACGTTGGCGGCAGGGTAGGGGCTCAGCACGCTCGCATTGTCGTAATGGTAGTAGAACAGCAAGTTGCCCGCGTGCTGGTTGTTCAGATCGATGCGGATGCCGAACTTATCATCGTTCGTGGTCTGTTTCTGAGCGCTGGTGGAGAAGAACGGCTGTCCTCCCGACGTGCCAACTTCCGTGGGAATGAATTTCAAGGTGGCGGCCGCCACGGGGTCCCACGCGGCTGTAGGAATAATTTCATTCGGAAAAACGCATTGAGAATTGCTGGTGCAACCCGGAGCCCAGTAGGGCTCTCCCGCCGTCACTGGGTACCCAAGCCGCCCGCTCAAGACCTGGGCAAAGTGCCCTGGGAGGTCGTCGCCTTGCACCGTTCCGGTCAGCGGATTGAATCCTGTCGTTGTCGTGTCGGAGAAGTTGCCGTCGCGCTCTGAAGATGACGGCACAGGGATGTTGCCGGTGGAGAGGCCTCGGTTTTCCCGGGTACCTTGATAATCGGTGAAGAAGAAAAGCCGGTTTTTCAGGATAGGCCCGCCGAGAGCCCAGCCGAATTGGTTCCGTCGGAAAACCCCGATGGCGCTATTGGGAATGTCTTGCCCGGTGGCGGAGTTGACCTGATTGAGGTCGAAAAAGTTGCGAGAGTCCAGCTTCTCGTTGCGCACGAACTCAAACAGGGTGCCGTGCAGGCCGTTGTTCCCTGACTTGGTGACCACGTTGACGATGGCGCCCGAGAAGCGCCCGTACTCCGCGTCGAAGGAGTTAGTGATCAGCCGGAACTCCTGGATAGAGTCGAGCACCGGCACAATCGACGTGCCGTTGTTACGCCCTTCCTCCACGTCGCCGCCGTTCACCAGGAAGGAATTGTTGGCCTCGCGCTGTCCATTCACCGAGAGGTTGCCGGAATTCCCATTGCCCGAGACCGGCCTGTCGGTGGACTGGACGCCGGAGTTCATGGGCACGACGCCGGCCTGAAGGCCCAGTAGGTCGACGTAGCTGCGGCCGTTCAGAGGCAGATTTGTCATTTTAGAGCTTTCGATCACGTCGCCCACCTGGGTGCTGGTTGTTTCCACTTGGGTGGTGGCCGCGGTCACCTCGACGGTCTGGCTTAGGGCGCCAACCACCAGAGTAAAGTCAGCCCGGAATTTCTGATTGACCAGAAGTGTTATGCCCGTCTGCTCAGCTTTCTCGAAGCCTTGCTTCTGGACTTCCACAACGTAGTCGCTCCCGATGGGAACGAGCGGGAATTCATAGCTGCCACTCGCGCTGCTCGTGGTCTGCCGTGTGAAGCCCATGCTTGGACTACGCAAAGTGACCGAGGCGCCCGGAACCGCAGCCCCGGTGGGGTCAGCTACAGTTCCCAGAACAGTCCCCGTTATGTCCGCCAATGCCAGGGAAGAAAAACACAGTATCCCCGATACGATCAAAACGGCGCGCGCCACAACTGTCGCTTTTCTCCTCATGTCGGAACCTCCTCAGGTCCTTTTCCACAATTAAAAGTTAACCTTGGTGCCTAACATCAGAAAGACAGTCTTCACCCTCCTAACTAGACTAGCCTCCTCCGCGAGCGAAACTTGTCGCCATCTTCAGCTAAATTTGTTACGGACCCAATGACCCACGCTCATAATACACGACGGGGTTTCAATGTCAAGCGCGCGGGTCGAGGCGTCATTTGCATGATGGGTGGCAAGACGAGGCCGGCGTCATGGCCTCATTTGCCGGTTTGCTGTTAGAATGCGGCAGGTGGACAAGGCTTCGGGGAGGCTCATGAAGTTGAGCCCTATTCTATTCGCGACGGCGAGCCTGCTTTTGGCGGTTAGCGGCAGAATTCCCGCAGCGGCCCAATCCGACAAGCCGGCTGTGAAGAGCGGCGAGGTGTCTCGGGCGCCTTACCTGCGCAAGGCGCAGCAAGCTGTGGACTCGCATGATTTTGCCGAGGCCAAGCGGCAGCTCCAATTGGCCCTGCGGGACGATCCCAAGTCCGCTGACGCCCTGCTGATGCTGGGATTCGTGGAGTTCCAGAGCGGCGACACACCGCAAGCCGTCGCGCACCTGGAGCTCGGGCTAAAGTTGAATCCCGCGTCGTTCAGCGGCCATTACAATCTCGCCCTGGCCCGGCTGCGCCAGCAAGAAGTGGCCGCGGGTTTGCGCGAATTGGAACGGGCCGTCGTATTGAACCCACAACATGCCGGCGCTGCTTACAACCTTGGCCTGGTTCTGCTCGAAACGGGCAGGCCGGAGGAGGCTCTCGCCCAACTGCTCCGCGCGCAGACACTCGCGCCCCAAGAGCCCGATGTTTCCGTCAACATCGCTCGCGCGGAACTGGAACTCCGGCAAGTTGCGCAGGCCAAGCGTGAGGCGGACGCCGCCGCAAAGGCCTTCGGAAACGATCCTCGCTGGCAAGCAGCGATGGGCAGGCTTTTTCTGGAACACGACCAGCTCCAGACGGCGCTCCCATACTTGAACCAAGCCTTTCGCTTGCAGCCCTCCGAAATTCAGGTCCGACGCCTCCTGGCTTCCGCTCAACTGGCCGCCCAAAACCCCACCGCGGTGCTTGACTTGGTAACCACCCCGGAGTCGGCCGAAGACCACTACCTGCGGGCGGGGGCGTTCTACCTGCTGCGCCAGTTGCCGAAGTCCGACGAGGAGGCTCGCCTTGCTTCCGGGCAGGACCCGCGCGATTCACGGGTTCTGGTGCTCAGGGCGCGCATTTGCCAACTCCAAGGACATCACGAAGCCGCCATCGAATTGCTTCAGAAGGCTACGGACCTAGCGCCGGAATGGTCAGAGCCCTTCTATAGCACGGCAGTTTCCTACTACCTCGAACGTCGCTATGCCGACGCTCAACGCAGTCTGGACCGAGCCTTGGAACTCGAACCCAAGTCGGTCCGCGCCTTGTTCCTTTACGCGGCCTCGCTGGTCAACCAGGGGAAAAACCGTGAAGGAGAAACGTTTCTCCGCCGTGCCATCCAGATCCAGCCTGAGAATGCCCGCTTCTACTACCATCTGGGAGCGCTTCAGTTGAGGGACGATCGGTGGTCCGAGGCCACAGCGGCGTTCGAAAAATCGGCTCAGTTGCAGCCTGACTATGCGCTCCCGCACTACCAACTCGGAAAGCTCCTCCTGCAGTCGAATCACCCCCAAGAGGCAGCGCGGGAACTCGAAACCGCGGTTCGGCTCCAGCCCGACTTGGCACAGGCCTACTACCAACTGAGCCGTGCATACGCTCGGCTGGGTGAAGCCGGCAAATCTCAAGAGTCGCAGGCTGTCTTCGCGAAGCTTAAGCAAGAGGAAGTGGACGAGGACAAACAGATGATGGAAGAGGTCCAAAGACAGTCGAGTTCCTTGACACACTAGAACCTTGCCTCGCGGCCCAACCGGATGGCGTAGGCTTGTTTCTGCCAATCCCTCGGTGACCATCCCGCTGTAGGGGGACGGCTTGCCGTCCCCGCATTTCGCCTGGGCCGGACGAGGGTAGGGCGAGCCCCACCCCTACGCCGCGCGGGTTCAGCCGCATCCGCCTTTGGGGCGATGGCCATGCGCCCTTACCGTCGGCGACCTCCCTTATCGAGCAATCGGGTTGTTTCTGCCTCCTCTGGACGCTCCCTCCGAGCGAATGTTACGATGGCTTTGGTTCAAGGTAGTCAGTCTTGAGCGAGCAACGGAGTCGCTCCCAGCAGCTTATGATGGTGACGTCCAAAATGATCGTGGCGGCGCTGCTGTTGCCGCTCTGTATGGCCTTGGCTTATCGAAGCCTGGCGCAGGAGAATGCTGAACGCTCCGCATCGAAGAGTGGTTCTGCGGTGGAGGCCGCGGGGCGGAAAAGCTACGAAACCCATTGCTCAATGTGCCATGGCTTGGATGCGCGCGGAGGTGAGCACGCGCCGGGCATCGCCAATTCCCGCGATGCGCAGGGAAAATCGGACAAAGCGCTCTTCCAGATTATTCGCGGTGGCCTTCCAGCGGCCGGGATGCCCTCCTTTCCAACTCTTCCCGAGAACGAGGTCGAGTCTGTGGTGAAGTTTCTGCGCACCTTGGGTGGAGCGGCCTCGGCCGAGAACGTCAACGGCGACCCCCTGCGAGGGGAAAAACTCTTCTTCGGGAAAGCCCATTGCAGCGATTGTCACATGCTGGCGGGAAACGGCGGGTTTATCGGGCCCGACCTTTCGGATTTCGCCATCGCGCATTCACCGCAGAAGATTCGCGAGGCGATTGTCCGCCCAAACCAGACGCTGCTGCCTGGCGAACAAGTGATCAACATCGAGACTGTCGAGGGGCAGAAGTTGTCAGGCCTGGTGCGCAACGAAGACAACTTCTCGATGCAATTGCAGGGAATCGACGGGAAGTTTCATCTGCTCATGAAATCTGAAATCACCAAGGTGGAAAACACAGGCCATTCCCTCATGCCCGATGACTACGGGACGCAGCTCACTTCAGCGGAGTTGGATGATCTGGTCAGCTTCATCGCGCGCTATGGGCGCCGCGTGGAAGCGCCGGGCACATCGTCCGGCGATCACCCGCGGAGAAGAGCGCGTTAGCGAGCGCTGTCATTCCGAGCGAAGCGAGGAATCTCGCTCTGATCTGAAGCGGGTTCAAACTTGGGATGGGCCGGCTGGGAACGGCAAGGGAAGATCCAGAGCGAGATTCCTCGCTTCGCTCGGAATGACAGATGAAAGGGCTCGGAATGACAGATGAGGGGGCTCGGAAGACGGGTTGGAGGCCGCCTCCGATGGGACCGCATGCTATGAACAAGCGACTTTTGATTCTCCTGCTCATCTGCTCGGCCGTGTGTGCGGCGCAGGGTCAGAAGTTGCGCAAGTTTGAACTCCGCGCGGAATCGCCACAGTTCTGGAAATTGGTTGACCGTGAGTTGAAGTTGAGCCGCGTGGGAACGGGCTTCGGTTTTACGGAGGGTCCGGTGTGGGACCCGCACGGATTCCTTTACGTGAGCGATGAAACCCTGAACAAGATTTTCCGCCTTTATCTGGATGGGCATCGGGAGGAACTAATCTCTCTCGGCGACCCGGACGGCAACACCTTTGACCAGCGACTTCGCCTGCTCGATTGTGCCAGCGTGCTGCGCGCCGTGATTCGCATCGAGCCGGATGGACGTTATGCAATTCTGGCCGGCCGGTATCAGAACAAGAGATTCAATAGCCCGAACGATCTGGTGATTGGTCCGGACGGCGCGATTTATTTCACTGATCCCACCTTGGATCTGCCGAAAGGACAGCCGCAGGAGATCCCCTTTCAGGGAGTCTATCGCCTGGACGGCAGCGGCGAGGTACGCTTGCTCACTCGCGACCTTGCCCAGCCGAACGGCTTGGCGTTCTCGCCCGACGGCAAGCATCTTTACGTGGACGACAGCGAACGACTGGATATCCGGGTTTATGATTTCCTGCCGGGCGGGACGCTGGCGAACGGCCGCCCATTCGGTGAGGAGAAGGGCGGCCCAGACGAGGGAGTACCGGACGGCATGCGCGTGGACATGGAAGGCAATCTTTTCGTCGTAGGGCCGCTGGGGATCTGGGTTTGGGACGCAGCGGGACATCATCTGGGCACGATTGTGCTGCCGGAGCAGCCGGCAAATCTGACCTGGGGGGAATCCGACTACGGTACGCTGTTTATTACCGCCACCACTTCGGTGTACCGAATACGCACCCTCGTGCGGGGCTTTGTCCCTTACCTATCCGGAGGCAATCGACACCCCGTTCGCCAAGGCAGGCCAACACGGCCAGTCAGGGCGTCTGCCGGCCGGTGATGGAGATGCAGCATTGGCTGGTTGTAGGGGTACGGCTTGCCGTACCCTCTTGGCTCGGTCGCGCGACAAAAGAAGGAGAGGGTACGGCAAGCCGTACCCCTACAATCTGGGCGAAGATCCACTCGCGAATGGTCAAACCCTAGGTGTTACGCGACACTAGGTATAGAGGGCCTTTTAACATGCCAAGTCCATTCCGGACGGCTGTCGCAGTCCTGGTATCTATGGTTTTTGCCGTCATCCCCGCCAACCCTGAGGGGCAAACCGCTCACGCTTCCTCCCCTTGCATTGTGGACCGTACTCAGTTCCACGGCTGGGATGCCGAGCGCATGTCCAATCGCTGGATCACCTTGATCATTGTTCCGAAGCTCGGCGGGAGGCTAATGCAAGTTACATTCGGCGCTCATGACTACTTGTTCGTGAACCCGCTTTATCTAGGGAAGTACTTCCCTCCCTCGCAGGCCGTGGCGGAAAAGAAGTGGTTCAATTATGGCGGCGACAAAATCTGGCCCCTCCCAGAGGGCCCGGGTGAAGACCAGTGGCCCGTAGCTTCGGATATTTTAGACGATGGGATTTATCAGCTCACCCCGGTTCGAACCGGAACCGCAGCTTGCACGGTACACTTGCAAGGTCCGCCGGATGACCGAACCGGCCTGCAATATTCCCGGGACATCAGCATTGACGCCGAGTCGCCCAAAATCCGCTTTCAAGCGCAAATGCAGAACATTACTGGGCATGAAATCAAGTGGTCGATGCAGTCCGTGACGCAGTACAACACCGCCGATCCGCGCGATCCCGCGAAGTACAACCACGATTTCTGGGCCTTCACGCCGGTCAACCCCGCCAGCGTCTTTAACCGTAAATTCGATGCCCACGCAGGGCCCATTGATCACCCTTCGTACCGCGTCCGAAACAACTTGTTCGCCCTGCATTGGAAGTACCTTGAGGGTGAAGTCGGCGTCGACTCAACCGCAGGCTGGGTTGCGGTGGTCGATGGGCTCTCCAGTTTCGCCATGCTGGAACGTTTTCGTTTCTTTCCCGGCGCTGATTATCCGGAGCGGGCCTCCGTCATTTTCTACCTTGACGGACCCAACATGCAGCTCAACGATCAAGGGATGCCGGAGATCTCGCGGACAAAGCTCGAAGACGCACCGTACTACATGGAAGCGGAGCTGAACAGCCCGCTGGTGGTCTTGCCGCCGGGACAAACCTCGATCCTGGAAAGCGAGTGGTTTCCAACCCGCATGACGCCGCAGTTCGTTAACGCAGCCGAGGCAGGGATGATTGGACGCGAACCCGCTGCCGTCCCCGCCCACGGTGGGGTGCGGCTTACCGGTTTCTTCGGGGTATTTTATGCCGGCCGTCTTGAGGCCCGCGTGTACGACGCTCGTGGCGTTGCGCTCAAGCCCGTGGACCTCGTGCAAGCCGACCCGTTGGAGGCGGTTGCTTTGGATACCGTCGTTCCGCTGCCTCCCGAGGCTGCCACGGTGTCTCTCCATCTCGTCGATGAGCGGGGTTTGGACCGGGGATCGCTGGGGGAAGTCGAAATCGCGAAGTAGCGCCGACCTTCAGGTCGGCATGCGCTCGAGCATGTCATCCTGAGCGAAGCGAAGGATCCCCGCAGTTACTTTGGATCGAACGACCAACAAGAACTGTAGAGATCCTTCGCTTCGCTCAGGATGACAAGGTCCAAATGTTGAGCGCCTTCTCTCCGCATGAGAAGGGACGATGTCGCGGATCATGACCAAAGCCATCAGGATGCAGATAGCGTGCGGTGCGCTGCTGATCGTGGGGCTCTGCTTCGCGCCGGCGCATCCAGCGGGCCAATCGGGACTGGCTCCCGTCTCGACGGACGTCGACATTGCGCCGGAACGACTGCTGGCTTCACCCCCGCAGCAGGACTGGCCTTCCTACAACGGAGACTACACGGGACGACGCTACAGCGGGCTGGACCAAATCAACACTGAGAATGTCAAACACTTGCGCGCCCAATGGGTGTTCCACTCCACCAACTCGGATTCCATGGAGGTAACCCCGGTCGTCGTGGGCGGGGTCATGTACATCACTTCCGGCAACGATGCCTTGGCGCTCGACGCGCGCACCGGCCGCGTGCTGTGGCACCACTCGCGCCCGCTGACCGAAGGGCTGATCGACGACGCGTCGGCCCATCATAATCGCGGTGTCGCGGTTTGGCATTCGCGCGTTTATATGGAGACCGATAACGCCCACCTGCTCTGTCTCGACGCACGTTCCGGCAACTTGATTTGGGACGTTCCTTACGCTGACACTCGGCTGAATTACGGAGCTACCAGTGCGCCTCTGCTGGTTAAGGACAAGGTTCTCGTGGGGACTTCGGGCGGCGACGATGGGGTACGCGGGTTCCTGGCCGCTTACGACGCAATCACCGGCAAGCTGGTATGGCGTTTTTGGACTATTCCAGCTCCGGGCGAACCCGGCTCCGAGAGTTGGATCGGTGATGCTTACTTGCACGGCGGCGGCACAACCTGGATGCCCGGAACGTACGATCCGGAGTTGAATACGGTTTACTGGGGCACCAGCAATCCCGCACCGGATTTCGTGGGCGATACGCGCCCAGGCGACGACCTCTACACGGATTGCGTGCTGGCCCTGGACGCAGATACGGGAAAGCTGAAGTGGTATTTCCAGTTCACCCCGCATGACCTCTACGATTACGACGCCACGGAGACCCCCGTGTTGCTGGATGTGCCGGTTGACGGAACGGTCAGACGCCTGCTGGTGGAGGCTAACCGCAACGGGTTTTTCTATATCCTCGACCGCGCCAACGGGAAGTTTCTGAGCGCTACGCCTTTCGTTGAAAAGCTGAACTGGGCAACCGGGATCGACGCCCATGGCCGCCCCCTGCCCACGGGGCTGAAGCCCACCCCGCAAGGCACGCGAATCTGCCCCTCGATGACCGGCGCCACGAATTGGTTCTCTCCCTCATACAATCCCTCCACTCACCTCTTCTATTTTCTCGCTCTCGAAGACTGCGAAATGTACTTCGCGGGCGCCGAGAAACAAGTCTACAAGCCCGGCCAGACCTATTACAGCACCGGGGCAAAGCGCATTCCGAGAGAAGCGGCGAAGAAGATCATGCTGGCTTTTGACGTGCCAACGGGCAAACCCGTCTGGCGCTACCCGCAAATCGGCGAAGGTGATTCCTGGGGCGGAACCATGACCACCGCGGGAGGGCTGGTTTTTTTCGGAGATGATGCAGGAGAGTTGGAGGCTGTTGACGCCCGTTCCGGCAAGCCCTTGTGGCACTTCAACACCGGCCAGAGTATGCACGCCTCGCCTATGAGCTACGCCGTCGATGGTGTGCAGTACGTCTGCATCGCCGTGGGAAGTGATTTGTTCAGTTTTGCGCTGGACTGAGCGGTTGGACTCGCCCCCTCACCCCTGGCCCCTCTCCCCCTTGGGAGTCTGTGTGACAACTCAGGGGCCGGGAGAGTAAAATCGAATATATTTACGTAATATTT